>ENA-UERK01002470-UERK01002470.1-human-gut-metagenome-genome-assembly--contig:-NODE-2470-length-12111-cov-4.446651_pt1 | contig 12111 bp, 9 predicted proteins | sample MGYA00242957_ERZ507957 | MGnify/ENA primary metagenome ERZ507957 (study PRJEB26167, sample SAMN06115538) | human gut metagenome | host: Homo sapiens | place: China:Heilongjiang | collected 2015-11-06... | reverse complement strand
ATAAGTCTTCCGTGAAGAAATAATGATAAGTAGGTGTTCAAAATACAGACCAAAATAGAGCATAGAATCATTTAAATTAATTTTGAACACCTACTTAAAACGTGGCTCAAGGAAACGTTGAACAAGAGAATTTAAAAATATAGGACAAATATGAAAAAACTAAAAGCTATGGATACAAAAAAATATCTACAGGAATGGGCACAAAAGTATAAGAACGACTTGGTTAACGACATCATGCCGTTCTGGATGGAACATGGTCTCGACCGCAAGCATGGCGGCGTCTACACATGTGTTAACCGTGACGGTTCGCTGATAGATACCACCAAGAGCGTGTGGTTCCAGGGACGTTTCGCCTTCATCTGCGCCTATGCTTACAACAACGTGGAGCACAAGCAGGAATGGCTCGATGCAGCAAAGAGCACGCTCGACTTCATTGAGCGCCACTGCTTCGACACCGACGGCCACATGTTCTTCTCTGTGACCGAAGACGGCACGCCGCTGCGCAAGCGCCGTTATGTGTTCAGCGAGACATTCGCCACCATAGCCATGTCTGAATATGCGCTCGCCACAGGCGACAAGACATACGCCGAGAAAGCTCTCAAGCTGTTCAAGGACACACAGCGTTTCCTTGAGACACCGGGCTTCCTCACACCCAAATATGAGCCGGCTGTTGACCTGCAAGGCCACAGCATCGTGATGATTCTCATCAACGTGGGCTCACGCCTGCTTGAGGTCATCGACGACCCCAACATCAACCGCCAGATCGACGAGTCGATAGAAAAGCTGCGCACACAGTTCATGCACCCCGAGTTTAAGGCGCTGCTCGAATCGGTAGGCCCCAACGGCGAGTTTGTAGACACCTGCATGGGACGCACCATCAACCCCGGCCACTGCATCGAGACCTCTTGGTTCCTCATGGACGTGGCGAAGAACCGCGGATGGGACAAGAGTATCCTCAACACAGCCCTCACCATCTTCGACTGGTCATGGGACTGGGGATGGGACAAGCAGTATGGCGGCATAATCAACTTCCGCGACTGCCGCAACCTGCCCGCACAAGACTATTCGCAAGACATGAAGTTCTGGTGGCCGCAGACCGAGACCATCATTGCGTCTCTCTATGCGTTCCTCGTAACGGGCGACGACAAATATCTCTATCGTCATGAGCGCATCAGCGAGTGGACTTATGCCCACTTCCCCGACACCGAGATGGGCGAATGGTATGGCTACCTCCATCGCGACGGCACCGTGGCTCAGCCCGCCAAGGGTAACCTCTTCAAGGGCCCATTCCACATTCCACGCATGATGATCAAGAGCCTTATGCTGTGTGAAGAGATCTTGAAGAAGTATTAACGAGAAGACGACATTCAAAATATATAAAATGAAAAAACTATTTACGTTGGCGGTTGCCTTCTTGCTGGCCACCACAGCCACCATCGCACAAAACCTTAAGTTTAATGCCGATGGTAAGTTTAAGATTGCACAGTTTACCGATATTCACTATAATGGTAGCGAGTCATCAAAGGCTGCGTTAAAGGTTCTTGAAAATGTGCTCACGCAAGAACGCCCCGACCTTATCGTGCTTACGGGCGACATTATCTATGGCACCCCCGCCAAGGAGAACCTGCTTGATGTGCTCAACTGCATCAGCAAGTATAACATACCCTTTGTCTACGAGTTTGGCAACCACGACAGCGAGCAGGGCCTCACAAACCGCGAGCTATACAACATTGCGCGTGGCGTAAAAAACAATATCTTGCCAGACCTGACCAATGCCAAAGAACTCGACTATGTGGTGAAAATAAAAGAACGCAAGGGCAAGAACGATGCCGCCGTGCTTTATTGCCTCGACTCGCACAGCTATCCCAAGGGCTTTCCTGAAGACAAGAGCCACGGCACCTACGCATGGCTCACCTTCGACCAGGTAAGCTGGTACAGACAGCAGGCACAGGCACTGAAAGATGCTAACAAGGGTAAAACGCTGCCAGCGCTCGCCTTCTTCCACATCGCGCTGCCCGAGTTTACATATGCCACCGAAAACCAGAATGTGGCCATGATAGGCACCCGTCGTGAGCAGTGCTGCGGCCCAGAGTTTAATTCGGGCATGTTCACCGCCATGATGGAGGGTGAAGATGTGATGGGCATCTTCGTAGGCCACGACCACGATAACGATTACACCACCCTCTATCACAACATTGTGCTTGGCTATGGACGCTATTCGGGTGGCAACACCGAGTATAACCATCTGAAGGCCGGTGCCCGCATCTTCGTGTTAGAAGAGGGTCAGCGCCGCTTCAGCACCTACATCCGCGAGTGGGACGGCAACGTGGTCAACCAGTCTGTCTACCCCGACAGCTATGTCGCCGACGACTGGTCGGCACGACCGCTGCAGAAATATGAATAGCTTGTGAGGCCTATAGAACTTATGCGGCTCTATGGGCCTCATTGCTCTTTTAGTTTACTCTAAAAAAAACAATATTGACAATGAGAAATTATCGCAAATTGGTTTTGATTGTATTTCTTGTTAGCGGCTCATTATTTGGATGGGCTGCTAACTTGAAACCTTTTGTTGTGCCAGAGCTTACACAGTGGCAAGGTGGTGAAGGACAGATGCAGCCCAGCGGACAGATCGTGGTCGCATCGCCGGCGCTCAGATCCATGGCCCAGACCTTCTGCCACGACTACACCCTGCTCACAGGCCGACAGATGAGTCTTGCAACAGGCAACAAAGCCAAGGCCGGCGACATCGTGTTGCGGCTGAAGAAAGACAAGGCGCTCGGCACCGAAGGCTACCGCATGACCATCGGCACGACCTGCGACATCACAGCAGCCACACCAAAGGCGCTCTACTGGGGCTTACAGACCGTGCTTCAGCTGTCAGAACAGCAGCCGACGCTGCCCTGTGGCTCAACTGTCGACAAGCCGCAATATGCTATCCGTGGCTTCATGTTCGATGTGGGCCGTAAGTTTGTGCCTATGCCATACATCAAGAAGCTGGCACGCATCATGGCCTACTATAAGATGAACACTCTGCAACTGCACCTTAACGACAATGGGTTTAAGCAGTATTTTGACGACGACTGGATGCAGACCCCCAGCGCCTTCCGTCTTGAGTGTGACACCTACCCCGGCCTTGCTGCCAAGGACGGACATTACACCAAGGCCGAATTTCGTGCACTCGTGAAGGAGACTGCCGCACAGTTTGTCGACATCATCCCCGAGATCGACGCACCGGGCCATGTGCTTGCCTTCACGCAGTATAAGCCGAGCCTCGCCTCAGAGAAATACGGAATGGACCATTTCGACATCTTCAACCCCGAGGTCTACACCTTCATGGACAATCTCTTCAAGGAGTATCTGTCGGGCAAGGACCCCGTGTTTGCAGGCAAGTATGTGCATATCGGCACCGACGAATACAGCAACGCCACACAGGCGCTAAAAGAGAAGTTCCGCGCCTACACCGACCGTTACCTCGCCCTCATCGAGAGCTACGGCAAGAGTCCGATGGTGTGGGGTGCGCTCTCTCACGCCGACGGCACGACACCCGTGCGCCAGAAGGGCGTGACCATGGGCCTGTGGTCTAACGACATGGCAGACCCCGTAGAGATGAAACGTCAGGGATGGAAAATGATCAGCATGACCGACTGGCAGACCTATATCGTGCCTATGGCCGACTATTATCACGACTATCTGCCGCTCGACAACCTCTATAACACCTGGACACCGCGCGTGTTCCGCAACGTGACGCTTGAGGAGAACGATCCCTGCATCGTGGGCGGCATGTTTGCCCTGTGGAACGACATCTACGGCAACGGCATAACGGTAGCCGACATGCACGACCGCATATTCCCCGTGCTGCAGGTCATCGCCGACAAGACCTGGACAGCGGCGCTCACCACCCTGCCCTTCGACCAGTTTGAGCAGAAGAAGGGTCTGTTGAGCGAGGCACCAGGTGTGAACGAGATGGGACGCACCAAGGCACCCATGTCGCTCAATGAGGTGAAGGCTGGACACAACTTGGGCTTGCCCGTCAACGAGGTGGGCTTCGGACATCGCATCACCTTCACTGTGGATTGTAAGGCCGAGGGCAAGGGCACCGTGCTCTTCTACGGCCCACAGTCGACATTCTTCCTCGCTGACCCTGTGACAGGTCGTCTGGGCTACCAGCGCGAAGATTATCTCGACACGTTCAACTACACCCTCCCCACCGAGGGCGAGGTGGAGCTGACCATAGAGACCACACCAGCCACCACAACGCTCTATGTGAACGGCGTGAAGCGCGAGACGCTCGCCGAGCAACGCCTCTATGTCATAGACAAGGAGAAGAGCCGTTATGACAAGATGCCGAACGTGAAGACTCTTCCTCATGTGTGGCAACCCACCACGAGCATGCGCTACCTGCGTGCACTCTTCTTCCCGCTGCAAAAGGCCGGCGCGTTCAAGAGCAATGTGAAACATCTGAATGTAGAAAGTGTTAAATAGAAAAAAATATGAAAAAACATCTGTTAGCCCTCGTGGCAATGATTTGTATGTGTGGCACCATGGCCACAGCTGCCGACAAGCGTGTGTCTGCCGGCGACAAAAACCAGATCACGTTTACAGGACGTGTGCAGCACCTTCAGGACGGTAGCGTGCGCTACGACTGGACAGGCGTGTACATGCAGACCCGGTTTACGGGCAGCCGCATAGCAGCGGTGCTCTCTGACGAGGGCACAAGTTACCATAACGTGTTCGTGGACGGCAAGTGGATAAAGAAGATCAAGGTCAGCGGCAAGAATCCGCAGACCATCACCCTCGCCGACAAGCTCGCCAAGGGCACCCACACGCTGCGCCTACAGAAATGCACCGAGGGCGAGTATGGCTGCACCACGGTGAAGGAGCTGATCGTCGACAAGAACGCCACGCTCACAGCCGTCAAGCCCAAGGCTCGTTTCATAGAGGTCATAGGCGACAGCTACACCTGCGGCTTCGGCACAGAGAGCAACAACCGCACAGACCCGTTCAAGCTGGAGACAGAAAACTGTAACCAGGCTTACGGATGCCTGGTGGCCAACTATTTCGATGCCGACTATGCTCTTGTGGCTCACTCTGGACAGGGCATGACACGCCATTATGGCGACAGCGTGCGCGTGTCTGTAAACAACATGCCTGACCGCTGGATGCGAATCTTCGACGACCACGGCATGGAGCCTTACGATTTCAAGGCTTACACACCTGACCTCGTCATGATAAACCTCGGCACCAACGACTTCTCACCCACGGCCATCCCTACCTCGGAGCAGTTTGTGGGCGCTTATGTGAAGCTCATCAAGAACATCAAGGCACACTATGGCGAGGACACTCCCGTACTCTGCATCACCGCCCACTCGGCAAGCACTTATCTCAAGGCTGCCATGGCGGAGCTTGCCAAGGAGACGCTGAAGATGAAGAAGGTGTATATACAGGATGGGTATATTTTGAATCTAATAAATTCTATATATCATCAGCACTTGCCTCAACACCAGACGGATGGGATGAGATTAAAGACTACCGTATTGATGCACCTATCGCAACATGCAATGTTGAGCCAAACCTTACTGTTGGCGTAGAGAAAGGTGTTGATTCTGAGTTCTTAATAGAATTTCCAACAGAAACTTCTTCATATGCTTGCGTTACTTTAGACTTGCCAAACAAACGTATGACTATATATGGTAGTGACCCAAATTATCCACAAGGCTATCCTAAGGAGTTGTATGTGGTTGGTAGCACAGGTAAGTGGTATAGTAATATCCCTGCAAACATCATCTCTGCAGCCGAGGTTCCTGGTATCTATGAAGGCGAGATAACTTTCAAGGGAGAACAAAGTTCTTTATATTTCACAATCTTGAAGCGTCTCGCTATTGATTGGGCTACTGTTAATGCTACACGTCTTTCACCTGCTATCGATGGTGACATAGCAAACCTTAATGAAGACATTATTGTACGGGAACCTAATCTTGACCCAGGTGCATGGAAATTTACAGGCGAGCCTGGTACATACGATATTAGAGTAGATCTTACGCAAGGCATGGGCGTGATTCGTATTTCTGAAAAGGCTGAAACTGGTATCGTCGCTCCTAATATCAAGACTCCAGCCAAGAGCTACTACTATGACCTTAACGGTCGATTCCTTGGCAATGTAGAGCCACAAAAGGGTATCTATGTGGTAAAGGGTAAAAAGGTAATAAAGTAAAAGAGTAAATAGGTAAAAGATAAAAAGGACGATTACTGATAAGCGGATGCAATGACTGAACAACTTCGGTATTGCATCCGCTTTTGTGTATTTTATATTGTCCATATATATTATACGTTTTATCCATATCTGTATTAGATATTATCCATTAACTTTGCACCCAGAAACCTAATAACAATTCTGATATGCAAAGTCTAAACAAAGAAACTATTTATCCAAACAGAGATGTGGCTTCTACCACAGATGTCACCTTTTCCTTGAATTCGAGATTCGTCTATTTCGTGTGTCTTGTGTCTGCTATGGGCGGACTACTCTTTGGCTACGATTGGGTGGTGATAGGAGGCGCAAAACCTTTCTATGAACTGTATTTCAATATCGCTGATTCTCCTTCGAGTCAAGGCTTGGCAATGAGTATAGCATTAGTTGGTTGCATGATAGGCGCATGCACTTGCGGATGGTTGGCAGATAAGATAGGACGAAAGAAATTGCTGATAGTATCGGCCATAGTGTTCTTGTTGTCATCGTTGCTTACAGGAGCCTTCTCAAGCTTCGATTTATTCCTCGTCGCACGCTTCTTTGGTGGTGTAGGCATAGGCATTGCCTCAGGTTTGTCGCCTATGTATATCGCAGAAATAGCTCCTTCAAATATACGCGGTAAGTTGGTGAGTCTCAACCAGATGACTATAGTGCTGGGTATTCTTGCTGCCCAGATTGTTAACTGGCTTATTGCTGAACCAATACCTGCAGGCAGTATAGCGTCAGATATTGCAGCATCGTGGAATGGACAGATGGCGTGGCGTTGGATGTTTTGGGCAGCAGCAGTTCCTTCGTTAGCCTTCTTGCTGATGGCATTTTTCATACCAGAGAGCCCACGATGGCAAGCTATGAATGGACAAGTAGTCGCAGCTACAGATACGCTTACTCGTATAGGTGGAGTCGACTATGCGCATACAGAGATGCGAGCTATCTCTATTGCTAATTCAGCTATAAAGGAGCAGGCTGGTCTTGCCACCCTCTTCTCACGTCCATTTGGCAAAGTGTTGGTGCTTGGTCTTTTCATCGCTGTGTTCCAGCAATGGTGTGGCACCAATGTCATCTTTAACTATGCCCAAGAGATATTCCAGTCGGCAGGCTATAGCGTAGGCGATGTTTTGTTTAATATCGTTATCACAGGCGTTGCCAATGTAGTGTTTACTATCATAGCCATCAACATAGTCGACAAATTAGGTCGTCGCAAGTTGATGCTCATTGGCGCTTTGGGATTGTGTATCATCTATGCCATCCTTGGTCTATGCTATTATCTCCATATCACGGGCTTCTTTATGATAGTCCTTGTGGTGGCGGCCATCGGTTGCTATGCTATGACCCTTGGTCCATGCACCTGGGTTCTGATAGCAGAGCTATTCCCAAACAGAGTTAGAGCTGTCGCCGTAGCCACATGCACCTTCGCTTTGTGGGTAGGTTCGTCTACATTGACATATACTTTTCCATTCCTCAACGCCAGCCTTGGCAGCTATGGAACATTCTGGATATATTGTCTTGTGTGCCTCGTAGGCTTCGTGTTCTTTGTGGTAAAGTTGCCCGAAACAAAAGGTAAGAGCCTTGAGCAGTTGGAGGAAGAATTAATAAAAAAATAATAACTTAAAAACGAAATACTATTATGGTTAAAGCGTGGAGAGAGTTGGTTACCATTCCTACTTACGAGGTTGGTAAACCAGAGAAGAGTCCAATGTTTTTGGAAAAGCGAGTCTATCAAGGGTCGAGTGGAGTGGTATATCCATATCCTGTGATAGAGTCGATAAGTAATGAGAAGAAAAATGTAGAGTATCTCGCAGTATGGCTTGAGAACGAATACATCAAGGTGATGATTCTGCCAGAACTTGGCGGTAGGGTACAGATGGCATACGATAAGATAAAGAAGCGCCACTTTGTATACTATAACCATGTTATCAAGCCTGCATTGGTAGGCTTGGCTGGTCCTTGGATTAGTGGCGGTATAGAGTTTAACTGGCCACAACATCATCGTCCTTCTACCTTTATGCCTGTTGATGTGTATATAGAATCTAATGACGAAGATGGTTCTGTAACTGTTTGGACAAGCGAGATGGAAAAGATGTTTCACCAAAAGGGAGCCGCCGGTTTCACCCTGCGCCCTGGCTGTGCCTACTTGGAGATAAAGGGCTTGCTATACAATCGCACCGATATGCCACAGACATTCCTTTGGTGGGCAAATCCAGCCGTGGCTGTCAACGATGAATATCAGTCGGTATTCCCACCTGATATCAATGCCGTATTCGACCATGGTAAACGTGCGGTATCGTCGTTCCCTATAGCCACAGGTACATATTATAAGATGGACTATTCGGCAGGTGTCGACATATCCAACTATCGTAATATCAAGGTGCCAACTTCGTATATGGGCGTGAACTCGCGCTTCAATTTCGAGGGCGGATATGAGAACGATACTAAGGGCGGTATGTTGCATGTGGCTTCCCATCATTTCAGTCCGGGCAAGAAGCAATGGACGTGGGGTAATGGCGACTTTGGCCAGGCATGGGATCGCAACCTTACCGACGAGGATGGACCATACATCGAGCTTATGGCTGGAGTGTATACAGAGAACCAGCCAGACTTCACTTGGCTCATGCCTTATGAAGAGAAACGCTTCACACAGTATTTTATGCCATATCGTGAGCTTGGTGTTGTGAAAGAAGCGTCTAAAGACTTGATATTCAATATAGATAGTATTGAAGCGTCGAAGGTATGCTTTAAACTTTATGCCACACATTTACAGCATGTAAAGATAGTGCTTCGCAATGACGATGGTACCATTTATCATGAAGAAGAATTGGACATTTCGCCTAAGGAAGTATTGGAGAGAGAGGTGAATGTCGGCGATGCAGAATTCTCGGACTTAACCTTCGAGGTGAGCCAAGAGTTTGCTTATGGCTCGCGCGTTGTGTTGCGTTGGCATGCTGAAGACGATGAGATTCGACCTATCCCAGATAGTGCTGAGGCTGCATTGCCACCACACGAGGTGAAGACCAACGAACAGCTATATCTTACTGCCATTCATCTTGAGCAATATCGTCATGCAACGTGGAGTCCGGTAGATTATTACGAGGAAGCTTTGCGCAGAGATCCTAACGATGCTCGTTGTCTTAATGCCTATGGTTTGTGGCTATTGCGTCGTGGCAGATTCGATAAGGCTGAGCCAATGTTACGACATGCCGTGAAGATTATAACTAAGCGCAATCCTAATCCTTATGATTCAGAACCAATCTATAATCTTGCCTTGTGTTTGAAATATCAAGGTAAGAAGGCTGAGGCTTACGAGCTTTTTTGGAAGTCGACATGGAGCAAGGCATGTGCTGATGCTGGATATTTTGAGGCTGCAAAGATAAGTGTGGAGCAACGTAGATTCGAAGATGCTCTCGACGAGGTAGAGCGCTGTCTTGATTCTAATTGGCACAACCATAAGGCACGAGCTTTGAAGGCTACAATACTTAGATACCTGCGTCGCAATGATGAAGCTTTGGCTCTTATCAGCGAGTCGCTGAAGATGGATCAGTTTAACTATGGTTGTCGTTACGAGCAGTATTTACTTACCAATGATGGTGCTTTGCTGAATGAGATGAAACAGATGCTTCGCCATTGTGCTGACAACTACAACGAGGTAGCTCTCGACTACCAGGCAGCCGGACTTACTGATGAAGCTAACGCCATTTGGCAGATAGCCATTGATGAAAAAGCTGTTAATCCTATGACATATTATTATATGCAACGCTATAAAGATGCAGCTGAGGCTGACTATAGCTATTGCTTCCCTAATCGTTTGGAGGATATTCAGGCTTTGGAGAATGCTAAGCTCAAGAATCCGTCAGATGCTATGGCACCATATTATCTTGGATGCTTGTTCTATGCAGCACGCCAATATGATTTGGCTATTGAGAATTGGGAACTCTCATCACAGAAAGCTCCTATGTTCCCATTGGTTTGGCGTAATCTGGCTTTAGCTCGTTTCAATAAGCAGGGTAGGGAGAAAGAGGCGTTAGGATATATGCAAAATGCATTTAAGCTCGACACTACTGATGCGCGTATGCTCATGGAACTTGATCAGCTTAACAAACGTCTGCATCATCCTCATGCTGAGCGTCTTGAATTCCTACAGCAATATCCTGAGTTGATAGAAAAGCGCAACGACTTGGTGCTCGAAGAGATTACTCTCTTAAACCAAGTTGGCAAATATATACAAGCCAAGCGTAAGCTCGATGCACATATCTTCCATCCTTGGGAGGGCGGCGAAGGCAAGGTGCCTGCACAATATCAGATATGTCGAGTGGAATTGGCTAAGCAGAATATAGCTGAAGGTAAATACAAATGTGCCGTTGGATTGTTGAAGCAATGCCTAACATATCCTCACCATCTTGGCGAAGGCAAACTGTATGGTGCACAGGAGAACGATTTCTACTATCTGCTTGGTGTAGCCTATGATGCTCTAGGCAAAACAGATGAGGCTAAAGAATGTTGGGAAAAGGCTGTGTTAGGACCACAGGAACCTGCAGCTGCTATGTATTATAATGATGCTAAGCCCGACAAGATTTTCTATCAGGGTATGGCTTTGCGCAAACTTGGACGCGAGGATGAGGCCCATGGTCGTTTCTATCGACTCATAAACTATGGCAAACAGCATGTATTTGAGCACCAGACGATGGACTACTTCGCAGTCTCATTGCCTGACTTGCTTATCTGGGACGACTCGCTAGATACAAAGAACGTGATTCATTGCAAATATATGCTTGCATTGGGATATTGCGGAATGGGCGATATGAAGCATGCCTTGAAGTATCTTGCTGAGGTTGAAGCTTTAGATAATAATCATCAAGGAGCTCAGCAATTACGCTCGTTTATTGAACTTAGTTTGTTGCCTTAGGTGACGTTTTTAGTAATATAATTGTGGTTAGTTTGTTAGCGAATGAGGCTTCGTGCCTCGTTCGCTTTATTAGGTTTATAAAAACTCATTAATATAATAGGTTATGAAGAATTTAAGGCTATTGTTTTTGTTGTTGGCTTGTGTGGCATTGCCAACTATCGCCCAGGTAAAGCCTACGGTGGCTGTGCTTGGCGATTCGTATTCTACATTTGCAGGCTTCATTCCTGTGGGTAATGCTTGTTGGTATAATAATCCTGCCGATTTAAAGCGTACAGATGTTACCAAGGTAGAACAAACTTGGTGGTGGCAAGTGGTTAAGGAAGGAGGATATAAGTTAGGTACCATAGAGTCGTATTCTGGTGCAACAATCTGCAACACTGGCTATAGAGATGAAGACTATAGCGACCGCTCTTTTGTTACTCGTTGCACGAATCTCGGCAATCCTGATATTATCCTGATATGTGGAGCAACAAACGATAGTTGGGCTAATGTGCCAATAGGCGAGTATAAATATTCAGGCTGGAAACGTGCAGAACTATATTGTTTCCGATCTGCAATGGCTAAAATGCTAAGCGATATACAGCAGCATTACCCCAATGTAGATGTGTATTTTATACTCAATACCGGACTAAAGAAAGAAATCAATGAGTCGGTGTTAGAGATTTGTAAGCATTATGGAGTTCCTGTTATACAATTGGTTGACATAGATAAAAAGAGTAGTCACCCTTCGGTGAAAGGTATGAAAGCCATTGCACAGCAGGTTTTGAAGGGTATAATGAAGTAAGATTATTCCTTTTTTTCTGAAGACTTCCTATATTCAGATGGCGACACGCCAATAGTCTTGCTGAATAGACGAGAGAAATATAGGGAGTCTTCAATACCCAATTTATAGCAAATTTGGTTTATACGCAAGTTAGTGTTGCTCAGAAGTTTGCATGCGTGCTCCATCTTTATACGATTGAAATAT
>ENA-UERK01002462-UERK01002462.1-human-gut-metagenome-genome-assembly--contig:-NODE-2462-length-12127-cov-8.322158_pt1 | contig 12127 bp, 10 predicted proteins | sample MGYA00242957_ERZ507957 | MGnify/ENA primary metagenome ERZ507957 (study PRJEB26167, sample SAMN06115538) | human gut metagenome | host: Homo sapiens | place: China:Heilongjiang | collected 2015-11-06... | reverse complement strand
CCCTGCTGGTATCCGTGCGCTCCGGCGCCCGCGCCTCCATGCCCGGCATGATGGACACCATTCTGAACCTGGGTCTGAATGAGGACGTGGTGGACGTCATCGCCAAGAAGTCCAACAACCCCCGCTGGGCGTGGGATTGCTATCGCCGCTTTATCCAGATGTATTCCGATGTGGTCATGGAGGTCGGCAAGAAGTACTTTGAGCAGCTGATCGACGCCATGAAGGAGAAGAAGGGCGTGACCCAGGACGTGGAGCTGTCCGCCGAGGATCTGAAGGAGCTGGCCATGCAGTTCAAGGCCGAGTACAAGTCCAAGATCGGCAGCGACTTCCCCACCGATCCCAAGGAGCAGCTGATCGGCGCCATCAAGGCCGTGTTCCGCAGCTGGGACAACCCCCGCGCCAACGTGTACCGCCGCGACAACGACATCCCCTATTCCTGGGGCACCGCCGTCAACGTGCAGTCCATGGCCTTCGGCAACATGGGCGACGACTGCGGCACCGGCGTGGCGTTCACCCGTGACCCCGCCACCGGCGAGAAGAAGCTGATGGGCGAGTTCCTGACCAATGCCCAGGGCGAGGACGTGGTGGCCGGCGTGCGTACCCCCATGCCCATTGCCGAGATGGCTGAGAAGTTCCCCGAGGCCTATGACGAGTTCGTGAAGGTCTGCAACATCCTGGAGGACCACTACCGCGATATGCAGGATATGGAGTTCACCGTGGAGCACGGCAAGCTGTACATGCTGCAGTGCCGCAACGGCAAGCGCACCGCTCCCGCCGCGCTGAAGATCGCCTGCGACCTGGTGGACGAGGGCATGATCTCCGAGCAGCAGGCCGTGGCCATGATCGACCCCCGCAACCTGGATACCCTGCTGCATCCCCAGTTCGACCCCAAGGCCCTGAAGGCCACAGAGCCGGTGGGCAAGGCGCTGCCCGCCTCCCCCGGCGCTGCCTGCGGCAAGATCGTGTTCAACGCCGAGGACGCCAAGGAGTGGGCTGCCCGGGGCGAGAAGGTGGTTCTGGTTCGTCTGGAGACCTCTCCCGAGGACATCGAGGGCATGAAGGCCGCCCAGGGCATCCTGACCGTCCGCGGCGGCATGACCTCCCACGCGGCTGTGGTGGCGCGCGGCATGGGCAAGTGCTGCGTCTCCGGCTGCGGTGCCATCAACATGGACGAGGCCAACAAGCAGTTTACCCTGGCCGGCAAGACCTACCACGAGGGCGACTGGATGAGCCTGGACGGCTCCACCGGCAGCATCTACGACGGCGCTATGCCCACCGTGGACGCCAATGTGGGCGGCGATTTCGGCCGCATCATGGCCTGGGCCGACAAGTTCCGCCGGCTGAAGGTCCGCACCAATGCCGACACTCCCGCCGACGCCGCCCGCGCCCGCTCTCTGGGCGCCCAGGGTATCGGCCTGTGCCGCACTGAGCATATGTTCTTCGACGGCGACCGTATTGCCGCCATCCGCGAGATGATCTGCTCCGACACCAAGGAGCAGCGCGAGAAGGCTCTGGCCAAGCTGCTGCCCATGCAGCAGGGTGACTTTGAGGGCATCTACGAGGCCATGGAGGGCTGCCCCGTCACCATCCGCTTCTTGGATCCCCCCCTGCACGAGTTCGTTCCCACCGAGGAGCACGACATCGAGCTGCTGGCCAAGGATATGGGCAAGACCGTAGCCGACATCAAGGCCATCATCGCCTCCCTGCACGAGTTCAACCCCATGATGGGTCACCGCGGCTGCCGTCTGGCCGTCACCTTCCCGGAGATTGCCGTTATGCAGACCCGTGCCGTCATCCGCGCCGCCATCAACGTCCAGAAGAAGCACCCCGACTGGAACATGGTTCCCGAGATCATGATCCCCCTGGTGGGCGAGGTCAAGGAGCTGAAGTTCGTCAAGGACGTGGTGGTCAAGACCGCTGACGAGGAGCTGGCTGCTGCCGGTATGAACATGAAGTACCTGGTGGGCACCATGATCGAGATCCCCCGCGCTGCGCTGACCGCTGATGCCATCGCCACCGAGGCGGAGTTCTTCTCCTTCGGTACCAACGACCTGACCCAGATGACCTTCGGCTTCAGCCGTGACGATGCCGGCAAGTTCCTGCCCGCCTACTACGACAACAAGATCTATGAGAGCGATCCCTTCGCCCGGCTGGACCAGGTGGGTGTGGGCAAGCTGGTGGATATGGCCTGCAAGCTGGGCCGCGCCACCCGCCCCGACATCCATCTGGGCATCTGCGGCGAGCACGGCGGCGACCCCTCCAGCGTGGAGTTCTGCCACCGCGTGGGTCTGGACTATGTGTCCTGCTCCCCCTTCCGCGTGCCCATCGCCCGTCTGGCCGCCGCACAGGCCGCCATCAAGGACGCCAAGTAAGGACTCGATTTTCCGCATAATACCAAGCGCCCGGCTATCAGCCGGGCGCTTGCGTTTTGGGCGGAAGCATGGTAAAATATAACAATAGATCAACAAAAGCAGACAAACGGGGTCGTATTATTTGCTGGAGGGATCGTATGGAAAGACGTGGGGATAAGGTCGATATTGTGCAGAGGGTGTCCTGCTGGATATCGGATATGGCGTTTGCCAGGTTTAAGAGCTTTAGTGATCGCGTGCTGGGAATACAGATCGATGAGATTCCGACTGTGGAGAGCATCCTTATGCGGCAGAATTTTTCGGTCGTATTTTATGCAGCCATTCTGTTTATACTGACCAACGGGATCTACCTGGTCAAGAACATCGCGGCGTGCTCGATGATCCCCATTGACATGGTGCCGCTTTACATGATGATCGGCGGCTCGCTGGCGATGCTGGTGTTTGCGATCGCCTATAAAAAGCGTGGAGGAGAATACGATGCGCCGCCGGCGCGGTTTGCGCTGCTGGCCTACTATGGGGTGGTGATCGCCAGCGTTACCGTCTTTATGGTCTCCTGCAACTTTCACCGGGTCGGGTTGTCCATCTCCATGTGCTATCTGTTTGCGATCATGATCGCGCCCACATACCGCCGTGTGGATACCGTGGCGGTATGTGTTCTGATATTGATCAGCTGGTGGCTGCCCGGGCGGCTTCCCTACGCGGAGAACTATGATCTGTTCAAGCATTTCCTGCTGCGATTTTCCATCATTGTAGGTTTTATCGTGCTGCGGTCCATCTTCCTTCGGCAGTCTGCCAACGAACGGCACATCAAGGAGATGGGTCACGCTTTCATCAAGCTGGCCTACAACGACGTGATGACGGAAACACTGAATAAAAAGGCGATGGAGACGTATGGCACGTTCATTGCCGATAAAACCGCGCCGGAACGGGTCAGCGTCATTATTTTTGACGTGGATGATTTCAAATCGTACAACGACAACTATTCCCACATGAAGGGCGACGAGGCGCTGCGGCGTGTGGCCGGAAGCGTGGTCGGGGTGTTGGCGGCGGCTGACCGGTATCTCTTCCGCTTTGGAGGCGAGGAGTTCGTGGCGATCCTGCCGGATATCGGTGAGGAGGAGGCCCGCCGTATCGCCGGTGCGCTTCTTGACGCGGTGCGCGCCGTGGCTGTTCCAAGGGAGGACCTGCCGGACAGGCACATTGTTACGGCCTCTTTCGGTGTTGCGTGCGGGACAGGCCTGGAATTGAAGGACTTTTCGCTTATCGCAAAGGCGGACAGGCAGCTGTATATCTGCAAAAACAACGGAAAGAACTGTGTGGCGGCCAGCGGCGCCATATACAGATGAGGTACGCAGGCGCCCGGCTATCGGCCGGGCGCTTGTGTTTTGCGGGGAAATATGATAGGATGACAGCACAAAGAAGCAGCAAAACATGATCGGATGGCGATACAAAAAAGTAACGGAGGGGATACCGCTATGTACGAACTGATACAGCTTACCGAGAGGACGTATTACATCAAGAGCCCCACCAACATCGGCCTCTTCCGGCTGGATGAGAAAAACGTCTGCCTGATCGACAGCGGCAACGACAAGGACGCGGGGCGGAGGATACGGCAGGTGCTGGACGCCAACGGCTGGCAGCTGACGGCGATCTACAACACCCACGCCAACGCCGACCACATCGGCGGGAACCGGTATTTGCAGGGACAGACGGGCTGCAGGATCTACGCGTCGGGAATCGACTGCGCGTTTACCCGGCACCCGGTGCTGGAGCCGTCGTTTCTCTACGGCGGATATCCGCCCAAGGACCTGCGGCACAAGTTTCTGCTGGCACAGGAGAGCGACGCGGCGGAACTGACGGCGGACAAGCTGCCGGAGGGCTTTGCGTCTATCCCCCTGCCCGGACACTTTTTCGACATGGTAGGCTTTCGGACGCCGGACGACGTGGTGTTTCTGGCGGACTGCCTTTCCAGCCGGGAGATACTGGACAAGTACCAGATCGGCTTTATTTACGACGTGGCCGGGTACCTGAAAACGCTGGAGCAGGTGCAGGCCATGACGGCGAAGGTATTTGTGCCCGCGCACACGGAGGTGACGGAGGACATCGCCGATCTGGCGCAGTACAATATCCGAAAGGTGCATGAGATCGCGGAGAGGATCGTGGACCTCTGCGCTGCGCCCCGCGGCTTTGAGGACATCCTGCAGCAGCTGTTTGCCGCCTACGGGCTGACCATGAGCTTTGAGCAGTATGTGCTGGTGGGCAGCACGGTGCGGTCCTATCTGGCGTGGCTGAAGGACACGGGGCGGCTGACGGCTGTCTTCGGGGACGGCCGGATGCGCTGGGCGCGGGTGTGAGCGCCAACGGAATACGAAAAAAACAAGCGCCCCTTAGGCCAGGCAGCCTAAGGGGCGCTTGTTTTGCGGCACGTGCCGCAGGGGGGAAGAAATTTGTGAGAGAGGGATGTGTCAGTTAGTTGTACTTCTCCAGGTACTTGCCGAACTCCTCCAGGCCGGCCTTCAGCACCTGGGGATCGCGGAAGGCACCGTAGCCCACGCGGATGGTCTTGGGCATATCGAAGTAGTCGCCGGGGACTACCAGGATCTGCTCGGTGGCCATGGCGTCCTTGGCCAAGGTCTCGGAGTCCACGTCGTAATCATAGTCGATCAGGCAGGTGGTGCCCATGGCCTTGGCACGCAGGTGCAGGTGGGGCTGGGAGGCCACCCAGTCCTCCACGATCTTGCGGTTGGGCTCCAGAATGGAACGGGCGCGGGCCCACAGGGCCTGGTAATGCTCCAGCGCGATGGAGGCGATGATCTCGTCCCAGATGCCGCAGCAGATGGTGTTGTAGGAACGGCGGGTCTTCATGACCTCGTACATCTCGTGGTCGCGGCAGACGATCCAGCCGATACGGGTGCCGGCCATGGAGTACATCTTGGACATACTGCTGATGGAGATGGCCTTGTGGTAGCCGTAGTCCAGAATGGAGGGCATATAGTTCTCGTCCAGCCCGCGATAGACCTCGTCGCAGAGGATCCAGGCGTCGTGCTTGGCGGCGATGTCCACGATCTTACGCAGGCCCTCGTCGTACAGGGTCACGCCGATGGGGTTGTTGGGGTTGGTCAGGACGATCATCTTGGTGTTGGCGTCGCAGGCCTTGTCCAGGGCGTCGAAATCCAGCTGATAGTTATCCTCGGCCTTCAGCTGGACCACGCGGGTCTCGATGCCGCTGCCCTTGGGGATATCGTAGTGCTGCTGATAGGAGGGCTTGATCACCACGCAGTTGTCACCCGGCTCCAGCACGCTCATCAGCACCAGGTCATTGGCGCCGGTGCCGCCGTGGGTGATCATCACTTCCTCGGGCTTCACATTGCCCTTGGGGTAAATGCCGGCCACCGCCGCCTTGATCCGGGGAGAGCCGGTGGCGTCGCCGTGGTGATAATGCAGGCTCATGGTACGCATTTCGTTCAGGAAAGCATCCAGATCCTCGCCGGTCAGGTCAAACAGCTCGTCCATACGAAGGGCGCTGACGCAGCTGCTGCCCAGATTGATACGGGCGAGAGAGTCCATGGGATTCAGCCACTCTTCCACACCAAACCATGCCAGTTTCATTTTATTGTCCTCCTCATTTCGTCTGTTTTGTAGGGTAAGCGGATATATTCCGCGGGGTTACAGGTCGGCCTGCAGGCCCACGCCCTCGGCCAGTGCGCGGTCGATGGCTACCTTGGCGGCGGCCAGATCCAGAATGTACAGGCCGGTGGCGTCGAAGATGGTGGTCTGCGTGTCGCTGGTGCGGCCGGGGACCTTGCCGTCGATGAGGTCACCGATCTCGCCGGTGATGTCGCCGGCACTGACAACGCCCTGCTTGATGGGCAGCTCCATCTCGCCCACGCGGATGCACTGGGCGCGGTCGTCGGCGTAGAAAGCGGCGCCCTGGAAGATGGTGCTCTCGATCTCCTGCTTGGATTCCATGTCGGAGCCCAGGCAGCTCAGATGGGTGCCGGGCTTCAGCCACGCCTTCTGGATGATGGGCTTGCGGGAGGGCGTGACGGTGATGATGGCGTCACTGTCGCCCACGGCGGCGGCCATATCCAGCGCCGGCAGGAACTCCACGCCGGAGGCGTCGATGCCGAAGTCATCGGAGAGCTGCTGGGCGATGTGGGCGGCGAACTGCACCGCGTTGTCGGGGAACATGGGGTCGGCGATGTAGACCTTATCGATGGCCGGACGCAGCAGCAGCGCGGCGGCGATCTGGAAGGGGGCCTGCTTGCCGGCACCCAGAATAAACAGGTGCTTGGCGTCCTTGCGGGCCAGCAGGTCCACGCCCAGCGCGCCGGCGGCGCCGGTACGCATACAGGTGACGTAGGAGGCGTCCATGACGCTGACGGGAATACCGGTGTTGGAGTCGTAGACCATCATGATGCCGTTGAAGGGCGGCAGGCCCTTTTCCCGGTTCTCGGGAAAGTTGTTCAGCATCTTCAGGCCGTGGAGCTGTACGCCCTTGATATAGCCGGAACGGATGTCCATGGCGGCGTGCTCGTCCACGAATTCATAGTTGACCAGCGGCCAGATCACGGACTTGCCCTGGGATTTCAGACGATAGACCTCGCGCACCTCCTGGATGACTTCCTTCATGGAGATGACCTGCTTGACCTGCTCGCGGTTCAAAATCAAAACGCTCATATACATCCCTGTCCTTTCGTTTTTTCGGGAGGGCGGAGAGGGGCCGCGTCGGCCGTGCTCCGCCTCAGTTTGATGTCATTGTAACCGGGAGATGTTGGACCGCGCGTGGGAAAAGCGTTGAATTTCCGTTGTTACTAAACATTTTAGCAAATCATGCCGCGCTTTTCAACAAACGATTTGGTACATTTGCCGCCGGGGACACAGCGCCACTGGACAGACGACCCGCCCTGGTGTACAATACGGCCATAACACAACACGGCTTTCAACAGGAGGACGGGACGCTATGTACGCGGATATCATCATTAAAAACGGGCGCTGCGTGACCATGTGCGGCGACGGCGGGGCCGACTGGGTGGCCGCGGCGGGGAAAATGATCTGCGCCGCAGGCCGCGGCGATGATTGGCAGAAGCTGGTGCGCCCCGGCACGCAGGTCATCGACGCCAGGGGCGGCACGGTGCTGCCGGGGTTTATCGACAACCACTTCCATGTGATGCAGACCGCCGTGAACATGATGAGCGTGGATTTAGGCGGTGCGCGGTCCCACCGGGAGCTGGGCGAGATGCTGGCCGCCGCCGAAAAGCGGGAGGGCGCGGTGCTGGGCTGCCAGGTGGAGGAGTCGCAGTTCGAGGAAAAGCGTTTTCCGGACCGGTATGTGCTGGACAAGTATTGCAGCGACAGTCCGGTGGTGCTGTTCTCCAAGGAGTACCACGTCAGCATGCTGAACACCCACGCCCTGCTGTATTACAAGGTTCCCTTCTCCCTGGAGGGCGTGGAGCTGGACAGCAGCGGCCTGCCCACGGGCATTTTCCGGCGGAACGCCAACTATGTGCTGCGCTCCAATGTGCTGCGGAGCCTGCCGGACGAGTTCCGCATGGAGGCCATCCATCTGGCCATGTCCCGGCTGCTGGAAAACGGAATCACCACCGTGGCGGCCATTGAGGGCGGCTGGCTGTTCGACGACCGGGACGCGGAGTTCATCTACGCCCACAGCGGCGAGTTTCCGGTGGATATGCCGCTGTTCTACCAGACCATGGACCTGGCGAAGGTCTGGAAGCTGGGGCTGCGCCGGGTGGGCGGCAATATTATGGTGGACGGCACCCTGTCCAGCCACAGCGCCGCCCTGTCGGCACCCTACGCGGACCGGCCGGACTACCGGGGACAGATCTTCCTGCCCCAGGATGGACTGGACGAGTTCGTGCAGCAGTGCTACCGGCAGGATATGCAGCTGGCGCTGTACAGCATCGGCGACCGGGCCATCGAGTCCGTGCTGCTGGCCCACGAGAGGGCCATCCGTCAGGGCGGCAGCACCGCCCTGCGCCACCGCATCGAGCACGCCATCATGGCCACGCCGGAGCAGATCGCCCGGGCGGCGGATATGAAGCTGATCTTCTCGGTGCAGCCGGCCTACGCCTACCTGTGGGGCGGCAAGGGCGGTATGTACGAGCGCCGGGTGGGCGAGCGCTATCTGCGCTCCAACGACTTTGCCGCCATGTTTGCCGCCGGCGCGGTGGTGTGCGGCGGGTCGGACAGCGACGTGACGGAGCCGCGGCCCATGCTGGGCATCCACGCGGCGGTGAACCGCGCCGTGCCCCGGTGCGCCGTGTCCGTGGAGCAGGCCATCGAGATGTACACCGTCAACGGCGCCTACGCGCTGTTTGAGGACAAGCGCAAGGGAAAGCTGGCGCCGGGATACCTGGCGGATATCGTGGTGCTGGACCGCGACATCCGCACCGTGCCCGCAGAGCAGCTGGAGCAGACCGACGTGACCGTGACCATCAAGTCCGGGTCGGTGCTGCACAGCCGGCAGTGAGGTGACGGCCATGCTTCAGATCAGACTGTTTGGCAAGCCGCAGGTCATCTGCGACGGCACGGACATCACCCCGGAGCTGGGCAACAAGGGGTGCGCCCTGCTGTGTATCCTGTTCCTGCGGGGCGGGGACTACTATGCCCGGGAGAAGCTGGCGGCCTACCTCTGGCCGGACAGCGCCGCCAGCGCTGCCAAGTATAATCTGCGCTATACCCTGTGGAAGATCAAAAAGAGCACCGACATCGGCGAGGGCGGGCGGTCGCTCATCAAGCTGGACCGGGAGTACTGCTGCATCGACCGGGCATACGACTATGTCTGCGATCTGCAGACCATCGACGAGATCGACCCGGAGACACAGTCGGCGGACGAGTTGAAGCGGGCGTGTGACGCCTTTGGCGGCGAGCTGCTGGAGGGGTACTATTTCAACCACTGCGAGGACCTGAATGAGCTGATCCTCAGCCAGCGCATCTATTATGAGAAGCGGAAGAACCGGCTGCTGATGAAGGCGGCGGAGCTGTATGAGCAGCGGGATATGCTGCCGGAGGCCGTAGGTATTCTGGAGCGGGTCATGGAATACGAGCCCTACAACGAGCAGCTGGCCCTGCGGCTGATGACGCTGTATGAGCGCGGCGGCGACCGCAGCCGTGCTATCCGGTTTTTCAACGAGTTCCGTAACCGGCTGGCCTCCAACCTGGAGATCTATCCCGGCAGCGCCATCACGCAGAAATACGCGGAGCTGAAGGCCGCGCCCGCCGCGCCGGAGGAGCCTGCGGCGGCGCGGACCGATGCGCCGGGCCTGCATGTGCAGACCTACTGCCTCCGGGCGGTGCCCTGCTTCTGGATGGCGGACACGGTGGGGAAGCTGCTGGACGCCGTCGGGAACGACGTGCGGCCGGACGACCGGACGCTGCTGCGGGTGCTGGGGGCTATACAGCCCGCTGCGGCGGTGTGTGCCGGCGCGGAGGGTGAGGTCACGGCCGCACCGGCGGCAGTGGCCCAGGCGTTTATCCGGTGGCTCACCGGTCTGGCGGCGCGGCAGCCGCTGGCGGTGCATATCCGCCGCGCTGGGGAGATGGATGACGTCAGCCGCGGTGTGCTGGAGTATCTGCTGGCGGAGCGCCCTGCCGGGCTGACGCTGCTGACAGAGGACGGCGGCGCTCCGGGCGATATGCCCAGCAGAAAGTGACGGCGGAAAGTGCCGGGTATTTGCTTGAACACCGGGCACATCCGAACTTTAAAGCGCGAAAGCGCTGGGCAGGGCGCTTGTCCCCGGCAAATAATTTTGGTGGATATGACGGTTGACGGTGGCTCCTGTTGTGATATCTTACAGAAAACTTCGGGAAAGGAGAACGCCACACATGATGAAGCAGCTGTACAAGGCATACGCATTTAGCTTTTACTTTACCTATGCGGATAAAGTAAGAGTGATTTGTGATGCCCGGAAATGCTGCTGATGAAATGAGGATGTTCTCTCCCGAAGAAGTACTGACATCAAAGCCGCCCTATGGATCACAGATCCACAGGGCGGCTTTTTTGCAGCCAAATTTTCAAAAACACCCATCAGGAGGAACCACACCATGAAAAAGAACATCACACGGCGGCTGATGACCGCCCTGCTGGCCGCCGTCATGTGCGTGAGCATGGCCGTGCAGCTGGGCGGCGTGATACTGGGTGCGGTGATCTACTACATCGTGTACCAGGTCATCATCTTCGCCGGCTTCGACACCGACCTTCTGAAGATGTTTTCCGCCGTGGTGGTGGCCGTGTTCCTGGGCGCGCCCCACGTCAAAGCACAACTGAAAGCCCATTCCCGCAGTAAGAAAGGAGACAGCGGCCATGCTGAAAATGGATAACATCACCAAGACCTTCAACAGCGGCACCGTGGACGAGCGCGTGGCGCTGGACCACCTGAGCCTGACGCTGCTGATGGCCACCCTGCAGAAGCCCAAGCTGCTGCTGCTGGACGAGCACACCGCGGCGCTGGATCCCCAGACGGCCCAGCGGGTCATGGACATCACGGACCGCCTGGTCCGGGAGAACCACCTGACCACGCTGATGATCACCCACAATATGCGCGACGCTATCCACTACGGCAACCGCCTGCTGATGCTGCACAACGGGCGGATCGTGCTGGATATCTCCGGCGAGGAGAAGGGCCGGCTGACGGTGCCGGACCTGCTGGCGCTGTTCAGCAAGGTCAGCGGCCAGGAATACGACAACGACCGCGCCCTGCTGGCGTAAACGCGAAGCCGGGGACTGCCCGCGAGGACAGTCCCCGGCTCTCTGCCCTTGACGGGCTGTGCGGCGGATGGTATGATGGTGGACAAAAGCGCCGGGGCCGTTCCGGCGCAGGGGAGGACGCCATGAAGAAGATAGACAACTGCGAGAATTCCACCGTGCTGGTGGCGCTGCTGCTGGCGGGCATCCTGCTGGTCATGGGCGCCTACCGGCTGTTCTCCTGGCTGTGCAGCCGGGGGCTGACGGACACGCTGACCTGGGTGCTGGGCGCGGCGGCGCTGGTGCTGGCGGCGCTGGGCCTGCTGCTGGCAAGCCGCAGCTTCCGGCGGCTGAAGGAGCTGCATCTGTAAGAGAACACCCCTGACCGGCAGGTCAGGGGTGTTCTTTCTTTACAGCTCGAGGGGCGCCGGCACGGCGTCCGCCGGGATGGGGCAGGTGTACCCGCCCGCCGTCCGCTGCCGGAACTCGGCCTTGGCGGCCTCCAGCAGCGCGGGCTGCTCCAGCAGATCGATGGCGGCGGCGCACAGCACCTTGCCGGCGTGCACGGTGGCCTTATGGGCCATGGGCGTCTTGTTGCAGGACACCACCTGCCAGCTGTGGCAGGGGACGTGGTTGGGCCACACCGCCACATGGATCTGTGCCGTGGGGCACTGATAGCTGACATCACCCACGTCGGTGGAGCCGGCGTTGAAGGCGGGGCCCTGATACAGCGGCATCAGGAAGTCGTTGAAGTGGCCGGTCTGCATGGCCTTCACCTTTTCGGCGAAGGCGGGATCGTTCTCCGCGCCCACGCCGCCGGGGACGTCACGCCCCTCGTAGGTGGCGGACAGTGCCTCCATGAAAGCGTGCTCCTCCGCCGTGCAGGGCGGTACGCCCAGCTGGGAGAAGTTGTCGTACAGCACCTTCTCCAGCGCGTGGTTGCACACGGTGTCAGACAGGCCGTCCACGAAGCGGCGCTCGATGTTGCCGCTCTTGAGCTCCATGACGCCCACGGTGATGTCGCCGATGGAGATGGGATTGGCGTCCGTCAGCT
>ENA-UERK01002459-UERK01002459.1-human-gut-metagenome-genome-assembly--contig:-NODE-2459-length-12139-cov-6.922898_pt1 | contig 12139 bp, 9 predicted proteins | sample MGYA00242957_ERZ507957 | MGnify/ENA primary metagenome ERZ507957 (study PRJEB26167, sample SAMN06115538) | human gut metagenome | host: Homo sapiens | place: China:Heilongjiang | collected 2015-11-06... | reverse complement strand
GCGGGAAACTCCGCCGCTACCAACGCCGACGCGCTGGTGTATGATGTGATGCAGGCCTTCTACACCGCCTGCGGCAGTTTCATCGGTCAGAACTACGGCGCAGGCAAGAAGGACCGTATCCGCCGGACCTTCCTGATCAGTACGGCGTATGCCTTCGGAGCGGGACTGCTTCTGGGTCTGGGATTGCTGCTGTTTGGACGGCCGTTCCTGAGCCTCTTTACCACAGACCCGCAGGTGATGGACGCGGGTATGTACCGTTTGACGGTCATGAGCGTTTCCTACTGCGTCTCCGCGTTTATGGACGGCGCTATCGCTGCTTCCCGTGGCCTTGGCAAGAGTGCTGTCCCCATGGTCATCGTGATTTTGGGCTCCTGCGTGTTCCGCATTATCTGGGTCTACACCGTGTTTGCGTGGTTCGGCACCATCACGTCCCTGTATCTGCTGTATGTGTTTTCCTGGACCATCACGGCAGCGGCAGAGATCATCTATTTCATTCGTATCTACCGGCAGGCCACAGCGGATCTCACCGCTGCCTGACCGCAAAACCGCAAAAGAGCGGAGGGATCAAACGATCCCTCCGCTCTTTTTGATTATGCACATGAACGAGCTTGCTGTCATTCATGGGAACGTATCGTGCGCTGTTAGCAGAACCCTACACGCCTGTTCTTATCTGACGAAAGAATGGGAATGGCTCCGCTGCGAATCACAGTCCGCGCCAGCTTTCGGGCCGCAGACAGCTGAGATCCTGCTCAGCCTGATGGATCTTGGCCAGCAGAGCATCCCGGTCCTGATTGAGTGTGCCCCGGAGGTCCAGATAGTTGCTGGCGTGATTCATGCGGAACACACTGCCGGGGCTGTCGAAGTGAGAGACCAACAGCTCTGTTTCCTTCAGCACCTGATGCTGGTCCAGCAGACGGAAGCTGCCGTCATGGACCCAGTCATACAGAGGTGTTCCCGGCTCCACCATCAGCGTCAGCATTCCGATGTATTCCGGGTTCATGGCGTTGAAGGCCTCGGCGGTCTTGACGGCGTGTTCCTCCAGCAGCTCCGGGCCGCCCAGACCGGTGATGGCAGTGACGGATAGTGCCATGCCGTTTCTGCGGACCTTCTGTCCCATTTCGATGATCTCTGCGGCGGGATGGCCCTTCCGCATGAGGGTGAGGACCTTGTCACTGCCGGATTCCAACCCCATGTAGACCATGGTCAGGCCTTTGGCCCGGAGGGTTTGCAGCTCCTCGTCCGTCCGCAGGCGGATGCTGCTGGGAGAGGCGTAGCTGGTGACCCGCTCGCACTCCGGAAACAGCTCCCGGATGGTATCCAGAATTGTGTACAGTTCACTGGCCTTTCGGATCAGTGCGTCGCCGTCCGCCAGAAAGATGCGGCGGACGCTGCGGTAGCGCTGCCGGGCCATCTGGAAATCCTCCAGAACCTCATGCAGAGGCCGCAGGGCAAAGCGCTTTTCCTTGTACATGCTGCAAAAGGCACAGGTATTGTGGCTGCACCCGTAGGTCACCTGCACGATGAGGCTGTACGCCTCGGAGGGCGGACGGTAGACCATGCCTTGGTATCTCATACGCCCAGCTTCTCCAATGCAGACATCTTTACGCAGGTGCAGAAAACGGCAATGGCCTTCTCCACATCCTCCACAGGCGGGAAGGAGGGGGCAATACGGATGTTGCTGTCATTGGGGTCGATGCCGTAGGGGAAGGTGGCGCCGGCGGCGGTCATGGCCACGCCGGCCTCCTTGCACAGGGCCAGCGTCCGCTTGGCGGTGCCGGGCATGGCGTCAAAGGAGACGAAGTAGCCGCCCTTGGGATGGCTCCAGCTGGCGATCTCCAGCGGGGCGATCTCACGGTCCAGAGTGCTCAGAACGGCCTCGAACTTCGGCTTCATGAATGCCGCGTGCTTTTTCATCAGCTTCAGGGTGTGAGCCCGGTTCTGGAGATAGAGCACATGGCGCTGCTGGTTCACCTTATCATAGGAAATGGTCTGAATACCGATCCACTTCTCAAAATCCTCCAGGTTGGCTTCGGAGGTAGCCATGCAGGCCACACCGTCGCCGGGGAAGGTGATCTTGGAGGTGGAGGCGAACTCGTAGACCATATCATAGTTGCCATACTTCTTGCACTGGTGCAAGATGTCCGGGAACTCCACATAGTCGCCGTCAAACTCGTGGATGCAGTACGCATTATCCCACATGATCGTGAAGTCCGGCGCGGCGGGCTTCATGGAGGCCATGCGGACGATGGTATCCTTGGAGTAGATGATGCCCTCGGGGTTGGAATACTTGGGCACGCACCAGATGCCCTTCACCGCCGGGTCCTTGATGGCCTCCTCCACGGCGTCCATGTCCGGACCGGTGGAGGTCATGGGAATGGTGATGAGCTCAAAGCCGAAGGATTCCGTCAGCTTGAAGTGGCGGTCATAGCCGGGGGCGGGGCACAGCCACTTGACAACAGGCTCCTTGCACCAGGGGCGGGGGCTGTTGAGGCGGCCGTGGATAAAGGCGCAGTCGATCACGCCGTACATGAGCTGCAGACTGGCGTTGCCGCCCACGAATACCTGCTTGGGCTTGCAGTCCAAAAGGTTTGCGAACAGGCGCTTGGCCTCCGGCAGACCGGACAGCGCGCCGTAGTTGCGGATATCAATGCCGTCGACAATATAGTCCTCCGGCTCCTTGAGCATATCGAAGATGTCAGATACCATGTCCAGCTGATCCTTGCAGGGCTTGCCGCGGGTCATGTCCAGCTTCAGCCCCTGTGCCTTCAGATCTGCAAAAGCGGTCTGCAATGCTGCGTATTCCGCCCTCCGTTGGTCCAGTGTCATGTCTTTGTATGCAGTCATCTGTCTCATCCTCTCCGGGTAGTCCCTGAAGTTTTGTGCGGGGCAAAAGCCCCGGTCAATAATCTTTTATATTATACTCACCTTTTGGCCGAGATTCAAGGACTTTTTCTGTCAAGAATCATAAAAACACCCGGAAAACGCGGAAAAATTTTACGTTTTTCTTTTCTTTTTTCGAAAAATATGTTACAATCCACAAAAATGACAGCCATATCTGCACAGGGGGGACCTTTTTGGAAGATCAACAGCAAAAGACGTATCAACTGATGACGGAAACACCGGTGAGCCGGCTGATCCCACGCATGGCGCTGCCCTGCGTGGTCAGTATGCTGGTGACTGCCTTTTACAACATGGCGGACACGTTTTTTGTAGGAATGCTGAAGAGCAACGCCGCCACTGGCGCGGTGGGCGTGGTGTTTTCCCTGATGGCCATTATTCAGGCCATCGGCTTTTTCTTCGGTCAGGGAAGCGGTAATTTCATCTCCCGGGAGATCGGCCACAAAAACTATCGGGAGGCGTCGGAAATGGCCTCCACAGGTTTTTTCAGCGCTCTGGCTACCGGCGTGCTGATCTGTGTGCTGGGACTGCTGTTTCTGGAACCTCTGGCCTATCTGCTTGGCTCCACGGACACCATTCTGCCCTATACCAAAGCGTACCTCAGCGTGATCCTGCTGGGCGCGCCGTGGATGACCTCATCGCTGGTGCTGAATAACCAGCTTCGCTTTCAGGGCAGCGCCGCCTACGCCATGGTGGGCATCACCAGCGGTGCGGTGCTGAACATCGGACTGGACCCTCTGCTGATCTTTGTGCTGGATCTGGGAATCGCCGGCGCTGCTTGGGCCACCATCATCAGCCAGTTTGTCAGCTTTTGCCTGCTGCTGGTCGGCTGCACCAAGGGCGGCAACCTCAAACTCCACCTTTCTCATGTGAAACTGAAGCCCTATTATTATCTGTGGATCTTCAAGGGCGGTCTGCCGTCTCTGGCCCGGCAGGGTCTTGCCAGCGTGGCTACCATCTGCCTCAATCAGGCGGCCCGGACCTATGGAGACGCGGCCATCGCCGCTATGGGCGTGGTGCAGCGGATCATGATGTTCGGCGGCTCTGCCATGATCGGCTTCGGCCAGGGCTTTCAGCCGGTGTGCGGCTTCAACTACGGCGCCGGCCTGTACCACCGGGTGAAGGAGGGCTTCTGGTTCAGCGTCAAGGTGACGTTTGTGCTGCTGCTGGCTGTCAGCGCGGCGGGCTTTGCCTGCGCACCGCAGCTGGTGTCCATCTTCCGGGACGATCCGGAGGTCATCGCCATCGGTACGGCGGCTCTGCGGTTCCAGTGCGTGACCTTCTGCCTGCAAAGCTGGGTGGTCATGGGCAATATGTGTCAGCAGACCATGGGACTGACGGTGCCGGCCACCTTTATGGCGGTGGCCCGGCAGGGGCTGTTCTTTATCCCCACCGTGTGGATCCTGGCCCTGACGCTGGGCCTGCCCGGTATCCAGATGGCTCAGATGGTGGCGGACCTGCTGACCTTTCTCTGCTCCGTTCCCATTCAGACCTGGGTGCTGAAAAAATTGTCGCAGCCGCAAAAATAAACTGTAATCGAAACTTTTGGGATCGGATACCGCTGTACGTAAGCTGTACAGCGGTATTTTTCTATGGGGAGAGGCCCTCGCAGCTGTTCTGCGGCATCAAGACCGCGCAGCGGCAGAAAGCGATTGACTTTTCCAAAAAGCTGATTTATAATCGGCATATACCGAAAACGAAGGGGGCGTATGAATGCCGAGACCACCGCGGTGCCGAAGGATCTGCGGCAAACCGCAGATCGATACCTTCTGCCCGAACGGGGGCGGGAGCGGAACGCCGATTCTGCTGACGCTGGACGAATATGAGGTCATCCGGCTGGTGGATCTGGAACAGCGCACCCATGAGCAGTGTGCCGCCCAAATGGACATTTCCCGTTCCACCGTACAGGAGATCTACGAAAGCGCCCGGCAGAAGATCGCGGCGTGTCTTGTCCACGGAAAGCCGCTGCGCATCACCGGCGGGAATTACCGCATCTGCGGCGGTGAGGAGCATCCGCACTGCGGCCGCAGCTGCCGGATGCAGACATTCAACGAATCCGATCACAAACAAAAAGGAGAACCTGATATGAAAATCGCAGTTACCTATGAAAACGGTCAAATTTTCCAGCACTTCGGCCACACGGAGCAGTTCAAGCTCTATGAAGTGGCGGACGGCAAGATCGTCCGGGAGGAAGTGGTGGACACCAACGGCAGCGGCCACGGCGCGCTGGCTGGCTTCCTGATGCAGCGGGGCGTGGATACCCTGATTTGCGGCGGTATCGGCGGCGGTGCCCAGATGGCACTGGCGGAGGCCGGTATCAAGCTCTACGGCGGCGTCAGCGGCGAAGCGGACGCAGCGGTGAACGCCCTGCTGGCAAGCGCGCTTGCATACGATCCCAATGTCCGCTGTGATCATCACGACCACGCCCACGGCGAGGGCGGCCACACCTGCGGCGAGCATGGCTGCGGCCATCACGGCTGCCACTGATATGGAGGATCGGCTGGTGCAGCTTCCGTTTTGGTCCTCACTGACCGAGCGGGAGCGGGAAACGGTGCAGCGCAGTGCGGTGACGCGCCGCTATGAAAAGGGGGCGCTCATCCATGACGGCGGCAGCGAATGTCTCGGTCTGGTGCTGGTGCTCTCCGGTGAGATCCGCACCTATCTCCTCTCCGACGAGGGGCGGGAGGTGACACTGTTCCGGCTGTATGCAGGCGATCTGTGCGTGCTGTCGGCCTCCTGCGTCATCAGTCAGATCACCTTTGACACCCAGATGACTGCCCAGCGGGATACCGAGGTCCTCATTATCCCCGCAAATATCGTTGCCATGCTCAAGGAGCAGAATTTGGCTGTGCGCTGCTGCCTCTATGAGCTGGCCACGGCACGGTTTTCCGACGTCATGTGGGCCATGCAGCAGCTTTTGTTCAAGGGTCTTGACCGGCGGCTGGCGGGCTTTCTTCTGTCCGAAGCGGAGCGCACCGGCTCTGATACGATTCGCATGACCCATGAACAGATCGCCCAGCACATCAGCTCCGCACGGGAGGCCGTGGCGCGGATGCTCAAGCAGTTCTCGGAGGAGGGCCTTGTGGAGCTCAAGCGCGGCGCCATCACCTTGCGGGACTTTGATAGCCTGAAACGACTGATATAGTAAGAGACTGTCGATAAAGTGGTAAATTCTCCGCAACGGTAAGGTAGGGCAGCCGTTAGCGGCTCCGCCGCTTTACGGATGCTGCATACCCCTTGCGGGTGAAGGGTGTGCGCGGGACTACGCCCGCAGGCGTGTTTCGGAGCGCAACCGCCGCAAGGCGGCTCTTAGCGCGAAGATAACTCAAGAAGGGATACACCGTCGGCTCAAGCCAATCAGCGGATACTTCGCATCCGCTGATTGGGAGCCTTCCTCGAAACAGGCTCGCTTGATCCGCCACCGGCGGCGCTTCGCCTGTTTCCCTGCGCCATTGAAATCCTTAGTTTTCAGAACTTTTATAAAGTTCTGAAAACTGGCTCAGCGGGGAGAAAAGACTTTTTCGACACGCTGGGGGGCGCCATCTGCAAAGATGGCGTCCCTTTTGTACGAAGCTTACATAAACCGGCACAGCAAAATCGGCAGAAAGATAGCCGGGACAAGGTTCATGACCTTGATTTTGGTGACGTTCAGCATATTCAGACTCAGGGCCACGATCAGCAGAGAGCCGACACAGGTCATCTCCGCGATTACGGCGTCCCCCAGCAGGGGGGACAGCAGCCCCGCCAAAAGGGAAATGGCCCCCTGATAGAGAAAAATGGCCCCGGCGGAAAACGCCACGCCGACTCCCAAGGAGGAGGCGAACACGATGGAGCTGATACCGTCGATGATAGATTTGGCTTTCAGAGTGTCATAGCTTCCGGTAAGGCCGTTTTCCAGAGCGCCTACGATGGCCATGGCCCCCACGCAGAACAGCAGGGAAGCGGTGACAAACCCGTCGGAGATGCTGGGCGCGCCATCCTCCGTGTGGATCAGCCGGGCGGTCCGGGTCTGGACCCAATCCCCCAGGGACCGCATCCGGCGGTCCAGATCCAGCAGCTCTCCGATAATGGCGCCCAGAGCGATGGAGAGGATGGCGGTCAGAGTGTTCTGCCCCTTGAGACATCCGCTGACGCCGATATACAGAACGCACAGGGCCATGCCCTGCATGATGATGGTCTGGAGCCGACCGCCGAGACCGTCGGCGGAGACCTCCTTGGAGGAACGGCGGGTGACGGCCCGGAGGACAAGCCCCACAGCGGACCCGGCCAGAATAGTCAGAGAATTGATGATCGTTCCGGTCAGCATACATTACGCCTCCTTTTGGGCGATAAGGTCACGGACTACCTTGCTTCCCATCAGCAGTCCGGCAGTGGCGGGAACCCAAGGGTTACTGGCGGGAACGCTCCGCCGTCCCGGCGGGGGAGCCTCCAACTGCTGGGTAGGCGCAGGCTGTTCCGGGGAAAAGACCACCGTCTGGTGGAGGATGCCCCGGTTCCGCAGCTCCTTCCGCATGACCCGGGCCAGCGGGCAGCCGTAGGTCTCCGAAATATCCGCCAGCCGCAGCAGGGAGGGGTCCAGCTTGTTGCCGGTACCCAATGCCATGATGAGGGGGACGCCCAGCCGCCGGGCGGTCTCCGCCAGATCCAGCTTGCAGCTCACCAGATCAATGGCGTCCACAATATAGTCATACCTGCAGCCTGCAGGGAAGAACTGTTCCCGGTTGTCGGCATTGTACAGGGCCTCCATGGGATGCAGGACCGCATAGGGGTTGATATCCCGGACCCGCCGGGCCACGGCCTCTGCCTTGGGAAGCCCCACGGTGGAGTTCAGCGCCTCCAGCTGACGGTTCAGATTGGAGAGAGCCACGGTGTCGCTGTCCACCAGCGTCAGCTCACCCACACCGGCCCGGGCCAGACACTCTGCCACGTAGCTGCCCACGCCGCCCAGTCCGAACACGATGACGTGGGCGGCGGTCAGGCGAGCCTGCCCGTCCTTGCCCCACAGCATTTCATTTCGCAAAAAACGCTCGTCCATAAAACGCTCCGAATTTCAAAAGTAAAGATCAAAAAGGGCCGGCTGAAAAGCCGGCCCTTTGTTTCGGGAATAGTGGGCCGATGACTGTGTTTTAACCCACAAACTTCATGCCGAAGTCGCTCTGCTGCACATCGGCGTTTTCGGACAGGGCGGTGCTCCACTCGGAAGAGGCCTTCTCCTGCAGATCGGAGGTGACGGATGCCGCCCAAGCGGGCAGATCGTAGCCCACGAAGTACATCACATGAGAACCGTAGGTGGTGTCCACGATACCGGTGTCGCCGTCCTTGCGGGAAGCGTCGAAGCACCAGTCATTGAACTCCTCCACAGCCCAGCCCTTGGTGACCCGGGTGTAGAGACCGCCGTCATACTTGGAGCCGTCGGCGGAGTTTTCCATAGCCAGCTGGGCGAAGGAATCCTCGGTGGCCTCGCCGGACTTCCACTGGGCCAGAATTTCCTCGGCCTTGGTGCGGGCGGCGGCCTTCAGCTGGGTCTGCTCGTCCTCATAGCCCTCGTCGCCCTGAGCCTTGGTGCCGGTTTCGGGGGTGATGAGGATGTGACGGATGTCCACGGTCTTGTATTCCTCGCGGCCGCGGCTGTGGAACAGACCGACGTAATAGTTGGTTCCAACTTCCAGAATCTCCGTGTCACCGTCCTTGCGGGCATCGTCAAAGAGCCAGTTACCCACAACGCCGTCATAATAAGTGGCGTCGGTGGTGTTGTAATAGGTGGCCTTTTCATAATTGCCGGCAATGGATTCCAGAGACTTTCCGCTGTTGTAAGCGGCCAGAATCTCTTCTGCGGTGGCCTTGGCGGTCTCCTTGGCAGCAGCCTGCTCCTCATCGGTGGCCTGAACGGTGTTGCCGTCGGCATCCGTGGTGGAATCGGCAGCGCCGCTGACGACCACATACTCCCAAGCGGCCTTGTCATAGGCCTTGGAATCTGCCTGATAGGCGGCTTCCAGCTCTGCGTCGGTGTAGGTCAGGCTGTCAGAATAGCTCTGGGCGTATGCCTGATACTGCAGCATCCGCAGAACCTGCTGGTTGTAGACCTTCTCCGTCATGATGGCACCCAGATTTCTCTGGAGATATGCCTTCACGGACATGCCGGTGGATTCCGCAGAGGTCTTCAGGGAATTCAGGGAGTCCTCATACTGCTCCTGCACGCTGGCGGGGAACTGATAGCCTTCCTCCTGTGCCTGCTTCAGACCCCGCTGGACCATGGTCATCTGCTTGACAGTGTTGTCCATGATATAATCATGCCAGGAGGAACCTTCCTCTACGCCCATCATGGAAGCGGCGGTGGCGTTCACCGTCTGGCTCTTCAGGGAGGCGTTGGTGTCCAGACCCAGATAGCTGATGAAATAGGAGTTGCTCTGCAGGAAGCCGCGGTAAACATTCTGATAATAGAAATTCACCTCGGCGGCATTGTAGGTTTCGCCGTCAATGGTCAGGGCCGTGGCGTTGCGGGAGATCACATTGGATCTCCAGAGGAAGCTGGCTGCCACCACCAGCACGAACAGTACGGCGATGACGCTGTACAGAACGTTGCTGCGCTTTTCAGCCTTCTTTTCTTCCAGCTCCTTTTCTGCCTTGGGATCCACATAGCCGGAGGCCGTCTGATCCTGCCGGAGCTTTTTTTCTCTTGATGCGCTCATTTGTTGTCCATCCTCTCAAGTTTAAACGTTGTTGCGCGGCACAGCGCCGCATGATTTGTCACATACCCCGTCATTATAAAGGATTGCGCCGCGATATGCAAGTACCAGATCGCGTTTGATGCCATCCGGGGCAAAACTGCGCTTATTGTATGACACATATCTGAAAATAAACTGAAAAAAGGACTGCAAAGCAGTCCTTTTTGTCGTATAAAGCTGTCCCGCGGCGGCCGTGTAGACCTCGTTATAACCTGCACCTTCAAGCACAGGTGGGTTGCTTCCAGAATGCTTTACCGCTTCCAACTTCCAACCGCGAACGGCAGCCGGGAGGCCTGCGATCCACACCCTGAGAGGTGCATCCCTAATAACGAAATGTGGGTTAAAAAAAGATCTATCACGCACCCCGCAGGACACGCGGAATGACGTATTTCCTTAAAAGTCTGCGTGGAAACGGAGGAATTATTCCTCGTCCTCGTCAAACAGCAGCTCCATGAACTGCTCGTAGACCGCCTCCAGCTCCTCGTCGGAGTCCAGCGTGGAGAGCAGATCCTCGCCATCCTCGTGGATGCCCTTCAGGATCACCAGACCGTTGTCGGGATCATCCTCATTTTCCCCCTCGGTCTCGGCGGGGAAGAAGGCCTGATACATCTGGCCGTTATACTCCAGAGCGTCTACAAATTCCAAAACCAGCTCTTTTCCGTCCTCGTCGGTCACGGTAATAAAGGTGGGGCCGAAATCTTCACTCATCTTTGTATACCCTTTCTCGTGTTGTCTGTCCCTCCGGGGAAGGATTGCCCTTATTGTAACGGAAGAAAACGATGATTGCAAGAGCGAAAACCGTGAAAAAGCAGCGAAGTACGAAAGTTATGTGACAGAAATTCTCAGAAAAATTTGGTAAAATCTATGGAAGCGGAAACTTTTCGCCGGTTGAATCCGACATTTTCGCAGTTGACAGGGGATGATATAATGGACTTGATAATGGTGTATTGTGGGTTGGTTTCCTGAAGGGAAACCGCCTTGAGGATCACAAAAGGAGGTTCCAAGTTGGAGGAAAGAAGAAACACACATCCCCAGGGGGCGGATCATTCCCGCAAACGGCGGAAGGTCCGGCCCGGTCATGTGGCGGGCGGCGTTGTGATGACGGTCTTTACCCTGGTCCTGATCGGCGTCTGCACAACGCTCATGCTGCTGGGGATTTTCATGAAGTATGTGAATACATCTCTGCTGCCGACGCTGGAGGTCCGGGCGGAGGACTACACCATGTCCCAGAGCTCCGTGGTCTATTATCAGGACAAGGAGAGCGGCCAGTGGGTGGAGTTCCAGAAGGTCCACGGGCAGGAGAACCGTGTCCTGATCGACATCGACGATATGTCCCCCTACCTGTGGCAGGCAGCGGTGTCCATTGAGGACGAGCGTTTTTTCAGTCACCATGGTGTAGACTGGAAGCGGACCCTGGGCGCTACGCTGCTGACCCTCACCGGCAGCAACGATAGCTACGGCGGCTCCACCATCACCCAGCAGATGCTGAAAAACATGACCGGTGAGAATCAGAATACCATCAACCGCAAGGTCAAGGAGATCTTCCGGGCGCTGGAATTTGAAAAGAACAACACGAAAAGCCAGATTCTGGAGCTGTACCTGAATATGATCTATTTGGGCAGCGGCTGCGGCGGCGTGGAGACGGCAGCGGAATACTACTTCGGCAAGTCCGCCAAGGACCTGACGGCGGCGGAGAGCGCCTGTATCATCGCCATCACCAACAACCCGTCCCTCTACAACCCCAAATATGAACGGACCTACACCCGGAAGGACGGCACCACCGTCACTCCCCGGCAGTTGAACAAGAAGCGCCAGGAACTGATCCTGGACAAGATGTCTAAGGTCATCAATCCCGATACCGGCAAGCCCTATCTGACAAAAGAGGAGTGCGAAGCCGCCAAGGCGGAGCCTTTGAACTTCACAGATACCTCCGGAGACGCCAGCGAGCTGGTCAAGACCGACGGTATCGAGATCAACAACTGGTTCGTGGAGCAGCTCATCAAGGATGTGACCACAGATCTGGCTCAGGCCAAGAGCATTTCTTATGAAGCGGCCCAGCGGCTGGTGAACAACAGCGGCTATCAGATCTATTGCACCATGGACCCGGATATCCAGAAGATCGCGGAGGATGTCTACGCAGATCTGAGCAATTTGAATGTACACTCTGCCAAGGGCCACCAGCTGCAATCCGGTATCACCATCATGGACCCCTATACCGGCAACATCGTGGGCATGGTGGGCGCCATGGGCCCCAAGACCCAGAATCTGGTGGACAACTATGCGGTCCAGAAGCATCAGGTTGGTTCTTCTATCAAGCCGCTGACTGTGTATTCCGCAGCTCTGGACGCCGGTGCTGTGACACCGGCCACCACCTTTGATAACTACCCCGTAGAGCTTATGAACAATTCTCCCTGGCCTAAGAACTCCCCCAATACCTACACTGGCTGGACCATGATCGGCGAGGGCGTCCGGCGTTCCATCAACACCATCGCCGTTCAGACCGTGGAGGCGCTGGG
>ENA-UERK01002458-UERK01002458.1-human-gut-metagenome-genome-assembly--contig:-NODE-2458-length-12146-cov-2.913000_pt1 | contig 12146 bp, 9 predicted proteins | sample MGYA00242957_ERZ507957 | MGnify/ENA primary metagenome ERZ507957 (study PRJEB26167, sample SAMN06115538) | human gut metagenome | host: Homo sapiens | place: China:Heilongjiang | collected 2015-11-06... | reverse complement strand
AAGCCACGGAGATAAATTCCCGTACCGGGTGAAATTCCGTTCGCCGGGTCTTCCGCTGGTATCGGTAGTCGATCTGCTCGCCAGCAACAACAAAATTGCCGACCTGATCGCTATCGGCGGCTCACTGGACTATGTCGTTCCGGACATCGACCGATAAGAAAAGAAAGATGATAGATGAAAGATAAATGAGAATAAGATATGTTTGATTTTAGAGTAGTAACACAATGGGTCGACGCCACCCTACACCAATATCTGCCCGCCTCGCTGGTCACCACCACTGAATTTGTCCTGGTCGGTGTCTGTTTATTGGTCGCTTATGCAGTCATGGCACTCGGCCTGATTTATGCAGAGCGGAAAGTCTGTGCTTTCTTCCAATGCCGTCTGGGTCCGAACCGGGTAGGTCCTTTCGGAATGATACAAACTGTCACCGATATGATCAAGATGCTGATCAAGGAGATCATCGAGATCAATCATGTAGACCGTTTTCTGTTCAACCTGGCTCCTTACATTGTCATCATAGCCTCTTTATTGGCTTTTAGCTGTATACCTTTTGCCAAAGGGCTGGAGATTATCGATTTCAATGTCGGGATATTTTTCCTGATCGCAGTATCCTCCATCGGTATTGTCGGTATTTTGCTGGCAGGTTGGGCCAGTAACAACAAATTCTCCCTGATCGGGGCCATGCGAAGCGGAGCCCAGATGATCAGCTACGAGTTATCGATCGGGTTATCGATCCTGACGATGGTAGTGCTTACCGGCAGCATGCAGCTCTCGACGATTGTCGAAAGCCAGGCAGACGGCTGGTTTATCTTTAAAGGCCATCTCCCGGCTTTAATCGCTTTTATCGTCTATCTGATCGCAGGTACGGCAGAAACCAACCGCGGTCCCTTCGACTTGCCCGAAGCCGAAAGTGAGCTGACAGCCGGATATCATACTGAATACTCCGGTATGGGTTTCGGTTTCTTCTATCTGGCAGAATACTTGAATCTGTTTATCGTAGCCAGTGTTGCCGCCACCATCTTCCTGGGAGGATGGATGCCGCTGCACATTGTTGGTTTGGATGGATTTAACACTGTAATGGATTATATTCCGGGCTTCATCTGGTTCTTCGGCAAGGCATTCTTCGTAGTATTCCTGCTGATGTGGATTAAATGGACATTCCCCCGCTTGCGCATCGACCAGATCCTGGCATTGGAATGGAAGTATCTGGTACCTATCTCGATGGTAAACCTCATTCTGATGGTACTGATTGTTGTATTTAAACTGCACTTTTAGATTATGAAAACATACAGTTATTTTGGCGGACTGATGCACGGCATCGGTTCTTTGCTTACGGGTATGAAAACTACCATGACCGTCTTCTGCCGCCGGAAAGTGACAGAGCAATACCCGGAGAATCGTGCGACACTGGAGATGTTCGACCGTTTCCGCGGTACGCTGACCATGCCGCACAATGACCGGAATGAACACCATTGTATAGCGTGCGGGCTGTGCCAGATAGCATGTCCCAACGATACCATTAAGGTAACAAGTGAAATGATAGAGACTGAGGACGGCAAGAAAAAGAAGATATTGGCAAAGTATGAATACGACCTCGGTTCGTGCATGTTCTGCCAACTCTGTGTGAATGCCTGCCCTCACGATGCCATCACGTTCGACCAGGATTTTGAGCATGCAGTGTTTGACCGCACGAAACTGGTCATGACGCTGAACCGTCCGGGCAGCCATGTAGAAGAAAAAAAGAAACCCGCTGCTCCCCAAAGTGAAGCAACAAAGTAATTTGTAATTAAGTAATTTGTAATTCAAGAATATGGAAATAACCCTTGAAACCGTAGTATTCTACTTTCTGGCAGTGTTCATCAGCGTGTGTTCCATTCTCACTGTGACTACACGCCACATGGTACGCTCGGCAACGTATCTGCTGTTCACGCTTTTCGGCACGGCAGGCATCTACTTCCTGCTGGGCTACACATTTCTAGGCTCGGTACAAATCATGGTTTATGCCGGCGGTATTGTTGTGCTCTACGTCTTCTCCATCCTACTGACGAGTGGCGAAGGAGACCGTACTACCGACAAGTTGAAACGTAGCAAACTGTTGGCCGGTCTGGGCGCAACTGTAGGTGGTGCCATCATCGTAGTATTCATTACGTTGAAACATAAATTCCTCGTTACTACCGATCTTGTACCGCTGGAAATCAACATCAAGACTATCGGACACTCTATGCTGAGTAGTGACAAATTCGGTTATCTGCTTCCCTTCGAGGCAGTCAGTGTGTTGCTCCTGGCATGTATCGTGGCAGGATTGCTGATTGCCCGTAAACGTTAAAGAAAAAAGCTATGATACAGATAGAATATATCCTGATTATCTCAGCCGTAATGATGTTTGCAGGCATCTTCGGTTTTCTCACGCGCCGCAGCACCTTGGCCGTTCTGCTCTCCATCGAATTGATGCTGAACTCGGCCGACCTCAACTTCGCGGTGTTCAATCGCATGCTCTATCCAGAAGGTCATGACGGCTATATCTTCACGCTCTTCGCCATCGCCATTGCTGCTGCCGAAAGCGCCATCGCCATCGCCATCATGATCAACATCTACCGAGCCCTCAAGGATATCTCGGTCGACAAGTTGGAAAAGATGAAATGGTAGAACCAGACCACGGCAAGCCCTTCCCGCTTGAAACGGGGCGCGGATTGCAAAGCCCGCTCCCTCTCTGGAAACCTTGTCGTGAACCACAAACAAAAGAAAAAATATGGAATATACATTATTAATCCTTCTGTTGCCATTCTTCTCCTTCCTCTTGTTGGGAATCTGCGGAAAATGGCTCAGCCATAAGACTGCGGGCCTTATTGGCACGTTGGTGCTCGGCGTGGTGGCCGTTCTCTCTTACACCACCGCCTACGAGTATTTCACGCTGCCGCGTACGGCCGAAGGCGTCTTTGAGACACTGACGCCTTACAACTTCACGTGGTTGCCTTTCTTCAACGAAGGTCTCCACTTTGACATGGGCATCCAGCTCGACCCGATTTCCGTGATGATGCTCATCGTCATCTCCACCGTGTCGCTCATGGTGCACATCTATTCATTTGGCTATATGCACGGTGAACGTGGCTTCCAGCGCTACTACGCCTTCTTGAGTCTCTTCACCATGTCGATGCTCGGCCTCGTCGTGGCCACCAACATCTTCCAGATGTATATGTTCTGGGAACTCGTGGGAGTGTCTTCCTACCTCCTCATTGGTTTCTACTACACCTCGCCTGCAGCCATCGCCGCTTCCAAGAAAGCCTTCATCGTGACGCGTTTCGCCGATATGTTCTTCCTCATCGGTATCTTGATTTACGGATACTATTGCAAGTCATTCGGCTTCGACTTCAATTCCGAAGGTTTCGCCCAGGGCGGTTACATGTTGCCGACGGCCCTCGTGCTCATGTTCATCGGTGGTGCTGGTAAGAGCGCCATGTTCCCCTTGCACATATGGTTGCCCGATGCTATGGAAGGCCCGACGCCTGTCAGCGCCTTGATTCACGCCGCCACTATGGTCGTTGCCGGTGTGTTCCAGGTGGCCCGCCTCTTCCCCTTGTGGATTGGCTACGCCCCCGACGCCCTCAGCATCGTTGCCTGGGTGGGTGCCTTCACCGCCTTCTATGCCGCTTCAGTGGCCTGCGCCCAGAGCGATATCAAGCGTGTGCTCGCCTTCTCAACCATCTCCCAGATTGCCTTCATGATGGTGGCCCTCGGTGTCTGCACCGAAATCACCACTGGTCACGAACATCCTGGAAGTCTCGGTTACATGGCCTCCATGTTCCACCTCTTCACCCACGCCATGTTTAAGGCCCTGCTCTTCCTCGGTGCTGGATGTATCATCCATGCCGTCCACAGCAACGAGATGTCGGCCATGGGCGGTTTGCGTAAGTACATGCCAATCACCCACATCACCTTCCTCATCGCCTGCCTCGCCATTTCGGGAATCCCCCCCTTCTCGGGTTTCTTCTCGAAAGACGAAATTCTCTCCGCCTGCTTCGCCTACAGTCCGTTTATGGGCTGGATCATGACTGCCATCGCCGCCATGACCGCGTTCTATATGTTCCGTCTCTACTTCGGAATCTTCTGGGGCACGGAAAACAAGCAGCTCCATGCTGAGCACACGCCGCATGAGGCACCTCTTACCATGACCTTCCCGCTGATGTTCCTCGCCGTTGTCACCTGCGTGGCTGGCTTCATACCTTTCGGACACTTCGTCAGCGCCGACGGACAGGCCTACGACATCCACCTCGACTGGAACGTCGCCGGCACCAGCATCGTCATCGCTGTCGGTGCCATCGCTTTGGCCACCTATATTTATATGGGCGAGCGCCAGCCTGTTGCCGAAGCCGCTGCCGAAAAGCTTCAGAAGCTCCATCGTTGGGCCTACAAGCGTTTCTATATGGACGAGGTTTACCAATACATCACCCACCGCATCATCTTTGCGCACATATCCAAGCCCATTGCCTGGTTTGACCGCCACGTTGTCGACGGATTCTTCAACTTCCTCGCTTCTGGTTCCCATGCGCTCAGCTTCCGCATCCGCGGTTTGCAAAGCGGTGCCGTGCAGAAATATGCCTACGTCTTCTTCGTCGGCATTCTCCTCCTCCTGGCCGTCATGGTATTGGCTGCACTTTAGTAAACAATTCCAATAGAAGAAACAAATGGAAAATATATTATTCTTATCATCATTCGTATTCATCCCCCTGCTGATGCTGCTCGGCCTTTGGCTCTCGCGTAACATCAATCAGGTGCGTGGCGTGATGGTTGCGGGCAGCACGGCCTTGTTGATACTTGCCGCTTACCTCACCATCCGTTTCCTCGGCGACCGTGCAGCCGGTGCCGATGCCGAGATGCTTTACACGGGTGCCCTCACGTGGTTCGAACCGCTTCACATCAAATATTCAGTCGGTGTCGACGGCATCAGCGTAGCCATGTTGTTGCTCTCTGCCATCATCGTCTTCACAGGCACCTTTGCCTCCTGGCAGCTCAAGCCCCTCACCAAGGAATATTTCCTTTGGTTCACCCTCCTGAGCATGGGCGTTTTCGGCTTCTTCATTTCTGTCGACATGTTCGCCATGTTCATGTTCTATGAAATCGCCCTCATCCCGATGTATCTCCTCATCGGCGTTTGGGGCAGCGGCAAGAAAGAATATGCCGCCATGAAACTGACCCTCATGCTCATGGGCGCTTCAGCCTTCCTCATGTGCGGCATCTTCGGTATCTTCTATGGTGCCGGCGGCCAAACCATGAACATCGTTGACATCGCCAACCACACGGGCGGCGCCCATGCCATCGACTTCACCCAGCAGTGCATTTGGTTCCCGATGACCTTCGTCGGCTTCGGCGTTCTCGGTGCCCTCTTCCCCTTCCACACATGGAGCCCCGACGGTCACGCCTCAGCCCCGACCGCCGTTTCCATGCTCCATGCTGGTGTGTTGATGAAGCTGGGAGGTTACGGCTGCTTCCGCATTGCCATGTACCTCATGCCAGAAGCCGCCAACGAGCTCGGTTGGATCTTCTTGATTCTCACTGGTATCTCCGTTGTCTACGGTGCCTTCTCCGCTTGCGTTCAAACCGACCTCAAGTACATCAATGCCTATAGCTCCGTGTCCCACTGTGGCCTCGTGCTCTTCGCCATCCTCATGCTCAACCAGACCGCCTGCACCGGTGCAGTGCTCCAGATGTTGAGCCACGGATTGATGACCGCCCTCTTCTTTGCCCTCATCGGTATGATCTACGGCCGCACCCACACCCGTGACATCCGCGAGCTCAATGGTCTGATGAAAATCATGCCGTTCCTCTCCGTCTGCTACGTCATTGCAGGTTTGGCCAACCTCGGTTTGCCAGGTCTCTCAGGCTTCATCGCAGAAATGACCATCTTCGTCGGTTCCTTCCAGAACGTAGATGGCTTCCACCGCTTCCTGACCATCGCCGCCGTGACCAGCATCGTCATCACAGCAGTCTACATCCTGCGTCTTGTCGGCAAGATCCTTTACGGCACTTGCACCAATGAGCACCACCTCAAGCTCACCGATGCCACGTGGGACGAGCGTTTCGCCGTCATCTGCCTCATCGTTGCCGTTGCCGGACTCGGTCTTGCTCCGCTTTGGATGAGCGACATGATCCAGACGGGCGTTGCCCCAATCGTCGACCACATCAAGTCGGTGGCTGTGGCCTCTGCCAGCAATCCATTTCTTTAATATAATCGAGTAAAACAGAAAAATGGACTATACACAATTCCTTAGCATGACGGAGGAGCTTAGCCTTCTTGCAGTCATCGTCATCCTGTTCCTTGCCGACCTTTTCCTTTGCGGAAAAGACGAAAAGGAGTTGTCCGCCTGCACTGCCGACGGCGCCTCCCTTTCCTCCTGCGGATGCAATTTCCGCACGGCATTCCCCGTCATCCTGCTGCTCGTACACACCGCCCTTAACCTTCTGCCCTGCTGCAACGGTTCGCTTGAGCCCGCCACGGCCTTCGGCGGAATGTACCAGCACACGCCCATGATGACCATCGTCAAGAGCGTGCTCAACATCGGTGTCATCGTCGTCTTCCTTATGTCGTCGAAATGGCTCGGCAGCGCAGAAAACCGCATCAAGATGGGCGAGTTCCACACCGTGGTGCTCTTCACTCTCCTCGGCATGTATTTCATGATTTCCAGCGGCCATTTCATCATGTTCTTCATCGGCCTCGAATTGGCTTCCATTCCTATGGCTGCCCTCGTCGCCTACGACAAGAAGAGCCAGGAAAGCGCCGAAGCTGGCGGCAAGTTCATCCTGCTCGCCCTCTTCTCAAGCGCCCTCTTGCTCTATGGCATCTCGCTCATCTACGGCGTGACTGGAACACTCTATTTCGATGAAATCGGCAGTCGCCTGAGTCTCAATCTCCTGAGCATCCTCGGCCTCGTGCTCTTCATCTCCGGTATGGGCTTCAAGATTTCCCTCGTTCCCTTCCACCTCTGGACGGCTGATACCTACGAAGGTGCCCCCACCGTTGTGACGGGATATCTCAGCGTCATCTCCAAAGGTTCAGCCGCCTTCGTGCTCATGACCATCCTCATGAAGCTCTTCGGCGCTGAAGCCTTCCAGGGCATGTGGAGCGTGGGCTTCTTCTGGATCATCCTTGCTTCCATCACGATTGCCAACCTCTTTGCCATCCGCCAGAAAAACCTCAAGCGCTTCATGGCCTTCTCCGCCATCTCGCAGGCAGGCTACCTCGTGCTCGGCATCATGGGCGGCACTTCCCAGGGCATGACCGCCCTCGTCTTCTACCTCTTCGTCTACATGGCAGCCAACCTCGGCGCTTTCGCCGTGCTCCATGTTGTTGAGCAGAACAGCGGAAAAATCGGTATGGACGACTACAACGGGCTCTACAAGACCAATCCCAAGTTGGCCTTCCTCATGACCCTCTGCCTCTTCTCCCTCGCCGGTATTCCCCCGTTTGCAGGCTTCTTCTCGAAGTTCTTCATCTTCATGGCAGCCTTCAACGCTGGATTCCACCTGCTCGTGTTCTTGGCATTGGTCAACACCATCATCTCGTTGTACTACTACTTGCTCATTGTCAAGGCCATGTACATCAACCCCAACGAGCAGCCCATCGCCAACTTCAAGAGTGACTGCGGAACGCGTGCCGCCCTCGCCATCTGCACGGCCGGCGTAATCCTGCTCGGCATTGCCAGCGTGGTCTACAACTACATCGACGGATTCAGCTACGGACTTTAATCCATAGCAGACAGGACCCATATAAAGAAGAAATCCCCGTTGCGATATGGCAGCGGGGATTTTTTTATGTTGGAGGACTCCTTATTCCTAACACATGGCAGAACACTCAGCGCTACAAATAATTCCGCTGATAAAAGTGTCAATATAAAATAAATCTCTAAATTTGTCCTTTGAAATACCCCTACCTGAACACCTACTTACCATTACTAATACACCATCACTAAAGATCAATGAATATCAATACCTTGACAGAACGGGAAGACCCGATGGGCGCTGCCATACACGATTATTTCCGCCAGGGAAAATCCGCTCAGTTGAAAGTGCTCTCAAGCCTCTTTGACGACGACGAAATGCCCGTGGCCCATCTCTTCCGCTCTTATCACGAAATGCCGCCTTTGGAGCAGCGTGCGCTCAACGAAGCTCGAGGAAAAGTGCTTGATGTCGGTGCTGGCGCTGGTTGCCATGCCTTGGCCTTGCAGGAGCGCGGTTTTGACGTCACGGCTGTTGATGTATCGCCCTTGAGTTGTGAAACGATGAAAGAGCGTGGCGTTGCCAATGTGGAGTGCGTCAATATCTTCAATCAGCGTTTTCAAGAACGTTTCGACACCCTTCTCCTGCTGATGAACGGCACAGGCATTGCTGGAAAACTCTCCCGCCTGCCGCAACTGCTCTCCCGTCTGAAGCAGTTGATGAACCCCGGTGCACAAATCCTCATCGACTCCAGCGACCTGCGTTATGTCTATGAAGATGAAAACGGTGTGTTAGACGTGGACCTCGATGGCGCTTACTATGGTGAGGTGGACTATCAGATGACCTACCGGAACATCAAAGGGAAGCGTTTCGACTGGCTCTACGCCGATTCCGTCGTCCTCGCCGAATGCTGCCGACAATGCGGATTGAAGTGCGAGATTCTGGCCCAAGGAAACCACTATGACTATTTAGCCAGAATCGTGCAGATGTAGGTAATGCGCTTATTATAAGTGCAGCGGTTAAGCTCTGGTAGCAGTATTGCATAATACGTGTAAGTTATACGAATAGATACCTCATCATTACTTTAGTAGTGTCAAAAAAATGGTCATCAGAAATTCTCAATGTCGTATGGCAAAGAGAATTTCTGATGACCATTTTTTAAACCATAATCTAACCCGTCAACGGGTTTGCCTTAGTACGTTTTAAACGCTTGCCAGTCTCCAAGGTCGAGAAGTTGAACGCTTCAAGAAAGGACAGGCAGAACGCCATTTTGTCCACCTACTTGACCGTTTTGATGCCGTTGTGGATTGTAAGGCCCTTATGGTCTTTCGTCACGCGACGGCCAGAGAGGTCGTAATAGGCAGAACTTTTCTTTGAAGATGCGTCAGAGAAACATAAAATGGAAGTCGGCGTTTGTGGTGTCAGCACATACACCTTCGTCTCGCAAGCTTTGAGGGTTCCTATGTTCAAGGAATTTTCAATCACATTTTCAGTCTTTGTCCACACCTCACGGCAGGTGTATTTCGTGTTGGCAGCCAGATAAATGTCGGCAAGTTGAAGAACAGGGCCGTTCAAGGCCGACGTACTGCGGTTGGTGACAGAAACCGCAATGCGGCCGTCGGTCAAGTCCTTAACGTAGACGTCATAGCCCGTTGCGGAGTAGTTGGTCTTCCCCGTAGAGAGGTTCTCCATATATTCCGCCTGCTGTCCCAGTACGTCTTGGTTGATGGCAAGAATTTCCGTGTTCGTCAGAGTCTTTACGTCAGCATCGGTGATTAGCGGTTTTGGCATAGTCTGTCCGCTGTTGGCCTCGCCCATCGGCGTTTCGCGAAGGTCGCAGGTGAGCGCCAGCGGGCTTGCCAACATACACCACAACGACATCTGCGAGCGTGCCTGCGCATCGGTGAGTCCTGCGATTTTTCCGCCGTTCACCTGGTGGCCTGCCGTGTTGTTGCTCGGTCCGCCGAGACCATGCAGTCCGATGCACATCATGTCGAGGTCGTTAAAGCGGTTCACGCCAGCATACATCCAGAGGCGGCGCACTTCGTCAACACCAGCAATCACGCCTGGTCGTGAATTATTTCCCATCCAGTCTTCGCGTGCATCGCTTGTGGCGCGCCAGCTCGAGCCGCCAGCTTCCGCGCCCCAAAGCCAAGGCTGCGTTTTTCCCCATTCGCAGATATTGAAAACAAAGGGAATGTAGCCTTCAGCTTTGCGTTGTTCGTTGAGTTTTGCGATGACGTCACCCATTTGCGTGTAGCTCACCTTTGTGCTCGCCTGGCTGTTGCAGTAGTCGTATTTCAGCATGTCGACACCCCATTCGTTGAAGAGCGCAATGTGGGCCGCTTCAAATCCGTATGAGCCAGGCTGATAGTTCTCGCAGGTCATTGAACCAGCGTCGCTGTAGATGCCCACCTTCAGTTTGTTGTTGATTTTCTTCAAGTCGGCTTTCAGTCCGCTGATGCCAGAAGGAAATTTTTTGCGGTCGTAAGTCAATGCCGCTTTGTCCGTTGTTTGTTCCGCCCAGGCATCGTCCAAGACGATGGTGTTGAAGCCAGCGTCAATCAATCCGTATTTCTGCATGCCCTTCGCAATTTCCACCATTTTGTTGTGGCTGATGGCGCGTGCAAACCAGTTCCATGTCAGCCAGCTCATCATCGGCGTCGGCGATTGCAGGTGGCTACTCACGATGAGGCGTATTTTGGCTTGTGTCTCTTCGCCGCTGCCGTTTGTGAGGCAGACGTTGTAGGCATATTCGCCCTCTTCTTTCGGCGCGGTGCCGAATACATATTTATATTTGTTTCCCCGATTGAAACGGTCGTCCTTGAGCGTGAGCGTTGAGATATTTCCGAAATCAACGTTTGTCACGGTTTCCCCCTCGTTTGTCACGAGTTTGTGGATATAGGGCGCCCCAGGCTGGGCATACATGAGCGTGGCGCAAGCCATAGAGCCTGCCGAAGGATCAATGATTTCCCATGCCGAATTGGAGTCGTCAGCTCGCCAAAGGTTCAGCACACAGTTGTTTCCGATACCTCCAGTGAAGTTGAGTGCGGGAGAAGACGCGTTAGCGTTGGCGATTGCTGCGGGAACGATGGCCACCGTTTCTTCAGAGAGCATCAGCAGTTGCCAAGTGTTGGCCCTGTTTTTGTCGCTGCTGAATCTGACATTGCTTTCAGCCGTGTTTTTCACGCTGTTGCCGTTGGCCGTTGCCGTGTAATAGAGATAGCATTTCGAAGTCTGGTCGTAGATATAATAATGTCCTTGCTCCTTCTCGATAAAGATGAACTTGTCTGCTTCGCCGCGTTTTTGAGTGTGGCCGAGGTTGCTGCCCGTCTTTTTGATGTAGGCCGCAGGCATGTGGAGGAGATAGGTATATTGCTTTTCAGCCTCTGCGCTTTCCGTCGGGATGAAGAACTGGATGAATTTGACATCCACCTGATAGTTCTCGTTGTCGACAGTCACCTTCGACAGATAGCCGCCGCCGACCTTCACTGCCACATCCTTGGCCTCCAGGCTCTCGAGTTCGATCGTCTGGTCGCCTTGCGCATTGAGTCCGCGAAACTCCTTGCCGTTGATGGTGACAACGGCGCTGCTGGGCATGCCGTCACTGAAGAGCGTGTAAAGGTGTTTGATGCCCACCTCTTTGAAATTCCATCTCGACCCCTTGTCGCTGCTGCCGTTGTCGGTCCAGAGACCAAGCGTCACGGTGCCGTTTTCTGGATTGTCGACTCCTACGCCTTTATACCAGTTGAGATAGATGGCCCCTACGCCATTGCTCGTGTAAGGCTGGATTTCATAGCTGCCGCCGTTGATTTCCGTAATTTTGAACTCAGCAGCCTGACTCTTATTGGCAACCAGTTTGACAAAGCCCGTTAGGGGCGTGTAGCTCTTTTTCTGGTCGTAGGCCAACCATTTTTTTGCTGTTACGTTATATACGTAATACGTGTCGGCCTTTTTGCTGCTATAGAAAGCAAACTGGGCATACTTGCCGGCATCTTTCGTTGGCGACGTTGTGGCATTGCAATAATAACCTTGTGCGTTCATCATCGTGTAGCGATGCTCCGGTGTGCCCGACGTTGGCAGCGTTTGGCTCACTTCGATGCCTGCAACAGCATTCAGAGTCCATGCCAACATGGCGCTCAGGCAGATACACCAATTCCGTAGGTTCTGTTTCATGAGAGATGAAGTTGATTTGATAATAGATTAGGGATGATCAAAAAAAACAGGAAATTCGAGACGCCCAAAGGTATCCCAATCCCAGACGTCACAAAAATACAACTTTTTTCCTACATATCCTGTGTCGTTGCCAGCAAAGTGGGGCGTTTGATGAGGCTAAGTAATGTCGAAAAAATAATTTCCGCAATTTTGCCGTTGGCAAGTAATATTCTATTTATCCACCTGCCTTTTCGGCTCTTTTCGAACTTATTCTTCGTCAC
>ENA-UERK01002452-UERK01002452.1-human-gut-metagenome-genome-assembly--contig:-NODE-2452-length-12174-cov-3.147971_pt1 | contig 12174 bp, 9 predicted proteins | sample MGYA00242957_ERZ507957 | MGnify/ENA primary metagenome ERZ507957 (study PRJEB26167, sample SAMN06115538) | human gut metagenome | host: Homo sapiens | place: China:Heilongjiang | collected 2015-11-06... | reverse complement strand
TTCTGCACATTCATCCTCGAGAAGTGTCATGGCGGCATTTCCGTGATAGGTTGGTGCAGGCTCTGCTACGAAAGCTGCATCTTTCTGCTCTTCTGGCAATGTATATCTTTTCTCTTTCATAAGCTTGCGTATTTTATCTACTGCAAATTTACGATTATTATTTGAATGGTGCAAGGGAAATGGGAGAAAACTTTGAAAAACAATACATTTTTAAGCTTTTGCTCTAATAGGGCGCATTGCTGACTGCGAGTGTACCCAGGGTGCTGCCCAGGATAGGAGCTTTTGGGCTTTCAGTCCGTTTCAACCCTACAGTTAGAGTTCTTTCCTTTATAGTTTTCTTTTGAATTGTCTAATCAGATATCTGGGGCTTCTTCTCATATCCCATAAATCTACGAAAATGATGAGGTAGTTTTCCTTGTTTTTACGCCGATATTCTCCATCATATTGATTTTTTTGCTTTCAGATTTGCATTTTTCAAAAATTAATCGTACTTTTGCCCTCGAAGACGCAATAGTGCGTAGGCAAATAATACAAATATTATGGCGAAATACATCAACCCATTTACCGACTGGGGCTTTAAGCGATTGTTCGGTCAGGAGTTCAGCAAGGATTTGCTGATAAGTTTCTTAAACGATTTATTCGAGGGGGAATTTCAAGTCAGGGATGTCTCCTTCAAGGACAAAGAGCAGTTGGCTGATTCCAAGGATTTGCGAGGCTGCATATACGATGTCTATTGCGAGACAGATGAGGGCAAGCATTTCATTGTGGAGATGCAGAACAGCTGGACGGTTAATTTCGTGAATCGCACGTTGTGTTATGCCAGCAAGGCTATTACCAATCAGCGTGAGAAAGAAAAGTCCAAGGACAAGCCTTCATTTTATGAGCTGGTTCCTGTATATGTGATCAGTTTTATGAATTTCTCTCCTCATGTCGGAGAAGAGATCAGTCAGTTTAAATCTGATGTGATGTTGAGAGAGAAAAATAGCGAAGAACCTTTTACAGACAAACTTCGCTTCATCTATTTGAATCTTCCGTATTTCACGAAGAAGGCGGAGGAATGTGTAACAGATTTTGAAAAGTGGATTTACGTATTGAAGCATATGACAACATTAGAAAGAATTCCATTTGAGACGCAGAAGAAGATCTTCAAGCGTTTGGCAGAAGTGGCTGACAGCCGCTGCCTGAGCAAGGAGGAAATGGAAAAATATGAAGAGAGCCAGCGTCAGGTTGATAATTACAACCTGGGGATGTATAGTGCCTGGCTGGAAGGAAATGAGAAGGGGATTAAGCAAGGAATAAAGCAAGGAATTGAACAAGGTGAACTTGCTAAAAGTCTTGATGTCGCAAAGAATCTTCTTGCATTAGGTATGTCAGTAAGTCAAATCATGCAAGTTACAGGCTTGACTAAAGAGCAAATAAGCAGTTTGCAGGCTAAATAATAATGTAAATTCGCTTTAGAATCCTCAAGAAATTAAACGGAGAAAAGTTTTTAAAAGCATCTTATAAACAAGGCTTTTGTTCTTTATTGGGCTTGGGGGGTGTTTCTGAAATAAAAGTCACAATATCCGGCAGATGGTGCTGAGTATTGTGACTTTACTTTTTTGTTATACAAATCTTTTCTATTCGATACTTTCTTCTATTGACTTCAATACGTAGTCGAGAATCTCATCGGTGTGGCAGAGGGAGATGAAGTTGCCCTCAAACTGGGATGGACTCACGTAGATGCCTCGGTCCAACATGTTGCGGAAATAACGTGCGAAACGTTCCTGATCACTCTTCTTGGTATCTTGGAAATTGCGAACAGGCTGGTCGTTGAAGAACATCGTGAACATCGTGCCCACGTGGTTCACTTGGATGCCTTTGCCTTCTACTATCTTCTCAAGACGGGAGAGGAAACGATTGCTGCGTTCTTCTAAGAGTTCATAAACGCCCGGTTTGCCCAACTGCTTCAAAGTTTCATAACCGGCTGCCATCGCCACAGGATTTCCACTCAAAGTACCTGCCTGGTAAACTGGACCCTCTGGGGCTAATACGCTCATGATATCCGCTCTACCTCCGAAGGCTGCGGCAGGGAATCCGCCACCTACTATTTTACCAACTGTTGTCATATCCGGTGTGATTCCGAATCGCTTCTGTGCTCCACCGTATGAAAGACGGAAACCGGTGATGACTTCATCGAATATCAGGATGGCGCCATGCTCTTGGGTTACCTTGCGGGTTGCTTCAATAAACTCATGGGTAGGAGGAACCACACCCATGTTGCAGGCTACAGGCTCAATGATGAGCGCAGCCACTTTGTCTCCGTTTTCTGCAAAGTATTTCTCTAATGCCTCGGTATCATTATAAGGTAATACCACGGTATATAGAGTGAAACCAGCTGGAACTCCGGCAGACGAAGCATTGTTCAGCTTGGCTACTGCAGAACCAGCACTTACCAGAAGATGGTCGGCATGACCATGATAGCATCCTTCGAACTTAACGAGAAGATCTCGTCCGGTAAAACCACGAGCCACACGGATGGCTGACATCGTTGCCTCGGTTCCGCTGTTGACGAAGCGAAGTCGCTCCATAGAAGGAAATGACTCTCTTACCTTCTCTGCCAAGGTGGTTTCTGCAAGAGTCGGGATTCCGAAACTGCTTCCGTGGAAGATAGCATCGGATGCAGCCTTGCTTACCTTATCATTATTATGCCCCAAGATGAATACGCCCCATGACATACAGAAGTCGATAAACTTGTTGTCATCAATATCGTAGATGTAGGGACCTTTTGCATCACGCACGAAGAGTGGGGTAGTTCCCACGCTCTTCAATGCTCTCACTGGCGAGTTGACTCCGCCAGGTATTATCTGTTTTGCCTCCTCAAAAGCGGCGGCAGATTTGATTCTTTCGTTCATATTTCAGTAATGTTTAGTGTTAAATGTTTTGTATTTACTGAATGAAAATTGCTCTTAACCTATTTTGATATTCCACTCTTCTGCCTTTTCGATGATTTCCTTGGCATAATAAGTGATAATGTATTGTGCGCCAGCTCGCTTGATGGCGATGAGGCTCTCGAATGCTACGCGCCTCTCGTCCAGATAACCGAGTTTGGCTGCAGCCTTGAGCATCGAGTATTCACCGCTCACCTGATAAGCTACCATTGGGATGTTTGGGAACTTCTCTACACCTCTGGCAATCATGTCGAGATAAGGCATCGCTGGTTTTACCATCGTCCAGTCTGCCCCTTCCTCTATGTCGGCTGCAATCTCTTCAAGACCCTGATCGTGGGTGCGGAAGTCCATCTGATAACTCTTTCTGTCTCCAAAGCTTGGGGCAGAATCTGCTGCATCACGGAATGGACCATAGAAGGCTGAGGCGTATTTGGCAGAGTATGCGAGAACCTTACACTGTTTGTCGAGACCTCCTTCTTTAAGCCTCTTCTTGATGGCTTCCACCTGTCCGTCCATCATGGCTGATGGGGCTACGAAATCAGCGCCAGCCTTGGCATGAACATAAGCTTCTTCAGCAAGTAATGGAAGGGTGGAATCATTATCTACATCGTGATGATGCAGAAGACCGCAATGTCCGTGATTGGTATATTCGCAGAGGCAGACGTCGGTGAAGACGATGATGTCCTTGCCAAACTCTGCTTTGATGGCCTTCACGGCACGGGCGATGAGTGCATCATCGGCATAGGCAGCACTGCCTCGCTCATCCTTCTGCTCATCAGGAATCACTCCGAAAAGAAGAACCTTGTTGATGCCGAGGTTCTTGATTTCTTTGATATCCTTGAGAAGAGTATCTATACTGAAGCGATAGACGCCCGGCATGGTGGAAATCTCTTCCTTTTGGTTCTCTCCCTCTACTACGAAGTAAGGGTAGATGAAGTCTGCGGCACTCAGTGAGACGTCGGCATACTTGTCGCGAGTAGCCTGGTCTTTTCTAAAATCTCTAAATCTTTTCATAATCTATGTCGGTTTTATTATAATGTTAAATGAGAAAGACAAGAAAATGAGAAATGACAAGAAAATGAGAAATGACAAATGAGAAATGAGAAATTAGGCTGCGCCCTTCAAACACTTGAATTCTTCACTCTTCACTCTTCGTTCTTCACTTACTCTTGTTCTTCACTTTCTATTACTTTTCGTTCTTCACTTACTCTTGTTCTTCACTTTCTCTTGCTCTTCGTTCTTTACTTTCTCTTGTTCTTCGCTTCCAATACTTCTTCCAGATGTTTCTGAGTGATAGGACCACGGGTGATGAACTCAGTATTCTCTGGCAATTTACCATACAGTTTGATGAAGTTGTCGATAGTGGAAGGCGATGTGAAGACAATCCGCTTGAAGTGATTGAGATTCACAAGGCGAGGATGCTCCGGCATCACGTTTTTGTAAGCGACGAAGCTCTTTACGCTAAATCCTAATTCTTGCAATGCCAGAGGAATGTCTTCTGGTGACAATGAGGAATGAGGATAGATAATATCCTCGTATCGTGCATTGGCTTCATCGTATTTCTCTTTTTCGAACCATTTTATGATTCCGAAGCGATTGTCTTCCTCTACCTGTATCACATCTTTGATGCCTGCATTATGCAAAGCTTCAGTCGTGGTATCCCCAATGGAAATAAATATATAATTTTCTTGCTCCTCGAGTAATTCTGGTATGCATTCTATTGTTGATGATATGCTATGTTGACTTGTAAAGACTACATATTTCGGCTTCTTTTCATCATCGTCATCCCAAGCTAAACCTTTTCCTTTGTATGGCAGGAGGGATGCCCGCCCAGTGCTCATCAATACAAGGGGAGAATACTCATAGTTTTCTTCATCATATAATGCATCTTTTAAACTGAAAATAGAACTATTATTGATTTCTATCAGCGGGGTATATGTGTAGTCGGCATTTCGTTTCTCTATATCAGGTAATGTGCCCGTATAGAGTGTTGGCTTGATGTCTGAAGCTTGATGATGCTTCAGTCCAGCCACGTTACCGATGAGGGCGATGAGAGGAGTAGGGAGATCTTTTTTCTCTCCGTTTCTGAGTTCCCAAAGCGTAGTCTCGAAGGTCTGTTCGTCCTGACGGCTCACATTGTAGGTGAGGAGAACCGGGGTATTGAAAGCCCAACCCTCTTCGTCGATGAGTTGGGTAGCGATAGCCTGCAACTGTTTGGCACCCATGTAATACACCAAAGTTTCTGCATCAGGAGTGACTGGCTGTGGGGTATGTCCGCTTACCAATGCTACGCTGGAGGAGAAATCGCGATGGGTGAGACTGATCTTCTGAGATGCGGCAAGGGCCGAGGCTGTGGTAATGCCCGGAATGACATTCACATTGATGAGATTACTCTCTAAGAATTCGATTTCCTCGCTTCCATGAGCAAATATCATAGGATCTCCACCTTTCAGGCGAACTACGTTCTTGCCTTCTCGTGCTGCTTCGAGCAGCAGCCGGTTGATGTCTGCCTGTTCCTTGTGATGATAGCCGGCACGCTTGCCCACGTAGATCTTCTCGGCTTTCTTGTCTGTCAGATAGGAATCGTCGATGAGGTCGTCGTAGAAGATGATGTCGGCGGCTTCAATGGCTTTTGCTGCCTTGATGGTCAACTGCTCTGGGTCACCAGGACCGAAACCTACCAAGGATACGGTGCCTTGCTTATCGAGAATGCTTTTGGAAGCGAATGCCTGCTTCAAAGCTTGGCTGCTGATAGCTTGCTTGCCGTCGGATTGCAAATCCGCCGGAACCTTCGTTTCTCCAGTGTTTCTATTGGCAGCGCTTTCTTTCAAAGCTGTGATGGCAAGGAAACCTTGTAATGGATGGGTTGGGAAAGGGAGTACTTCGGCGATTTCAGCCTCCATTCCCAATCGCTTTAATGCACAAGTAGCTACGATGGCGGCATCATATTTTCCGTCTTTTACCTGTTGTACTCTATCTTCAATGCAACCGCGTATCCCTTTGATAGTCAGGTCGGGACGTAATTCGTTTAAACCTTTCTTGCGAAGTGGGCTACTGGTTCCAATGATACTTCCGGCAGGGAGTTCTGCCAGTTTCTTATGGTCTCTGCTAACGAGTGAATCGGTCGTATCGAAAGCAGGAAATAAGGCGATGACCTCCATGTCCTCAGGCAGAGGATAAGGCAAGTCTTTCGCTGAATGAATGGCGATGTCTGCATCTCCTTGGCGGATGGCATCGTCAAGCTCTCTCGTGAAAATATCAGCAGGAGCTTCACCGTTTAATAGTGAAATCTGCTGGTTCTTGTCACCGTAAGATTCCAAATATTTAATCTCGTAGGCGAGTTCCGGGAAGTTCTTGAAAACTTCCTCAACTTGCAGCCGGGAGAGTCGGCTGCCTCTTGCAATGACTCTAATCTTTTTATTCATCTTTAAAAATGTCGGTTATGTTTATGAATAAAATGAAAAGGAAGTAAAGATGTTTGAGATGATGACAACTGACTTTAAGCAATTGAATTGGCTTTCACTTCGGCCGCCGAACGTTGTTTCTTCACTCTTCGTTCTTCATTCTTCACTTCTAAAAATTTCTTTCTTCTTTCTAAAGCCTCCTGCATCTCCTGAATTTCTTCTTCGATGATGGCTTCGGCTTTCTCTACTTCGGCTCCTCTCACTTCGATGTTCTCAAGTACTTTTCTTTCTACGTCTCTGATATTGTAGAGCTGAACGTTTGGGAGTTCGCTAAGGCGTGAATCGATATCACGAGGGAATGCGAGATCGATAGCGAGTAGGGATTTCTGCTCAGGAATGTCTTCCTTGCGGATGATGAGATGTGGGGCTGAGGTAGCGCTAATGAGGATATCTGTCTTTGACAGGAACTCCTGCTTCTCATCCAATGTATATACCTTGATGCCGAGGGGATCAGCAAGGTAATGTGCCTTAATCTGGCTGCGGTTGGCGAGGAACACCATCTTAGCTCCTTTATTCTGGAGGAACTTCAGAATGTCGGCGGTCAGTTTGTTGACACCGATGATGGTGATTTGGGCATTCTTTAGATCAATATTGCCATCCTCAATAATCTCCAAGGCTGCAAGACTGTGCGATACGGCACCATGGGAAATCTCGGTTTCGTTGCGTACCCGCTTGCCTACTTGTAATGCGCTCTGGAAAAGTCGATGGAGTTCGGCTGTCAATGGACGCTGGTCCTTGGCTGTATAATAAGCTTCTTTCACTTGTCCCTGAACAGCTCTTTCTCCAATGATGGCAGATTCCAATCCTGCTACCACACGAAAGAGATGGCGCGCTACCTCATCCGGGACTTCGCCTTCACCATAGTATATTTCGCTGCGGTTGCACGTTTTCAGGAAGATATAAGGAATGGGGAAATGATTGTTGATATGACTTCCCTGTATTTCCAAGAGTGAATCTTGTAGAAAATCATCGAAGACTTTCTCCTGCTCCATGATGTCTGTTCCTTCAGCGAACTGGCTTTGGTCAATCGATTTGTAATGTACCATTTTCTATCAATTCTTTTATTCTGTTTCTTACTCGGATGCTTCTTTTTACATCCCTGGAATCACTTCCAACGGCAATGGTGAGGTTGTCGTCGCGATAGATGGCTGGGGATATGAAATCACATTGAGCCGAGTCATCGCAAACGCTGGTCAGAATATGCCGTTCTGCTGCAAGTTCTTTGATATGGTGATTCAACTCATGATCTCCTGTACATACAAAGAGGAGTTGTACATCATCCAGATCTGCAGCTTCGAAAGTTTTCTCTTTGATATGGAAGGGTAGTGCCTTCAGCTCTTCTGTAATCTCTGGGGCTACAACCGTTGCGTGAGTGGTGAAGCGGGCGAGTATCTGAGCCTTGTGGGTCGCTACCTTCCCTCCGCCAACGATGAGTATGTTGGCGGAGACGATTTTAATCGTTATAGGAAGATAGTCCATATTGACATAGATTAATGAATTTCTACTTTTTCCTAATCAATACTTTCCAGTAGTTCTCTATCTTTTCAGTAGAGAGTATGGTGTGGCCTTCGCCTTTCACGCTGCCTGGAACGTTTTCGATAGGTGCACCATCATCGAGAAGAATCTCCAGTATCTGTCCACTCTGCATTGGTGTGAGAGCAATCTTTGTCTTTACAAAGTTCATCGGACACATCACGCCTCGGAAGTCTTTCTTTACATCCGGGGATATGGCTGCAGATTCCGCAGATTCTTTTTCTTCATTCTCGCTTCCGTTTTTTTGTCCCACAGATTTCACAGATGACACAGATTTATCATTGGCATTCTTGCTTTCGGAAACGCACACGGATTTTTCTTTCTGATTGTCCTTTTCCTTGGAATCTTTTGCATCCGTCTGAGAACTATCGCTTGACAATTTAAACTGCAATGAATCATCCATGTTCTGATAGAGGTCATTGAGCAGCTGTGCGAGTTCATCAATCAATGGCTTCTCTGCTATCAATGAATTGTTGTTTCTTGCCTTTTCTGTCAATACTTTGAACTTCTGAGGGATGATGCCGGCAGCGATGAATTCCTTCTCAAATCCATTATATACATCCTCGTCGGTGCGTGGGTCGAGACCACGGGTAACGAGCAGCATTCGGTTCTCCGAGAACACGATGTCGTGGAGGAGTTTCTCTATCTTCTTTGCGTCCTCTTCGTTTACAATATCCGTGAGATTCGTGAGATCTGTGTGCGACTTATCATTGCCCAATATCTTGTCTATCTCTCCGAGTTTCTCCCTGATGGTATCCTGGTCAATCTCGATGATATCAAACAGACCGGCTGAGCATTCTGCTTTACCATATTTGATGAGAGAGAACTTTTCGTCGTCGCCGAAATCATAAAAGGTATCCGGTTCTTCTGTAAACGGAGCTATCTCCTTGTACTTGGCTATCAATTCTTTGATAAAACCTGCACCACGCTTTGCTACATAATCGTAGTAGTCTGCATAGTTGGCTTGCTCCTGGATGACATCTCTCAGATAATCTTCTACAAAGGCAGGAATCTTCTTGGCTGCGATATAACCCTGTTGGAGGTCGATCTCATGTTTGCCCTTGACTGGCAACCAAACCGTATAGGCAGGGTATGGATCATCTCCTACACGTCCCACACGTCCACTGAATCCCAAGTCGCCCCATGTGGCCAATGCACAGATATTGGTACATCCGTTCATTCGGAGTTCGAAGTCAGGGATGGTATCCAGATTCAAATTACTGCTGAGAAGTTGCTTGGCAATTGCATCAATCGCACCCTTAGGCAAACAGATGCCAAGTCGGCAGGTGCCTGCACCCGTACAGCATGTGAGGTTGGTGACAACTACAGGATAATCTACCTGATATACGCCTAATTTCTTGAAGAAAGCATAGATATCTGGAAGATATTCTTCTGGGATATTTCTCACCTGGATTTGTTCCTTCTTGGTGAAGCGGATCACATCGTTGCCATAATTTCCAAGATATTCAGCCACTTCTGCAAAGAAATCGGTGGAATTATTTCCGTGTCGAAGCGGAATGTAAGCATACCACAGATTCTCTTTCAGACCTTCCGCATTCGTTTGCTTGTGAGCATAGCGACGTTTCCAGGTTTCGAAAGCCTCACGGTCAAAGTAAGTACTTGCATTATTACCTTCTTTCTCTTCTAATGGTGAAAAGGATGGTTTGTGATGTTCCAGAGGAAGTGCTGGAGCTACAAAATCGATGGACGGATCTTTCCTGAGTGCCTCAAACTCTTCCAAATACAAGCGTTTGGCTTCTTCTGTGCCGTATTTGTAGAATACGTATCTCATACGGGCCTTGTGGCGGTTGCGCCGGTTGCCATATTTGTGGAACCAGTTTTTCAGTGCTTTAGCTGCACGGTAAAGGTCCTTTTCTGGAAGGAAGTCAAATACTTCCCAACCCGTATGGGCATTGCTTGCAGCGCTACCAGCTATCAGTACTCTGAATCCTCTCTTGCCATCCTTGATTCGTGCTTGTAATCCCAAGTCTGCAATATAAGAGTAGTTGGCGGTATCTACACTGGTGTCTATAGCCACCTTATATTTTCGAGGCATCGTAAACGAATCCTTTTCTGCAATGAGGCGGGATGTTAATTCCTCTACATAAGGATATACGTCGAATTCCTCTTCGGCAGTCAGGCCGCTTCGGTCGTCCACCATCATATTGCGAACCGTATTTCCTCCGCCACCAGCGCTGGATATACCTATTTTCTCCAATTTTCTCAGCGCAGGAACAGCATCCTCTATATCAACATTGTGTATTTGGATTTCCTGTCGGGTGGTTACGTGGAGATGAGAGGTGGATAGCTGATGACCCACGAAAGCTATCTTGGCGAGTTGTTCGGGAGTGACCAATCCACCTGCACAACGAAGTCGCAACATATAATGTTGATTTTTGCGCTGTTCGTAGATTCCCATAGGAACGCGGTTGGATTTCAATTGTCCTGCCTGTATCTCGCCAGCCTTAAACTGATCGATGAGCGACTGGGTATAATCCAGGTCCCCCTTTAATGTAGAAGGTATTCTATACATGTTTTTGTATCGTTTATTGTGGGTGAACTTTAAACTTCACTTTTTGTGGTGAATTTTAATCTTCACTATAATGTTCTTCTTTATCCACCACTTTTCCATTCAGAACCTTGAATGAATTGATATGGACTTTACCATTTTGCAATGAAAGAATGGCATAACGGATATTGGGATCGTTGGCCAATCTTAAATCCTCTTCTGAAGGACGGGAAGGTGATGCTGGATGACTGTGCCAGTTGGCAAGAATCTTAAGTCCCTTGCTTCGTGCATATTTCAATGCGGCAAACTGGTCTTTGGGTGAAAAGGAAAAATGCTCTTCACTGTGGTCAATATTCTCCATCCAATAGCTTTCTGTCACATGATCATCTTTGCCTAAAAGTAATCCGCAACTTTCTATTGGGGCATCCTTCTTCGCCTGCTCTAAAATAACTTTGATTACGTTGTCGTTAATTTTCATAAGCAATAGCGAGTCTTTATCTATTTACACTTTACACTAATATATGATTAGTGCTTTTTAACGTCACAGGCAGCCTGCTCGTAGTCAATGAGGTGGTCGATGGTAGGATGATCACCGCAAATTTCACATGAAGCACGTTTCTTCACATTGATGGTACGGAAGTTCATCGTCTTGGCATCGAATGTGAGCAGTCTGTCTGTCAGGAGATCGCCTACGCCCAGGAAATATTTCAATGCTTCTGCAGCCTGAATGGTTCCTAACATACCGGCGATGGCTCCTAAAACTCCTGCCTGACTACAGGTCGGAACGACACCTGCTGGAGGTGGCTCCTTGAAGAAACAGCGATAACATGCTGTTCCTGGCAGATGTGTAAAGGTCTGACCCTGGAAGCGGAGAATACCGCCATGAGAAAAGGCTTTGCCTAATCGAACACAGGCATCATTGATGAGGAATTTTGCAGGGAAATTGTCTGTTCCATCAATGATGAAATCCCAAGGCTGGATGATTTCCTCTGCATTGTGGGAATCAAGGAAATCATGATAGGTAGTTACTTCTACGTCCGGATTGATGCCAATCATCTTCTCCTTGGCACTTTCCACCTTAGGTCTTCCCAAATCTTTGGTCTGATGAATGACCTGTCGTTGCAGGTTGCTCAGATCAACAACGTCTGCATCTACGATACCGATATGTCCCACTCCTGCTGCTGCCAGATAAAGTGCTGCCGGAGCACCAAGTCCACCGGCACCGATGATCAGAACGCTGGCATTCAGCAGCTTTTTCTGTCCCTTCACTCCCACTTCCTGGAGAATGATATGACGGGAATATCTCTCAAGCTGTTCGTTTGTAAAAGCCATTATCTTGCTCCTCCTCCCATGAAGTAAAGAAATTCTACAGCATCTCCGTCCTTCAGGACAGTCTCGCCAAACTTCTCTCTGTCTACGAAATCATCATTGATCGTTACCGTAACATACAATGGATTCTCTACATTTTCCTTCTCAATGAGCGTCTCTACTGTTACGCCCTCTTCATACTCCTTTTTGTTTCCTGCGATTGTGATTGTCATAATGATAACCTTTACCCTTTCCTGTATCCGGCTTAACCTGCAGACACATTGACTTTTTATTTTTATGTGTCCTGTTTTACGGACACTGTTTTGCATTTTCAGATATCTGTCACAAGCTTTGTGATCTCTTCTCTCTTTGCCACTCCGGTGAGTCTCCACTGCTGCTCTCCGTGAATGAAATAGATCAGTGTTGGTGC
>ENA-UERK01002445-UERK01002445.1-human-gut-metagenome-genome-assembly--contig:-NODE-2445-length-12194-cov-32.301065_pt1 | contig 12194 bp, 8 predicted proteins | sample MGYA00242957_ERZ507957 | MGnify/ENA primary metagenome ERZ507957 (study PRJEB26167, sample SAMN06115538) | human gut metagenome | host: Homo sapiens | place: China:Heilongjiang | collected 2015-11-06... | reverse complement strand
CTGCCTGAGTGGATCCAGAAGGTGAGCAAGGAGGGTTTGCTTGCCACGAGCGATATTCTCTCGCTCCATTGTCCGCTCTCTGATGACACCTATCATTTCATCAACAAGGAGAGTCTGGAGAAGATGAAGGATACCGCCATCCTGGTAAATACGGGTCGCGGACCGCTGGTAGATGAGGAGGCCGTAGCTGCCGCCCTCCACGAAGGCAGTCTGGGTGCCTACTGTGCCGACGTGATGGCTCAGGAGCCACCATCAAAGGAGAATCCGCTCTTTGGCGAGCCTAATGCTTACCTCACCCCTCATATTGCCTGGGCCACCTACGAGGCTCGCGAGCGCCTGAACAAGCAGGTAGCCGCCAACGTAAAGGCATTTCTCGAGGGCAATCCGATTAATGTCGTGAATAAGTAACAGAACTTCAGCAAGTAAAACATAGTATAACAAAGAAAGCGTTTCTGGTTCATCTCTTCGAACTAGAAACGCTTTTTTATATGCAATCAGATGCGCTTTTTCACCAAAACATAGATGATGACGGGAGCACCGAACAGCGGGGTGACGGTATTCAGGGGGATGATGCCACCATCCGACGGAAGGGTGCAGAAGAGATTGCAGAGAAGGGCAATGGATGCACCCATCAGCATCGTAACGGGCAACAGTCGGCGATGATTCTCCGTGCCGATGATGAGGCGGGCGATATGCGGCGTTGCCAGACCGATGAAGGCGATGGGACCACAGAAGGCGGTAACCACTGCCGTAAGAAGACCGGTGATGATGAGCAGAACGATGCGCAGGCGCCTGATGTTGAAGCCCAGGTTCTCGGCATACTGTTCGCCTAACAGCATGGCGTTCAGCGGTTTTACAAGGAGCAGAGATGCAGCCAGGGCAATGAGGGCCAACGGGATGAAGAACATCATCTGCTGGCTCGAAACATTGCCAAAGCTGCCCATGCCCCAAACCATATACGATTTCACGCCCTCTGCCGTGCTGAAGAAATTGAGCAATGAGATGGCGCTGCTTGCCAGATAACCCACCATCAGTCCGATGATGAGCAGTACCGTATGTCTGCGCACAATGGCAGAAAAGAAGGTGATGATACCCATCACCACCATAGCCCCTATAAAGGCTGCGATGAGGACAGCCAGGAAACCGCCGATGGCATAGTTGCCGGCATCGCCCAGAAAACCTGCCCCTAAATCATCCAGGGCAATGTTGCCGCCAAAGGCAAGCATCACGATGGCTACGGCCAGTCCGGCTCCGCTGCTTATTCCGAACACGTCAGGACCCGCCAGAGGATTGCGGAAGGCTGTCTGCAGGAGCAAGCCGCTCGTGGCGAGGGCTGCGCCCGAAAGCAAGGCGGTAATCGCCGCCGGCAGTCGCGATTCCAACAGAATATAGCGGTAGGTTTCGTCAGTCTGAGAACCCGAAATAATCGCCCCAACGTCCTGCCACGGAATGTTTACACTTCCCCATGCCAGGTTGGCGAAAAACAGTATGATAATGGCGATTGCCCCTAAAACGATGGTTTTCATTCACTAAAACTATTTCTTGTAAAATCTCTGATTAAAGCCCTATTTCTTATAGAATCTCAATTTGCCGAACCGCTCGCCATGGGCCAGGATGATAAACTCTCTGAGCAGCAGTTCGGGATGGAAACTCGTAAGCTCGAAATAAGGTACCATAGAGGTATCCACCTGATAGATATTACCCCGGTTGAAGGCAGCAAGAGCCTTGTAGCCGTCATATTCCTGAAGCAGTTGAGCCTGCGACAAAGGAGCACCACCGAAATACTTGAATGCCCATACATCCACCTGCTTTCCCTTCGCCAAGATTTGCTCCGGACTCATCGCCAGACTTCCGCTGTGCTGATCGTCCTCGAAGATATAACGGGCGTTGGCATCCTTCAGCAGAATACCGATAGTACTCTGACCACCAGGAACATACCATACGTTGCCCGTCTTTCTTTCGGTCAGGATGGAGAGGCCCTTCGTATACCCGGCTGCCTGCGCCTTAAGCGAAAGATATTCCTTTTCTATCTTCGCAAAGAGCGAATCTGCCTTTGGTTCGCAAGAACCCGATATACCGTTACTTTTTCCCTCTTCATTTCCAAAGAGCATGCCGTAGAATTTCATCCATTCCGCCCTGCCCAGTGGCGAAGACTCCATATAGTCGGCAGCTTCGATGATGGGGATATGCAGCTTATCGAGTTTGCCATATCCACCGCTGTTTTCGAAGGGCGAAAGGAGGATAGCTTCGGATTTCAGGGCGATGATGTGCTCGATGTCCGGCGCCATGCTCGAACCGCAATTCACAATAGGATTCTGAGCAGAAGTATTCCCAGAAAGAGCAGCCCTCTTCTTTACATCCGGAATATTGATATAATCGAGGTCGCAGACACCACGGATGGCCTGCTGGCAGCCCAGTTCGTACATCAGCTGGCAATGGGGAGCGATGAAAACAGCACTCCTCTCCACCGGTGTGCGCACGGTATCGGTAGTGCATCTCGCCCCCGTGCTGCGCCTTTTGGCAAGCATCGCCACCGTCTTATCCCCCTCCTTTCCCTTCGGAATCAGGATGTAGCGATGCAGCATCGTTCCCGCCTTCCAGGGGTTGGCAACGAGAGCCTCAGCATACTGATAATCAATACATTCGCCGTTACCGGAAACATCTTCCCCATCGCCATGCTTCACGATGGTGAGCAACTTGGCGTACTTCATTTCCAGGGTATCGCCGGCATCCGCATCAGCAGCAGCCGTCTTTCCCCCCTGGCATGCCGCCATCAGCAGGGCCACCGTTGCCCCACACAAAAGAATATACAGTTTCTTCATAATCTTACAAAATTCAAGTTTCGCAAGTAAGGGAATTGATTGAAGTTAAAGAAGTTATCACTCCCTACGGTCGTTCGGGAAGTGAAGAGACAATAGTCTTCTTTCGTAAAACGTAAGACATTTGTCCCTTAACTTCCCTCTAACTTCCCTAACTTCACTTAACTTCCCCACATGCGAAAGTTCAGTTACTAAATATGTGTGCAAAGATACGAAGAAATCTCCATTTTCCGTTTGTTTTCTCGAATATTCTTTGTACTTTTGCCCTCAAATTTAACTAACGCTACAATTTAATAAGTCAAAATGAAGAAGATTATCTGGGGCATAGCCCTTTTATTCAGTACATTGATGGTCGCCGGTGCGCATACCTGCTGTCATAATTCAGCACAGAAATGCGGCTGCAAGAGAGGTTATTACACACAGTATTACGGCGATAAGCCCGAACTCATAAAAGAGGCAAAGGCTTGGGCAGAGAGCGGCATCTGGCGCAATGGTTTCGACAAGGCGAAGCCACATTCCAGCGTAAACCTCGTAGATTTCTATCTGCAGTATCAGAAGAATCCGCAGCAATGGCAGGCGCTCTTCGATTATCTTGCCAAGACCGATCTGCTGAGCATTCCGAAGGGAAAGCTCAAGATTCCGGGTTCCGACCTCGTGGTAAGTGTAGAGGACAGCAAGAACGAGCCGCTGGAAAAGCGCCGCAGCGAGAGTCATAACAAGCACATCGATTTTCAGTATGTAGTGAAGGGAACAGAGCGTTTTGGCGTCATCGACCATTACACCAGCACCCCCAACTGCAAGTACCGTCCCGACGTGATTCATTATGATTACGACCGCCAGAAGGCCCGCTTCTACGACAGCAATCCTGGCGAATTCTTCATCTTCTTCCCGAGGGATTGGCACATCGCCAAGGTGGCAACAGATGGTGAAGACCAGACCATCCGCGTTATCGTGATCAAGGTAGATTATAAGGATTAAAGATAATTGAAAACAAAGAAATGCAGCCTCTCGATTATATAAAAGAGAGGCTGCATTTTTCTTATGGAACTCAAATGGGTCTCCAGCTATTTTATATCATGCTCTCAGCACGTCGCTCAGCAATTCTTTCGTTCGATTTAACAGCTTCATCACGGCTGCTAAAACAATTACCATGATTATCTCTATAGACCATTCTTGCAGCTCCTCCGCCACCTCCGCCACCGGAGTTGGAATGGCCAGCAACAAAAAGAATGAGGATGGCACCTGCAACAACGAGAATTACCTGGATGATGAGGCGCAGCAACATCACACCCAAACAGATGACTGCCACGATGCAACCTATCAGATAAATAGCGATGAAAGCCGTAATCAGGATACCTTTACGTTTGCCTACCATCTCGCAATTTTCCCTCAGAGACAGGAAGAAACCGATAACCAGCGAGAGCAGCACTCCTATTATCCAAAATACGGTAAGCACCTCTTCCGTCAGTTCAGTAGTCTGGCTCAAGACAAGAATCAGGATAGATACCGGCAGGATGCCCAGCATGCCATAGAGCGTAGGTTTGATAGAGAAGCCCAACAGCCTTTTCTCTCCGAAAATCACATTCTCGTAGAGCTTGATGCTACCAATCTGCGTCATGACAACCAATACGCCCGGTATCACACGGAAGAGCGCACCGAAGAAACCATAATAATTCTGGTCGCACCACCAGAACACATCCATTCCCATGAAATAGAGTCCCAGGAATTCCAAGAACGTGATAGCAAGAATCATAGCCGGAATGCCATATTCAGCAGGCTTTCGCATTTTAGGATAGGCAGGACCTAAGAGCGACAGCAGCCAGATGGCTATCAGCAAACCGATGATGATAAGATAAGGGGTATATGTATAGAAGAATCTGCCCATTCCCTGATGCTTCATATTCTGGGTATAATATACTTTATCATTCTTCTGTAAACTCGTCGGGTCGTCTGCCTTACAATAAATAAAGTTAACATCAACCGCATACTTCTTTCCATCCTTCTTAAAGAGATAATACCAGTAATCCTTGCTGAATATCATGTCGTTGGTTCTATGTTTCATTTCAAACACATTGATAGTATCCCCATTGTGCAGATAGAGCGTAGGCTCATCATCCGGTAGCAGATACTTACCCTCCTTGAGGTGGTATTCGAAACAAGGTGTAGAGTCGTTGACGAAATCATCAACCACGTAAACTTGAGCCTGAGTCATGGCAGCATAGTCCAAGAATGCGAGCACGATGAGCATCATTCTCCGAAACAGAAAAGTAGTTTTTGTCTTTCTCATAAGTTTATGTTTATTAAATTTGTTATTTGTCAGTAAAGTAAAGAGAGCCCGGTTTTCATGGCAAGCGTCCGGACACATCCTATTTGTTGCCGACAAAGATAGCAAATTACTTCGAAATCGGAGTTTCAAAAGGTAAAAACAAAGTGTCATAGCGTAAAAATCAGCCTTTTTTACGCTATGACACTAAAAAACGCAGAGATTCCCCCTGGCATCCCTGCGTTTTCTATATCATTTGCCCAATAAAGCCCTCACTTCCTCAGGCGTTCTGTTCATCATCTTAGCCACCATCTCCAGGGGCATTCCATTCTCCAGCATGCCCTGCGCCATGCTTTTTATCTGAGTTGCTTGCTCATTTATCTGAGTAGCTTGCTCATTTATCTGAGTTGCTTGCTCATTTATCTGAGTTGCTTGCTCATTTATCTGAGTTGCTTGCTCATTTATCTGAGTTGCTTGCTCATTTACCTGATTAGCCTGCTCACTGATAATCTTATTGAGCTTCATCACCTGCGTATCGCGAGCTTCTATGGCAGAATAGTATTCATCCTCATCATTCATCTCCTGCCGGATATTAGCACTCATTGTGGCGAGTCCCAGACGGTGAACGATATACATCATATCCGAATCATCCTTATATTTATCACCCTCCAGACATAACATCTGCTGGTTCTTCTTATCCCTCTGCGACTGGTCGAACACGCTCAGCACCTTGTCGAGCCTGTTGTTAATCTTGCCATGCAAAAGAGGAATCTGCACCAGGATACTGTCATGCGTCAGACTGTTGATGAAAGGATCATCCATCCCGTTCTCCACCTCTTTCCCGTCATAGTCGAGCGCCTTGTGGTTCACGTATACCACAGCCTTGTCAATATCTCCCACTCTATGACCCAGCAGATACACAGCCACCATCGGCACGGCATATCCCTTGCCCTCTCCCTCCTTTATCATATTCTCCTCAGCATTATACTGGGCAGCCAGATAACGTCGGAACCGGAGCGTCTCGGTATCGAGCCATGTCTTCTGAAGTTCAATAAGGATGAGCCTTACGCTTCCATCCTCTTCCCTCACCCTGGCAGCAAAGTCGATGCGAAACATCGAGATATTGTCGCGGGTGATGTTAGGATGCTCATGCCTTCTCATTTCCACGCTCACCACTTCCTTTTTCAGCAGGGCGGCGAGCACGGTTTTGGCGATGCGTTCGTCTTCCATCAGGAATTTGAACACAGAATCGTATATCGGATTAGCTACATAGTAAATCATATCTCTGTTCCTCCATAATTATATTTCCGCTACAAAGATACGAGTTTTCTGCGAAACGGCAAAGTTTTTGAGGATGAAAATATCAGAAATAGCTGAAATTAACCGGATTATAGATATAAAAAGAAAGATAGCTCACCAGTTATAAGGCTGCCATCTTTCTTATCTATATACTTAAATACACTTTTATTCTAAGTACGACCCACCTGTTAATAGTTAGTTATCAACAAATGCGTAACTTTCTTATCATTCCTATTCATAAAGCTCACCAAGTATTCTTTATCAAACGTACGAATATTGATGCCTTCCTTATTATATAGTTGATAAATGAAATCTGTATTTTTGATTATCATCATCCACTTTGCCGGGCAATGATGTAATAAAAACGTAGCCAATCGTTTTTGATCTTCTCGCGTAAATTCATTTTTAGCATATGTACTAAACTCACTATCATAAGGCCCGTTTCTTCGACAGCAATCCTGGCGAATTCTTCATCTTCTTTCCACGCGACTGGCACATCGCCAAGGTGGCAACAGATGGCGAAGACCAGACCATCCGCGTTATCGTAATCAAGGTAGATTATAAGGATTAAAGATAATTGAAAATAAATATTATTGTGACTCAGAGCACGTTAGTAGGATTTTTTGCAGTTGTGGTCTTGATTTCTCGAAAAAAAAGGCTAATTTCGCACAATTCGAGGGAAATCATTGAAGTTTTTTTATTATACTGGCTTATAATTCGGAAATTTTTGCTAAATTTGTCACGTCATATCAGATTTTTGCTTATTTTCTTTTCGCAACACTAAGATAAGTGAAAATTTTGACATGGCAAAATCCTGGGCAACTTTTAGTTGATCAGGCACTTAAAAAGATTAATCTATAATAGTGTTGCGGAATTAAGACTAAAGACACATGAAGAAAAATTTTCACAGAATCATCATGTCAGCATTGCTGACAGTGCTGGCAACAGTTGCTGCCAGCGCACAGTGCTACATTGTCGGCAGCGACAATGAGTGGAAAACCAACACTGCTGCGGCAGAATTGGCAGAGACCGCCACTACAGGAGTGTATGAGGGTGATGTCACCTTCGTTGACGGTGCGCAGTATTTCGCCGTTACCCAAAAGCTGACAACAGACAATGACGATTGGACAGAGTTTAACAAAAACCGCTTCGCCCCTTCAGTATTCGACGCCATGCTCGTTATTAATGAGCCTATGACCATGGTAAAGGGTAGGGACGCATCTTTCAAAGTGCCAGTCGCCGGTACAGCCTACCGCATGCGCGTCGACTTCAACGCCCAGACCGTCACCTTGCTCGGCGACTTTCCCGACAAGCTGTATGTATGGGGCAGCGACGGTGTCTTTGATCCCACATTGTCAGCTGCCACACTGCCCAAGACCGAGACCGACGGTGTGTATAAAGCAACGGTAGAGTTCTCCTCATGCTATTTCAACATTCTCACCCAGCTCGGCACCGACCCCAACGACTACGAAGCCATACTGCCCTACCGCTACGGTGGCGGTAAGGTGGTTATCAACCGCGACAAGGTCATGACGCTCACAGAGCAGTCATTCCACATCGCCACACCAGGCACCTACGACGTGACTGTAGACCTCCGCACCATGACCATGAACCTCCACAGCGACACCTATGTGCCCGAATATCAAGACCATGTCTACCTCATCGGCGCCAACGGTAGCAACTTCGCCGATCAGGGCGCAGAGCTTACATGGGACGAAGTAGACGGCATCTACACCGGCTATGTGACTTTCTATGGCAACAAGTTTACCATCTCTACCGCTCTCGCCTCTACATATGATGGCTGGGACGAGATTAAAGACAAGCGCATCGGCGCTGTCGCACCAACTGTTGACGTGGAGACCAACCTCACCATAGGTCTAAAGAAGGGCGAGGTGTCTGACTTCATCATCGGAGCATCGACAGATAACCCACTCACCGCATACGTTACATTAGACCTTGTCAACAACCGTCTGACGCTCTACGGCAACGACGCGTCATATCCAATAGGCTACCCGAAAGAGCTCTACACTCTCGGCTGCGACGGCAAATGGTTCACCAACATACCTGCAAACGTGATTCCTGCCACCGACAAGCCTGGCATCTATGAGGGCGAAATCACATTCGTGGGCGAAGTGGGCGATCTTCACTTCATCGTGTTAAAGCGTCTCGGCGCAGATTGGGACTTTGTCAACGCCAAACGTCTCTCTCCCTACTCCGACCGTGACCCCGCCGATCTTGACTGCGATATTCCTGCCACCATGGAGCCTGACTTTTCGCCCGGCGCCTGGCTCTTCTCTGGCGAGCCAGGCACCTACAACATAAAGGTGGACCTCACACAAGGCAATGGCGTGATACGCATCTCTGCCAAGGGCGCAACAGGCATCACCGCCACCACAGCCGCTCCTGCCACCAAGAACTACTACTACGACCTCAACGGACGATTCCTCGGCAACGTGGAGCCGCAGAAGGGAGTGTATGTGGTTAAAGGTAAAAAGGTAATAAAGTAAAAAAACAGAAAGGTAAAACTACCCCTCTCCAGCTCTTTATCTCAAGTAAGTCAACCCTCTACGTGGTGGGGTATACTTTAGGAGAGCTGGAGAGTTTTTTTATTGCCGTCCGGTAATAACTCAGAAATGAAAATTAGCCCCAGAAAAAGCTCTATTTTCTAAAATTTTTAGCGCTTTTATGCGCTATTCGCTTTGATTTCTGTCAATATGAGCCTGAATGCTTACACTTTATTTTTACCGGACGGCAATAATTATTTACTGAGCCCACTTTAATAAGTCGTTTTTGTTTTTTTATCCTACAAAACGCCATTTGATTATCAGATGGTTACATTTGAAGAATTTCTCAAAAATTACTTTTTCAAGTGGGCTCAAGAACTTATTACAAAGGTCTCTTTTAGTAAATAAAATGTAGTTTCAAAACATAAAAGCGAACTGCATTCCGTACTCAATTCACTGTCACATTCCCCAACATCATAATGAAATGGATGGAAGAACACCATGATGTTACTCAAGATGGGTCTCAAGGTGGTATTCAAGATGTCCTCCAAGACGGAGAATTAGATGATTGGATAGAAAAACAGATAAAAAAGAATCCAAAGATTTGAAGAAGGATGGCGATACGCTTTGCGTACCTATTTATATGGTACCACTACTGCCCTAAACCTACCCTTTCCTCTATTTCGTTCCACAAGTCATACTAACTTCCCCGAGATGACATACGCCTCAACACATATAGAATACCAAATCAAGCAAAGAGCATAATGTGATCCACTTGATTTGGCATTCTTACATAAAGAGAGTCAAGTTGTTGATAAGTGCCACTCTTCTCCCCAACCTACTCTATCTTGATGACCACTTCGCCCCCACGGGCGATAACCTTCTTCATGCGGTCGTAGAGCTGGAGGAAGCGTTCCTGACTCTTGAGTACGAACCCGGATGCATGGGCCTCGCCGATGAGGATGCCACCCTGGCGCAGACGGAACGGACCATTGCCCGGCTGCATCATGGGACAAGGAAGGGCATAAAGCTCTTCCAGACACCCGAACTCATGACTCTTGCGCTCCATGCGGCAAAGCTTGCAGGTTTCGGGGAGAGGAAGAGAGGAAGATGAAGAAGAATCATCCCTTACCGGTTCGAGGAAAAGCATCTGGCGGGCGAAGCATTTGCATTTAGCCACCATGATGTGATATTCCCCCGGCTCCAGACAGCCACCCTCGCGCTCCATCGTATCACAAATGTACTGATGGCCTGCAACGATACCCTGGCGATTAACTACTTCCTGACTAAGGCGACCAACAATGACGCCATGATCTCTACGTAAACGATTTAAAAACAACTTTATCATAACACGCAACAACTTAAAAACAACAATAGAAAAACATTTGAAATTCACATTCACTTTCACATTTTCTGAACGTAAAACGACTGGTAATAATCAGACAAATCCTTGCAACCTTCCGGCAACTGATGGTACACCAGCTGAGGGAACATTTCCTTCAGTTTCATATAAAGACCGATGCCCGGTTTGTCCTGATCTGGCCACATGTGAAGATTCCTTCCCGCTAAAAGATTGCGACATTCTTCATTACAAAGCGTAGCACTCGGGATGGCTATTGCCTTGTAACCCATAGACATAGCGCTCCAGCAGTCGGTACATCCCTCGGTAATAACCAATGGTTCTTTTTCTGCCACCTGCGGCAAGATCTGCATCCCATATACCATCGGCTTGCTACCTGGTGCAAACTTAAACCGCGGTTTTTCTTCAGTCTTATCTCCCAGATATCTGCTCTGAACCGTCAGCAGATTGCCATGAACGTCATAATAGGGAATCAACAAGGAAGGACCATCAAAAAACTTTCCACCAAAGCGATAGCCAGCAATGGAGAAATCTGTGCTCACCACTCTACACCAATAGATATATTCCGGGCGCAACTTTCTCTGATAGAACAGGAAATCCTTGGCTTTATCTGTCAGTTTCTTACCCATGAGCATACGCATCAGATAATCTACGTCAGGCTTATGCTGAAACTCGCCTCTGAGATTGAGTCTGTCCGTATCACATTCAGATTTTCTATGCTCAGCAACAGCTTTATCCCGATGAAGCACATCCTTACGGTTTCCCGCAGAATGATTACCGGCGCTGATATTGAATCTTCTGCACAGCCATTGGCAAGCCTCCGAAAAAGAGAGATTCTCCCGTTTCATCACCAGGTCGATATTATCTCCACCCCACCCGCATGCAAAGCAATGACAAGTGTTGGTGGAAGTCCAGAAATGCAAACTCGGATTGGTATCATTATGACTGATACAAAGGGCATTATGATACCGCAAACCCATTCCCAATTCATCAGCAACCTCCAGGATGCTGATAGCTCTAAGTTTAGAGAGCGTATTTGAATCAATATATTCTGCCATCTTCTAATTGTCTTTTTTAGTATTACCATCACCAATAGTGCCTTTCTGCTGCGTCTTTCTAAGCACCTTTCTATCCTCGCCCTTTGCTGGTTTTTCGAGCCATCCCCATCTGCGCCAGTTGCACACCATGTTACGGGCAGGGGTCTTGAGCTCCTTCTGCTTCAGAAATTCCTCCAGGAACTGATAAGAGAATTCCTGCGGCAACTCGCTGAAATAGTCTACTGTATGATAAGGCTCTCCTTCGCCCTCGGCAGAAATCTGCTCGAAAGCCTTGCCCCACCGCTGCAACATATTCTGCAAGATGCGGTCGGCACAAGCCAGATAGGTCTGCCTAACCAGTTTCCGGATTTCCTTCTCGCTCTTCTTCCCTTCCACTTTGTAAAGCACTTGCATGAGGGCAGCGATGCGGAAGGCTGAAACCGAACTGCGCTTGTAGAAGACATCCATCGACTTGGACATGGTTTTCACCACCTGCTGGCGGCAGTCGTTACACCATTTTACCACCGTCTTGTAGAGCCAGCTCATATCTTCCTCTATCTCCTGATGGAATTTTCCATCTTCCTCGTAGCACAACCCGAAGAGCTTATCCAACGTATTCTCCAGCTCATTACGCTGCGTATCGGTCAACGCCTGAAACTGTGGCGGATTGTCGCCCAGATGACTGATGAGCGGGCATAAGATGGTTCGGGTTACAGCACCGCCCTCAATGGCAGCTTTGTTCATATATCTGCTCACCGCACTCTGAGTGCCGCAGAAAACGAACGACAGCAAGGCATCTACCATGGCACTATAGCTGGATTCGCTCATGAAATCCTGACCATATACGCTGCCCAGATCGTAAGCCGTCTTGATAACCTGCGAGAGGTCGGCAAACTGGCGCTTGGCAGAATG
>ENA-UERK01002443-UERK01002443.1-human-gut-metagenome-genome-assembly--contig:-NODE-2443-length-12200-cov-37.652891_pt1 | contig 12200 bp, 9 predicted proteins | sample MGYA00242957_ERZ507957 | MGnify/ENA primary metagenome ERZ507957 (study PRJEB26167, sample SAMN06115538) | human gut metagenome | host: Homo sapiens | place: China:Heilongjiang | collected 2015-11-06... | reverse complement strand
TTGTTCATCGCACACGTATTTTAAATATGCGTGCAAAGATACAAAATCAAATCGAATACACTATAAAAAGTCCGTAAACTTTTGAGTATTAATAACTTATTTAATAATCGTCTCGTTTTAACGGGACACTAGTGCTCAGGATCATTAAATATTCCTGAAGGAGTTGTAGATATTCAACAAGGAGCATTCACAGGATGCAAATCATTTAATGGCACTTTATCTTTACCTTCTACTTTAAAATATATAGGTAATGATGATTTAGGTTATAATGAAGGAAATGACTATTCTTGGGGAACTTTTTCTGGCTGTGGATTTGTAGGACAATTAATCATACCTGAAGGAGTAAAAATTATCCGTGGATACGCCTTCGACAATTGTAATGGTTTTTATGGAAATCTGAAATTACCAGCCAATCTCGAAAAACTAGGAGAACGTTCATTCTTCTTATGCAGAAATCTAACAGGTTCCTTAGAGATTCCTCAAAAAGTCAGAATCATTCCTAACGAATGCTTTACTGGTTGTGGATTTGACGGAACGCTCACTTTGCCAGACGGAATCACAGCTATAGGAAGAAGCGCATTTGGAGATTGTCATTTTAAGGGAGAGCTACATCTTCCTAAAGATTTACGCATCATCAACAACGATGTCTTTTACAATAATGACTTCTCTGGAGAATTAAAATTACCAGACCGATTAAGTGTTATTGGTGAAAGAGCATTTGCATACAACTGGCGTCTTATGGGTATCCTTGAATTTCCAGAAGGCCTTGAAAGTATTGGAGCAGGAGCTTTTGCGGAATGTAGAAGTATCGAGGGACTTGTTTTTCCTGAAAGCATGGAAAACATCAGATACGAAGCCACCTATAATGATAATGGTGGTGCTTTTGCAAATTGTTATGGAATCAACTCCATTGTTTGCAAGGGAACGATGCCTGCCTACGTTCAGAATGGCGCTTTCAACGGCGTAGCCAAGGATAACTTTACTCTCGAAGTTCCTGAGTCTGCCATTTCCCAGTATCAGGCTGCACCAGGCTGGTGCGACTTCAAGCGAATCGCAGCTCACCACGAGCTCGTTTGCCGCCCATCTGTAGCCTGCGCTTTAAGCACGGAGCATAAGCAGAAACTGGTGATTAACGCAGAAGGCGAATGGGAAGTAGCCAGCAAGCCAGACTGGTGTGAGGTTTCTCCTGCCAGCGGCAACAAGAAAACTGAAGTTACTTTGACTATCAAGGGAATGGCTAAGAATGCTGATAGTCGTGATGGAAAGGTGGTGTTCCGACTGAAAGACAAAGACTACACCCATGAATGCAGCGTTTCACAGTATGGCTATGAATATGGAGAGGATGAATGGGTAACCCTGCAGAAAGCTACCAAGGGCAACAAGGGTGGAATCAACATCGTTCTGCTCGGCGACGGATATAATGCAAAGGATATTGCCAGCGGCAAATATATGGAGAATATCAAGCAGGAAGTGGAGTATTTCTTCGGTATTGAGCCTTACAAGACTTACCGTGATTACTTCAACGTTTATACCGCCATTCCGCTTTCTACGGAATCAGGCGTAGGAACCGTAAACACCATCCGCTACAACCGATTCAATACCACCTTTACCGGTGGCGTAGGATTGAAGGCAGATTATGACGAAGTATTCGATTATGCTCTGGGCGCTCCAACCGTCAACAAGGGCAATCTGAATCAGACCCTGATCATCATGGTTCCTAATTCTACCGATTACGGCGGCATCTGCCAGATGTGGGAAGATGGTTCGGCTATTGCCTTCTGTCCTCAGAGCACCTATGGTTATCCACTCGATACCCGTGGCGTCATCCAGCATGAGGCAGGCGGACACGGATTCGGAAAGTTGGGCGATGAGTACATTTATCACAACGCCTTCATCGATTTCTGCGACTGCACCTGCTGCGGACACGTAGATGCATTCAACGGAGCCAAGTCGCTCGGCTGGTACGACAACCTGGAACTTACCGGCAAGATGCACAGCGTAGGCTGGAGCCATCTGATTTTCGACGACCGCTACAGCGACATCGTAGACATCTACGAGGGAGGCTACATGCACAACCGAGGCGTATTCCGTTCGGAGCCGAACTCCTGCATGAACAACGATATTCCTTACTACAGCACCATCAGCCGTGAGAGTATCGTGAAGCGCATCAAGGCTTATGCCGGAGAAACCTACAGTTTCGAAGACTTCGTTAAGAACGACAAGCGGGATGCAGGAATCGTAGAGAGCCGTGCTTTCGGCGGCGATGGCGACCAGCGCACATCCGGAACCTACCAGCATGCTCCTATCTTCCATAAAGGCAGTCCGCTGAAGATGGCAAAGGTTAGAAAGCATCGCTAAGGACGGATGCCAGAAAAATCAGAGTATGGACCATTAAAACAAGAAAAAAATGAAGAAACATATAATAAGATACGCCAGTTTTGCGTTGGCTATATTAGGAATGGTTTCATGTAGCGAGGAGGTGGAAACAACCTCCCGCTACAAGGATGCCCAATCTACGCCGATGACTTTTGCCGTAAACTATCCCGGCCAGAGCCGTGCCACGGCAACCAGTTTCGAGTCCAACGACAAGATAGGTCTCTACGTGGCAGAAAGCAAGGCTCCACTCGAAATAGGCGGCAATCTCGTGAACAACGAAGCGCTCACCTACGATGGCAGCAAATGGGAAGCCGCCCGTACCCTCTACTGGGACGAAGGCACCTACAACGCCTACGCTTACTACCCATACATACAGGGCGTAAGCAGCACGACAGACCAGCCTTTCAGCGTAGCCCTCGACCAGAGTACCCCGAAGACGGCAACTGCACCCGGCGGTTACGAGGCAAGCGACCTGCTCTTTGCCACCAGCAAGGACATCCAGGCATCCAACTCCCCTATCAGCCTCAACTTCAAGCACATCATGAGCAAGCTCAAGATACGCCTGATCAAGGGCGAAGACTTTGAGGGAGAAATGCCTACCCATGCCCAGGTAACCATCCACAGCACGGTACCTACAGCCACCATCGACCTTCAGGCAGGCGTGGCAACCCGTTATGTGAAGGGAACCCAGCAGAGCATCATCGCTCATCAGGAGAGCGACTACATCTACTCGGCAATCATCGTGCCTCAACGCATAGAAAACCGAAGACCACTCATCGAAGTGGTAATGAAAGGTGTAAGTTATCTCTACGAGAGCAGATTCCAGTTTAAACCCGGAACCGAACATCTTGTCAACTTCATTATTTCTGACAACCCAGACCAGGTGAAGATAGAGATAGGCGGCGAGATTCAGAACTGGGGGAAATAAATAAGAAAGCCTTTCTCCCGAAGGGCTATGCATGATAAAAATACAGAGAATTATCGATGAAGAAGACGGTATTGATATTATCCCTTCTAGCACTCCTTCTCGGAGGATGGGTGGCAGCCTTGTGGCTGCTACCCTCTGCCGTTTATAAAGGCGACAGCCAGGAAACCCGATACGGAGTGAACGAAGGACTGGAACTTGTAGAAAAGGACAACGGCGCGAAAGGCAAGCGATACGTGGTAGAAGATGCAGACGGCAACGAGCTGTTTGCCATCCCTTTGCGTGGCTGTCTGCTAGATACCCGTTACCGCAACGGACAACTCCGGTTCCGCGAGCAAAACTCTAAGAGAGAGGGATTTATCGACCGCCAGGGTATGGTCGTATTCACGGAAAGCAACAAGAATGCGATTCCAGAAGACAACAGGCAGCAGGCGCAGATGCTGATGCTGATGAATGGAGAGGCAGAAGAAACCGCAAAAACTTCGGCTGATTATCAACCGGAAGAACAGGCAAACAGGCAAGCGAACGCACCAAAAACAGGAAAGACCAGCCATCTTTCGCAGGTAGATCTCAAGACGATGGCGCAGTCGAATCCTTTCTACAAGGAAGCCTCGAAAATCATGCAGGGCAAACTCACAGAGACCGATGCCAGACGCCGCCACACCATCCTCAACTACTGCGAACATTTCCGCACAGCCTATACCACCAAGGATCTAGATTTTCTGAAACAGGTGTTTAGCGACAAGGCACTCATCATCGTAGGAAACGTGGTAAAACCTGCAGCCAACGACAACAAATGTCAGGCTGAAGCAAAGGTAACCTACGCCATTCACTCGAAGAAAGACTATATTTCAAGACTGGCGAAGGTATTTACAGTCAACCAGAAGATAGACTTGAAGTTCTCGGGATTCCGCATCATGCGCCATCCTACGATGGACGGCATTTACGGCGTCACCCTGAGACAACAATACAAGAGCAACCGTTATGCAGACGACGGCTATCTCTTTCTGCTCTGGGATTTCCGCAACCCGTCCATGCCGCTCATCCACGTGCGCACCTGGCAACCGGCAGGAACCGTACATAGCGGAGACGATGTAATCAGTATACAAGACTTTAATTTAGAATAATATGATGATACTCTTATTCATATTAAGCCTGTGGGCAGCATCCGTCCAGGCACAGGAATTTTCGGTAGCAGGTTTCCGCCTGTTGCCCAACGACGTGAGTGCCTTTATCACCCCCGTACGCGACCTCAACGATGAGCCTTGCGCCCTGGTAAAGGTAGAAGCGCCCTCCGACTTTGCCTTCTCTACCCCGCTCGGCATCGTATCGCGAAAAGACGAAGTGGGCGAAATCTGGCTCTATCTTCCCAAAGGTTCCAAACTGCTCACCATCAAGCATCCGGAATGGGGCGTGCTCCGCGACTACCGGTTCAGCAAACCGCTGGAAAGCAGAATGACCTACGAGCTGAAGCTGAAACTGCCCAAGCCTACTCCTATCATCCAGGAGAAGCACGACACCATCGTAGAGGTAAAGACGATAATAGATACGATTGCCGTACCACAAGTACGTCAGAAGATGCCACTCGCCCTCTACACGCTCGCCACGCTATCCTTCCCTGAAGACGGACCTTCCTACGGTCTCTTCTTCGCCCTGATGCGCCGCCACGGCTTCTTCATCCATGCCAGCAGCAACCTCAAGCGCATCTGCAGCACAGAAGGAACCTGCAACAAAGAAGGCTACACGCCGGGCAGCAGTATCAAACCTTATTATACAGGCAATACACGCCACCAGAACTACACCTTTACAGCTGGAGCCATCCACCACATTACGCATGGTTTCTGCCTCTTCGAAGGCGTAGGCTACGGCAAAGCCGCTACAGCCTGGCAGCAGACCGAGAGCAGCGGAGGCGGATACCTGCTCAACGAAGACCTTACCCACAAAGGCTTCGCAGCCCAGCTGGGTGTGCTCGCCTCGTTCAACAGAGTGAGCATCGCTGCCTCAGCCATCACCATCGCCGGAAAACAATGGCAGGGCAGCATCGGCATAGGTATTAAAATCGGAAAACAAAAGAAGTAAGAAATGAACATAAAAAGCATATTACGCAGCATCAGATTTCTTGCCCTCCTGATAGGAAGCATGATGATGGCAGGATGCAGCAATAGCGATAAGCCTGCTTATCTGGAGCCGCACCTGATAACCACAGAGGCGACCCACATCACCCGGACAGAGGCTACCCTCAACGGATTAGCCACCATAGAGGGAGAAACAGAAATGCCGAAACTTCTGTTCAGATACGGCACTTCGGAGAGCATGAACCTCAATACCAGCGAAGTTCATGCCCAGGGAACTGACGTCTCGCTGGTTCTGACGGGGCTCAAAGCGGGCACTACCTATTATTATATGCTACAGGGCAACAACGGGCGAACAACCACAACCAGCAACATGATGAGTTTCACCACCCTGCCCAATATGAGTCCGAAACTTACGTCGGCAACGCTCTTGAGTCACGGACCGATGAGTGCTTTCGTAAGTTACGAAATAACCGATGATGGCGGCGAACCGATGACCGAAACCGGATGCTACGTTTATCTGACCAGCGAGCCGGACAACAAGCAGAAATGCATCGCAGAAAACTTTGACGGAAAGGAGGGTAAAATCAAGTTGCGCATCGGAAATCTGGAGCGGAATGCCCACTACGAGTTCCTGCCTTTCGCCCGCAATACGGTAGGAGAAACCCTCGGAACCGCCATCAAATATAATACGAGCGACGCCATTACGCTAAACGAAACAGGCGAACTGCCCCAGCTGATGGGCAATCATCTTTACGATTATACCCAGCTGACCATAGCCGGAACCCTGAACGGCGAAGACCTCAGTTGTCTGAGATTGATGATGGGGCGCGACAATAATAATGCATCCACCCCAGGCAAACTCTCAGATATAGACCTTACCGACGTTCACCTCGCAGCAGGCGGAATGGTAGGTCCTTATCATCACGAAGCTGCAGAAAACCAGATTGTGCAAGGCGCATTTGCCGGTTGCGAAAAACTCACCCACGTAGTTCTTCCTGCCGATGCAATCACCATAGAGAAAGATGCATTTGCCGATTGTACTTCGCTCCGCGAGATAGAGATTCCAGCCTCAGCAGGCAGCATTCTCCCTTCCAGCGGATGCACGGCGCTCGTAGCCCTTACGGTTTCGCCTGCCAACGCTTACTACAAGAGTCAGGACGGCGTGCTGCTGAATGCTGAGGGCAACAGAATAGTCTGGTTCCCGATGGGCAAGAAGGGTAAATACACTCTTCCCACCGCCTTTACTTCCATCGGCGCCTACGCCTTCAGAGAATGCTGCATCGAGGCGTTTTATCTGTCAGACAACGTTGAAACATTAGGACAAGGTGCCTTCATGGACAGCCAGGTAAAGGAAATACATCTCGGGGCAGGCATCAAGCTGATTCCTACGGGCGTTTTCCAAGGCTGCAGGAAGCTCACGAAAGTATATCTGGGAGCAAAAACCGAACATATCAGCAACTACGCTTTCGATGAAAGTCCGCTTACCGACCTCTATGTTTCAGCTTCCACGATACCTTACTGCGAAGAAAACGCCTTCTCCAACAAGGTAGCCAACTTCTTCACCACCTGCGTGGTCCACGTTCCTGCAGGCATGAAAAAGGGGTATCAGAACCATAAGATATGGGGCAAATTCACCCATATCGTTGAAGAATAAAATTGTCGAACATTCATACTGTTAAAGAATAAATTATGACAACACCCGAAATAGAAGAGCTCAAATCGCTCGTAGAACAGAAATACGGCAAGATTCTTGCCACGACAACCGACTTTGAAGAGTTTTCACTCTATCTGGAGAAGAAAACATGTGGAACTGTTTCTCCATCCACCCTCAAACGACTCTATGGATACGTGAGCGACAATCATAAGCCGCGCATGGTAACCCTCGATGTGCTTTCCCAATACATCGGACATAAGAGCTACATGGAATTTACCCATTGGCTCAAGACCAGCACCAAGTACAACAGTTCTTTCTTCAAGGCAAACCAGCTGGTAAGCAGCGATTTGCGTGAAGGTTCCCTCGTTTCTATCGGATGGAGTCCCAACCGTCTGCTGCTGCTCCGCTATCTGGGCGACAGTACCTATGAAATAGAGAAATCAGAGAACAGCAAGCTGCTGCCAGGCGACCGCTTCGTAACAGGTTGTTTCATCAAGGAGCAGCCCCTCTTTCTGCCCTACATCGAGCGTGACGGCGAACGTACAGCCTCGTTCGTAGCCGGCAGAAACGGCGGACTTACCGTCATCAGCATCAACAAGAAATAAAACAACAGAAATCAAGAAAAAGAGAAAACCGTGAGCATGCAGAAAACAGAAGAAAAGAAGAAGAAAACGACATCGGGATTTACCGAAGATATCAGCAAGGAGATGAGCGATTCAAACCCTTTGCCTGTGGAGGATGCATTCAGCAATCTCCACCAATGCTACGTGTCTATTTCGGGTCATACGCGCATCTTTACAGCCACCAAATACGGCAAGCGTTTCATGCTGAAATGTCTCAAGAACGATTTCCTCTACACCCCTGTTTACCGACAGGCACTTGCCAAGGAGTTTGAGATAGGCCAGCAGCTGGAACATCCCAATATCTGCCGTACCATCGACCTGGAAAAGGTTGACAACCTGGGCACGGTAGTGGTAATGGAATATATTGACGGCGACAATCTGGAACAGTTCATCAAGAAAAATGCCCTCTCGGCAGAACTCGCCCGCAAGATTGCAGCACAGCTGATGGATGCGTTGGAATATATGCACAATAAACAGATGATTCATCGCGACCTGAAGCCTTCTAACATCATGATTACCCATAACGGGCAGAACGTGAAACTTATCGATTTCGGTCTCTCGGATAGCGATTCTTTCTGCGTATTGAAATCGCCAGCCGGTACTTCGGGCTATATTGCTCCCGAACAGATGTTGCCGGGCGCCAAGGCTGAACCGCGTGCCGACATTTATTCTCTGGGCATGGTTCTGGGCGAAATGGCCAAGGCTACGGGCGATAAGGCACTCAGCAAGATGGCAGAAATCTGTAGCTGCCGCGACCCGCAAAGCCGTCCGCAGAACATCGCCCAACTGCGCCAACGCCTGTCCTGTACGCCCCGTTACCGCCACGCCTTGTTCCTGCTCTGTGCTCTCATCATCGCCCTGCTGGCAGCCCTGGCCGGGAGCTATTATCATCTGGAGAAGAATGCCCAAGAGCCTGCATCTTCGGCAAGCGACAGCATTCAGTCTAACGACAATAAGGTAATCGACTATCAGCTTTGGGATAAATAAAGCAGAAACTTTAAACATATTTATCTCTTTTTCTTTCCATATTCGGCAGAAATACGCTACTTTTGCACCCTATATGGAACAGATTTCACCAATTCAGGCATTATTGCAACAACGCACCCTGCTCCAGCTGGAGTATTATACCGAGAAAGAAGCCTTCCGCAAGCTTACCGAACAGATGGGAATGCAGCGGAAGGTGAAACGAGGTGATGCCTGGTTCCCGCTACAGGTGGGAAAGAGCTTTTATAATTCGCTGAACCAGACAGCCATAGAGGTTTTCCGAACCTCTGACCAGGATATCGAGCACAATTTTGAGTTCGGTCGCCCCGTCATGTTCTTTAGAAGTGAAGGAAGTGAAAAACTTAAATATTTCTCCTTTACCGGAACCGTGAGTTATGTGGATGGCGACAGAATGGTGATTACCGTACCCGATTCTGCCCCTCTGCTCGAACTTCAGCAGTCAACCGACCCTATCGGCGTACAGTTATCCTTTGATGAAACAAGCTACAAGCTGATGTTCGAGGCCTTGGACCGCGTGATGAAGGCAAAGAACAACCGTCTGGCTTATCTCCGCGATTTATTCTATTCCCATCAGAAGGCAGGAAGATTCTCCTTCGAACCGATGAAGTTCCCTTGGCTCAATCCTACCCAGGAAAGGGCTGTAAACGAGGTGCTTTGGGCGAAGGATGTTGCCATCGTTCACGGACCTCCGGGAACCGGAAAGACTACGACTTTGGTGGAAGCCATCAACGAAACCCTGATGCGAGAGAGCCAGGTTCTGGTGTGTGCACAGAGCAACATGGCGGTAGACTGGATATCAGAAAAACTGGTGGACAGAGGCATCAACGTGCTACGTATCGGAAACCCGACCCGCGTAAACGACAAGATGTTGGGCTTCACCTACGAGCGCCGCTTTGAGAGCCATGCTGATTACCCTCAGCTTTGGGCGATTCGCAAGGCAATCAGAGAATTAAGAAAGAACAGAAAGAAGGGTAGCGAGAACTATCATCAGAAGATGGATAGGCTGAAGAGCCGTGCCGCCGAGATAGAACTCCGCATCAACGCAGAACTCTTTGGCGAGGCGCGTGTCATCGCCTGTACCCTGGTAGGCTCAGCCCATCATCTGCTGGAAGGCATGAAGTTTGGAACCCTCTTTATCGACGAGGCTGCCCAGGCTTTGGAAGCCGCCTGCTGGATTCCGATGAGAAGAGCCAGCCGGGTGATTCTGGCAGGCGACCATTGTCAGCTGCCGCCTACCGTAAAGAGTATTGCGGCATTAAGAGCCGGACTGGGCAAGACCCTGATGGAGCGCATCGCCGAAAACAAGCCCGAGGTAGTAACCCTGCTGAAAATCCAATACCGCATGAACGACGAAATCATGCGATTCTCCAGCGACTGGTTCTACGGGGGCAAGGTGGAGAGTGCGCCTCAGATCAAATACCGAAGCGTATTGGATTACGACCATCCGATAACGTGGATTGATACTTCGAACGAGGAGAATCAGATAACGATAGAAGGAGAAAATGCTCCTGAGGATTCTGCATCCACATCATCTTCTGTATCTGCAGCCAATCAGAATTCTGAATTGAACTTCAAGGAACAGTTTGTGGGCGAGAGTTTCGGGCGTATCAACAAGGCAGAAGCCGAGCTTACCCTGCTCACCCTGGCGGAATACTTCACCAAGATAAGCAAACGGCGCGTTTTGGAGGAAAGAATCGATGTAGGCATCATTTCGCCTTACCGTGCCCAGGTGCAGTATCTCAAGAAACTCATAAAGAAGTATGAGTTCTTCAAGCCTTACCGCCGCCTGATAAGTGTGAATACGGTGGATGGTTTCCAGGGGCAGGAGCGCGATGTGATCCTCATCTCCCTGGTACGTTCCAACGATGAGGGCCAGATTGGTTTTCTGAAAGACCTTCGCCGCATGAACGTGGCGATGACGAGAGCCCGAATGAAGCTCATCATCCTGGGCAACAAGGACACGATGACCCAGCATCCTTTCTACAAGAAACTGTGGGAGTATGTGGAAGCTATCAACAACAACGAATAAAACAAAGACTATTTTATGCTACAACGAGACTACATACAGCGACTGATTCGCGAGTTTATGGCGGCACTCGAAAGAATGCTCGAAAAGAAAGAGGTGGAGGTGAGACGTGAGAAGATCAGGGAGCTCTACAATCAATACGTAGGTCCTTATGCCTTCTACAGCATCGCCACCATCGAAGACGTGATGAAGGCAATGGCAGGAATTGCCGATGAGGAGAAACGACTCTCCAAGATGGACATGCTTGCCGAACTCTATTATCACGAGGCTGATACCGTGGGACAGCCCGCAAGAGATGAACTGCTGAACAAGGCTTTCATGCTCTTCGATTATGTGGAAACCCACGGAGATACGTTTTCCATTGAGCGCCGCAACAAAATGACACAAATCAGACAGAAGATTGGAGATGCACTCAAATAAAATGAGTGCATTCTCCCCTCTCTTTCATATTTTTAGGATAACAAAAACTAATCATAAAGTTAAATGGTCAAAGCTCAAAGTTCAAAGTCAACAAACGACATGACTGTAGGCTCGCCCTTGCGAGCCATCATCAAATTTGCGATTCCACTCATCCTGGGTTACATCCTTCAGCAGATGTATCTCATCATCGATGCTGCCATCGTGGGAAGATGGATTGGCGTGGGGGCACTTGCAGCAGTAGGCGCATCCAGCTCCATCATGTTCCTCATCATGGGCTTCTGCAACGGCTCCTGTGCCGGTTTTGCCATTCCTATCGCCCAGGCTTTCGGCGCCAGAGATTACGCCAAGATGCGGGCTTACGTAAGCAACAGCATCCGCATCGCCGTGATGTTTGCCGTGGTCATCACCTTCCTTTCCTGCATCTTCTGCGGAAAGATTCTGCATCTGGTGAATACGCCGAAGGAGGTGTTCGATGATGCCTACATCTTCCTGATGCTGCAGTTTGCGGCGATTCCTTTTACCATAGCCTACAATCTGCTCTCCGGTCAGATTCGCGCCCTGGGCAACTCGAAGCAGCCTTTCTATTTTCTCATTACCGCCTCGGTCATCAACATCATTCTCGATGGCATTCTGATTCTCGGCATGAGACTGGGCGTAGAGGGTGCGGGTATTGCCACCTGGCTCTCGCAGGGAATCTCCGTGCTGCTCTGTATCTGGTTTATCAAGAAGAAGATGCAGATTCTGATTCCGAAGGGAGAAGAAAGGAAATTTGATAATAAAAAGGTAAGCATTCTGCTGAACAACGGCGTTCCGATGGGTCTGCAGTTCTCTATTACCGCTATCGGCCTCATCATGCTGCAGAGTGCCAACAACGCCCTGGGAACGGTTTATGTGGCTGCATTTACTGCCTCTATGCGCATCAAATATCTCTTTACCTGCGTATTCGAGAACATCGGCGTGGCGATGGCTACTTATTGCGGTCAGAACCTGGGAGCCAGGAAGTTGGATAGAATCGGTCAGGGCGTAAGGGCTTCCATCAGGATGATGCTGGTTTATTTCGTCTTCACCTTCCTGCTCATCTATCCGTTTGCCGACG
>ENA-UERK01002440-UERK01002440.1-human-gut-metagenome-genome-assembly--contig:-NODE-2440-length-12206-cov-3.561217_pt1 | contig 12206 bp, 7 predicted proteins | sample MGYA00242957_ERZ507957 | MGnify/ENA primary metagenome ERZ507957 (study PRJEB26167, sample SAMN06115538) | human gut metagenome | host: Homo sapiens | place: China:Heilongjiang | collected 2015-11-06... | reverse complement strand
ACTAACGCACCCAACCATCTGTGTTGATCTGTGTAATCCGTGGGAGAACTATATTCCCACAGAACCCACGGAACGCACAGAAGCTTCTTGTAGAGAAGGGTCTCCCACAGATAGCACAGATTTACACAGATGTAGGAGGGTATGGCATCCTGCCGTACCCACGCAGCCACTAACGCACCCAAACTTCTGTGAGTTCTGTGGATTCCGTGGGCGAACTAACGCAACCAACCATCTGTGTTAATCAGTGCAATCCGTGGGAGAACTGTATTCCCACAGAACGCACGGAACGCACAGAAGCTTCTTGTAGAGAAGGGTCTCCCACAGATAGCACAGATTTACACAGATTTAGGAGGGTATGGCATCCTGCCGTACCCACGCAGCCACTAACGCAACCAAACTTCTGTGAGTTCTGTGAATTCCGTGGGCGAATTAACGCAACCAACCATCTGTGTTGATCAGTGCAATCCGTGGGCGAACTATATTCCCACAGAACCCACGGAACGCACAGAAGCTTCTTGTAGAGAAGGGTCTTCCACAGATAGTACACGGAGTTGTAATTATTATAAATTAACAAAACTTTTACTCGTTTCGCTTTGTCGTTTGAAGTATAATGTGTATATTTGCAACAGATAACAATTAAAACGATATGACTATGAAGAAATACGTATGTGATGTCTGCGGTTGGGTGTATGACCCAGCTGTTGGCGACCCAGAGAATGGCATAGAGCCAGGTACAGCATTTGAAGATCTTCCAGAAGATTGGGTTTGTCCACTTTGCGGAGTTGGCAAGGACGATTTTAGTCCGGTGGATTAAAACCAGTATGAAAATAGAAAAAGCATTGGTGCATAATTCGTTTCTCTTTTGAGAACCTATATGCGCCAATGCTTTTTTATTTCTCCATCCGACGTTTCGTTGTCGGTTGTTGTTGCTTCGTTTATCTGTTTATTATTGCTTAGTTGGTGCAGCGGAGACCGCTGCACCCCCTGATGTTTATTTCACGAGCATCTTTGTTGTTTTCTTGCCACGCTTCACGATGTTCACACCCTTTTGTGGTGCGTTCAGACGGCGACCTTGCAGGTCGTAATACTCCGCTGCCGTGTCGTCCGACACCGTCGGCGCATCAATACCAGTAGCTGCTTTATCTGTGAAGTAGCCAGTGGTGTAGTTCGCCATTTCCTTGCCCATCTTATTTTCGTCGTAAGGTATGGCACCCACAAGGTTAGCGCACTCTGCAAACATATTCTCGTCTTCTTCACATGCTGTTGTCACGAACTTGTCGCTTGCATAGATGGTGGTGAGAGCAGAACAGTCTTTGAACATTCTGCTCATGTCCGTCACGTTTTGTGTGTCGAAGTTTGAAACATCGAGTGTTGTGAGAGCAGAACAGTCTTTGAACATTCTGCTCATGTCCGTCACGTTTTGTGTCTTGAAGCTTGAAAGGTCGAGTGTTGTGAGAGCAGAACAGTTACTGAACATGCCGTTCATGTCCGTCACGTTCTTAGTGTCGAAGTTTGAAAGGTCGAGTGTTGTGAGAACAGAACAGTAACTGAACATCCAATTCATGTCCGTTACATTCTGTGTGTTGAAACTTGATACATCGAGCGTTTTGAGTTTAGTACAGCTACCGAACATGTAGCTCATCTCCATTACGTTCTTAGTGTCGAAGTTTGATACGTCGAGTGTTGTGAGAGCAGAACATTCACTGAACATCCAACTCATGTTCGTCACGTTCTCTGTGTTCAGATATTCAATACCCTCTATGATCGTTAAGTCTGTGCAACCATAGAACCAATTGTAGCAACTCGTTGGGCGTGCGTTGGCAAATGATGTATCGAAGATAACCTTTTTGATGATATTTGCATTATGAGAATGATTATTATCATCGAATTTATACCAACCTGGGAGGTTTTCGCCTTCATTCAGCGCAAACGCCCCAGCGGGTTTTTTTGTGTCGTGCTTGAATGTCAGCGTGTTCGTGGCTTCGTCGAACACGGCATACGACTCTGCGACTTTTGAGGCTATATCTGTGAAGTAGCCAGTGGTGCAGTTCGCCATTTCCTTACCCACCTTATTTTCGTCGTAAGGTACGGCACCCACAAGGTTAGCGCACTCTGCAAACATATTCTCGGCTTCTTCACATGCTGTTGTCACGAATTTGTCGCTTGCATAGATGGTGGTGAGAGCTGGATCGGAGCAGAACATAAAACTCATATTCGTCACGTTCTTAGTGTCGAATCTTGCGATGTCAAGTGTAGTGATAGCCGAGCAGTTAAAGAACATGAAGCTCATGTCCGTCACGTTCTGTGTGTTGAAGTTTGAAACATCAAGTGTCGTGAGAGCACGACAGTCACTGAACATGCCGGTCATGTTCGTCACACTTTGTGTGTCGAAATTTGATAAGTTGAGTGTTGTGAGAGCGGAACAGCCACTGAACATGAGAGACATACTCGTCACGTTTTCTGTGTTTAGGTATTCAATGCCTTCTATGGTTGTAAGGTTCTTACAACCATAGAACCACAAGTGGCAATTTGTTGGACGTGCATTAGCAAATGAAGCATCGAAGACAACTTTCTTGATGATATTTGCATTCGATCCATCGTCATTGGATTTATACCAACCTGGGGCATTGTCGCCCTCATTCAGTGCAAACGCTCCATCGGTTTTTTTGGTGTCGTGCTTGAATGTCAGCGTGTTTGTGGCTTCGTCGAACACGGCATACGATTCTGCCTCTTGGGCAAATGCATGGCTACCACAGATGGGCAGGCACATCAAGATTGCAAGTACCAGACGAGCAATCGGGTGTAAAAGTTTAGTTTTCATAATAGAACAGTTTTAAAAAAATATTAGTATTTGGTTGGAGGGTGTGCATTCTATATTTCTATGCACACCCTCCTCTTGAATATTTTCAGGCTGCGTGGGTATGGCAGGGATGCCATACCCTCTTTCTTTATCCCTTACCGATGGGTGCGTGGGTATGGCAGGGATGCCATACCCTCCTATTTTAGTTGCTTGGTGTGAAGCGCAGGGTGTATGTGTATGAGTTCCATGACGGAACCTCGTACTGCGAGAGGCAGCCGTCGCCACCGCAAGAGTTGTTGCCCAAGCCGCGCTGTGCGTAGTCGAAGTGGGCGTAGATCTGCGGGTCGCGAGTGAGGTCGTACCAGTGGAGCTGCGAGTTCCACATCGAGTCGCCCCATGTGCACCAGCGTGTCTCGTCGTAGTGGCCGAGCGAGAAGGCTGCTTGACCCTCTGCCTCGATGTTCAGCGAGAGCGGCTTGCCGAGTTCGCTGTTGTTGCGCAGTGTGAGCGAGCGCATATCCTGATGGTCACCGTAGGTCTGCGGGTGGATCATCTCGTCGACCATGTCGTCTACCGTAGTCTGATAGCGGCCGAGCATTGAGCCGGTCTTGCGGTCGGCATAGTTAGACCACGGACCACGTGCGTAGTACTCTACGTCCTCGAAGCCTGCTGCGAACTGCATACCCAGACCCATGCGTGCCAATGAACCGCTTGGCGAGAAGGTTGTCTTCATGTCGACCACGCCGTCGGGATAGAACGTGTAGTCGATGGTGTACTGGCAGGCGTTGGCTCTGCCCTTCACCGACATCGTAACGTTGTCGCCGCTCTTGGCGAGTGCGCCGGTCACGCTGACGCTGGCAGAATTGCTGAACGTCGGGCGGAAGTTGCGGTCGTTGTCCACCTTGCGGTAGCTGTTGAAGTCGGGACCCTCGGCGATGAGTGCCTTGCCGTTGTATGTCCACGACTGCATCTTGCCGTTGTTGAACTTGATCTCGAACTCGCCGTCGGCTGTCTTGCCTTTGACGGTCTGACCCTCTATGGTGAGTGCCGAGTTGTTTTCCATGTCAGCCTTGTGAGCGGCGAGCGTCGGGCGTTTGCCAATCTCGAACTGCTGCTCAGCTACGGCGTAGCCCTGCTCTGCCCACAGCGTAGCCTCCTTGAGGCGCAGCGAGAGGTTGAGCAGATACTCAGCATCGTCAGTGACGGTTGTGGTGTACGGAATATCAATAGAAGCCTCTGTACCGGCAGCGATAGCCGGCATTTCTGCCTTACCCTCCTCGACGATGCGTCCGTCGCGCAGCACCTGATAGACGAGGTCGTACATCTCAAGGTCGACGAACGAGTTCTTGTTCTTCAGTGTCACCTTGCCGCCCTCGAAGGCTGTGAACGCAGCGTTCTGGTATACGTGCTTCACCTCGGTGAGCTTGCCCGTCCATGCGCGGTCAGGGGTGATGAGTCCGTTGTTCACGAAGTTGCCCTGGAAGCCTACGCCCACGCCACCGGTAGAGTTGTAGTCGTAGCCAGATACCCAGTAGTTGAAGCCGTTCTCGCTCTTGCGCTCGCCCTTCACGAGGCGTGCAGGGTCGTAGAAGCTCTGGTCAACCCAGTCCCAGATGCAGCCGCCGAGGATGCCGTTGCTTGCCTCGATAACGTCCCAGTACTCCTGCAGGTTGCCCACAGCCTGACCCATTGCGTGTGCATACTCGCAGATGAAGTAGGGCTTGCCTGCATATCCGTTGCTGCTGTTCTTCACATTCTGCACTGTCGGGTACATTGAAGAGCCGAGGTCGGAGTAGCTCATGTTGCCTTCGTAGTGGATGAGGCGGTTGTCGAGCTGGCGAATCTTGCTGACGCTCGAAGCGAAGTTGCTTGCGCCGCCCGACTCGTTGCCCAGCGACCAGAAGATAACGCTCGGATGGTTGCGGTCGCGCATCACCATGCGCACCTCGCGGTCGTCGATGGCTGTGCGCCATGTAGAGTTAGAGGCGAGGTTCTGGTTGAAGTGGCACTCCACGTTCGCCTCGTCCATGGTGTACAGACCGTAAGCGTCGAACATGGCGTACATCTTCGGCTGGCGCGGATAGTGCGAGGTGCGCACCGTGTTCACGTTCGCCTGCTTCATCATCTCCACGTCGCGCAGCATTGTCTCCATGTCGATGGCGCGTCCGTACTCGGGGTGAGCGTCCTGAGTGTTCACACCCTTGAAGAACACGCGCTTGCCGTTGATGTAGACGAGGTTGCCCTTCTGCTCAATGTTGCGGAAGCCGTACTTTGTAGAGAATACCATCTCGTCTGTGCCGTCGGCAGTCTGCTGCTTAACAACGACACTGTAGAGATACGGGTCTTCGGCGCTCCATGCGTGCAGACCGCTGAGCTGGCTGATAGTAGCGTTGATGGTCTTTGTGTCAGTGCCGCTGTATTCGGCAGTAGCCGAGCCTACGGTCTTGCCTTCATGGTCGAGCAGTTCGACTGAGAACTTCTTCGCAGCCTCCACGCCGTCGCGGTTGTCCACCTTCAGTGCCACCTTCAGCGTGCCGCTTGTAGCGTCCTCGCTGAGGTTGGGCGCTGTGATATAATGGTCGGCTACGAACACCTTCGGAGTAGCCACGAGATATACGTCGCGGTGAATGCCCGAGAGGTGCCACATGTCCTGACCTTCGAGATAAGAGCCGTCGCACCAGCGATAGACGCGTACCGAAAGCTGGTTGTCGCCCACCTTGGCGAAGTCGGTGATGTCGAACTCGGCATCGGTGTTAGAGTCCTGCGAGTAGCCTACGTACTTGCCGTTCACCCATACCACGGCAGCACTGTACACGCCGTCGAAGTGGACGAAGAGACGTTTGCCATTCCACGATTCGGGCACGTTGAACGAGCGGCGGTAGAAGCCTATGGCGTTGTGGTCCTCCACACCGTAGTAGGTGTAGCCCACGTTGGCGTTCGGCGGATTGTTCTGGAACGGATAGCCCACGTTGGTATATACCGGTTTGCCGTAGCCAGCCATCTCCCAAGAGAGCGGCACGCGGATGTTGTCCCAAGCAGAGTCGTCGTAGTCGGCAGCGAAGAACTCGCTTTCGCCAGGACCATTCTGTGTTCCGGGAACGAACTTGAACTTCCACTCGCCGTTGAGCAGCTGTGTCTCGGCGTTCTGCGGAGTGAGCCACGGCTCGTTGAACGCAGCGTCGCTCTTCATCGCCTCTACCGATGCGTAGGGGATGAACGTAGCGTGAGCATCCTCCTTCCAATCGCCTACCTTCTGCTGATTCTGAATCCACGAAGCATCGAACTTGCGCTCGGTGGGGTTTGTAGTGCCACCGCCGCCGGTTGAGCCGCCTTCCACGTCTTCGAGCGATATTTCCTTGTACGTAGCCCACGAACGTGTGTTGCCCTGCGTGCTGCCGTAGAGGATAGACGACATGGCGAGGATGTTGCTCACAGCAGAAGCGTCGCAACGCTGTACGCCGTTGATGTACAGACCGTCAGACTTCAGCTCGATGGTGAGTTCGCCAGAGATGTCTTTCAATACTTCATAATGAGTTCTGCTTTTGGGGGTGAAGCAGTCGAGTTCCAAATTATTATTGCTCTTTGTGTAGAACAGATGTATTACGTTTACGCCGCCCCATCCGTTTGCGCCCTGAAGGTCGTCGCCGATAGAGAGGATGTTCTCGTTCGCTTTCGAGTCGTCGCATGTGCTGAGGTCGAGCACAGCCTTGAAACTCTGCTTCTGGAAGTTTATCGCCGTCTCGTAATTGAACGACTTGCCGTTAGGCGTATAGTTGGTAAGTAGCGACTGGCGTGCCTGCACCGAGAGCGTGCCGCCTGCGAGGAGGCACACCAGCGAGAGCATGAGCACGAGGCGCTGTTTGATATTTGATAACATAATGTTTTTAGGTTTGTTGTAATATATAATAATGTATATGCTTACGGAGCGTTATTTCTTTAGCAATGTCTTCTTGCCGCCCACGATGTAGATGCCATCCTGCAGACCCTCGGTGTTGTCCGTAGAGCGCAACTGCTGACCACCGATGTTGTGTACACCGGTTGTGGTGTTGGTGGTTTGCTCAGTCTGTACATCATTGGTCTCTACGCTCTCGATAGCTGTCTCTGGTGTGCTCGGGTCAACGAAGAGCCATTGAGCAGTCTCGAACTCCTTGCCAGGCATCTGTGCGGTAGCCGACAGACGGTTGTAGATAGTGTTCTGATAGAGATACATCGATGCACTTGCTTCCGTGTTGCGGCTTGAGATGGCGTATGCGCCTTCCACCGGCTCGATGCGCCACTCGTTGAATGTGCCTCCGTAGGCAGAGGGGGTGCCCCATAATTCGGCTCCCCACATACTGTTGTCAGAACTGATGCGGTAGAAGCCGGGAGTAGTCGTGCTCTCAATCAGTTCGAGAGTCACCTTTACTTTCTCTCCTCCAAGCACCAAACGTCCGTTCTCGGTGCCGAGGAACTGTTTCGCGCCTACGTTGTAGAGGTTGTATGTACCTCCAGCGGTAGGCTCCACGCCCTTGTTGTCTTCGGCTACTGTTGTTGCGCAAGTGCCGAGCAGAGCAAGGGCTGTAATTAAAAGTTTGTTCATAATTGGTTTGTTATTAGTATTTTGTTTTCTTTGTTTTTAAGTATAGTAGACTTAGTGCTTGCCGTGCTTTGCCATTGGCTCTGCCTTCTCTGTAGCAATCATTTTAGGTCCGCGTATGCGTTCGTTAGGCTTCACGCCGCTACGTATTTCGATATTTATGCCGTCGGAGATGCCAGTCTGCACCTTGCGACGTTCGTATGTCTGCTTGTCGCCTTCGCCCTTGATGACGTACACATACGTGTCGTCGCCGTCGAACTCGATGGCACTCTCCTGAACAGCCAGCACGTTCTTCGCTTCTGCCAATACTATCTCCGCGTTGGCACTATAGCCCGAACGGATGTTTGTGGCGTTGGACGGAAGGTTTACGGCTGCCTTTATCTCAAACTGGTTGGCACCGTTCTGGTCGGTAGCCTTCGGGGCGATGTACTCCAATCGGGCATCGAACTTCAGATCCTGCAACGCACCGATGGTGATCTTCATCGTCATGCCAGTAGACAGACGACCCACTTCCGTCTCGTCGATATTGCCACGGAAGATGAGGTCGTTCATGTTGGCAACGGTGGCGATGGTTGTTCCGTCGTTGAAGGTGTTGGCAAGAATCACCGAATTGCCCACCTTCACGGGAATGTCGAGTATCAAGCCGGTGATGGTAGAGCGGATGAGCGTAGACGAAGCCGAAGCGTTCGACTTCGATACGCCGTCGCGCACCACTTCGAGGTTGTCCTGAGCTGCGTCCACCTCTTCGCGAGCCTGGCGCAGTGCCTGCGCTATCTTGTCGTACTCGTCGGCAGCGACGAGTCCTTTGTCGAAGAGTGTCTTCTCGCGGTCGTAGTCGGTCTGTGCCTGCTTGCGGTTTATCTCGGCAAGACGCAGGCGCGACTGTGCTGCGCTGAGCGACCCCATGTCCGGGATTACCTTTACCTTGGCAATCACCTCGCCCTCCTGAACCGTCTCGCCAGCCTCTTTGAGTATCTCGGTGATGATGCCCGAGATCTGCGGCTTCACATTCACCTCGTTGCGCGGCTCAATCTTGCCGGTGACGACGGTGGTCTTGCGGATGTCCATTCGCTGTAGTGTAAACTCGTCGTAGACCTCCGGCTGAGGCTGCGACTTGATGTAAAGGAACACGAATGTTCCGATGAAGATCACGGCAACAAGTGCCATGAGGATGTATTTGAAGTATTTTTTCATAAGCAGGGTTGTTTAGGGTTGAGAACTAAGCCTTTATTTTATAAGCCGAACTAAGCCTTCTTAAGCCTTTTTAAGCCGAGGGGACTAAGGCTAACTAAGCCCTCCCCGACGGGGAGGGTTGGGAGGGGCTACTCATCTCTCATTGCGTCTACCGGTTTAATGCTCATGGCTCTCATGGCAGGGGCGAGTCCGGCGAGCACGCCGAGCAGCGATAGCACTGCCACAGCACCGACGGCTGTCCAGAAGCTAATCTGGAAGTGTGCCTTGATGATGCCGTCGGTGGTGTTTGCCATCTCGAGTGCCTGTAGTATGATGACTACGAAGAGGATGCCGCTCATGCCGGCTATGGAGGTGAGCAGTATGCTCTCGGAGATAATCTGCGAGAGAATGCTGCGTGGCGTAGCACCTATGGCGCGGCGTATGCCTATCTCCGTGGTTCGCTCGCGCACCGTCACCATCATGATGTTCGACACACCGATGGCTCCGGCGAGCAGCGTGCCTATGCCCACGAGCCAGATGAGGAGGTTGATGCCCTGAAACATGCTGTCGACCATCGAGAACATCATCTCGGTGTTGAATATCATCACGCCCTTGTCGTCCTTCGGACTCACGTCGTGTGCCTGCGCTATCACGCTGCGCACACGGTCGGTGATGTCGCTCATCTTCACGCCCGGCTTGCCCGTCATGCAGAGCAGGTCGATGCTATGTCCGCGGTTGTACACCTGCTGTACGAGTGTGATGGGCATTATCACAGCCTGCTCGTCGCTACCGTTGATGTTTATGTTGCCATCGCTATAGTTCACACCTACTACATTATAATATATAGAGTCGATGCGTATCACTTGTCCGCATGGGTCGCCGCCATTGGTGAAGAGCGATTTGTACACCTGCTTGCCGATGACGCACACCTTGCGTCCCTGGCTGATATCCATCTCGTTGATGTAGCGTCCGTAGTACATCTTCGGAGCTGCCACCTCCTGCATGTCGGGCATCACGCCCTTCACGATGCACGTCGCGTGCTTGTCGCTGTGTGTGGCACTGGCTCCCCAGCGTGTTATGGTCGGTGTGACGACATCAAGTTCGGGCACGTGCGCCTTAAGTCGCTTCACGTCGTCGTAGTTCATCGTCCACTGGCGGCCCTGCGAAATCCGTGGTGTGGAATGGTGGTCTGTTGCGCCCATGCTACGGCGGAGTTGGTGGCGAAGCCGTCGAGACTCTTGTTGATTATCTCCTTCATTCCGTCGCCACCACCGATGAGTCCGACAAGCATGAACACGCCCCAAAACACGCCGAATCCGGTGAGGAAGGTGCGCGATTTATTGCGAGATAGCGTGTCGAGGATTTCACGCAGGCGGTCTGTGTCGAATCGTATCATTGTTTTCTCTGTTTTTTTCTAAGCCGAACTAAGCCTTCTTAGGCCTTTCTAAGCTGAGGGGACTAAGCCGAACTAAGCCTCTTTAGGCCTTTTTAAGCCGAGGTGACAAGGTCTTTCTAAGCCCTCCCCGACGGGGAGGGTTGGGAGGGGCTACTCCGCCCTCAACGCCTCAATCGGTCTGATTTTGGCAGCCTTTCGGGCTGGTACCATACCGGCGAGAGTGCCGGCTACAATCATCAGTAGTGTGGCTTTCACGCAGACATCAATGCCCACGGTGGGGTTGGTGAACATCTGTATGGCGAAGAGTCCGTTGTCGATGGTCTCCTGCCCGATAGTAGCATCCATATATAGGTTGGCTGCGATGCCGAGCACCATGCCGATGTAGCCAAAGAAGGTTGTAATGACGATGCTCTCAATGATGATGAGGCGCAGTATGGACCACGGCTTTGCGCCGATAGCCTTGCGTATGCCGAACTCGTGTGTGCGTTCGCGCACGGTGATGAGCATGATGTTCGACACCCCCACGATGCCCGATATGAGTGTCAGTATGCCTATCACCCACAACGCGGTGCGCAGTAGACCGGTGGCGGTGTCCATGCTCAGTGCCTGCGTGAAGCGGTTCCATATCCAGATGGCGTTCTCGTCGTCGGGCGCAGCACGATGCTGTCGGTTTATTCTCGCACGATAGTCGCTCTCGAACGCCTCGTTCTCTGCTTCCGAGTTGAGATTGCTGAACGAGAAGACGATGTTGCCCGTCTTGTCGCCCTTGTTGTATATGGCGCGGAACGTGGTGAACGGTATGAAGGCATCGTTGCCCATGCTGTTCTTCTGACTCTCGTAGATGCCTACTACGCGGAAGGCGAGCGTCGTTGTGCGTATTATTTGTCCGTTCAGACTGAGTGGCGACTGCGGTAGCAATTCCTTCGCCATGTCCGAGGAGATAACTATCGACTTGCGGCGTTCCTTCAGATCGAGTTCGTTGATGAAGCGTCCGCAAATCATCGTACGCTTGTTTATCTCGACATCGTTCGGGTAGACACCGCTCAGATTGATGCCCGTGGTGTAGTCGCTGCCGTTGACGAGCGTTTCGCCCTGCTGCGATAGTTCTGCGCCCACACTCTCCACGTTGTTAGGGAAACCCTCGCTGGTGATATTGAAGTCCTTATCGTTGAGCTGCACATCGCGATTTTCGCCCAATCCGTCGTAAGCCTTCGATGTAGCACCACCCGACACCACCATTGAGGTCGATAGATAGCGACTTGAGTTGCCCATCGTGGCGTTTATCAAGCCGTTGCCTGCTCCGAGCAGAACGATGAGGATGAAGATGCCCCATGCTACGGAGAAACCGGTCAGCGCAGTGCGCAGCCGGTTGTGCTTGATAGTGGTGAGTATTTCGATGAATATGTCGCGCATGTGCCTTTACTTCATTATGCCGTTGATGCCGAACGGTCGTGTGGTGTGGTCGAGGTTCTCCTCAATCTTGCCTATGATGCCGTCCTTGATGTGTACAATCTTGTTTGTCTCGTTAGCCACGCCGCTCTCGTGCGTCACGACGATAGTCGTCACTCCCTCCTCAGCGTTAAGAGTCTTGAGCAGCTCCATCACCTCCACCGAAGTCTTCGAGTCGAGTGCGCCCGTAGGCTCGTCGGCGAGTATTATCTGCGGCTTTGCGATCAGTGCGCGTGCTATTGCCACGCGCTGCTTCTGTCCGCCCGACATCTCGTTGGGGTAGTGGTCAGCCCATTGCGTCAGTCCGAGTCGGTCGAGATACTCCATCGCTAACTTGTGGCGTGTACGTCGCGCCACGCCCTGATAGTAGAGCGGCAGCTCCACATTCTCCACGGCGGTCTTGAACGAGATAAGGTTGAACGACTGAAAGATGAAGCCAATCATGCGGTTGCGGTACTCTGCGGCTCGCGTCTCCGATAGGTCTTTTATCAGTGTGCCTGCGAGCGTGTATTCGCCCGAGTCGTAGTTGTCGAGAATACCGAGAATATTGAGCAGAGTAGACTTGCCCGAGCCCGACGCGCCCATGATAGAAACGAACTCTCCCTCGGCAATGTCGAGTGTGATTCCTTTCAGTACATGCAGCGGCTGCGCACCCTGGTAAGTCTTGTTAATATCTTTCAGATGTATCATATATATATAATATGTAGCAAAGTAACAAAAATATCCGCAAACCGCCGACGTTTTGCTTCGCTTTTTACGGATATTTAATATAAGGGGTGGGAGGAAGCACGAATAGCTGTTCGGCGTTAAGC
>ENA-UERK01002416-UERK01002416.1-human-gut-metagenome-genome-assembly--contig:-NODE-2416-length-12251-cov-6.277148_pt1 | contig 12251 bp, 10 predicted proteins | sample MGYA00242957_ERZ507957 | MGnify/ENA primary metagenome ERZ507957 (study PRJEB26167, sample SAMN06115538) | human gut metagenome | host: Homo sapiens | place: China:Heilongjiang | collected 2015-11-06... | reverse complement strand
ATCGGCCAAATTTTACCGGAACAGATTTTGCCGTACTTTGAGCTTTTGCAGAAAACTTCGTATGCTGCAAATAAGAATGCGGCAAGCAACTTAGCATTGGCGCTTTTGGGTAAATATGTTGATATTTTTTCATCTCACTCGACCCCTAAAAAGGCTGCCTATTATTCAGCCGCCTGCAGTTTAATTGCAACCGATTTTCACAAGCAGGATCTTAATCTTATAAAAATTTGTAGGCAGCTTCACATTAGCAGGGCAACTTTGCACAGGGAGTTTATTGCTGCGTGCGGTATGGCCCCTGGTTCATACCTTTTAAAATACAGACTTGAACAAGCACAATTTTTTTTAAAAGCCGGCCTTTCAATTAAAGAAACGGCTTATTCCTGCGGATTTGCAGATCCGCTTTATTTCTCAAAGGTGTTTAAAGTGCATGTTGGTCTGGCACCGAGCAATTTTAAAAATCATTGAAGGCACCGGATAATGAAACACTAAAAATTTATTAGAGGTCACAGTAAAAAACAACAAATTTACAGTTTGTTAACCGCTGCGCCACAAGGGGAAATTGAGCGCGGTTTAAAATTTAAAACAGTAAAACAGTAGGCTGGGGTGTTTAAAATGAGCAAAAAAAAGATTTTAATTGCCGATGACGAAGCGCGTATTACCGATTTAATTAGCGATTATTTAACGGCTGCCGGGTACGAAACGGTTGTGGCGGGCGACGGCAACGCCGCGTTAGAGGCTTTTCGGCAAAATAAGGACTTAAGCGCCGTTATTTTAGATATTATGATGCCGGGGCCGGACGGCTGGCAGGTTTGCAAAGAAATTCGAAAAACCTCGGCCGTGCCGGTGTTAATGCTTACCGCCCGGGCCGAGGAGTTTGACCAGCTGATGGGTTTTGAAAGCGGGGCAGACGATTATGTAACCAAGCCGTTTTCGCCGGCCGTTTTGGTAAAGCGCATTGAGGCGCTTATTCGCCGGGCTAATGGTAAGGTTGTTCCCGCCGAAAAGCAGGAGGGGTTGGTTATTAACAAAGATTCTTATGTTGCGTATTTAGACGGCAAGGTTTTAGAACTGACCCTAAAGGAATTTGAAATTTTGGTGTATTTAACCGATAATAAATCGCATGTTTTAACCCGTGACCAAATTTTAAACGCCGTTTGGGGGTACGATTACGAGGGCGATGTTCGCACCGTAGATTCGCATGTGGCCCGCCTGCGCATTAAGCTGGGCAATTACGGTAACAACCACCTAAAAACCGTTTACGGCATGGGCTACAAGTTTGAGTGGTGAGCAAATTGAAAACAGTAAAGCTGCAAAAAGGGCGATTGCCAAAAAAGCTTTGGTTTAATATTTTTATTAAAATATCGGTGGTGTTTGTTATTTTTGTGGCGGCGCTTTGCCTGGCCAACACCGTTTTTTTAGAAAAATATTATATTCACACCAATAAAAAAGACCTAATTGCCGCGGCTAAAACGCTGCAAAAGGCCGATATTACCAACGCCGACGAAACGGTGGAGCTGATTGGCGAAATTCAAAGCAACCAAGGCTTTGAGGTTGAAATATACGATAATAACGACCGCACGCTTTATTCCTCCTCCAGCGAGCAAATGATGTCTTACCTTTTTGCCAAGGGTGAAAATCAGCACCTGCGCATGAATCATCACCCCATGAAAGCGTTAGAGGAAAAATCTTACAGCGACGGCTCGGTTTTAGAGCGGGCGGTAGAGCAGTTTTCGGGCAAGGAGTATTATGTTTACCGCACCGAAATTCAAAACGGCTGCTTTGCCGAGGTGCGTGTGCCGGTCTTAACCATTCGCTCCAGCGCCAAAAGCGCCAATACCTTTATTAGCTGCCTGGCCCTTTTGTTTTTAGCGCTTTCGCTGGTTTGGGTTTTGTGGTTTTCTAAAAAAATATCGAAACCCATTGCGCAAATGAACTCCATTACCAAAAACATGGCTGCCTTAAATTTTAAGGAGAAGCTGGTGCCCGCCTCGAAGGATGAAATAGGTCAATTAGCCTTTTCAATTAATAACCTTTCGCAAAAGCTGAACGAAACTTTAATGGATCTACAGCAATCTAACGCCCAACTGCGGGATGAAATTGAGTTGGAACACCAGCTGGATGTAATGCGCCGCGGCTTTGTGGCTAACGTATCGCACGAGTTAAAAACACCCATTGCAATTATTCAGGGCTACGCCGAGGGCCTAAAGGCCGGCATTAATGAGAATAACAGGGAAAAGTACTGCGATATTATTGTTGACGAAAGCAAGCGCATGAACAAGCTGGTTTTAAGCATTTTAAACCTTTCTAAGTACGAATCCGGCCAAATTCAGCTAAACCTTTCTGCTTTTAATATTTCTGAAATGGCGGTTATGTTGGCTAAACGCATTACCGCGGGTAAAAACTTAAACCTGGTAACGCAGGTGGGGCAGGGGCTTACCGCTTTTGCCGATTGCGATATGATAGAACAGGTTTTAAAAAGCTACTTAGAAAACGCCGTAAGTCATGTTGACCCCGGTGGAACCGTTACCGTTAAGGTGGAGCAGAATAATGAATATCAATTAACCGTTTCGGTGCTGAATACCGGCAGCCACATTGAGGAAGAGCTGATGCCGCAAATTTGGCAAAGCTTTTTTAGGGGCGACCCCGCCCATAACCGCGAAAGCGGCCGGTTTGGCTTAGGGCTTTCAATTGTAAGCGCAATTATTAAGCTGCACAAGCGCGAGTGCGGCGTTTACAATACCGAGCAGGGGGTTTGCTTTTGGTTTTCGCTTAGTGCGGCGCCAAAGCAAAGCGGCCCGGCCGAGCCGCCGCAAAGCTAAGCGGGAAAAATGGCCAAAACGGGGCAAAATTGCTGCAAATTTGCACAAAATGCTTGACAAGCCGTTTTTAAACTGCTATAATATTTTAGCTGTTAGCAATAACGGTTCCTTGCTCTGTGCCGGTTGCGCAGGGCCATAAGTCCAAAAGGAGGTGCAACAAATGACCAATAAGTATGAAGCCGTGCTGATCCTTTCCGTTAAAAACGGGGATGAAGCCGTCAATGCGCTGGCTGAAAAGTTCAAGTCTTTGATTGAGGCAAATGGTACTGTTGAGAATGTTGACGAATGGGGCAAACGCCGTTTGGCCTACCCGATCAACGACGAAACAGAAGGCCATTACATTATCTACACCTTTGAGTCGGGTGCTGAGTTCCCGGCCGAGTTTGAGCGTGTAGCCAAGATTACAGACGGCGCCCTTCGCGCTATGACTGTTAGAAAGTAAGAGGAAAACAAAATGCTGAATGTTGTTGTTTTAACCGGCCGGTTAACCGCCGACCCGGAGCTGAAAACCACAGGCAGCGGTATTAGCGTTTGCAGCTTTTCTATTGCTGTTGACCGCCGCTATAGCAAATCTGCCGAAGAAAGGCAAACAGATTTTATTAATATTGTTACCTGGCGTTCTTCTGCCGAATTTGTTTCCAAGTACTTTAAAAAAGGCCAAATGATCGCAATTGAGGGTTCTATTCAAACCCGGAAGTATGTAGACCGTGACGGCAAAAACCGTACTGCCTTTGAGGTAGTTGCAAACAATGTACAGTTTGCCGATTTTGCCCGCCGCGAGGGTGGCGATTTTGAGAACACCGGCAGTGCACCGGCACCGTCCTTCTCGAATGCCGGTTCCGGCGATTTTGCCGAAATTTCCGACGCGGATGACGATCTGCCCTTCTAAAAAACAATGCGTTGCCCCGTGCAGCGCCACACTTTAGAAAGGAAGCTATACTCATGGAAAAAACTGAGAGACCGGTACGCAGAAAAGGCCGTAAAAAGGTTTGCCATTTTTGCGTTGACCGTGTAGAGGTTATTGATTACAAAGATGTTGCAAGACTGCGCAAATTTGTTTCGGAGCGTGCCAAAATTTTACCGCGCCGTGTAACCGGAACCTGCGCAAAGCACCAAAGAGAGCTGACTACCGCTATTAAGCGTGCCCGTCAGGTTGCTTTGCTGCCTTATGTAAGCGACTAAGCTTTAACGGTTTAATTTATTTTGCAGTGGCGCGCTGCGGTGTGCCGCTGCTGTTTTTTGCTATAACCGGGCAAAAGCAATTGCAAAAATCGGCGGGCGTTTTGCCAGTTAACGCAGTAAACCCTGGCGCCAACAAAAAAATTGTGTTTTTTTAAAAAAATGCTTGATTTTTGCGCCGGTATATATTATAATATTTTGGTACTGTTTGGAGAGATGGCTGAGCTGGCCTAAGGCGCACGACTGGAAATCGTGTAGGCGTTAATAGCGTCTCGGGGGTTCGAATCCCCCTCTCTCCGCCAAAAATCGGTAAATCTCGTTAGAGGTTTGCCGATTTTTACTTATTTGCAATTTGCCTTTTGTTACTGCCGATTTTGCAGAGTAATTGCTAAAAACATTTTGTAGACTTTAATTTTACAATTGAAAGTATTAATTTTAATATTTACCCGTAACAAACGGATTTATTTTACAAAGAAAAGTAAAACTTAATTTGTATTTTTGGAGCAAGAAAAATGGAACTAACCCCCAAACAGCTTTTGGCCCTGCCGCCGCAGGATTATTTATTAATTGATATGCGCAACAGCGCCGATAGGGAATACGGCACCATACCCGGTTCTGTTGCCTGTTCGGCCGAGCAGCTGCTGCAAGAGCCGCCGCAAACCGCGCAAAAGCTGGTAATTTTTTGCGCGCACGGCGTTTTAAGCGTAGAGGTTGCCGAGCAGCTTTGCCAAAAGGGGCTTTCGGCTTACAGCCTGCAGGGCGGCTATTTAGCGTGGCTGCGGCTTACCATGCAGCAGCAGGAGCAGGAGGATTATTGCTTTAAGGTAGAGCAAAGCCTGCGTAAAAAATTTAAAAAAGATATTTTAAGCCGCTTTGTAAAAGCGTTAAAGGAGTACCGGCTGGTAAACGCGGGGGACAAAGTTGCCGTTTGCATTTCGGGTGGAAAAGATTCTATGCTTATGGCTAAGCTTTTTCAAGAGCTAAAACGCCACAGCGCGGTTCCGTTTGAGGTTGAATATTTGGTAATGGACCCCGGCTATAACCCGCAAAACCGCGCTATTATTGAGGAAAACGCCCGTCGGCTGCAAATTCCAATTAAAATTTTTGAAACCAATATTTTTGAATCGGTCTACCGGGTGAAAAAATCGCCCTGCTACCTTTGTGCGCGTATGCGGCGCGGGCATTTGTACCACCACGCGCAGCAGCTGGGCTGCAACAAAATTGCGCTGGGCCACCATTACGATGATGTGATTGAAACCATTTTAATGGGCATGCTGCACGGCGCGCAAATTCAAACCATGATGCCTAAGCTGCACAGCACCAATTTTAAGGGCATGGAGCTTATTCGCCCGCTTTACCTGGTGCGGGAGGAAAGCATTAAAGCCTGGCGCGATTATAACAATCTGCATTTTATTCAATGCGCCTGCAAATTTACCGACACCTGCACCACCTGCAATAACGGTGAAAATCACTCGAAACGGCAGGAGACGAAAGAATTGATTCGCGCGCTGAAGCAAAGCAACCCCAATGTAGAAAAATGCATTTTTAAAAGCGTAGAGAATGTTAATTTAAACACCGTTATTGCCTACAAGCAAAACGGGCTACGGCACCATTTTTTAGAAAATTATGACGCAGAAGTTTAAAGCTAATTTTGGGTGATTTTATGCAGCGGGATTTAACAACCGGCAGCGTTTTAAAAAACATTACTTACTTTTCGCTTCCTTATTTATTTTCTTACTTTTTACAAACCCTTTACGGCATGGCCGATTTGTTTATTATTGGCCAGTTTGAGGGGGTAGCCGCCACCACGGCCGTTTCGGTTGGCTCGCAGGTAATGCACATGCTAACCGTTATTTTGGTTGGCCTTGCCATGGGCGCAACGGTTAGCGTAGGGCAGGCGGTTGGCGCCAAAAATAACCGGCAGGCCGCCGGCTGCGTTGGCAACACGGTAACGCTGTTTTTAGCGCTTTCGGTTGTGCTAACCGGGCTGCTGCTTTTGCTGGCACGGCCCATTGTGCTGGTAATGTCTACCCCGCAGCAGGCAGTTAGCGGCACTGTGGCCTATTTAACCGTTTGCTTTTTGGGTATTCCGTTTATAACGGCCTACAACATTATTAGCGCCATTTTTCGCGGAATGGGCGACAGCAAAACCCCCATGTTTTTTATTGCCGTTGCCTGCGCCGCCAACATTGGGTTAGATTATTTATTTATTGGCTTTTTGCACCTAGGCCCGGCCGGCGCCGCTTTGGGCACCACGCTGGCGCAGGCAATTAGCGTTGCTGTTGCTTTGGTTACGATTAAAAAGCGCAGGCTTGGCTTGGCGCTAACCAAGGCCGATTTTAAACCTCAGCGCCGTTTAATGGCCCCTATTTTAAAGGTTGGGCTGCCTATTGCGCTGCAAGACGGCCTAATTCAAATTGCGTTTATTTTAATTACCGTTATTGCCAACGGGCGCGGGCTGAATGACGCCGCCGCTGTTGGCATTGTAGAAAAATTGTTAGCTTTTTGTTTTTGGTTCCCTCTACCTTGCTTTCTGCCGTTTCGGCCCTTGGCGCCCAAAGCTTTGGCGCCGGCAAGCCGCAGCGGGCCAAAGCAACCCTGGGCTACGCCGTGCTGATTGCCGGGGCGTTTGGGCTGGTTGTAAGCGTGTTTATGCAGTTTTTTGCGGCGCAAACAGTTGGGCTGTTTACCGCCTCTAAAACCGTGGCGGCCGCCGGCGGGCAATATTTGCGGGGTTATGTGTGGGACTGCGTTTTTGCCGGGATCCACTTTAGCTTTAGCGGCTATTTTTGCGCCTGCCAAAAATCCGGCCTTTCGTTTATGCACAACATTATTGCCATTGTTTGTATGCGGGTGCCGGGGGTTTATGTAACCTCTAAGCTGTACCCGGGCAGTCTGCTGCCAATGGGGCTGGCAACTGCTGCCGGCTCGCTAATTTCGGTGCTTATTTGCGTTGTTGCCTTTGGGGTGCTGAATAAAAAAGAAAAGGCCGTGTTGGCGGGTGGGGCGAAATAATTGCCCCAATTGGTTAAAAGAGAACCGCTTTGTAAAAAATACTGCTATAACAAAAACCGGGGCTGCCCAGTAAAGGGCGGCCCCGGTTTAACTGTAGGGTTTATTGTAGTGTTAAAATAAATTCAATTAGCTGCGGGTTTAGGGTTAAGGCAGCTGCGGGTTTAGGGTTAAGGCAGCTGCGGGTTAGGGGTTAAGGCAGCTGTGGGGTTGGGGTTAAGGCGCAAAGCCTTTAAAATTTTGCGGCGGCAAAGGGCTTTTGCGTTTTTGGGTAATTTAGGCTTTGCTGCTAACATTGCCGCGTTTGGGGCAATAACGCCGCTGTTTAAAAATTAATGCCGCTGATTAAATTTAGAATAGGTTTCGCAAAAGCGCGCCTGGAATGAGGCCGGCTCGCCCCCGGCGTAAAGGTGCGAAAGGTCCCCAAAGCCGCTGCACCGCAGCGAGGCCACGCCTTGCTCCCGTTCCTCGGTTGCTAAAGTTGTAACCGAGGAGGGCAGGGCAACCAACCCCTGCCACAGCGCCACCGGGGAAATGCTGAGCAGGTGCGAAAGCAGCACGCATTCTACCCCAAAGTGGCAAAAAAAGGCTAAGGTTTTGGTGTTTTCCTGTTCCACTCGGTAAAGGTGCCCCTCGTGCCGGTAGCCGTGTTGGGCTAAAATTTCGTCAATACCGCGGCAAACCGCTTGGTACTTTTCGGCAACATCTCCGCTTTGGTAAAAGGGCGTTTGCAGCCAGCGGCTGTAATCAAAATAATCGCTATTTTGGTTTACAAAGGCCGGCAGTCTGTCCCAAGGGTGGGTGGGCTTTTGTGTGTCGGGGTCAACCGCAAAGCCGTCAAACTCCCGCAGCCAACTGCAGGTAACGGCTGTTTTGCTTAAGGCCTTTAGGGTTGGCTCCGCCGTTGCCTTGGCCCGCCCTAAAGGCGAACAATAAAATGCGTCAATAGGTTGCTTTAAAAGCCGCTGCTTTAAAAGCTCGGCCTCGCGCCGGCCCTTTTCGGTTAGGCTGTCGTGTTCATAGTCCGGGTCGCCGTGGCGAATAATAAGTAGCTGCATGTTATTCTCCTTTATTATCTTTACGGTAATCGCTGGGGGTTTGGCCAATGTTTCCCTTAAAAAATTTGTAAAAGTAGTGTACATCGTTAAACCCTAACTCTTGCGAAATTTGGGTAATACCTTTGTCAGTGTGTAACAGGGCGTACTTTGCTTTTTTCAGTCGCTCCAAGGCAATGTGTTGCTGCGGCGTGTGGTGCATGTGCGTTTTAAAAAAGCGAATAAAATATCCTCTGCTGTAGCCAAAAAAATTGGCGTAATATTCAATGGGCCGGTTTTCATGGCAGGTAGCCGCCATTAGCTCCAGCATTTGGCCAAATCGATTTGAATTTAGTTTTTCTTGGCTCGCATTCTGTCGGGTGCCAATCATAATCAACAGGTAAATTAACAGGGAATTGCTAAGCTCTTCTAAAAACGGGTTGGCGCGCTCGGCCTCCAGCTTGTTTACAACCTCTTCGAAAACTTTAAATTCTTCTTTAAAAGTAATCTTAGGACCGGTAACATGGTATTTTTCCAGCAGCTGTTCAATTTGTCCACCCGTAAAATGCACAAAAAAGGTGCTGCTCTCATTATCTAATTGTTGGTAGCACTGCGGTTCCTCCGGTCGGTAAAGCACCAGGGAGTTCGGGCCAAAAATTTCTTTTTTTCCGGCAATTTGAATTTCTTGCCGCCCCTTTTTAATGTAAAACAGTAGGTAATCCTTTCGGCCGTTCGGGCGTTCAATAATTTCTTTTTTGAAATTACCTTTCCCCGGTGCAATTACCGTGTTGCCAAAGCCTAAAACTACCGCTGGTTGATCGGTAATTTTTAAATCAATAATATTATGGCCGTCAAAATACTTATAATTGGTTGGCCCGCCACGCAGCAGCAGCATACAATCCCCCCTAAAGATATTAACATTTTACACCTAATGTAAATAACTTACATTGACTGAATGTTGTGCAATTGGTATAATAAACAAAGTAACATGCGTTAGTTTTTGCTTTTGCAATATAACAATAGCACAAATTCAGCGTACTGTCAACCTTACAGGGTGAATATTTTACAAAATTATTTGCCTTGCAAAAATCTGTTTAGGGGGAGTATTTATGTTACAACAAAAACTGTACAAAGGGCTTTCGGTTTTGCTTAGCGTTTTGCTTTGCGCCGTTTGCCTGCTGCCCGCCCTGCAAACCGGGGTAGACGCGGCAACCTACACGCAGGGGTTCGAGAATAACTTTAACAACTGCGGTGCCGGGTTTAGCGTTTATACCGGCTCGGAGGGGGACAAATTTGTACATAGCGGCACACATTCTTTAAAATTTGCCAAGGCCGCGGGCACCAAGGTTACCAGCCTTTACCAACAAGGTTTGCAGCTGGAACCGGGGGAGGACTACATTATTACCCTTTGGGTTTATGTAGCTACCGCAAAAGCAGGGGATTACGCCGCTTTTCAGGTGCAAACCCTGCGGGAAACCACCAATGGTTGGAGCTTTGACAGCGCCTACCGCAGCCAGGAATACTGCTTTGGCAGTGACAAGGGCAACACTTGGCAGCAGGTGCGCATGGTGCTGAACGCCAAGTACCAGTATTTGGGGCTTAGCCTTTGGGGTAGGGGCGAGCCGGATGTTTACTTTGACGATTTAAAAGTTGAGGAAGCACCCGTTCCAGTTACCGTTACCTTTAATACCAACGGCGGCAGCGCAGTTGCGTCTATCACCGACGTGCCGGGCAACACCTTAACCTTGCCGGCCGCCCCCACTAAAGAGGGGTACACCTTTGGCGGCTGGTACACCGATTCGGCCTGCAGCACCCCGTTTACTGCAACCGTGTTCCCGGACGCCGCAACCACCCTTTACGCCAAGTGGAACAAAGCGGGCAGCTTTAAGCAGGACTTTGAAAATTACGACTTAACCTTAGAAAAGAACAGCGGCTTTTCAATTTACAGCGGCAAAGCCGGGGACGCAAACGTTACCGGCGGTACCCATTCGCTGTTTAAAGACGGCAGCGTAACCAGTGCTACTAGGGTTTTAACCTTAAGCGACCCTTACACCGAGCTAACGGTTGGCAAGGGCTACCGTTTTTCGGCTAAGCTAAAGGTTACAAATGTTGGCTCCGGCACCGGGCTAAGCTTTACACAGCTGCGTGAGCGCAAAAATGCCTGGAGCTTTGCAGCGCAGGAATCTATTGCTTACATTGGCAGCGATTACAAGCATGTAAACGAGTTTACCGAAATTGAATATTACTTTATTGCCTCGCAAAAATATTTTGGTTTAACCAGTTGGGGTACTGCTACTTATTATATAGATGATGTTGAAGTAACCGAGGTGCCCATGGTAACGGTTAACTTTGTTGCGCCGGGCGTTGAGGCACCACAGGCGGTAACCGGCCCTGCCGGCATGAAGTTAACGGTGAAAAACCCCACACCGCCGGCCGGTAAATCTTTTGCCGGGTGGTATGAGGACGCCGCTTATCAAAACGCGGTTAGTATTGCGGTATTCCCGCAGGCAGATACTACCTATTACGCCAAGTGGATTGACGAAGGCTGCTTTGAGCAAAGCTTTGAAAGCTTTAATGGCGCAGGACATCAGATGTCCGAAACCTTTTCTATTTACAAGGCAACAAGTAAGGATGACCCTAATGTTTATGACGGTAAGTGCAGCATTAAGTACGATTCTAATACCAGCGGTACTTACGCAATCTCGCTGTTTGACGGCACCATGGGCCAGTTAAAAATTGGCGAAAAGTACTATGTAACCGTGCACTTTAAGCCGGTTCGCACACCGGAGGGCAAATGGGGCAGTAGTGGCTCGTACCATTCAATTTATTATACCAACCAGTGGGATAACGCTTGGAACTACAGAGGTCAGGGCCCTATTGGCCGCTACCTGCCTTACGCATTTTACGAAAACAATATTGGTGAGAAGTGGAGCGGTACTGTTGGTGCAGTAACCTCTACCACCGAAAAGGACGCTAACGGCTGGCTGACCATGACCTACGAAATTACCGCCGTAACCAATTACATTGCCCTTTATTTTGCCGGCGATTTTGCCATGTACATGGACGCTGTTACCATTACGCCGCTACCCAATGGGTTAATTGAGCGCAATTACGAAAACGCCTACTGCGAGGCTTTTTACAACCAGCTAACAGATACCGACCTTTCCGGCTCGGCTGCCGGTAAAAAATCGGTTTACAAGTTAGAGGTTGGCTCCCGTGCCGATTTGGTATTTGCTGCTGAACCTAAAAACGGTGCCAAAGCCTATTTGGCGTATGACGAGGCCGGAAACAATAAGGTTGAGGGTACCGAATTTGCCCAAAGCGGTGTACATTCCGCCAGCCGCATTATGGCCGATTTTAGCGGCGTACTTTACCTGGTAGTAGAGGGCAACGCCAAAACCGATTTTAATTTCTTAGCGCTTTACAACAGGAGCTTTGGCCTGGCCGAGGATCCCACTCCCGAGGCACGGCCCGACGCCGATTACGAGCATTTAACTGTTAAAAATGCGGTGACCGACTTGCCGGGTGCCGATACCAGGTTTGAGGACGAAATTCCCGCTACCGGGGATGTGGCCCTGCCGGTGCTGGCAATTGTGTTTTCGGTTTTAGCGGCCGGTGCAGTATTGGCTTTAAGAAAGGGGCGTAAAGCATGAAAAACCGTATTGTAAAATTAATTTGTTTCGCTTTGGTATTGGTGTTAAGTGTTGCGGCCTTTTCGGCCTGCTCCGGCAAAAGCAGCGGCAAAAAAACTAAGAAAAACACCAAAAAAAATTCCAGCGCTACTGCAGAGGTATCTTCCGATTTTTCTGATAATTCCGATTCTTCGGACCTTACCGACGAAGTGGACGATAATATTTATGATGATGACGGCGAGGAAGCAGAGGAACCCGTAGATGACGATGCAGAAGCCGATGTTGTTAACGCAACCGTACCGATTTTTAACACCACGCCGGTGCAAAACAACTTTTTGGGCTTTAACGGCGTGTACCACGGCTTTGCTTACCAAAAGGATAACTGGGGCCGCACCCTAACCAACAAAATGGCCGAGTTAGAGCTAAGCCGCGCCAAGAGCATTGGGCTGCGCATTGCCCGCACTTATTACGACGGCGGCTACGCCTGGGACGCGAAAACCAAAAAGTTTGACTGGGACAGCGAAGGCATGAAAGCCTTTTACAAGTGGAGCAATAAGCTGCAGGAGGGCGGCGTG
>ENA-UERK01002413-UERK01002413.1-human-gut-metagenome-genome-assembly--contig:-NODE-2413-length-12260-cov-7.016827_pt1 | contig 12260 bp, 10 predicted proteins | sample MGYA00242957_ERZ507957 | MGnify/ENA primary metagenome ERZ507957 (study PRJEB26167, sample SAMN06115538) | human gut metagenome | host: Homo sapiens | place: China:Heilongjiang | collected 2015-11-06... | reverse complement strand
GCCAGAGCCTGCTTATCTGTATTGACAGCCACGTACTCAATTCCCTGAGTGCCGGACTTAACCATGCGGTTTACGACATTGTTGCCGGCCCCGCCAACACCAACGACCTTGATGGTGACGACATTTTCCGGACCGGACTCGGTAGCAAAGGACATATTCGGTTCCTCCCTGTTGTTTCTATTTGTATCAGCGCTCGGCGCGTGTGCGCTCTGAGGGCCGTTTCTTGGCGGATTTCGCTTTTGTCTGTTCTTATTCTTTCCCATTTTATATCGTTTTCCTTATCAGGTCAATCTTTTTTTGTGAACATTCAGCCGGGGCTGAAATGTGCGCGCTTGTCGATCGACAGATCGATGGTGCCGGTATCGCCGGCCGTGAGCTGCGATATGGCGCTCTGGAGCATGCCGAATTTATACTCGACATTCTCGTTTGCACCGAGGCGCACCGTGAACCGTCCGTCATAGAGAAAGCTCGGGCTCGCCGCGTCCGAAAGGTCGATCACCGTGACCTTGGACGCCATGTCGCGCGTGAGCAGCTGCCCGAGGATCGCCGCAAGGTACGTGACCTTCGGCGCGTCGGCGTCGCCGGCGTTGAGCACCTCGCCGACCTTCGGTTCCACCGGCGTGATGCCGTCGATACGGGCGAGGCCGGTCAGTTTGCTGTCCGTGACGGACTTGAGCAGCTTGCAGTTCTGGTCGACGACCCAGTAGCCGTCGTCCGCCTTGACATAGGCCATGGCGCTGCTCTCCTGGATCGTAATGGTGACGCGGTTCGGCAGGGCGCGCGTGACCTTTGCTTTGTCCACATAGGGAAGCTTGCTGAAGATGCGGCTGGCCGCCGAGAAACGGTTGATGAAAAAGAGGTTGTCGCCCTTGCCGATGCCCGAGGCGTCAACGACCTCCTCAGCCGTGTAGATGGAGTTTCCGACGACCTCGACCTTCGAGACGCGGAAAAACACGCTCATCCCCAGCACGAGCGCCACGCAGATCAGCAGGAAGATCAGCGGCTGCAGCAGCGATCTCCCCCGCCCTGCGGACGGACGGCGCGCACGACGCCGCCGGGGCTGCTTCGATTGTTTCATAGGCAGAGATTCCTTTCACCGCGGCGCGGCACAGCGCACGTCAGCGCCCAGCGCCGACAGGCACGCGTCAAAGCGGTCGTACCCGCGGTCAATATACCCGTCGTCGAAAAGCTCGGTCGCGCCCTCGGCGCAAAGCCCGGCCACGAGCATGGCCGCGCCGCCGCGCAGGTCGCTTGCCGTGAGCGGCGCGCCGGTGAGCCGCTCGACGCCGGTGACATACGCCACACGGCCCTCGATGCTGACGGCTGCGCCCAGACGCCGGAATTCCTCGGCATGACGGTAGCGGTTGGTAAAGATGTTTTCGGTGAACACCGTGGTGCCCTTTGCCCGCAGGCAGGCCGCCATGAGCGGCGGCTGCGCATCCGTGGGAAAGCCCGGATACGGCTGCGTGACGACCGGGCGCGGCGCCGTGAGCTGCCCATCCGATGTCAGGCGCACGGCGGACGCCGTTGTGATTATAGCACATCCCGCCTCGGAAAGCGAGTCAAGAACGGTCGAAAAGTGTGCCGGATCTACATCCTGCAGCTCCACCTCGCCGCCGCAGGCGGCGGCAGCGCACAGGATCGTCGCTGCGACGATGCGGTCGGGCATGATCGTGTGCTCGACAAACGGCCGCGGCCGGAAGCCGCCGACCGTGACCGTGGACGTGCCCGCGCCGGAAATGTCCGCGCCGAGCTTGCGCAGGTAGCACTGCAGGTCGGCGATCTCCGGCTCGCGCGCGGCGTTGCAGATGACCGTCTCCCCCGCCGCTGCGCAGGCAGCGAGCATGGCGTTTTCCGTCGCGCCGACGCTCGGAAACGGCAGCAGGATGCGCCGTCCCTGAAGCGCGTGCGCCCGGCAGATGATGTCGCCGCCGCGCTCCGTGACCTCCGCGCCGAGCGCGCGCAGCGCGTCCAAGTGCAGGTTCACCGGCCGCGGCCCGAGCTCGCACCCGCCCGGCATGGACAGGCGCGCCGTGCCGAAGCGCGCGAGGATCGCGCCGAGAAAGATGACCGACGAGCGCAGCTCCCGCATGAGTGCGTGCGGGATGAAATCGCAGTGCATCCCGCGCGAATCGATGCGTACCGTGTCCCCGTCGCGCACCGCCGTGCAGCCGAGATGCTGCAGGATGCGCAGCGTGGTCGTCACGTCCCGCAGATCGGGCACGTTGTGCAGAACCGTCTCACCTCCGGAGAGCACCGACGCCGCCATGATCGGCAGCACCGCATTCTTGGCGCCCTGCACCCGCGTACTCCCGGTCAGCCTGTTTCCGCCGTAAATGTGCCATATGCTCATGATCTTTCCTCCGCACAGCAAATTCATGCCATCCTATGCAGAGAAACGCGAAGTTGTCATTTTGTATGCCGGTCCGCCAGCTCAAGCACCAGATCGGCAATGCGCTCGGCGGCATCGCTCACGCCGGCGGCGCGCATATTGTCCGCCATCTGCGCAAGCTGTGCGGAGTCTACGAGCAGGTCGCTGACGAGGTTATACAGGTCGTCCGCCGTGAACGACCCTTCGAGCAGCACCTTTGCGCCGCCGGCGCGCTCGAGCACGCGCGCGTTGCGCTCCTGATGGTTGTTCGTGACGTTCGGCGACGGGATGAGCACGGCGGGCTTTCCGATGCACGTGAGCTCGGCAAGCGTGGACGCACCTGCGCGGCACAGCACAAGATCGGCCGCATCCATCACCAGCGGCATATCGTAAATGTACGGCCGCACGTCCATGCCGTGTGCCGCAAGATCTGCCGGGCACTTTTCCAGCAGCGCCGTGTGCATCTTCTCATAGCCGTTGCGCCCCGCCGAGTGGATGAGCGAAAACGGTGCGCCCGTCACGGCGGCGCGGGTGATGAAGGCCGTCATGATCTCATTCATGTATGACGCGCCGAGCGACCCCCACACCGACACGACCAGCGGCTTTTCGGGATCGAGCCCAAGCTGGCGCTTGGCCTCCGCCTTGGAACAGGCCGTGAATGCGCCGCGCACCGGCGTGCCGGTGACGACGACCTTGTCCTGCTCGCTGTAGTGCTGCTTGCTCTCCTCGAAGCCGACCAGAATACGGTCGACCGCGCCGGCGAGCATCTTCGTCGTCAGGCCGGGTACGGCGTTGGACTCATGCACGATGGCCGGAATGCCGAGCTGCGCCGCCGCCTTGAGCACGGGGTAGCACACATAGCCGCCCGTGCCGATGGCAACATCGGGCTTGAAGTCCTCAATGATCTTGCGCGCGTCTTTCGTCGCCTGCCGCGCATTGTGCAGCGAGCGGAAGTTGTACATGATCTCCGACGGCTTGAGGCTGCGGTGGATGTTCGTGACCTCCACGGTCACGATGTCATAGCCCGCGCGCGGAACGAGGTCCGTCTCCATCTTGCCGTTTGCGCCGACGAAGAGGATGCCGCAGTCGGGCATCCGGTCGCGCAAAACACCCGCGACCGCGAGCGCGGGGTTGATGTGGCCTGCGGTACCGCCGCAGGTAAAGAGAAAATTCATAGTCAGTCCCTCCCGGAATATCGAAACTCAGGCGGCACGCGCCGCCGAGACAGCTTGCGAAGTTCGGATGCTACCGCGCTTTCTTCGTCGGAATGTCGCGCGATATACTCAGAATAATGCCCATTTCACCGAGCTGCATCAGCAGCGCCGTGCCGCCGTAGCTGAAAAACGGCAGCGAGATGCCGGTGCAGGGGATGAGATTCGTGACGACCGCGATGTTCAGAAACACCTGGATCGACAGCAGCGTCGTGATGCCGACGCCGACGAGAAAGCTGTAGCGGTCGGGCGAGTGCGCGGCGATCCAATAGCCGCGGCAGATGAGCAGCGCGAACAGGATCAGAATCGCAACCGCGCCGACATAGCCAAGCTCCTCACAGACGATGGAAAAGATGTAGTCGTTGTGCTCCTCCGGCAGGTAGAGATACTTCTGCCGGCTCTGGCCGAGGCCGAGCCCGAGAAAACCGCCCGAACCGATGGAATACAGCGACTGCACGATCTGATATCCGGCAGCGCTCGTGTCGGCGAACGGATCGCGCCACGACACGATGCGCTTGTGCACATACGGCACGAACTTGCCCGCAATCAGCAGCAGCGCGCCCGCGCCGCCCATGCCGATGAGCAGGTACGAGAGCTTGATGCCGCCGACAAACATCATCACGATCGCCAGCGCCATGATGATGATCGACGCCGACAGATGCGGCTCGAGCATGAGCAGGATGACGATGCCGCCGGTGATGACCATAAACGGCACAACGCCGTAGCGGATCGTCTGCATCTGGTCTTTGTATGTGCAGATCATGCTCGAGAAAAACAGCACGACCGCGATCTTTGCGATCTCCGACGGCTGAAACGTCGTAAAGCCGAGACTCAGCCACCGGCGCGCGCCGCCGCCGACCACGCCGATGTGCGGGATCCAGACGATGGCGAGCAGGAAAATACTCACGCCCAAAAGCAGCAGCGACCAGCGGCGGTACGTCGCCATGCGCACGTGGGAAAACAGGATCATACCCACGACGCCGGCAACGGCGAAGCCCGCCTGCCGAACGAAATAATACGTCGGCGACTTACCCTGCGCATAGGCGCGGGCAAAGCTCGACGAGAGCACCATGATGACGCCGATCGCCAGCAGCAGCAGCGTGAGCACGAAAAATGGCAGGTCAAAGCTGCCGCGCTTTGCCCCGGCAGCCGCCCCTGTCCGGCGCGCAGGAAGTCTCAGACCAGATATATTCATGAACGCACCTCCCTGCGCCGCGGCGCGCTCACGCACCGAAGCGGTGGAACACGCCGATAAACGACAAAACTGCAAACAGCACCGTCACGCCGGTAAACAGCGCCACGATCTGCTTTTCCTTCCACTTGTGGCCCGTCCAGCCGCCCATCTCCAGATGGTGGTGGAACGGGGACATCTTAAACACGCGCTTGCCGTGCGTGAGCTTGAAATAGCCGACCTGAATGATGTCCGAGAGCGCCTCGACGATGTACATGATGCCGACCGTCACGAGGATGAGCGGCATATCGTAGGCGAAGGCCAGCGCCGCGACCGCGCCGCCGAGAAAGAGCGAGCCCGTGTCGCCCATGAACACCTTGGCCGGATTGAAGTTATAGATCAAAAAGCCCAGCAGGCCGCCGGCAATGCCGGAGGCGAACACGCCGAGGGACAAAAATCGCTCGCCCCAGAGAATGGACAGCACGGCAAAAAAGATGCACACCGGCATCGTCGTGCTCGCGGCGAGGCCATCCACGCCGTCGGTGAGGTTCACGGAGTTGACCGTGCCGACGATGACGAAGGCGGCGAAGATCACATACAGCGGCTCGGAGATCGGCACGGTCTCGTTCCAGAACGGGATGTAGAGACTGTCGAGCGCGACATATCCGAAGCGGCGCATGAGAAAAATGAACGCCACGGCCGCCGCCAGCTGCAGCAGGATCTTCTTGCCGGCCGTCAGGCCGAGATTCTGCTTTTTCTTGAGCTTTTCATAGTCGTCCAGAAAGCCGATCGCGCCGAACACGAGCGCGAACGCCAGACAAAACAGGTGGCCGTATTCGCCCTCGGCCATGCACTCAAAGCCGACCGACAGGCACACGACCGCGATCGCGGCGATGAACATCAGCCCGCCCATGGTGGGCGTGCCCTGCTTGGACATATGCCATGTGGGACCGTTTTCCTTAATGCTCTGCCCCGCCTTGATCCGTTTGAGATATGGGACCAGGAAAAATCCGACGACGGCCGACACCGCAAACGCGATGACGAACGCCAGTATCAGCTTCAGTGTCATTTTTCTTTCTCTCTCTTCCTCTTGTCGAGTATTTCGGCGACGATCTCGCGCTCATCCATGTGCACCTTCGTCTTGCCGATGATCTGGTAATCCTCGTGCCCTTTGCCGCAGAGAATGATCACATCGCCCGGGCAGTGGTTTTCGATCGCATAGGCGATGGCCTCACGCCGGTCGGGGCGCACGACATAGGGCGTGTGCGTCTCCTTGAGACCGGGGAGAATGTCGGCGATGATCGCCTCCGGATCTTCCGTGCGCGGGTTGTCGCTCGTGACGATGACGAAATCCGCCTTCTGACCCGCGATGTGCCCCATCTTCGGGCGCTTGCCGCGGTCACGGTCGCCGCCGCAGCCGAAGAGGAACACCAGCCGCGCGGGCGCAAACTCGCGCACCGTCGTGAGGATGTTGTCGATGGCGTCGGGCGTGACGGCGTAGTCGATGAGGATGGTGTAGTCCCCGTCGGTCTCGAGCGGCTCGGCACGCCCCTTGACGGGCTTTGCCGTATCGAGCGCAGCCGCGCAGTCATCGAGCGAGATGCCGAGCGCGCGCGCACAGGCAATAACGCTCAGCGCGTTGTAAACAGAGAACATGCCGGGGATGCCGAGGCGCATGCGCGCGATCGCATCGCCGCTCATGGCGACAAAGCGCACGCCGGACGCGCTCAGGCGGATATCCTTGGCCACAAGGTCTGCGTCGTTGCGCTTGGCGGAGTAGGTCTGCATCGGGCACTTGGCGCGCGCGAGCATGACGCGCGCCCAATCATCGTCGGCGTTGACGATGCCGATGTCACTCTGCGCAAACAGCAGCGCCTTGGCCTCGGCGTAGGCCTCCATGGTCTTATGGAAATCCAGATGATCCTGCGACAGGTTCGTGAAGATGCCCACGCGGAAGCGGATGCCCTCCACGCGGTGCAGCACGAGCGAGTGCGACGACACCTCCATGACCGCATGCGTACAGCCGGCATCGACCATCCGGCGCAGGAGCTTTTGCAGCTCATATGTGTCCGGCGTGGTGTGCTCGGTGTGCAGCACCTCGTCGCCGATGATGTTCGCATTCGTGCCGATCAGGCCGACCTTCGTGTGCAGGCACTGCTCGAGCATGTGCTTGATGAGCGTGGTGACGGTGGTCTTGCCGTTTGTGCCGGTCACGCCGATCATGGTCAGCTCACGCGACGGGTTGCCGAAAAATTCGCAGCAGATGCGTGACAGCGCAAGACGGCTGTCGGCCACGCGGATATACGGGATATCGACCTCCGGCTTCTTCTGGCAGAGCACGACGGCAGCGCCGCGCGCGACGGCTGCGCCGATGAAGCGGTGGCCGTCGGACTCATACCCGCAGACGGCGGCAAACAGGTCGCCGGGCTGCGTGGTACGCGAGTCAAAGCTGATATCCCGAACGTCCAGCTCCGGATCGGCGGTGCATTCGCACACGTCCAGAACGGACAGCAGTCGCTTGAGTTTCATAAGGGTACCTCCGTTTGTTCGTCAGTATCTGCCCAGCATACTCGAATCACTCGTCACGAGCGTGACCTCCACGACCGTGCCGTGATCCAGCTGCGTGCCGGCTGCCACGGTCTGGCCGGAGACGATCTGTGCGGTGTCCGTGATGGAGCTGTTGGTCTTGATATACAGGCCCAGCGCGGCCATGCGGTCGCGGGCCGTCTGATAGCTGAGATTGGTCAGGTCGGGCATGGTCTCCTTGTCGGCCGAGGGCTCCTTGCCCGCATAGAGCAGGATGGTGCTGCCGCTGGCAACGACCGCGCCGCTGCCCGGAAGCTGCGCCGTGACCGTGCCGCCCTCGCCGTAGACGCGCGCCTGCAGGCCGACCTCCTCGAGCGCGGCCTTCGCCTGCTCGACGGACAGGCCGGTCACGTTCGGCACGGTCTTATCCATGTACGTCTTTTCCGTCTCGGAATACGACGGCTCCACGCCGAGGTACGGCAGGATGTCCGCCATCATTTTGCCGACGGTGGGTGCAGCCATCTGGCCGCCGCTGATGTAGATGCCGGTGCTGCTGCTCGGCGTATCGAGCAGCACGAGGATAACGATCTGCGGATCGTCCGCCGGAGCAAAGCCGATGAACGAGACGATGTATTCCTTCGCGCCGCCGGCCGCATCCTGCGCGACCTTTTCCGATGTGCCGGTCTTGCCGCCGATGCGGTACCCGGCGACATAGGCGTTCTTGCCGGTGCCGTCGACGGGATCGCCGACGACCTGCTCCAGGATCTGGCGCACGGTGGCACTCGTCTGCTCACTGACGACCTGACGCACCACGGTCGGCGAATTGGACACGACCGCTTCCCCGTCGCCGTTGACGATGCTCTTGACCACATACGGCTTCATGAGATAGCCGCCGTTGACGCAGGCGCTGACCGCCGTGATGAGCTGCAGCGGCGTGATCGTAAACGTCTGGCCGAACGAAGCCGCCGCGAGCTGCGAGAAGTTTTCTGGGTCATAGAACGTGTTCTGGCTCCACCAGATGCTGCCGCTCTCGCCGGACAGGTCGATGCCGGTCTTGGCGGTGAGGCTGCTGTCGACGTTGTTGGTCAGATTCAGGAAGCCGAACGCTTCGGCGTATTTGTAGAACGTGCGCGCGCCGACAAGCTGACCGATCTGCACGAGCGCGACGTTGCACGAGTGCTGCATGGCCTGCGTGAGCGTCTGGCTGCCGTGACCGGCCGTCTTCCAGCACTTGACCGGATCGGTACGGCCGAGCACGGGGATGCTGCCGCCGCAGTAAAACGACGAGCTCTCGCTGACCACGCCCTCCTCGAGCGCCATGGCCAGCGTGACGATCTTGAACGTCGAGCCGGGCTCGTAGGTGTCCGAGAGCGCCTTGTTGCGCCACTGCTTTTGCTGCGCGGCAGTCAGCAGCTCCGAGCGCTTATCGGGATCGGTCTCGGCGTCAATGGCCTCCTGATCCCTGTCGCTGACCTTCTGGTAGTTGTTCAGGTCGAAATTCCCGAGCGAGACCATGCCGAGGATCGCACCGGTGCTCGGGTCCATGGCAATGGCGGCCGCGCCGTTTTGCACGTCGTAGTCCTCGACCGCCTGCTGCAGGTGCTTTTCGAGGTAATACTGAATGGTCGCGTCGATGGTCAGGTTCATGTCGTTGCCCTTCGTCTCGTCGTAATAATCCTCGTAGTTGACAAAGAGCATATCCGTGCCGCGGTTGTCCGTTGCGCGGATGATGCGGCCGGTGCTGCCGGTGAGGTAGCTGTCATAGCGCTGCTCAAGGCCGTAGCGTCCCTCGTTGTCCTGCCCGACGAAGCCGATGACGTGCGCGGCCAGACTGCCGTAGGGATAGTACCGCTTGGTATCCGGCTCGATCTTGACGCCGATGAGCTTCTTCTCTTTTTTGAACGCACGCACCTTTTCCGACACGTCCGGCTCGACCTTGCGCTTGACGACCTCATACCAGCGATCGGTATTTTTCGTCATGCTCAGGATCTTATCATAATCGACGTCGAGAATCTCAGAAAGTTCGCGCGCGATCAGCTGCGGGTCCTCGTTGTTCTTTGCGATCTCGGCCGGGCTGATGAAGATCGTGTCGACCGAGGCGTTCATGGCCAGGATCTTGCCGTTCGTGTCATAGATCGCACCGCGCGAGGCCGTGATCTCCGTCTCGCGCACCTGTTGGTCGATCGCCATTTTTTCATACTCGTCATGGTGTATGATCATGACGCTGAACAGCTTGATACCAAGGACAGCAAATGCAAGGATGCCGCACACAATCAAAAGCAGGCGTGTGCGGCGGAGCATCATGATATTCGGTGTTTTGGTACTTGCTCGAAAGGGCACGCGGTTATCCCGGCGCCCGGAAGTTTCATTCGCCATGTCTGTCTCCTTGTTTCTGCGGGGATGGTACTATCATACAGGCTGGCTCATCGAAAATATTCCACAATGGAGGTGAGGAAATCGCCGAAACGGTCAGCAAGACTCAGCGGCTCTGCCGCGGTCTGGTCCAGAACCACCGCCGTATCCGCGGCGTCGCTGCTGCTGATGTAGTAGAGCTGATCGCTGCGCGGCTTTTGCATGCCGAGCTCATGGATAGCGTAGTCCTCGATCTCCGTGAGGTTGAACGCGCTCTCATAGTCGATGCGCAGGCGCGTCTGCTGCTCCTGCAGCTGGGCATACTGATCCTCCAGCGCCGACACCTGCGCCGACGCCTGCGAGAGCTGCACGCGCGCGACGAGCGAAAAGACGATCAGCACGGCGGCAATGGCAAAGCCGAGCACCGCCATCGGGGCGATCGCCTGCTTGGGCCTCGGTGCGGACTCCGGGACGACGGTCTCCGTCGGCCGGGGTGCATGCGGCAGATCTACCGGAGCGGTACTGTACAGGTACTCCTCCGCAGCCGTACTGCGCAGGTCATACGCCGCGTTGCCGTCCATGCGCGCGGTATTCCGTTTTCTCGAATCAGGAGATGCCATGATCGATTCCTTTCTCAGACACGCTCCGCGACACGAAGTTTCGCGCTGCGGGCGCGTGGGTTACACTCCAGTTCTTCCTCGCCGGGCAGGATCGGCTTGCGGGAGACGCTGCGCAGCGTCTGCACAAAGCCGCAGGTGCACACCGGTGCCTCGCGCGGGCAGGTGCAGCCGTGCTCCCGCCGGGCGATGCCGGCCTTGACGATCCGGTCCTCGAGGGAATGGAAGCTGATGACGCACAGCCGCCCGCCGGTGCGAAGCTTGTCGGGCACGGTGTCCATCATCTCGCGCACCGCCGCCAGCTCATCGTTCACGGCGATGCGGATCGCCTGAAAGCTGCGCTTGGCGGGATGCTGCTTTTCGCGCAGCGCCGCGCCCGGCATGGCCGAGCGGATCACGTCGACCAGCTCCATCGTGGTCGCGATCGGCTGCTGCGCCCGGGCGCGAACGATCGCCCCGGCGATGCGAGGCGCGTAGCGCTCCTCGCCATATTCATACAAAATGCGCTTGAGTTCACCCTCCGGCCACTCGTTGACAACGTTCCATGCGCTCAGCCCCTCGGTCGCGTCCATGCGCATATCGAGCGGCGCGTCGTGCATGTAGGAAAAGCCGCGCTCCGACTCGTCGAGCTGCGGCGAGGAAACACCGAGGTCAAAGAGCATACCGTCCACGGCGTCGATGCCGAGGCGGTCAAGAATGGCGGCCGTGTCGCGGAAGTTGCCGTGCACGAGCTGCACACGGTCTCCAAACGGCGCCAGACGCGCACCGGCGCGCTCGATGGCCGTCTCATCGCGGTCAATGCCGATGAGCTTTCCGGTCGTGAGGCGCGCGGCGATCTGCTCGGAGTGGCCGCCCATGCCGAGCGTGCCGTCAACATAGATGCCGTCCGGCCGGATGTTCAGATTTTCAATACACTCGTGCAGCAGCACGGAGACATGCAGGGCGTCCATCAGAAATCCAACTCCTCCATCACGGCGGCGATGTTCTCCGGCAGCGCCTCAAGCGGGCAGATCTCGTCCCAGCGCGCGCTGTCCCAGAATTCCGCGTGGTTGTTGCTGCCGACCACGGTGACGCTCTTGGTGAGACCCGCAAATTCACGCAGGTGCTGCGGCAGGAGGATACGCCCCTGCCCGTCCAGCTCACAGCGTGCGGCATACGCGAACAGCGGACGCATCTTGCGCTGCTGCACATTGGTCATGGCCGCCACCCTGCGGGCGACGTCGTCCCAGTTTTCCTGGCTGTAAGCAGACAGGCACTTCTCGGGCGAGATCGTCACATAAAACGTTTCGCCGAGTTCTTCGCGGAGCTTGGCCGGGATGAACAGACGGCCTTTGGCGTCCAGCGTGTGCTGATAGATACCGGTCATGCTGCATCCCCCCCTTCTCCGGAATCGTGCACCTACGCACCTCTTGCGTGGGGTTTTGTGCCCTTTTAAACCACTTCGCCCCACACGGTATCCTCATTATAGTGGCAAGGCGGAAAAATTGCAAGGAGAAATTCCCGCCCATTTCTTGCAATTTCCGACATTTCTGGCGATTCGACCGTTGTTTTCCCGGTCACAAGGCTTTGCGTTTCGCGCCGAAAAAAGGAAATGGCGGCACAAGATATGCCGCCAAACCGGGAAAAAGCGCCCGCCGGGAACGCCGGGAGCGCATTGTGTGGGAAAAAATTTCGGCAAAACGCAAAACCGCCGCCGGATGCTCCGGCGGCGGTTCATGTGTGCGGTTAAGCGGCAGTCAGTTGACTTCCTCATCCAGCGGCGCATCGTCCTCGAAGTGGATCTCGGGCTGACGCGCAGCGGGTGCTGCAGCGGGCGCTGCGGGCGCGGCCGTGCTGCCGGCGACGCCCTGAAACGCGGCGTGTGCCTGCTGCACGCTGCCGAACGCGGCGGAGATCGCCTCCTCCGTGCGGCGCAGCGCGTCCACGCAAAACTGGCTCGAGGCCTGACGCAGTGCATCGGCCTTGGCCTGCGTGGAGGCGAGCATCTCGTTGCTGCGTGCCTTGGCAATGCG
>ENA-UERK01002398-UERK01002398.1-human-gut-metagenome-genome-assembly--contig:-NODE-2398-length-12313-cov-48.265691_pt1 | contig 12313 bp, 8 predicted proteins | sample MGYA00242957_ERZ507957 | MGnify/ENA primary metagenome ERZ507957 (study PRJEB26167, sample SAMN06115538) | human gut metagenome | host: Homo sapiens | place: China:Heilongjiang | collected 2015-11-06... | reverse complement strand
CGCCCGCTTCCTCGCGGCTTTCACCTCGTAACCAACGAGGTGATGAGGAACTTGCCGGCGCTGCCTAAGACGGGGATACTGAATCTCTTCGTAAGACATACCAGTTGTGGATTGTCGCTGAACGAGAACTTCGATCCTGATGTGAGATATGATTTGAAGGGTATCTTCGAAAGACTGGTTCCGGATGGTGACCCTAGATATCTGCATCAGGATGAAGGACCTACGGATATGTCGGCACATGCCAAATCGAGCATGGTGGGTGTATCGCTCACCATTCCTATTACCAACGGAAGACTGAACCTTGGTACCTGGCAGGGAATTTACCTCTGTGAATTCAGAGAGGGAGGCGGAAGCCGACACCTCATCGCAACGATTATCGGGGAATAAATAATCGTTGCAATAAAATCAGAGACGTCTCTATTTTTTGCAAGAATCGGAGGCGTCTTTTTCTATTTCACGGAAAAGGCCGAAGTATCTCTTGCATACCCAGACGATTCCTATTACCATTGCTATGACGAGGATTCCTCTTAAAAATCCACTTAATATCTTTGGCATACAATCCCAAATCGGCAGGAGATGCATCGCAAAACCTAAAACCGCCGTCAATACCAACACACCGATGGTCAAGAGTTTCTCGTTTTTGATAGCTGGCTCAGGATCCTCTACTTCTACCAGGTTTCTCAACTGGTATATCTTATAAAAAAAGAATACACCGTTCAGACATAAAAGAACACAGCAAACGATCACTCCACCCACAAATACAGGCTCACTTCCGATAAAATCCATACAACTAATCCATAACCAGAAGAGGGCTGACCATAAAGCTGCATAGCGACCCAACAGGGACAGGTAATATACCTGTCGGGCATTGACTATCTTGACGAAAGGAAAGTCATTGGCCTTTGGATGATAGCTGTGAAGCAAACAAGCAATAGGGAAAAAAGTACCCATTCCAGCCAACAGAAGAAGATAAGGCAAATCATCAGATGTGGCATGAATGACATTCCTGATGGTGAGCAGCCACATGGCAAGAACCAGGATTCCTACAATAAATTCAAAGACCCTGGCACTTGTTGAACGATAGATCTTGACTTGCGCAAAGATGCCAGCCTGCTCTTCCTTATCGCTATTCTTGAATAAATCAAGCACAAAACAAAATATTTTATTCTTCATCTTTCTTTTCCCCTCCTATTTGATTTAAATCGACTTCTTCCTTCGTTTTCTTTGATGCAGCCTTCTTTTTCTTAGGCAGTCTGCCAGCCTTGCGCAGCGCTTCGGCGATGATCCATTGCAGCTGGCCGTTGGTTGAGCGGAACTCATCCTCCGCCCACGCTTCAATGGCACTCATCGTTTCCGAATCAATGCGCAATATAAAACTCTTCGTATTTGTTTCCTTTTTAGCCATACTTTTTTAATGATTCAATGTTCCCGTATTTACTACAGGCTGGGCGGTATCATCGCCACAGAGCACTACGAGCAGATTGCTGACCATGGCAGCCTTCTTGTCGTCATCAAGCTCTACCACATCTTCATCGCTCAACTTCTGCAATGCCATTTTTACCATCGACACGGCACCCTCTACTATCTTTTCTCTGGCAGAGATGATGGCTGAAGCCTGCTGACGACGAAGCATCACGGCTGCGATTTCCGGAGCATAAGCCAGATAGTTGATGCGGGCCTCTACAACCTCGATACCTGCCATCGCCAAACGCTCGTCGATACGAGTCTCCAGTTCCTTGTTAATCTCGTCACTTCCATCACGAAGCGTAATCTGATTCGACATTCCACCCTCGTCATCATCGTAGGCATACTGTCCAGCTACCTGACGGAGAGCAGCATCTGCCTGAATCTGAACAAAGCGACCCAGCATGTTCATGATCTGTGCAGCAGAAGCACCAATGCCTGCCTGACCTGTAGAACCCTCAGCCATCGTCTGAGTATCAATCTCGAAGATAGCCTTGTAGGTATCCTTCAGTTTCCAAACCAGCACCATACCAATCATAATCGGATTACCCGTCTTGTCATTCACCTTGATAGGTTCGGCATCGAGGTTGCGCACACGAAGCGAAAGCTTCTTCTGACTGATAAACGGATTCAGCCAATAGTAACCCGGCTCTGTAAAAGTGCCACGATACTTACCGAAGAAAAGCAATACGCGAGCCTGACCCGGCTCTACCAGGATGAAACCGCAGACGCAGATGATGCTCAGGATGAGAAGCAGTACGCCACAAACACCACAGACATTTGCCAGCCAGCCCTCTTGCGAAACGCAGGCAAATATAAACAAGCCAACTCCTGCCAGAAAGCCGATGATGTTTAAAACTAACATCAGGATGCCATTCAAAGTCTTTCCCTGATACGTAAATTCCTTATTCTCCATAATTTTACTTTATTTATTACGTTATTGATATTGATATCATTTTGATATCGCAAATATACGATATTAAAATGATATCACAAGAGAAGGAACCCTAAATTTTAATTAGTTTAACGTAAAAAGGTCGTTGAGACGATACCCAACGACCTTTTCTCTGATTTTCACCTATTTATATATATAGAAATACTATTCTATCACTTCCATTTCTTCCTCCTCGATTTCCTCTTTCTCTTTCTTTCCGAAATTAGGATCAATCTTCAGGAAAGCAGTAACCAGGAAGGTAATGGCGCAACATGCCATCACGATGATGAAGAACATACGGTAGCCTACCATATCTTTCAGATATCCCGAAACCATACCAGGCAACATCAATCCGAGATAAGAGATACCCGTGCAGATAGAATAATGGGAGGTCTTGAACTTGCCCTGACTATAGAACAACATGTAAAGGGTAAGAACCGTGAAGCCCAGACCGTAACCCAACTGCTCGACGAAAAGACAGCTGGAAACCACGATGAGGTTGCTGTTGAGCGAGTAACTCAGATAGATGTAAACCACATCAGGCAAGGTGATGGCGCAAACCAAAGGCCAAAGCCATTTCTTCATTCCATCCCTGCTCACCAGAATACCACCAAGAATTCCACCCAGCAGCAAACCAATCAATCCCACAGTACCATTGGCAAAGCCATATTCCTGAGGTGACAGTCCCAGTCCGCCCTGCGAATTAGGACGGAGGATGAAGGTCTTGGTCATGGTGTTCAGAAGCGCTTCAGGGAATCGGTAGAGCAAGAGGAAGAGCATCACACAGATGGTTTCTCCCAATCCGAACTTCACGAAGAAGGTGCGGAACATATTCTTCAGTTCGTGAGCCACTTCACCCACCGTTCTGTCCGTCTGCACATCCTCCTTAGGACGTGGCATGAATCGGCTATGATAGAGCCATAATCCGATGAAGATACCTGCCAGACCGTAGAAGATGAGCGCCCATGAGAAGCGAATCTGGTTGCGGAACATCACCTGGAGAACACCTGCCAGCATCACCAGAAATCCATTCACAAAGATGATGGCAAGACGATAGAAGGTGTTTCGAAGTCCCACAAACTTGGTCTGCGTATGTTCATCCAACTCAATCATGTAGAAACCATCCGCAGAAATATCGTGGGTGGCACTGCAGAAGGCGATGAGGAAGAAGAAGCACATCGTTGCCTGGAACCAGAAGGCAGTAGGCAGCGAGAAAGCAATGCCGGCAAGGGCGGCTCCGATGAGTGCCTGCATGGTCAATACCCACCAGCGCTTGGTCTTCAGCAAGTCGATGAAAGGACTCCACAAGGGTTTGATAACCCAAGGCAGGGCGAGCCATCCGGTATAGAGACCCACCTGAGCATCGGTCAAGCCCAACTGCATATACATCACGACAGAGAGGGCTGTCACGATGACATTAGGCAGTCCTTCTGCAAAATAGAGGGTCGGAATCCAAGCCCATGGATTCCGACTATTTTTCTTTGTTACCATTTTACATCACTATTTATAGAGTTTCTTGATTTCAGCTCCCTGATAGTAGTGCAGAAGGATGGCATCATACAGATAGCCTTCCTCGCCCATCACGGCTGCACCAATCTGACAGAGACCTACTCCGTGTCCCCATCCAGCTCCGATCAGTTCGAAACGCTGAGGAACTCCCTGCTCATCTATATCATATTTATCCACGATAAAGGCAGAACTGAGGAGATGACTGTCACTCAGCGTGCGGCGGATTTCGAGTTCCTTACCGATGGTGAAGGTTTTCTCCGTACCGATAATCTGGAGTTTACTGATTCTTCCACTCGTTCCTCGTTCTACGGATTTCATATCAAGGATAGAACCCAAGTCCATCTTCAGTCTGTCAGCAATAAGCTGCTGCAGTTTCTCCTGAGTAAGGGTTACCTTCCAGCGATAGAAGTCTACCGTTTCCTGGTCGTAATCGTTCAACACCTGTGAGAGGATTCTCTTGTCCTGCGTGTTGCAGAAAGCAGGAGGGTTGAAGCGGATCCACTTCTCAGCCTCTTCCTCATTTGTCAGATTAGGCAAAGTAGATTCTATTCCTAATGCAATATCCCTCACCGCAGTGAGATAATTCTTCGGTGTATCTTCCCAACAGTACTGGAACTCCTCTGTGACTCCACCGCAACATTTAGAGAATCGGGCATCGCATATCTCATCACCATCCAGGAGCACCTGTCCCTTGGTCTGACGAATAGCCTCAGCAACATGTGGAGAAGTTTCCTTCGTGATTCCCTGGTAACGCTGGCAATGATCATCGGCACAAACATCAAAGATGGTATGGTCTTCGCGATCGTACCAGCGGATGAGCATATCTTCCTTCTTGGTGAAAGAGAAGAAATTGTTACCACTCTCTGCAACATCCCTACGCTTCTTCATCTGCGCCAAAAGCCAGGAACGGGAGATAACGGCATGTGCCTTCAAGAGTTCGAGACTGGAAGTGGCACTCATCTCACTACTGATTACACTCTCCAGATACTTCTCTACAGGCAGTTCGTTGATGGCACAAATCTTATCCGACTCGACCACGAAACGCAATGTTCCGAGGAAAGTCTGGGTTTCCTTGCGCTCCCAATGGAAGTTGACACCAATCGTAACATCGCTCAGCGAGAATGAAGCGTCCGCACTCTGTGGATGGAAAGTCAAGGAACTATACTGATTACCGTTCCAGAGTACACCACCTTCTGAGAATTCCACCTCCTGTTCGCCGATTACAGTCTCGCCCTTAGCCAGATAAGGTTTATTGAGAGAGAAATGAATCTTCTGTCCGCTCACAATACCCACCTTCACCTCAGGTTCCTTGTCATAACTGTATAAGGCAGAAGTACCGACCTGCAGTTCAGCTTCCTTTGAAGCCTTGAGTTTGGTAACGATGCTGTTCATCTTATCCGTAGAGACACCACATTCCTGCAGAATGGCAGTAGCACTCTCTTCGGTCAACTTACGGAAGTCTTCCTCACGGGGAGTAATGATGAGTCCCGACATATCCAAGGCTCCTGGAGAAACCATCATCTGTGCATCGCCTTCTGCAAAATAAGCCTCAGGACGATGTTTCTCTCTTGGAATGACCACAGAGATATACTCATCCCCCTTGCGCCATGCGATGATATTCATCATTGGTTCAGTCTCATCACCACGAACAGGCATCGACTTATAGAGACGTTGGAAAAGAGCCTCATCGCTGTCCTCACTCTTGGAGATGATGACAAAGGCTGGAACAACAAAGTCATGAATCAAGGCAATCTTTTCGTCATCATTCAGAGAAATAATATCAGTAAGGTTGCGAGAAAGTCGCTGCCAATTAGCCTGCAAAGGCAAGATGCCACTGGTACCTGCCTGGAAATGAAGATGATCAGGAGCTGAGGCTCCACACTTCGGACCGTTATAGAACACCATCAACTCGCTATGCAAGCTCAGGAACCGGTGCATCTCACCATAATTCTTATAGATAGACTGTGGCTGATGCTTTCTTGCAGGAATCGTGAAATGAATAGGCAGAATCGGGAACGGATTCACCAAGAGAAGGAAGCGTTCATCTATCTGTTTTGAAATCTGCTCCTTAGGACGGTTCTTGTCGCAAAGGAAACATGGACGATCACCCAATGTCTTCTTATCAATCTTGGCTCCGGTGCTCACGATGCGTGCCGGATTCCACTGCACTTTCAACTGGTCGGAGAGCTGATGGGTCTCCACATGCTTGAGATCGCGGAAGCGGTGACGGGCATCTGCCCATTTCTCCATCTGGCGATTGAAGAAACGGGAGATACTGCTATCTTCCATTATATCAGCCTTGCCCTGCAACATCTGCTGGCGCGCCTTCAACTCCATGGTGCGAAGACGGTCCTTATAAAGATTATTGGCATTTACCTTATCGATACTCAAGGCAGCATCACTATTTCCTCCCCAACGACGGCAGAGGTAAAGTTCATCGTAGATTCTGCCAATACGGTAGCGACGAGAGAACACCAATCCCAAGGCATAGTCCTCACCATAACTGGTATTAGGAAATTGAATCTGACGGACCAATGGGGTAAAGAAGGCACGAGGAGCACCCAATCCATTGATACGCAGAGCATTATTACAGCCATTATCTTCGGTCCACTCCTTATGGTCTATCAATCCAGGAGGCAGTGTATTGAGATCGAAATCGCACATGCGATAAGAGCCGATCATCATGGCAGCCTTCTGCTTATGGAAGGCATCTACTATCTTTTGCAGCGTCTTAGGTGAAGAATAGAGGTCATCACTATCCAGCTGGACGGCAAACTTACCACAATGGTCGCTGTTGATAGCCATATTCCAGCAGCCACCAATGCCAAGGTCGTTGCGATCAGGCACAATCTGGACAAGGCGTCCTGCCTGCTTATCATTCCGTTCCTCCATCTCATGGGCAATCTCTGAAAGGATTTCGCCCGTACGGTCGGTAGAATGATTATTTACCACGATAACATTAAACTTGAAGCTGGTCTTCTGACTGAGTGCGCTCTTCACAGCATCAGCTATTGTCTTCTCACGGTTGAATACCGGAATAATCACAGAAGCCTCGTATTCAAACTCCTGCTCATCAAAATCAGGCTGTCGATAGAAATTGGTATCAACCAAGGCTCCCACCTTTTCGAGATGATGGGTGCAAGCCTTCTCCATCTCTATCTGTACCTCCCGGTTGCGAGGGTTCACATAGTCGAACTGCTTTTCTCCACTCTTTCTAGTATCCAGCTCATCTTCTGTATAGAGGAATTCATTGATATGGAATATCTCTCCCACTCTACTCAGATAAAGACGAAGGTCATAGAGTCCAGCAAACTGATATTCCTGTCTGTCTTGCTGCGCTGCATAGTCGAGCAGATTCTGTGCCTTCACAAGCCAGAGACTTCCGAAATCAAAGTCATCACGAAGTGAACCAGCCTGATAGTCGATGACCGGATGCTTCTCCAGCTTACCCTCCTGTACGGAGTAATGATCGGAGTATACCATGACTGCTCCCGTATCATCTGCGGTACGGAGGAAACGTTCCAAGGCATACAATCCCCAACGGATAGGAGTGGCTTTGGTACAAATGATTACATAGTCGGCATCGGTGTTCTCAGCAATACTACTAACAGTATTGGAACTCTCCAATCGGTCGACAACGATAAATGTACAACCATCAGGCACTTGATGAGAAGCAGCGAAATCAGCACTCACCAAGAGATTGATATGTTGAACTGTCTTGTTGTCATGAAGTTCCAAGAGTGCTTCCTGGGCAACATCCAGGTCTTCACAAGGCAAGAAAAGGTCTATTTTTTGTCTCATTTCTTTGTTTCTATTTTTTCGTTTTTCGTCCCATTTGGGGGCATCAAACTATGTTTTTTATCTTTATTTCAACTTATTATCTTAAAATATGTGGCAAAGATAACAATTTTTCGGCAAAAAACACTATCTTTGCAGTATGAATAATGAAAAAAAATATCTTTTAGGCCTTACACTTGCCGAATTGAAGCAGGTGGCAAAGGATCTCGGCATGCCTGCCTTCACCGGCGGACAGATAGCGAAGTGGCTCTATGAGCAGCATGTAAAGAGCATTGACGAGATGACCAATATCTCGAAAACCAACCGTGCAAAACTCGCTGCCGAATACGAAATAGGATGCTTCGGATATTCCGATGCACAACATTCTGTGGATGGTACCATCAAGTATCTCTTCCCTACCCGAAGCGGCAAGTTTGTGGAAACGGTTTATATTCCAGATAAAGACCGTGCCACACTCTGTGTTTCTTCGCAGGTGGGTTGCAAGATGAACTGTCTCTTCTGCCAAACAGGTAAGCAGGGATTCGAGGGAAGTCTGCCTGCCGGCGACATTCTGAACCAGATTTACTCATTGCCAGAGGTAGACAAGCTCACCAACATCGTATTCATGGGACAAGGCGAGCCAATGGACAACCTCGACAACGTGCTTCGGGCTACGGAAATTCTGACAGCCGACTATGGCTGGGCATGGAGTCCAAAGCGTATCACTGTAAGTTCTGTAGGCATCAAGAACAAGCTGAAGCGATTCCTGGAAGAGAGCGAATGCCATGTGGCTATTTCCATGCACGACCCTATTCCGTCTGAACGCGCCGAACTGATGCCAGCAGAAAGAGGTATGGGTATTGAGCAGGTGGTAGAGCTTTTGAAGAACTACGACTTCTCCCACCAGCGTCGCCTCTCGTTCGAATACATCGTATTCAAGGGAGTGAATGACAGCATGCAGCATGCCAAGGCAATCATCAAGTTGGTAAAGGGACTGGACTGCCGTTTCAACCTGATCCGCTTCCACCAGATTCCAGACATCCCACTGCAGGGCGTGAATGACGAAAAGATGGAGCAGTTCCGCGATTACCTTACCTCGCACGGCGTGTTTACAACCATCCGTGCCAGCCGTGGACAAGACATCTATGCAGCCTGCGGCTTGCTGAGTACCTCGAAGAAGATTGGCGAAATACGCCAGCATGAGGACGAAGAGAAAAAAGAGTAGACGAAAAGAACATAGCATAATGGTGAGAAATACGATAACGTTTCTTTTCCCGTTCTGCCTGATATTTCTCCTCTTGACAAGTTGCGGTTTAACGGGGAAGAACAGGAAAAAGCCAGCCAGTACAGGGCAACCTTACGAGATTGTACTGGAAGGAGATACCGACAGCATCGTTACCAGGATACTGACGGAAGACGTTCCAGCCCTTCCCCAACCCGAGCCTCTCTGCAAACTGATTCAGGTGAAGAAGGGGAAGACAAAAGGCAGCTACCTGCTCGTCAGAACCCGCATCATCGTCAATATCACAGATAAAGACTTCGCTGTCAAGTTGAGCCACGATGAGAATGCAGCACCGCAAAACATCATCCGCATCAATGCCCATTCTGTACAGCAGCTGCGAGAAAGACTCAATGGCGAAAAGCTCCGCCAAATTGTAGATGAAGCTGAACTGAAACATCTGGCAGAGATAATCTCCAACAATCCCAGCAAGCAGAACAAGGAGATGCAGGAAGAGGTAAAGAAGACATTCGGACTTGACATGAAAATCCCGGTATCGATGAATGCCAGCAAGAAGGCAAAAGACTTCATCTGGATTTCGAACAATGCAAGTACGGGAATGCAGAACCTGCTCGTGATGAAAGTGAAGAGTGAAGAACGAAGAGCAGGAAAAGTGAAGAGGGAAGAACGAAGAATGAAGAATTCAAATGCTTTTCATGTTAATGATAAGGCTTTGATTGATAGCATTCTTCGAACCAATATGCCGGGCGAAACCGACAGTATGTATATGGTGATTCCCGTTCTTTCAGAAAGAGGACTCTGGGAGATGAAAGGGGATGCCATGGGAGGGCCTTATGTGATGCATCGCATTCATAGGCAAACAAGCCAGACTGCAAAGCCAGGCTACAGCCTCTACATCATCGGCTTCGTCTATGCACCCGAAATGAAAAAGAAAATATTAATCAAGCAGCTCGAAGCTGCGATTTCCACAATAAAATAAAATACATCAATGGACAATAAGAAAATCAGAGTGGCTATCACTCACGGAGATACCAACGGTATCGGATATGAACTCATCTTTAAGACATTTGCAGAATCAGAGATGTTGGATTTCTGTACTCCAATCATCTATGGTTCACCTAAGGTGGCTGCCTATTACCGCAAGGCGATGAACCTTCCTGCACAGTTTTCTATCATACAGAAAGCGGAAGATGCAGAAGAAGGACGCATCAACCTGCTTGCTGCTGTAGATGAAGAGGTAAAAGTAGACATGGGTATACCTACCGACGAATCGGGTGCTGCAGCTATCAAAGCACTCGACAGAGCTATGACCGATTTCAGAGATAATCTCTATGATGTACTCATTACAGCACCTGTCAACAACCAGAATGCCCAGATAGAAGGCTTCCCTTTCAAGGGACACAAGCACTATATAGAAACTTGTCTTGGCGAAGGACAGGAAGCCCTTTCCATCCTCGTAGGTGGCAACCTTCGCATAGCATCAGTTACAGAGAAGACTCCATTCAAAAATGTAATAGCCGGAATCACCGAGGAACGCATTATCGAAAGAGTAAAACTCATGCAACAAACTATCAAAAGAGATTTTCTCATCACCAACCCACGCATAGCTGTACTTGCCCTCAATCCTCGCAGCAACGAAGAAGAAAGCTGTGGCAAGGAGGAGAGCGAAATTATCATTCCGGCTATAGACAAATTAGCAGAACAAGGTGTACAAGCTTTTGGTCCATACGCAGCAGATGAGTTCTTCGGCAAGGGATATTTCAGTGACTTTGACGGAATCATGGCCATGTATCATGACCAGGCCACTACCCCATTCCATTCTCTCTATACAGAGGACGGAGTCATCTACACAGCAGGCTTGCCTATCATCCATACAGCAGCCAACATGACTCCAAGCTACAGCATTGCAGGCTGCAATGAAGCAGACGAGGCATCATTCCGTCAGGCAGTATTCCTGGCTATTGATGCTTTCCAGAACAGAAACAGCTATGATGAGGCTATAGAAAATCCACTTCCAAAACTCTATCACGAGAAGCGTGACGAGAGCGAAAAAGTAAGATTCTCTATCCCAAAGAAGGGCGGCAAACCATTCCCTCCAAAGAATGAAAAGAACTTTACACCTCGTCCAAAGAATGAAGGTCAGGAAGCTCCGCAAGCTACAACTGAACCAGCTCAGCAAGTAGCTCCAGAAGCTTAATTTAAAGCAAAATATGATGCCCAAGAATAGGTAAACGTTAAAAAAGACCTATTTTTGGGCAATATATGCTGATATTTCAAAAAAAATGTGTAATTTTGGCAGCTAAATGGATACATCTGAACTACAGAAAATAAAACAACGCTACAATATCGTCGGAAATAGCGACGGATTGAATCATGCTCTCGATGTTGCCTTACAGGTGGCACCGACAGATCTTTCTGTGCTTATTATCGGAGAAAGTGGAGTTGGTAAGGAAATCATTCCGAGGGTGATCCATGACAACTCACCGCGCAAGAGAGAAAAGTATTTTGCCATCAACTGCGGAAGTATTCCTGAAGGCACCATAGACAGTGAGCTCTTCGGACATGAAAAGGGTTCCTTTACAGGAGCTATTGGCGAAAGCGAAGGTTACTTCGGTATAGCCAACAAGGGTACTATATTTCTTGACGAGGTGGGCGAACTGCCCATACAGACTCAGGCAAGATTGCTGAGAGTACTGGAAACGGGCGAATATATCCGCGTAGGAGGAACAGAGATTCGCAAGACCAACGTACGAATCGTTGCTGCCACCAACGTCAACATGAGAAAGGCAATCAGCGAAGGAAGATTCCGCGAAGACTTGTATTACCGACTGAATACAATTCCTATCCAGATGCCTCCACTTCGCGAACGAGGAAATGACATCTTACTGTTGTTCCGCCTTTTCGCCATGCAAATGGCAGAGAAATACAATTTGCCAAAGATCAGCTTGACAGAAGATGCCAAGAAACTCATGCTGAAATACAAGTGGCCAGGAAACGTGAGACAGCTCAAAAACATTACTGAGCAAATGTCTGTATTAAGTCGTGAACGGGAAATAAACATGGAGACACTCATGCATTTTATCCCACGCGATGAAGAGACAACTCAACTTGCCACCATCCCACAGAGCAACAACACCTCGCACAGTTATGAAAACGAACGAGAATTTCTCTATAAGATTCTTTATGAGCTAAGAGGAAACGTGAGTGACCTGCGAAGAGAGGTGGGATCATTGCGCAAGCAACTGGATGAAGCCCGTCAGCTAAGAGGAACAGAAGGATTCGGTAATCCATCCTCTGTATCGAGCATGAGTCCGACAAGCTATCCAGCAGAGTTTGACAATACACAGCCTATCACACCAACAGAGGGAATCATCCGGCATGACACAGAA
>ENA-UERK01002395-UERK01002395.1-human-gut-metagenome-genome-assembly--contig:-NODE-2395-length-12320-cov-2.373601_pt1 | contig 12320 bp, 6 predicted proteins | sample MGYA00242957_ERZ507957 | MGnify/ENA primary metagenome ERZ507957 (study PRJEB26167, sample SAMN06115538) | human gut metagenome | host: Homo sapiens | place: China:Heilongjiang | collected 2015-11-06... | reverse complement strand
AACGGATGCCACGTGTCCGCCGGCAGTATGAAAAGCTCGGCGCGCAGGTGCCTTGAGATCATCCGGCGGTACCTGGATGAGATGAAACGGCTGGGCGTGTACGACGACGCAACCGTGGTCATCACAGGCGACCACCCGTGGGCGGTGGACGACCACGTGGAGCCGACGCAGCCCCGCCTGACCGCGCTGTTCGTCAAGGAGGCGGGCGCGGCGGAGAAGCCCCTGCGCGTCTCGACGGCGCAGGTCAGCCAGGAGAACCTCATCCCGACGCTGGTAAAATCCGCCGGACTGCGCACCGACCGCGACTTTGGCACCGCCTACTCCGAGGTTCCGGAGGGCGTGGACACCGAGCGGCACCATCTCTTTGAACTGACCTACGGGAACGGATACTCCGCGCTGGTGGATTTCCGTGTCTGCGGGAAGGGGCGGGATTTCGCCAACTGGCAGGTGGACAGCCGCACCGACATCGGGTGGCTGTACAAGTGACCGCCGGACAGAGCACAGCTGTCAGCAAACAGCTGACAGCTGTCAGCAGACAGCAAACAAAGGAAGTAACGCATGGATAACGTCATGTACTATATCTGTTACCCGCTGGGGTATATCATGAAGTGGTGCCGCGAGCAGGTGGGTAACTACGGGCTTGCCATCATTCTGTTCACGCTGGTGACCAAGCTCGTGATCCTGCCCGTGTCGGTGTGGGTGCATAAGAACTCCATCCGCATGGTGAGCATCCAGCCGCAGATCAACCGTCTCAAGGCGAAGTTCTACGGCGACCGGGAGCGCATCGCGGAGGAGCAGACCGCGCTGTACAGGCAGGTCGGCTATAACCCCTTCGCCAACTCCATCCCGCTGCTGATCCAGCTGCTGCTGCTGGCGGCGGTGGTCTACATCATCAAGCAGCCGCTGACGCACGTCCTGCGGCTGGACGGCAGTACCATCCGGGCACTGGCGGATGCCCTCGGCGTCAGCGCCAAGGAGGGACAGCTGGAAATCGTCCGGGCGGCGGCGGAGGGCAGGTTCTCCGCCCTGACCGCAGGGGATCCGTCGCTGGCGGCGGCGGTGACTGCCATCCGCGGGCTGGATATGTCCTTCTGCGGGCTTGACCTCGGCGTGGAAGCCGCCGATGTCTGGGGGCTGTACACGCTGGTGCCCGTGCTGGCGGGGGGATTCTCCTTCCTGCTCTGCTGGGTGCAGAACCGCATCAATATCCTGCAGGCGGATCAGAGCAGACTCAACAAGTACGGCATGACCGTGCTGTCGGTCGGCATCTCGCTGGTGCTGGGCTTCTTTGTTTCCGCCGGCGTGGCGCTGTACTGGATTGCCAGCAACGTGTTCGCCATCCTGCAGCAGTACCTGCTCAATGCCGTCATGGATCCCAAAAAGTTCGTGGATATGGCGGAGCTGGAGGCGAGCCGGCAGGCGCTCAACGAGATCGAAAAGCTGGACGGACGCCGCGGGTCGCACGACCCCGCCGTGCGGGCGCTTGCCAAGCGGGAGCGCGCGGATTACAAGCGCTTTTTCGGCATCGTCAACAAGCATCTGGTCATCTACTCCGAGCGGAGCGGCTTCTATAAGTACTACGAGGCGCTGATTGACGGACTGCTGAAGTCCTCCAATATCACGATTCACTACATCACCTCCGATCCGGATGACGCCGTGTTCGAACTGGCAAAGACACAACCCCGCATCCGCCCCTACTACATCGGGCTGAAGAAGCTGATCCCCCTGATGATGCGGCTGGATGCCGACATGGTCGCCATGACCACGCCCGACCTTGACACCTTCTACATCAAGCGCTCGCTGGTGCGCAAGGATGCCGAGTACATCTATGTCCCGCACGACATGATGAGCATTCACATGGGCTTCCACAAGGGCGCGCTGGATCATTTCGATACGGTCTTTGCCACGGGACCGCACGTGGAGCGCGAGATCCGCTCGACCGAGCGGGTGTACGGACTGCCCGAAAAGACGGTCGTCCCCTTCGGGTACCCGCTGGCGGAAAAGCTGGAGGCGGCGTATGAGCACATGGACAAAACGCCCCATGAGAAAAAGGAAACTCTCATCGCGCCCTCGTGGCAGGAGGACAACCTGCTGGACAGCGTGATTGACACGCTGATTGCGAAGCTACGCGCGCCGGACGTGCATCTGACCGTCCGCCCGCACCCGGAGTACGTCAAGCGCTACGGCGAGCGGATGCGCGCCCTGACCGAGAAGTACGCGGACGTGCCTGCCGCCGAGCTGACCTTTGAACTGGACTTCTCGTCCAACCGATCCATCTATTCGTCCGATCTGCTCATCACGGACTGGTCGGCGATTGCCTACGAGTTCTGCTTCTCCACCACGCGTCCGGTGCTGTTCGTCAACACCAAAATCAAGATGGAGAACCCGGATTACCGGGACATTCCCGACATCCCGGTGGAGATATCCCTGCGGGATGAGGTCGGCAGATCGCTGGAAAAGCAGGAGCTGGCGGACAGCGTGAACAGCACCGCCCGCGCCCTGATCGCCGACCGCGCCGCGTGGGAGAAGCAGATCACCGACCTGCTGCACCGGCACCTGTTCAGCTACGGGCAGAACGGCGCACCCGGCGTGACCTATATCCTGACCCGTCTGCGCGACATCCAGACCGCCCGCAAGCAGGCGGAGGCAACCGCGCGCAAGGGAAAATAAAGGGAACCGCGGTCCCGACCGCGGACCGCAACCGCACATAGAAAAGGAGCACATACACATGAAAAAATTCCTGTCCAAAGCCTTCTGGGGGCTGTACATCAGCGCCGCGCTGACCGTCGCGGGCATCTGCGGCGCCGCCGCCTACATTGATCCCTCGGTCGTGTCCTTCGCCGCCTCCGCCATCGGCGGTATCCTGATTGCCGCCGGCGCCGTTCTGTTCGTCTGGTGGCGCAAGGTCAAGCTGAAGGTGTCCACCAAGCTGGGCATCGACGAGAACGCGAAAAAGGAAAAGGAAGAGGATCTCGTCATCAACGGTGAGGATAGCGCGAAAGGCGCCGCAGCCAGCGCCGCGCAAGGCGCCGCGCAGAATCCCGAGCAAAGCACCCCGGCGGACGAGCCGGCAGTCAGACAGTGACCGGACGGTATGAGCCTGACAAAATCGCAGTTTGACCTGCTCCGCCCGCTGGCGGAGGGAGAAACCGACAGCGCGCCCGCCACAGCCGAGGCGGCGGAGCTGACCGCGCGCGGACTGCTGTGCGCCGGCAGACTGACCGACGCGGGGCTGGCGGCACTGGAGCCGTACCGCGTCCGCCGCATGGTGGTGCTGGCGGCTGGGTTCGGCTCGCGCCTGCGCCCGGTCACGCTCCGCACCCCCAAGCCGCTGGTGCGCGTCAACGGCAGGCGCATCATCGACAGCCTGCTGGACGCGGCGTGCGCGGCGGGCATTGAGGACATCGTGCTGGTGCGCGGCTACCTCGGCGGGCAGTTCGACGGACTGCTGGAGAAGTACCCCCGCCTGCGCTTTGTCGAGAACCCGCACTTCCTGGAGATGAACAATATCTCCTCCGTGGACGCCGCGCGCGACCTGCTTGCCGGCGCCTATGTGGCGGAGGCTGACCTGCTGTACTATGAGCCGCGTCTTGTGACGCGCTACCAGTACGGCTCCAACTACCTTGCCATTCCGACCGGGCACACCGACGACTGGTGCTTCCATAACGACGCGGAGGGGAACATCAACCGGATCGCCGTCGGCGGCGACGACTGCTGGCAGATGGTCGGGCTGTCCTACTGGACGCCGGAGGACGGCGCCCGGCTGGGACGCGATATCCACGCGGCGCTGGAGATGCCGGACGGCGCCCGGCTGTACTGGGACGAGGTTCCCATGCGCCTGCACGGCGGCGAGTACCGCGTGGCGGTGCGCCCCTGCCGCTTCGGGGATGTCATGGAGATCGACACCTTTGAGGAACTGAAGGCGCTGGATCCGTCCTACGCGGACTATCCGGACGAGGTGTGATACCATACGCAGAGCGCGTATGCGCACTGCGCATGCGCAGTGCGCGAAAAGAGTAAAGAGTAAAGAGTAAAGAGTAAAGAGTAAAGAGTAAAGAGCAAAGAGCAAAAAGCCACGAGGAAGGAGATTCCCCATGAGACCGAACCGTAAGACTGCCGCCGTGCGCGCGGCGTGCCTGTTTCTGATTGCCCTCCTGCTCCTGCCGGTGCTGGGCGGCTGTTCCGGAAAAACGCCCGAAGCCGGGACCGGCACCGTCCCCGCGACGGGGGCGCCCACCCAGCCGGCGACCGACCCGGCGACGAATGCCGCAAGCGATCCGGAATCCGCAACCGATACGGGGACGGAGACCGAGACAAAACCCGTGACGGAGCCGCTCCGGCTGACCTCCAACCGGGAGCTGACCTTTGCGCCCCTGCCGGACTGCAAGGGCTTCCTGTATGTGGAGAATGCCGAGTGCGAGGCGGTCGCGGACGAAGCATACGGCTATGTCGCCCGCGTCACCCTGACCGAGATGACAAAGAAACTGAGCGTTATGCTGGATTATGTCGGGTATCTGGAGCAGTTCGGGCTGTCCCCGATAACTCCGTCCGCCTCCACGCACATCCTGTGCATGACGCGCAACAAAAAGGGCGAAACGGCGGGCATCCTCTGCGACTACGAGACGGCGGAGGACGGAACCGTCCGCTTCGTGACCATGCCCCTTGTCAACGACCGCGTGCGGGCGGGGGACTGGGTGGATATTCTGTATATCAGATTTGCCGATACACCGCTGGAGGTGATGGAAATGACTAACGACCGGTATGTTAACCCCGAGCGCACGACTCTGCAGGTGGCAGGGCTGAAGCGCTCCTATACGTTCCTGCATTTCACCGATCTGCACGCCTGCGCCTGTGAGGGCGTGGAGCCTGCCGACCGCCTGCAGTACTGTCAGGCGCGCGAGAAGGGCTTTGCCAGCCCCGAGATGACCAGCGCGGCGCGTATGCCGTACCTGTTCGCCTACGGGCAGCGCATTCAGGCGGATATGCTGTTCCTGACCGGGGACATCATTGATTTCCCGTCGGACGCGAACCTGTCCCTGCTCAAGTCCTGTGTCCGGAACAGCCCGGTGCCGTCCATGTATATCACCGGGAACCACGACTGGAGCTTTTTCGACAACTACAACTCCGCCTACGCGCGGCAGACCTACCTGCCGCAGCTTGCGGAGATTTCCGGCGGCAACACGGCGTTCCACTACGTGGAGTACGAGGATCTGATCGTGGCGGCGCTGGACAACGCCATGGATGAGGTGCCGGGCGAGGCGCTGAACGGACTGCGCAAGCTGTGCCAGGGGACAAAGCCCATCATTCTGCTCATGCACATCCCCATGACCGTGGAGACGCTGACTCAGCCCACCAAGAACGTGTGGGGACGGGACATCTGCATGGGACCCGGCGGCGTCGGCTACTGGATCGACACGGTGTACGGGCTGTACCAGCTGGTGGCTGTCCAGGAGACGCCCATCGTGGCGGTGGTCACGGGGCACGTGCATTTCAGCCACGAGGACACGCTGCCCAACGGCGTACCGCAGATCGTGACCGGAACCGCCTCGCAGGGCGGACTGTGCCGCGTCATCACGGTCGAGCCGAAGGCGGACTGAGCGCGGGGCAGGGAGGGAGTAGCTATGGCATTCGTACTGAAATGCATGAGCTTCAACCTGCGGGTTGCCGCCGCGTGTGACGGAGTCAATATGTTTTTCCGCCGCGCGCCGCGCGTGCTGGAGGTGCTGGAGCGTGAGCAACCCGACCTCGTGGGCTTTCAGGAGGTCACGGACGATATGCGCGCCTGGCTGACGGAGCATCTGCACGGCTACACCCTGCAGGGCTGCGGGCGGGAGCGCAACTGCCACGGGGAATCCATGCTGTTGGGCTACCGCACCGGCGTGTGCGAGCTGCTGGCGCTGGAGAACAGGTGGCTGTCCCCGACGCCGGACGTCCCCGGCTCCACCTTCGGCGGCGACCAGAGCAGCTGTCCGCGCATGGTCACGGCGGTTCTTCTGCGGCACAACGCCTCGGAGCAGCCGTTCCGGTTTCTCAATACGCATCTTGACCATGTCGGTGCGCAGGCGCGGTATCTGGGCGCGATGGAGATCGTGCAGCGGATTGCGGCTTGGCGGGAGCCGTTCGTGCTGACCGGCGACTTCAACGCACCGCCGGACGCGCCGGAGATCCGGCTGATCACTGCGGCGCTTGCCGGGCGCGGCGCCGTGGACTGCACCGCCGGACTGCCCGGCACCTTCCACGATTACGGCAGGCTGCCGCCGGAGAAGCGCGAGCGGATCGACTATATCTTTTCGGACGGCAGGTGCCTTGATGCTTACGCCGTGCCGGATCAGCCCGTAAACGGGCAGTACTATTCGGATCATAACGCCGTGGCGGCTCTCATCGAGCTGCCCTGAAAGGGGAGAACATAGGCATATGGCAGAAAGCAGAAAGCGGCCGGACGAAAAGCCGGAGCAGAGCGGGACTGCCCCGTCCGGGACGGAGTCTGCGGCATCGCAGGTTCTGCGGGGGCTCCGGGACAGCGTGAAGGCTGAGCTCCGGGACGCTGCCGAAACCGCCTCGCTGAAGATGCATCTTGCGCGGGCGGAGAAGGAAAAGAAGGAGCTGTTCCGTAAGCTGGGCGAGGTCAGCTATGAGCGTCTGCGCCCGAAGCACGGCAGTGTGCAGTCCGAGCTGGACGCGCGTGCCGAGTCGCTTGCCGTGCGCATCGGGCAGACGTCCGTCGTCCAGTATCTGGAGCAGAATATTCAGAACTTCAGGATGCGCTTTCTCAATCTCATCGAACAGCACGACTGAGTACGGCTTGCGGCGGATCTTCTCGGTCAGCTGTCCGGCGTCATCGTAACCGACATAGCCGGGAGGCGATCCGATGAGACGGCTGACCGATTCCTTTTCCATAAACTCCGACATATCCAGCCGGATCAGCGTTTCCGGAACATGGAACAGATCGTCCGCCAGACGCTTGACCAATTCGGTTTTTCCGACCCCGGTCGGTCCGGCGAAGATGAAGGACACCGGCTTGTGCTTAGCGCTGACACCCGCACGGTTGCGTTTGACTGCACGTGCCACGGCGGCAACGGCGCGATCCTGCCCGACGATATGCGTCTTCAGGCGCTGTTCCAGCTTGTCCACCTGTTCAAATTCGCTTTCGGTGATGGAGGATGCCGGGATTCCCGTCCAGATCTCTACGACCTGCGCAAGGTCTGCGGCAGTCAGCGTAACGGATTCGCAATCCTTTTCCAGCTCGCACAGACGGGCTGTCATCTGCAGTTCCTTGGCTTTGATTCCTGCCAGCTCTTCGTACTTTTTCTGCTCGTCCTGCGCGTCTGCCGTCTTGCCGGTAACGCCCTCCAGCTCCTCGCGCTTCTCCCGGAGCTTAAGCAGTTCGTCGCGGATTTCATAAGATTCGTTCAGCGATGCCGAGGACAGGGACAGGCTCGCTGCAGCTTCATCCAGCAAATCAATCGCTTTATCCGGCAGGTAGCGATCCGTGATATATCGTTCCGACATGGCGGCGGCACGGTACAGCACCTCGTCCGGGATGCGGATCCGGTGGAATTCCTCGTAGTAGTGCTTGATACCGCGCAGCATTTCCACGGATTCCTCCACGGACGGCTCCTCTACCATGACCGGTTGCAGGCGCCGCTCCAGTGCGGTATCCTTTTCGATATACTTGCGATACTCGGTCAGCGTAGTCGCGCCGATCAACTGCACCTCGCCGCGCGAGAGTGCCGGTTTGAGAATGTTGGCAGCATTGGAAGAGCCTTCTGCCTGTCCGGATCCGACGATATTATGAACCTCGTCAATCACTAAAATGACATTTCCTTCCGACTTCACCTCGTTCAGTAATCCCAGGATGCGCGTTTCAAACTGTCCGCGGAACTGCGTCCCGGCTACCAGGGCGGTCAGATCGACCAGCCACACTTCCTTGCCGCGGAGCTTATACGGTACCTGTCCGGTGGCGATACGGATGGCAAGCGCCTCTGCGATGGCGGTTTTGCCAACGCCCGGTTCACCGATCAGACAGGGATTGTTTTTCTGCCTCCGGCAGAGTATCTGTGTCACGCGGGCAAGCTCCCGCTCCCGCCCGACGATACTGTCCAGCTTGCCTTCCCGCGCCGCATCGGTCAGGCAGGTACAGTAGGTCGGCAGAAATTTGAGCTGTTTTTTCTCCTTGGCTCCGGATTTCTGATCCTCCGGCTGGCGGCGCCCCGCGCCACGCTCACCGGACGGTCTGTTTACCTGCCGCTGGTCGGATGCGGCAAGCTCCGCCAACCCCATATCTTCAAACAGACGCGGAATATCAATTGCCGGTGCGCCGCCGTCCTCCAGATCGTCCTGATCGGAAGGAACAAGTGCATCGGTTACGGAGTCCTCCATGTTTTCCAGCTGTTCGGGCGTGATTCCCATCCGCTTTGTGATGTCATCCAGTGCCTGATTGACGGGCAGTCCGGATTCGCGCGCGCACCGGAGGCAAAGTCCCTCGCTGGTGCGCTGTCCGTCCTCCATTTTTGTTATGAAAACCACAGCCATTCGCTTGTGGCATTTTGAGCACATAATCATACGTTCCGTTTTCCTTTCAGCCGCAGAGTATCCTCTCCGGCAGACAGTGTATGCAGAGATTTCACCAAAATCCCAACGATATATTATCATGTTTTCCTGTCATTGTCAAGGGCGGACAGGTGAATTTTTGCGGTCGGCAACGTCGGGATTCCGTCACAAAAAGCAAATGATTCGTAACAGGAAGCAATACCGCGATAGAAGATAAGCAAGCGAGGAAATTCCGTAATCGACTTTAGCATACCAGCAAGGAGAGCCGCCCTCACCGGGCGGCTCTCGATTATGAATAAACCAGGAAACCGCTTAGGCGCGTTCCTCATTCTTTTTCTTCCCCCGGGTGCATCCGACCGCCGTGGCAGCCGTTGCGGCTACAGCCAGCAAGCCGGCACCGCCCAGCGCTGAGTTACAGCCCTTTCCGGAAGCCGATGCTGCGGCAGTTGTGTCGGCATCGGATGCAGGGGCAGTTGCCGTTACCGGAGCGAAAGTCGTTTCGGCGGAAGCGCCTGTAGCATCTCCTGTGCCGGTTTCGGTATCGGGCTGTGCGCTCTCGGTATCCGTTTCGGTGGAAAGCTCCTCCTTGCCGGTCACATAGGTCGTTCCGACGGGAGCGACAACGACATCGTCATAGGCGCAGTTGACATTGTACGCCCGCAGGGAAATGACACCGGCGCGCAGTCCCGCAACAGAGAATTCCGTAGCCGGCTTGCCGTCCATATACAGGATGCAGGTATTGTCCTGTACGCGAATGGCAACATCCACCCACTTGCCCGGCTCCAGATCGAAATTGTCCACCCTTTGCAGGATGCTCTCGGCACCACCCTTGTATTCGCGGATCATCAGGAAATGATACAGGGGATTATAGTGTATATCGTACTGGTTTCCGGAGTCTGTGCGCCGTAGGGACACACCGATATTGGCATCAATCTCGGCACTTGCGCAGTCAAAGCGCATCCGGTAATGCAAATCGAATTCCTGATACTCTTTTTCGGTAGTCAGCATCATGATACCGGTTCTTCCGCCGCCAACCTCGGCGATCTGATTGCCGCTGTTGCCCGCTTCGTCGGTGACGGAAAAGCCCTTATTGATCAGCTGAAGTGTCTCGGCATCGTCAAAGGTCTCGGTGAAGTACTTCATGCGGACAACTTCCGGATTTGTTACCGACGCATTGTCGATATACACAGCCTGCTCCGCACTGCCTGTGTGCGTGACGCCGAGGTAAGCCGTTCTGCCGCTTGTCAGTGTGAAGGTCAGGCTGACCTTGGCAAAGCTGTCGCCTGTCTCCAGCGCCTTCTCGGCAAGGATCTCGCCGCTTACGGCATCCCGAACTGTCAGGGCGCCGCTGCCCGCGAGCAAACGCACGTCCGCCGTGAAGGTATGCTCGCCCTTACTCATCCACAGCACCTGGCATAGTGTTCCGTCCCCATATACAACGCCGAAATGGTTGTTTCCGTCGGTTTGGACTTCGGCTCCGCCGGGTTTGCCCTCGACCGGCTGGAAGCTCCAGTTGGACAGCCCGGAGGTGAAGTTTTTGTAACGGCGCACATTACGTTCAAAATCGCCGTACCGGAACTGCGATGCACTGCGAATGCCGCAGTCGGTAATGATATCGGTACCCTGAATGCACTCCAGTGTGCAGGCACCGAAGTAGCGGTTGTTGTGGATGCGAACCCCCTTGACGGGAGAAAAGTCGTCGGTCTCGGTATTGTCAAAGGGCTGTTTTCCAAAGTACGGGTTGTCAGGCCATGCGCCTACCGCAGAGGAGCCGCCGCCCAGGCAGGAATCATACACCTCCACATTCCTGATCTCCTGCATATCCAGCCTTGGGTTATCCGTCCCCCACGGGATAAAGGTAATGCCGTGCCCGCCGACCAGGTAAGAATGCCGCACGACCAGATTATCCACGCAGTTGTCGCCGTCCGGGTTGGCGTGCCACCAGGCGATACCGCGGGGGTCATTGTAGGTTGAGCAGATGGTCACGGCGTCGTCGTTGGAGTAGAAGAAGCACCGATTTATGGTGATGTTCTTGGTGCCGACCGTGGCGGAAATGCCGTCGCCCGAGGCGCAGGTCACCTCCCACATGGACACGCCGGACACATAGATATTCCGGCAGGTGCGCAGGTTGATGTGATAATTATTGGTGCGTCGGAGGTGGACATCGCTGATCTCCACGTTTTCACAGCGGAAGAAGCCGAGGGGAATCAGATGGATTTTATACGGGCAGCCCGTCCAGAGCGAACCGGCAGACACACTGTCCAGATTTTCGCCGCCGGCGTCCTGCATCCGGATTACGCCGCCGCCCGTTACGCGTACATTGCTTACCTGGTCGCCGTGTATGAGCGGCATATTGTGGCAGGAAGCGGCGTGCGTCCAGTTCACGCCGGGAATGCTGACGTCGTGCCCGTACACAACGTCATAGGCATAGTCAGCCGGGCGGGGGGATTGCCAGATAACCGCTCCCGTTTCAATGCGAAGCTCGACGTTGTCCTTAAGCCTGATGTTTGTTGCCACATAACGTCTTCCATAGAAGGAATCGTCTCCCGGTACCACGACCACGCCGCCGCCCTTGGCGCTGACGTGGTCGATCGCCTGCTGGATTGAAGGCGTATCGTTGGTGAAGCCGTCACCGCGTGCGCCGAAATCCAGCACCGACACAGTGTAATCCGGCAGGGTAAAGGCATATGGATTCCCACCGTCGTAGCTGTCGCCGTTCCGGATCCAGAACCGCTCGCCAATACGCACCGGTTTACCGTCCTCCCCCGCAACGCCCAGCAGGAACAGCGAGGAAAGGCGGGTCATGCCGGCATTCTCATACGGTACAGTCAGCGTAAAGGCGGTGCCGTCCGCCGTGCAGGAGGTCAGTTTATCCTGCTCACGCAGATCCAGCCGATAGTTTTCCGGTTTTGTTTCGTACAGCGTGACTTCTCTGCCGGCGTATGCGCTGTCCAGCGTGCCGCACACCGTGACGGTTTTGCCGTCGGTGGTACAGGAGGTCAACTTGCCGACATTGCCGGTCAGGGCAGCCTCACGTTCAAAGGTCACTGCCTCGATCTCTATGCTGCCCGATGCGGCGCCGATGGGTTCCAGCCGGAACCCGTACAGGTAACCGGACAGGTTGCGGCAGGCGGACAGATTGAAGTAGTAGGTTGTGTCGCCGGAACGGGGCTGGACATCCAGGACAACGGACTTGTCTACGGTATACGCGGGGTCATCCGTCGTAGTATAGGACAGACGGATGCGCGAAGCATCGGTGCCGTTGCTCATGCGGATGAGAACGGTGTTGCGCAGGGGCAGCAGTGCGCTGTACGCCGTCCCCTGTTTGACGGAGATGGGCGGCGAGGTCAGGGTGCTGTCGTTACCGGTCAGTGTGTAAATCAGCCGCCCGTTTTTCCACGTCACGCCGCCGTTCCGGGCGGAGAAATCCGCAACAGATTTCTCTGATGTAAATTCAAAATCATACTCCCGCTTTTCCACGATGGGGATGTATACGCTTTCCACCGAAACGTTCCGCAAGCTGACATCGGTGTTGTAGGACTGGATGTACAGCGTGCCACCCTCAAACTTGTCATTGCCCGTTTCGGACAGCTCGTGTACCGTCTCGCCGTCTATCTGCCAGAGCAGGTGATTTTCCGCAAACTCCAGGGAAACAGTATGCCATTGCTCCGCCGTCAGCTTGTAGCTCTTGCCGGGGCAGACGTGGCTGTCGGAGCCATCATTGCCCAGTCGCCGGATCCGAACCAGCTCGCCAACCGTGTTGTACTCAA
>ENA-UERK01002393-UERK01002393.1-human-gut-metagenome-genome-assembly--contig:-NODE-2393-length-12333-cov-11.526191_pt1 | contig 12333 bp, 8 predicted proteins | sample MGYA00242957_ERZ507957 | MGnify/ENA primary metagenome ERZ507957 (study PRJEB26167, sample SAMN06115538) | human gut metagenome | host: Homo sapiens | place: China:Heilongjiang | collected 2015-11-06... | reverse complement strand
TGAATAGTGTTGTTGGATATAGCAATTTGCCGATAACCGGTGAAACTTTGCAGGAGTGGCAGGAAACCGATATTTTTACCTGGGCAGAAACGCACGGAATAGAAGTTGTATAAAAATAAAAAAAGGGGAGTCGTGCAGTGCATTGCACGGCTCCCCTTTGTCATATCAGCTTACTTATTCAGCTCGTCAAACATATCCTTTATCATCTTTTTGACCTGCGGGATAACGTCATCAACGGCAACCTTCTCGTTGATGCTCTTTGTGCGGGTCATGACCTCGCAGCAGCCCTCGGCAAGGTTTCTCGGGCTGACAACAACTCTGACCGGGCAGCCGAGCAGGTCTGCGTCGGAGAACATAACGCCGGGGCGCACGTTTCTGTCGTCGTAAATAACCTCGATTCCGTCCTTCTGCATCTCGTCATAGAGCTTGTCGGCAAGAGCCTTTGCGTCTGCGTCGTCAGATCTCAGGCAGCACAGATGAACCTGCCACGGAGCTATCGTTATCGGCCAAATGGGACCGTAATTATCGTGGCGAACCTCGCACACGGAGGCCGCAAGTCTGCCTACGCCGATACCGTAGCAGCCCATTATCGGATACTGCTCGTTGCCGTCCTTGTCGAGATAGGTCATATGCATAGACTTTGTGTATTTTGTGCCGAGCTGGAAGATATTGCCGACCTCGATGCCGCGCGATATATTTATCGTGTGCTTGCCGCACTGCGGGCAGATTCCGCCGTCAACTATCTTTGCAAGGTCGTTATACTCGACCTCGCCCACATCGCGCGGGATGTTGAGACCGGTATAGTGGTGGTCGTCCTCGTTAGCGCCGCAAGCGAGGTTGGTGGCGCCCTTGAGCGAATTGTCGAAGAGAACCGTTACGTTCTCGGGCAGACCGACGGGGCCTATGAAGCCGGCATGAATTCCGCTCTCATCGGTGATAACTGCGGGATGAACCGCCTCACCTAAGAGGTTGGTGAGCTTCGTCTCGTTTATATCGAGGTCGCCGCGGACAAAGATAACAACATATTCGTCCGTCGCGTTCTTCTGATACACGACCGCCTTGCAGGATTTCTCAAGCGGGGTGTGCAGGAATTCGCAGACCTCTTCAATGGTGTGTATATCGGGCGTATATTCTTTCCTGAGTTCGTTGAGAGTATCGTCTGCCGCATTTTCCACAATGCTCTGCGCTGCCTCCATGTTTGCGCGGTAGTCGCACTCTGAGCAGACGGCTATAGAATCCTCGCCCACGGGAGTTAGGAGCATATACTCGTGAGAAATGCTGCCGCCCATCATGCCGGAATCGGATTTGACGGTTATTACCTCGGGAATGCCCGCACGCGCAAAAATGCGGTTATAAGCGTCATAGCATTCCTGATAGTAGCTCTCGAGATCCTCCTGCGAGGTGTGGAAGGAATAGGCGTCCTTCATGGTGAACTCACGAACGCGGATGAGACCGCCGCGCGGACGACCCTCGTCGCGGAACTTGGTCTGAATCTGATATATCATAAAGGGATACTTTGTGTAGCTGTTGGCGTAGTCGCGTACAAGCTGAACCGCAGCCTCCTCGTGGGTCATGCCGAGCACCATGCGCGCGTTGTTGCGGTCGGTGAAGCGAAGAAGCTCGCTGCCGACGCTCTCATATCTGCCAGACTCATCCCAGAGTGAAGCGGGGAGAGCTACCGGGAACAGAACCTCCTGGCCGCCGATATTGTCCATTTCCTCGCGGATAATATTCTCGATTTTCTTCGTTATGCGGCGCAGGGGGAGGAACTGAGAATAGATGCCGTTGGCCACGTTCTTCATATAGCCGCCGCGCAGCATCAGCGCGTGGCTGTCAATAACGCAGTCGGAGGGCTTCTCCTTGAATCTTTCGCCGACAAGCTTGTCAAGTTTCATCTTTTTTCATCCTTTCAAAAAAATAAGCCCCGGGCTAAAAAGCCTGGGACAAACCATAAAGTCTGCGGTACCACCCAAGTTCGGACAAAAAGTCCGCTCTCAAAGCGACGAAAGCCGTCTTTCCGATAACGCCGGAATGCGTCAGCGCATTTTACGCTGCGGCTCCGAGGCGGGTTCGGAGATTCTGCCACTGAGACTTGCACCAACCGTCTCATCTCTCTGCCGGCATAAAAACCTAATTTTCCTCTTCATAGCCTTTAACAGTCAATAATTCTACTATGCCGCAGTTTAAAAGTCAATGCCTGCCGCGGTGTTTTTTCAAAATTTCACGGTAAAATACATTTTAAATATTGATTTAATATAGACGCTATATTATAATTAACTAAAAAATATAACTTACGAAAGGAAATTTATATTATGGCTGCACAAAACAAGACGAGACCGTTCGGTATGCGGGATTATTTCGGCTATGCGATGGGCGATTTCGGCTGCAATATGAGCTTTGCTCTGATAACAAACTATCTCATGCTGTTCTATACCCAGTATGTCGGGCTGGAACTCAAAGATTGGGCTTGGATAATCATAGTCGGAAAAGTATGGGACGCTATAAACGACCCGCTGATAGGCGGCATGGTGGACAATGTCCGCATAGGCAAAGGCAGCAAGTTCATGCCGTGGATAACCATAGGCGGAAGCTCTCTGATAATCTTCACTACGCTTTCTTTTATGCCGATAGCCTCCATGAGCTATATCTTCAAGGTCATTTATTGCCTTGCAATCTACTGCATTTGGTCGGTTGCCTACACAATGGCAAATGTGCCCTACGGCGCGCTCCATTCGTGCATAACAAACGACCCCTCAAAGCGCACTAATCTCTCGACCTTCAGATCGATAGGCGCGGGACTCGCGCAGGTGCTTACAATGCTTCTGCCGCTTATAGTCTATGACAAGGATCACAATCTCATCGGCTCAAGAATGGTCTATGTCGCACTTGTATGCTCGGCGATAGGCTTTGCCGGCTTTATGCTTGTGCGCCTGCTTGTGACCGAGCGTGTTGCCGCCGAAGCGCATGACAAGACCGATAAGATGAGCTATCTCAAGGCCATAAAGGGCTTCTTTACAAACAGACCTCTGCTTGCTATAACCGCCGTTTCGTTTGCTCAGGTTATCTGCTTTATGTCCATGAGCACTGTCAATGTCATAATATTCCAGTCTTATTTTCACAACACGAAGATACTCGCGGCTGCAAATATAGTACCTTATCTTCCGCTCGTTGTTCTTATGCCCTTTATAGGCAAGATAACGAAGAAAATCGGCAAGAAGAAGCTTGTGGTCATAGCCTCATCGATAAGCCTTGTGGCGGGTATAATCTCGTGCTTTATCCCTATGGATCCCACGGCGACAAGCTCGCTGATAATCTATATGGGCGTGCTCATGCTGCTCTATACGAGTAACGCCGTGTTCACTATAATCCTTTGGGCAATGGTCGTTGACTGTATTGACTATCAGTATGAAAAGACGGGCAGCCGTGACGAGGGCTCGCTCTATGCGCTGTTTTCGTTCTTCCGCAAGCTTGCCCAGGGTCTCGGCTCGGCACTCTCGGCGGGACTGCTCGCGGTGTGCGGATATGTTGAGTCCCTCGGCGCGAATCAGACGGCTCAGACCGCTTTGAACATCAAAAATATGTATCTCATAGTTATGACCGTCGGTGTAGCGTTGACCGTTGTTGTCACGCAATTTGTCTATAATATCAATAAAGACAGGGGAACGGTTGCCCCCATAGACATAGAACCCGACCCCGCGCCGGAAAATTTTGAATAAATAGAGCCTTCGCTATTGATTTTCAATTCCGCTTTTGATATCATTTATAATTATGAGTCATAAGCAAAGGAGACATACAAATGGATAGACTTGAAATTTCAAAGCTGTTCAGCTCATATGAGGAGCTCGGCGGCAAGGAGATAACGGTCTGCGGATGGATTAAGACCCTCCGTGACTCAAAGGCGATAGGCTTTATGGAGATTAACGACGGCAGCTCGTTCAAGAGCCTGCAGGTTGTTTTCGAGAGCGCAAAGGTAGAAAACTACAAGGATATAGTCAAGCTGAATGTCGGCGCGGCAGTCAGAGTTACGGGTACATTTATTCTGACTCCCCAGGCGAATCAGCCGTTCGAGCTCAATGCTTCTTCAATCGAGGTCGAGGGTCAGTCAACTCCCGATTATCCTCTCCAGAAAAAGCGCCATACGCTCGAATATATGAGAACGATAGCGCATCTGCGCCCGAGAGCGAATATTTATTCCGCGGCCTTCCGCGTTCGCTCGACCGCCGCTTACGCTATTCATAAGTTCTTCAATGAGCGAGGCTTTATCTATGCACACACACCGCTCATTTCCTGCAGCGACTGCGAGGGCGCGGGTGAGATGTTCAAGGTAACGACTCTTGATATTGCAAACTCGCCCAAGAACGAGGACGGAACCGTCGATTTCAAGCAGGATTTCTTCGAGAAGCCCGCTTATCTGACCGTTTCCGGCCAGCTTGAGGGCGAGGCGATGGCTCTTGCTTTCGGTAAGATATATACCTTCGGCCCCACCTTCAGAGCCGAGAAGTCCTACACTCAGCGCCACGCTGCGGAGTTCTGGATGATTGAACCCGAGATAGCCTTTGCCGACCTTAATGACGACATGGAGCTTGCGGAGGCCATGATAAAGTATGTCATCTCCTATGTTATGGAGAACTGTAAGTCGGAGCTTGAGTTTCTCAACAAGTTTGTTGATAAGGGACTGCTCGAGAGGCTTAATTCCGTTGTCAGCTCGGATTTCGCGCACGTCACCTATACCGATGCCGTCAAGGAGCTTGAGAAATACAACGACGAGTTTGACTACAAGGTCTATTGGGGCTGCGACCTTCAGACGGAGCACGAGCGCTGCCTGACCGAGCGCATCTTTAAGCGCCCTGTATTCGTCACCGACTATCCCAAGGAGATTAAGGCCTTCTATATGCGCCTTAACGATGACGGAAAGACCGTTGCCGCAGTTGACCTGCTCGTTATGGGCATAGGCGAGATAATCGGCGGCAGCCAGCGTGAGGAGAGACTCGATGTGCTTACAGAGCGCATTGAAGAACTCGGACTCGACCCCAAGGATTATTGGTGGTATCTTGACCTTCGCCGTTACGGCGGCGTTAAGCACAGCGGCTTCGGCCTCGGCTTTGAGAGACTGGTTATGTATCTCACCGGTATCTCCAATATCCGCGACGTGCTTCCGTTCCCGAGAACAACAGGTTCTGCGGATTTCTAAAAATGACAGAGCACCCGTACTTTTTATGTGCGGGTGCTTTTTTTCGAGAAAAAATCTCCCTTGCCGAATCGGCAGGGGAGAACTCTTTTTTATTCGATTGTCTCTATTTTTATAAGATTTGTGTTGCCGGATTTTCCGTTTATCGCGCCGCATGTCATTACGATATTGTCGCCCGGCTCGAGATTGAGCGCGTCCTTTGCGACCTTCTGCGCATGATAGAAAAGAACGTCGGTCGAATTGAATTTTTCGCTGAGCACGGGCATAACACCCCAAGAGAGCGCGAGCTTGTACCACACAGCCCTGTTTGTCGCCATACCGATTATGTCCGTCGGCGCTCTGAAACGCGATACCATGCGAACCGTCATGCCGGAGATAGATGCGACAACAATAGCTTTTGCGTCTATGTCAATAGCCATTCCGCAGGTTGCGTGGGAAATAGCGTCGACGCGGTTCTTTATCTTGAAATCGTTGTTGCGGAAACGCTTTGCATAGTGTATGTGCTTCTCGGTCTCCTCAACTATCTCGGCCATCGTGCGAACGGTCTCGACGGGGTATTTGCCCGCCGCCGATTCACCCGAGAGCATAACCGCGCTCGTGCCGTCATAGACCGCATTGGCGACATCCGAGATCTCCGCCCTGGTCGGGCGCGGATTGGTTATCATAGATTCGAGCATCTCCGTTGCAGTGATAACGCGCTTGCCGAGCAGACGGCATTTAGTGATTATATATTTTTGAAGTGCGGGGAGCTCGGTGAAGGGGACTTCAACGCCGAGATCGCCGCGGCCTATCATTATTCCGTCGCACTCTTCGCAGATTTCCTCTATGTTATCTATGCCGGTGCGGTTCTCTATTTTGGCGATTATGTCTATGCCGTCGCCGCCGTTCTCGCGGAGAAATGCCTTGAGATCAACGAGATCCTGTCTGCGCGAAACAAAAGACGCCGCGATATAGTCGACGTTATTCTGAATACCGAACAGCAGATCTTCCTTGTCCTGCTCGCTGAGGTATACCTGATTGAGCACCTTGTTGGGAAAGCTCATACTCTTTCTGTTTGAAAGCTCGCCGCCGGTGATGACCCTGCACCTTACATCTGTGTCGGTTTTACCGATGACTTCGAAAATCACAAGCCCGTTGTTTACCAAAATGCGGTCGCCTATAGAGATATCGTTGACGAGTCCCGCATAGGTCACGCTGACGCGGCTTTGATTGCCCACAATATCCTCGGTGGTGAACGAAAACTCGTCGCCGTCTTGAAGAAATATCTTTCCATGTTCAAAGGTTTTGATTCTGTACTCGGGACCCTTTGTGTCGAGCATTATCGCAATCGGGAGATTGAGTTCTTCGCGCACTTTCTTTATCATATTGAGCTTTTCGAGATGCTCCGGATGAGTGCCGTGGGAGAAGTTGAGCCTCGCAACGTTGAGACCCGCCTTGCACATTTCGGTGAATATTTTCGGGTCGCTGCTGGCAGGACCTATTGTGCATACTATCTTTGTCTTTCTCATTATATCCCTTCATTCCCTTTATATAATCGTATTTATTATATTATATCTTGTCTCCGGGTGCAATACAGCAAAATAAAAAAACAGTCAACTTTTGAAATATACATTATATTGATTTCACTCAAAAACCCGTATATTCCGAGTGCCGAGAAATTGCAGATAAAAAGTTCGGGATTTTTAAAAAAAGACTTGATTTTTTAAGCGCAGTCATATATAATAGACGAGCATTTGATTGCAGACACGGAGAGTTGTCCGAGCTGGTCGAAGGAGCACGATTGGAAATCGTGTAAACGTCAAAAGCGTTTCGAGGGTTCGAATCCCTTGCTCTCCGCCAAAAGTCCACCGTAATTTTGATAGAATTACGGTGGACTTTTTCTATGCCCAAAAACCGCTTGAAATAGGGCTTTTCGGCTGTTTCAGCGCATAAGTGAACCACGCTGCAGAGCAATTCTGCGGCGGGGTTTCGTGCGTTTTACGGCTGCTTCGGCACTTTGAGCCGAGGTAATTGTTAGCATAATCGTTAATTGACGGTTGAACCGTTTATACCCTTGCAATCGTCCAGCTTTGGCTCTCGGTCTGGAGCTGCACCATATGGGCAAAAATACCGTCCGTTTGCATAAGTTCCGCGGGCGAGCCCTGCTCGGCTACCGCGCCATCCTTGAGCACCACAATTTTGTCAGCGCCGGAGACGGTGCGCATACGGTGTGCGATGATGAGGACGGTCTTATTCTTGATTAGGAGGGACAGTGCCTCCTGAATGGCCGTTTCGTTCTCCACATCCAAGCTGGCAGTTGCCTCGTCCAGCAGAATGATAGGCGCGTCTTTCAGGAAAGCGCGGGCAATGGAGATGCGTTGCCGCTCGCCGCCGGAAAGCTCGCAGCCGTTTTCGCCGATGTTGGCGTTCCATTTATCCGGCAGCTTTTCGACAAATTTGTCCACATTGGCGAGCCTTGCCGCCGCGATTACCTCTTCGTCCGTAGCGTCCTTGCGACCGATACGGATATTTTCCAGAATACTGTTGTTAAACAGCGTCACGTCCTGGAACACGATGGAGTAGAGACTCATCAGTTTTTCCGGGTCGATTTCGGACACGTCCATGCCGCCCACGGTGATTTTGCCCCGGTCAATGTCCCAGAACCGCGCTGCCAGGCGGGAAACGGTGGTCTTGCCGCCGCCGGATGGACCGACAAGCGCCGTAACCTGTCCCTGTTTCGCCGTAAAGGACACATCCCGAAGCACCGTTTCGCCGCTTTGATAGGAGAAGCCCACATGGTCGAATACGATGTCGCAATTCTGGTTGGTGAGCTGTTCGCTGCCGGTCTGCACAGGGCAATCTAAGAGTTCATTCATGCGCTCGATGTTGCTGTTTGTGCCGATGATTGCGGCGAGGTTTTGCAGCGTCCCCTCCAAAGGGTCATACAGACGGGATACTACCAGCAGGAACATAAAGAAGGTCAGAACATCCAGCTCGCCCTTGACCAGCAGAGATGCGCCCGCAAGAGCTGTGGTGGCGATGCCCAGCCGCAGCACAAGACTTGCGGAAACCACAAAGACAGCCGTTCCCAGCTCGCTTTTGACGAGACGGCTCTCTACGGCACGGATCTTCTTTTCCAGCCCTGCAAGATAGCTTTTTTCGGCATTGTTGGCACGCAGGTCGGGCAGGGCTTCCATGCACTCCTGAATGCCGTCCTCGCAGGCGATTTTTGCCGCCATTGCCTTGCGTGAAAGTCTTTTCTGCACATCGGAGGCAAACCCTACGATAGCAAACGCCACGGGCAGCGGCCAGATAGCGGCAAGCGCCATGCGCCGGTTAAAGAACATCATCGACACGGCAATTATCGCAGTGGAGAGGATCGCGCCGTAAAGAGGTGCAACAAAATGGGACTGGCTCTGCTCAAGCACGGCGCAGTCATTCATGATGGAGGAGGTCAGGTCGGCAAGGTCTTTTTTTTCGAAAAACGACAGTGGGATTTTGCGCAGCTTTTCCGCAAGTCCAACCCGGCGCACACCGGATTCCACATAGGTAGCGAGGTAGGTGTTGTCATATTCCAGCCGTGCGCAAGCCACAATGAGCAGCGCCGCCGCGACGCAGCCGATCACATAGAAGGGGATTCGCTCTGCCGTCAGCGTGCCGTTCATGAGATCACCCACCAACAGGTATAAAAGTCCCACCGGCAGCATGAAGGAAATGTTTTGCAGCGCGCAGCTTAAAATACCCTTGATGTTGTTCACCGCGCCCTTGCGGGAAAGCGCATAGCGTCTTTGTAAATACTTTATCATCGGTTAAGCCTCCTTTGCCACTTTCCACCGGACGGATTTCTGATAATCACGCCACATCGCACCGAACAGACCGTCCTTTTGTCCCGATAGCTCTGTAAAGCTGCCGCTCTCGGCGAGATGACCGTCTTTTAGTACAAAGATTCGGTCGGCGTTTACAACGGTGGAAAGCCGATGTGCGATCATAATAACGGTGCGGTGCTGTGCCAAATTGTTGAGAGCCGCCTGCACCTTTGCCTCGTTGTCGGGATCTGCAAATGCTGTGGCTTCGTCCAGAATCAGTATAGGAGCGTTTTTCAGCATGGCACGAGCAATAGCGATCCGCTGCGTCTCGCCGCCGGAGAGGTAGATGCCCTGCGAGCCGATAACCGTATTCACGCCGTCCGGAAATTTTTCAATGATGTCCATGCACTGAGATGCTTTGAGAGCCGCCAAAACCTCTTTATCCGTAGCGTTCGGCTTGCCCATCCGCACATTATCCAGAATACTGCCCTTGATAAGATGACTGTTCTGAAATACGAAAGAAACTGTGTCCATCAGCTCATTTTTGTCGATGTTCTTCACGTTTACGCCGCCGACAAAAATGCTGCCGCTCTGCGGGTCGAAGAAGCGGGCAATAAGTGCCGCCAGCGTGGATTTTCCGCCGCCGGAGGGGCCTACAAGCGCCACAGTTTGACCTGCGCCGATAGAGAGGGAGATATTCTCGATCGCATTTTTTGCGCCGTCGTAGCTGAAAGTGACATTTTCGAGCGTCACAGAGCTGTCCTTGGGATGCTGCGGGGCATCCGGCTGAGAAAGTGACGGGCTTTGCAGCACTCCGTCAATGCGCGTGATTGCATCCTGCACTATCATACCGTTCTCGCTCATGAACATAAGCTTTGTGAGCGTCAGGGAGATGACCGGCGTGATGATAATATAAAACAACAGGTTCAGCAGCACATCGCTGTCCGCGCCGCCGTGAGAGAGCAGGAATCCTCCTGCAATCAGGAAAACAAACACGCTGTTGACCGCCAGGGTGTAGAAGGTCATGGGTCGGCGCGTCTGCTTTGTGTAGGCGATAACCCAGCGCTCATAGTTATCAATGGTGCCCTTGAACTTTTTGAAGGAAAATACCGCCTGTCCGAAGGTTTTGACAACAGGGATTCCCCGTACATATTCTACCGCTTCGTTGGACATATCTGCCAGTGCGTTCTGATACTGTGTCATCTTATCTTGCATTCCTTTGCCGGTCATGCGGGTCATAACAAGAAAAGCGAGCGCCACAGGCACAAGGCTCAAAAGTCCAAGCCGCCAATCGAAAACCAGCAGCAGCGCCAAAAGTCCCGCGATGGTCGCCATAGCCTTGGCTTTGTCGGGCAGCTGATGGGCGAGATAAGTTTCTGTCGCCCCGGCAGTCTCGGAAATGGTGCGGCGCAGCTTACCGCTGCCGAACCGCTCAATGGCGCCCGGCGGTAGGGTAGCGATGTGCTTTGTCATCGTTATGCGCAGGTTTGTGGCGATTCGGAACGCCGCAAGGTGCGAACACATAAGCCCCGTTATATAGGTGAGCACGGCAGCAACGGCAAACACCACCGCCATCCAGCCGTAGAACGTCACATGAACGGCGTTTTTATACTGCGGTGCGACCTCGATAACCTCCCTCAGGATGCGCCATATGTACCAAAACGGCACAAGCGCCAGCAGTGCACCGGCGGCGGATAACACCCACGAAAGGTAGGTTAGGATTCGGTACTTCCCGGCATAGTCCAGCAGCCGGGATAAATTGGATTGTTTTTTCAAAGCAATACCTCCTGACTTGTTTATTAGTTAGCAGTTGCTAACTTTACTGTTTTTGAAAAGCCGCAAAAAGCGGCACTTCAAAGTCGGTCTTTATTTCTTCAGAAACGAGAACAGTCCTTTCTTCTCATACGGAGCTACACGGATTTCGCCCGCCGTATAACCTGTTGCGTCAATGGCGGCACGCAGGGCGTTTTCGTCCAGCGGCTCTTTAGAGACGATTACCGTCTCCCCCTTGGAGTGTGAGGACGAAACCTTCTCCACGGAAAATGCTCCGCGAATCGTGTCGTTGATGTGCGCCTCACACATGGAGCACGCCATACCGGAAACCTTTATCGTTGTTTGAATCATTTTCGTACCTTCTTTCAAAATTAAATCCTATCCCAGTGCTACATCCAGCGTCATCATAATACTGAAGCCTACCGCAAAGAACACCGTTCCAAGATTCGAGTGCCGCCCCTGCGACATTTCCGGTATCAGTTCCTCTACCACAACATAGAGCATTGCACCTGCGGCAAAGCTCAGCAGATACGGCAGCGCCGGGATCACAAGCTGCGCCGCAAGAAGCGTCAGCACCGCGCCGATAGGCTCCACAACGCCGGAAAGCACGCCGCCGAGAAACGCTCGGCCCTTGCGTTCCCCCTCCGCCCGGAGCGGCATGGAGATGATCGCGCCCTCGGGGAAATTCTGAATGGCGATGCCAAGGGACAGGGCAAGTGCGCTTGCCGCCGTAATTTGCGTATTTCCCGCGAGGAAGCCTGCATACACCACGCCGACTGCCATTCCCTCCGGGATATTATGTAAGGTAACAGCCAGCACCATCATGGTGGTGCGGCCGAGCTTGCTTTTCGGACCCTCGGCCTGGTCGCTGCCCACATGAAGGTGAGGAATCAGCCTGTCAAGCATGAGCAAAAACAGCACTCCGACCCAAAATCCGATAAAGGCAGGGAGAAAGGACAGCTTGCCCATATTTTCCGATTGCTCTATCGCCGGAATCAGCAGGCTCCAAATAGATGCCGCAACCATAACCCCTGCGGCAAAGCCCGCGAGCGCACGCTGTACCGAAACACCGAGTGACTTTTTCATAAAGAAAACACACGCCGAGCCTAATGTTGTGCCGAGAAAGGGGATTAATATTCCGAATAATACTTCCATTTGCTTCACCGCCTTTGTGTTGTGTTTTTATTTGTTTCTCCTGAATCCCGCCTCATCCCAGTATTCGGGATGTTCCTTTAAGTACGGATCTTTATCGCCGCAGATGGTATAGTCGCATCGGCAGCCGTCCACGCAGGTGCTCGTCCGTACAAGCCTTGCATGGAGCAGCTCCATAGACGCAAAGTCCACATTGCACAGGGCGGGCATAATATCCGTAAGACCGTGCCTGACGGCAAACTCCGCTGCCGGGCACGCCGTAAATTCATAATAAATCGGCTTATCTTTATCATAGGGCGCAACCGACATCTCGTAATCGTGCCATTTGTCGCAGCCGCTTTTCGCACGAACAAACGCTTTGTACATCAGCTTCCTCCAGAACGGCTTGTTGCAGTCCACAAATTTCAGCTTGCGGAAAGTCGGAAGAATCAGATT
>ENA-UERK01002390-UERK01002390.1-human-gut-metagenome-genome-assembly--contig:-NODE-2390-length-12354-cov-12.478048_pt1 | contig 12354 bp, 9 predicted proteins | sample MGYA00242957_ERZ507957 | MGnify/ENA primary metagenome ERZ507957 (study PRJEB26167, sample SAMN06115538) | human gut metagenome | host: Homo sapiens | place: China:Heilongjiang | collected 2015-11-06... | reverse complement strand
TCAGTTTGTTGCTTAAAATTTTATTTTCTACTTTAGGTAGTCTTCTTTGTACTGTCTGCACAATCTGGGGCAGTTCACCTTGCAAGGGTCTATTTTTTTCTTATTTTTGTTCTTTTTAATGAAAACATTAAATTTTGCAATAAAAAACGAATTTTTTGTGCATTGACACCAACAAAAACCTGTGTTATACTCTTTTTGTAATATTATTAAATTGGGGATGATGTTTTTGAACAAAAACGCAAAAAAGTTTTTGGCGCTGGTTTTAGCGCTGGTTTTGGCCATTACCGCCTGCTGCGGTTTTACCGGAACCGATGTTGAAATTGATGTTGGCGAATTAGACGGTGGCCTTACCGGCTATGTTACGCCCAAACAGCTGCAAGAGGGCGGTTATTTATACACCCTTGGCGCCGCAAAGCTTACAGGCAACGGTTTGCAGCTTTCCTTTACCGGGGACGCCTTAGAGTTTAAAGCCTACTGCGAGGGCAGCGTTTGGGCCAAGCTGGATTTTTCCGCCGGGCAAATAAACCAAATTTCCAGCGTTGTTCGCTACGCCGTTTTTGCCGACGGCAAGCTGGCCAACACCTTAGATGTAACCGGACGCGGAACCGGTAAAGAGGTTGAAATTTTAACCGGCCTTGAAAAAGGGGTGCACACCGTTAAAATTGTGCGTGCCACGCAGGAAAATGTTGGCAGCTTTAAGGTGCAGGGCTTACTAATTAACGGCAACTACCTTAAAACCGAAAATACCCGCAGTTTGGCCATTGATTTTTACGGCGACAGCATTACCGTAGGCTACGGCACCGATACAATTCCCGCTAACGATAACTGGGTAAATTATTCCAACGGCACACAGGCTTACGCTTTCTTAACCGCCGAGGCCTTAAAAGCCAACTACAACATTTTTGCTTACGCCGGCATTGGTTTTTACGCCGACTCAAACGGCAACACCAACAATAATATGATGAAGCAATTAGACGGTTTTGCCTACAACAAAAACGCCGATGTTACGGTTATAAACCTTGGCACCAACGATTTAAGCCAATTAAGCGTTGCGGGCGGGCTTGAAAAGCTTAAAACCGAATTTGTTGCCTTTTTGCAAAAAATTCGCGAGCAGCACCCCGGCTCTGCCATTGTTTTGGCCTACGGCATGATGAACGATTCCAGCAACATGAAAACCCTAATTTCGCACGCCGTAACCTCGTTTTACGAAAACGGCGACGGTAACATTTACAGCGTGCAGCTGCCCAAGGGTACCAGCGGCGGTGACGGCCACCCAAACACCGCACAGCAGGCCGCTGCAGCAAATGTTTTAACTCCCTTTTTGCAAAAGGTGCTTTACAGCACCGCCGGGGACGCGAACGGTGACGGCAGTGCCGATTTAAAAGATGTGCTTGCCTTAGTTCAAAACGCGCTGGGCAGCAAGGTAACCCTTGGCGAAATGGCCGACATTAGCTTAGACGGCAAGGTGGATTTAAAAGACGCCGCCTTAACGGCGCAAGTGATTGCAGGGTGGAATAATTTGAAAATTAGAGGCGCAGTTTACCAGCCAGTTGCTACAACGGTAGGCCAAATTAAAGACTATGTTAAACTCCACGGCCGCACCGTAATGGACGGAAATAACATTAAAATGGACTATGCCGGAACCGGGTTTGAAATTCGCGGAACCTTTAAAGGCGATGTTGAAATTACGACCCAGCAAAACAGCGGCTTGCTGCTGTACGGCATTGTAGACGGCGATTTTGAAAACGCCAAAGAAATTTTAGCCAAACAAAGCGGCACCTATAAAATTGCCGAGAATTTAACCCCCGGCATTCACAACATTCGGCTGTTAAAAGCAACCGATTGCGGGGCCAACGAGCAATTGCAGCTAACCGTAACCGGCCTTTCCTTTAACGGTAAGTTAACCGAAAAACCGGCCGACGCCAATTTGTATATTGAAGTAATTGGCGATTCGGTTACCAGCGGCTGCGACCTTTACAAAAAAAGCAACCCGCCGGCCGACGAATTGCTTCGCCAAAATGTTACCAAAAGCTTTGCCGAGCTTACCGCGCAAGCCTTAGGCGCCGATGTTTCTATTATTTCTAAATCCGGTGGTTCCGCTGTTTATACTAAAGGCAATACCCCGGCTTACAAATTAGCGGGCGAATATTACAAGCGCGCGTTATACGGCAATTTAACCTCTACCTGGGATTTTGAAACCGACCGTCAGCCCGATATTGTTGTCATTTCGCTGGGTACCAATGACGAACCCGGCACTCGAGACGACCGCAAGGGTTTAATGAACGGTATGAAAAAGCTAATGGCCCAGGTGCGCGCGGCACGGCCGAACGCCACCATTGTTTGGGGCTACGAAATTATGGCTACCGGCGGAAACGAGTACTTTCAGCAAGCGGTTGAGGAATTTGCCGCCAAAGACGGCAACACCTACTATTGGAAACAGGTACGCGGCTGGACGGCGGAAACCCTTAACGGACACCCATTGCCGGAATCGCACATTGCCAACGCAAACTCTTTAGCCGGCAAGCTGGCCGAAATTTTAAAAACCAAATAATAAATGCAAATTTGCATTAAAAAGCAGCAAGGCTGCCGCGGGTAAACTCTGCGGCAGCCTTGCTGCTATGTTGTTTTAAAATTGTTTTCGGCCGGTAGGCTTTGGCTTACACGGTCTCGCTTTTTTTAATGCCAAAAATCAGGCGCAAAATTCCACCTAACAGCTTTGGACTTTTTACAACAACAACCTTCATAAAAGCACCCCTTACCGACAACATTTTATGCACCAAATGCCCAGCAATATTACTGCTATTGCCAGTGTGCATACTAAAAATTTTAAAGGACAGTAAAAAGCAATAATCAGCCCCACGCAAAACGCAATTAAATAAACCGGAAACGCTGTTTTAGATCTGGGTCTTCTTCGCATTGAACCACCGTCCTTTACCCCAGTATACGCCGGCAGGGGGAATCGGTGCCAGTCCTAAAAACGCCTTGCAACGCGGGGCGTTTTTAATTGCCCTTTTCGCCCTTTTCAAGCGGCAGCAAAAACCAATCCTCCTGCCCTTGGCGCACTAAAACCAGCGCCAGGGCAAGCAAATTGGCCAGGCAGGTTTCGGGGCGGTCCGGGTCTAAATTAAAATCCTCTTTTACTTTTTTAATGCGGTAAAGCACCGTGTTGCGGTGGGTAAAAAGCAGCTCGCAGGTTTTTTGTAAAGAGCGGTGGCAAATAAGGTACGCAAAAAGGGTTTGGCAAAGGCGGGCGTTGTGGGCAGCGTCATAATTAGCCAATTGGGTAACGGGCGGGTTAAAATCCGGCTCGGTGCCAAGCCGCTTTAGCAGCGTTAGCAGCGCATACTGCTCGGCGTACGCCAAAAACGGCCGATTATTATTTTTGCCCGCTAAATATTGCAGCGCCGCTGCCGTTGGTTTAAACTGCCCTTTTAGGCTGTAAAGCTCGTCCAGCGGGGCCGAAAGTACCGCCCGCAGCCCAAATTCAACGGTTAAAGACTGCAGCGGCGCTAAGTCGTGGTCCTGGTGCAAAAACAAAACAATTTGCCCGCCGTAAAAAAACGGGTGCGAGGCCGCAAGGCTTTGCGCCAACCTTTTTTGCAGGCGGTCGGCGCTGTTTACGCCAACAGCCGGGTTTACAAACTGCAGCAGTACAAACCGGTGCGGTGAAAAATGCGCCAAAAAGGTTCCGGCCGCCTTTAGGGTAAAATCGGCCTTAGTGGGGAATTTGCCCTCCAAAAGGTCTATTAAAAGGTCCTCGGCTGTGTTGCCGGTTAGGCTGTACAGCCGCCGCTCCATGTAAAATTGCTTTGCCAACAGGCTTTTGGCAAACTCGGCTCCTTGCCCCGCGGGCGCTTTACCCGGCTTTGTAAGGTAAAGCAGGTAGCCCAAAGCCGCCGTACCGCAGCTTAGCGGCGCGACCGTTACCTGCCAGCCGTTTACGGTAAAAACAGCGGCCGGCTCCGCCCCGTTTTGCAGCCTGTTGGTAATAAGCGCGCAAACCTGCAGCGGCAGCTCGCTGTGCGAAAGCGCTTGCCGCAGCCCGGCGGTTGCCGCAGCAGGCACCGCCCCCGTTGCTACAATGTGAAAAGCAGTGTCGGTAATAATAACCGTGCAGCCTAACTGCTCGCCAACCGTTTGGGCCAGCTCGCCCAGCGTTTTATTACCCAAAAACGCCTGCAATAAAATAGTTTTATTCATATTCCCCCACCTAAATTTGTGCTAACAGCACAATATCTTTTTAATTATTATACTATAATACCGTTGAAAAAGCAACTGTTTGTGCTATAATATAGTCACAAAGAAAAAAGAAAGTACCTAAGAAAGCAAAAGCAGAAAGGTGCTAAAAAGAAAAGGTGGTTCCAATGTGTCAACCGTTAAACCGGTGTCGGCCAGCCAGATAACCAAAATGGCCGAAAGATGAATTGATTTTTTTGGAGGCTTTTATATGTTTGAACTTAGACCTTATTCACACAGAAATAATGCATTATACAATCCGTTTAAAGAAATGGACGAACTGGAAAAGCAGTTTTTTAATGCGCCGTTTGGCTTTTATGGCGGCCACGCGTTAGATGAGTTTAAAACCGATATTAAAGACGAGGGCGACCGTTACGAATTAGAGGCCGATTTGCCCGGCTTTGCCAAGAAAGACATTCACCTTGACATTAGCGGCGATGTTTTAACCATTCGGGCCGAGCGCCATTCGGAGCATGAGGAAAAGGAAAAGAAAGGCAAGTATGTTCGCTGCGAGCGTTCTTACGGCGCTTACAGCCGGGAATTTGACCTTTCCGGCGTGCAAAGCGACGCTATTACTGCCAAATATCACGACGGCGTGTTAAAGCTGACCTTGCCGAAAAAGAAAGAGGACCAGCCGCAGACCCGCCGGTTGGAAATTGAATAATTGAATAACGCCAAAAACACCGCTGCAGACAACCGCCTGCGGCGGCCTTTTTGTTTTGGCAGGTAAAGTAAACGCAAGCCTGTTTTTAGCGTTTTTTAACAACGGTTGACCTAAATTTTTAAACCGGCGCTTATAAGTGCACTACGGTTAAATGCATCTCAACAACATAAGGTACCAAATAAGCCCTACGGCTTTTAGCTCCTGCCGCGCAAAACATTCCCTTTTGCCTGCTTGCCCCCGCCCCGCAAAATAATGCCAACAAAATTCTTTAAAAAAGCTTGACAACAACCCCGTTATAGGTTAAAATAGAATGGCGTTTTAAAAGGCGGCGCCGGCCGCTGCAGCTTAAAACATTTGCGGGCGTGGTGGAATGGCAGACACGCTAGTCTTAGGAACTAGTGGGCAACCGTGCAGGTTCAAGTCCTGTCGCCCGCACCATATCGAGTATTCATAAGGGATTTGAATTTATGAATACTCGATTTTTTATCTTGATACGGCCTTATGTACTGAGCAGGCGGGATGCCTGCTCTTTTGTTATGCCGGAAGTGGCTCGGTGAGATACTCCACGGCAACGCCTTTTCGGGTGTCTGCTTTGATGCGAGGTCTTTGAGATACCTCGGGTATTTCCACATATCCGACAAAGCGATAGTAGATTACGATTCTCTGTGTTCTGCTTTTGCCGGTGCCTTCTGTTTCAAACACATCAATGTGGTCAATCAGTTCACGGAGCAACGGTGCGGTCAGTCTGTCCATTCGCATAAACCTGCGGATTGCCGAAGTGAAATTCTCGCGTTCCTGTTCTCGCTGTCCGCATTCGGAAAGCTTTTGACGAAGCGTTTTAATTTTTGCTTTCAGCTCCAGCCTTTCCGTTTCATACTTGTGGGACAGCTGCATAAACCATTCGTCGCTTACCTTGCCGGTAGCGTTGTCCTCATATAGCTTTTCATAAAGTTTTGCCACGGTATCGTTTCGCATAATTGCTTTTTGAAGTTCCTCTTCATCGTGCCTCTTTTCTTTCATCAGTTCCTTGTCGGTCTTTTGGGCGAGAAGCTCGGCAAAGGCTTCCTCATCCGCAGCCAAAAACTCTGCCATCCTTCGCAGTTCAAGCATTACCACCTGCTCAATAGCGTCTGCTCTGACATAGTGTCTGCCGGGACAGTCACCTCTGTAATCCACCTTGTTGTTAGCACACACGAAATAGTGAATATCCTTGTTGATAGTGTTCGTATGATGACGGAGCTTACCGTGACAATCGCCGCAGAACAGCAAATCGCAGAATATGCTTTTCTCGCCGTTTTTCGGCTTTGGAGCACGGCGTTTTGTTTTGGCTATGAGTGCCTGTGCCTTTTCGAAATCACCCCGTGCAATAATCGGCTCGTGAACATCCTTGAATATTGCCCAATTCTCAGGATCGTTAGGAAGTCTTGTTTTGTTCTTAAAAGACTTTGAGCAGGTCTTGAAGTTGATTACATCACCGCAGTATTCCTGCTGAGACAAAATCTTTTGAATTGTTGTCTTGCACCATTTGTACGGATTAGGCTGCGTTTTCTTTCCGCCTCTCGGCAGTCCTTTGCTTTGCCAATACGCCATAGGAACAAGTATTTGTTTCTCCTGCAATATTCGCGCGATAGTTTCGTTGCCCTTGCCCTCAAGACACATTTTGAATACGCTTTTTACCACCTCTGCCGCCTCCGGGTCGATAACCCACTTTTTTTTGTTCTCAGCGGATTTCATATATCCGTAGGGCGGTTGAGATAAAGGCTCACCCATACTGCCCCTCAGTCTGTGTGATGAACGAATTTTCTTAGATATATCCCGTGCATACATTTCGTTGAACATACGTCGTTCGGGAAGGTGAAGCGCAAACAGCAAAAATCCAGTATTCATGCGGGTTTGCGGCGAGATGGCTCTCGATCAGATAGCTCTCTTTCAGACGGTCAAGGGGCAGAAACCACAATCGCATAGTTGTTTTCATGGGAGAATGGCGGTAGCTGCGGTCATTCTCCCTTTTTTCGTTCCTGCCGCTTTCAACGAGGAGGAACACGAATATGGAAGAACCGAAAAGCACAGCAAAGCGCAGGGCAAAGACCGTTGCGGCTGCGCAAGAGGATAAAATCACGCTGCTCCCGCTGTCGGAGCTGCACGACTTCCCCAACCACCCCTTCAAGGTGCGGGACGACGAGGCCATGCAGGAAACGGCGGAGAGCATCCGGCAGTACGGCGTTCTCGTTCCCGCCATCGTCCGTCCCCGTGAGGACGGCGGCTACGAGATCATCGCCGGACATCGGCGCAGGCACGGCAGCGAGCTGGCGGGGCTTTCCACCATGCCCTGCATCGTGCGGCAGATGGATGATGACACCGCCACCATCCTCATGGTGGACAGCAACATCCAGCGTGAGAATATCCTGCCCTCTGAACGGGCGCAGGCGTATAAAATGAAGCTGGAGGCTATCCGCCGCAAGGCTGGCAGACCGGCAAAAACTGCCGAAATAGACGGCAAAAATAATTCCCGACAAGTTGTCGGGAATTTAGAAAGCGCAGATATTGTTGGACAGGAAGCCGGTGAAAGCGGTAGACAGGTGCAACGCTACATCCGCCTGACCGAACTCACCCCGGAGCTTCAGCAGATGGTGGACGAGAAGAAGATCGGCATGACCCCCGCCGTGGAAATCTCCTACCTCAAGCCGGAAGAACAGCAGATGCTCCTGACCGCCATCGACAGCGAACAGGTAACACCCTCGCTTTCGCAGGCGCAGCGTATGAAAAAGCTCTCCCGCGACGGCAAACTCAACGACGACACCATGCTGGACATCATGATGGAGCAAAAAAAGCCGGAGGGCTACAACGTCGTTCTCTCGGCGGACAAGCTGCGCAAATACTTCCCGCGCTCCTATACGCCGCAGAAGATGGAGGAAACCATCCTCAAGCTGCTGGACGCATGGCTGCGCAAGCGCCAGCGTGACCAGTCCAGATAACCGAATACGACCGCAGACAACCACGACACCGACCGGGCAGAGAGCTTTCTTTGCCCGGTTTTGTCATATCCAGAGAGGAGCAAAGCCATGTATATCAACACGTTCAAGTATAAGCCGGAGGACGTTTCCTGCGTCCTCTGTACGGAATATGTCAAAAAGCTGGGCTGCACCGCCCTGTCCTGCCCCTGCCTTGCCGAGCGCATGGAGGCCGGTACGGTGGGCTATGCGGAGGCCGTCGCGGAGCTGTTCCCGCTGCACCCACGCCTGACGCCGCGCATCCTCCGCCTTGTCGCCGGCTTCCCCGGCTCGCTGTGGCAGGACGAGCAGCACAAGCGCCGCTTCGCCTATCTCCGCACCCTGCTGGGCTACCGGAAAAAGCGGGACACGCCGGTATTCCTTGCCGCGCTGTATCTGCTGACCTCCAATCAGGAGCTTGCGGACAGGACCTTCAACTGCTTCTTCCGCAGCGGCATCGACTTCCGCTACGCCAGAAGGCGCGGCATCTCACCCCACGACTACACGCTGCTCATGGCGGCGAAAAGCCTTTACTGCCATACGGCGGAGGTCACGCAGGGCGACCTTGCGGAGCCGCAGATCATCCCGGACGAAGCGTTCCGCCTGCTCATCAACGCACTGCTCATCGCCCGTTTCGGGCTGGACGCCCTGAAAATCACCGCAAGACGTGGACAGCGGGAGTATACCCTCCGCCGCCTCATCCGCCGCGAAGCAGGGGCAAACGCTCCGTCTGCGGGGCTGCTTTTTCCCTCTGAGGGGAGGTGAACGCCGTGGCAGTATTTCGCGTGGAGAAGAACCACAATTACACGGTCATGTCCAATTACCACCTGCGGGACACCGGTCTGACGCTGAAAGCCATCGGTCTGCTGTCCAAGATGCTCTCCCTGACAGACGAGTGGGACTACACCACCCGCGGGCTTGCCGCCATCTGCAAGGAGGGAGTGGACGCCATCGGCGCGGCGCTGAAAGAGCTGGAGGCCAGAGGCTACCTTGTCCGCCGCCAGATTCGTGACAGTAAAGGCAGGATCACCGACACCGAGTACACCATCTATGAATCGCCGCATACGCCTCCGCCGGATACGGCTTCACCAGATACGGAAAACCCGTATCTGGATACCCCGGATACGGACGAGCCATATACGGAAAAGCCCGCGCAATTAAATAAAGATAGAAGAAATAAAGAAAAAGAAATTCCTGATGAATCTATTACGGACACATCAAATCCTGATCCAATCTATCCCCCAGCCCCCTTGCAGGGCGCGGGATATGACGGGATGGGATACGAGGAAGCGCGAGAGATCGTCAGAGAAAATATCGAGTACGACATTCTGGTGCAGGATCCGCGGCAGGATAGGGAGCAGCTTGATGAGGTGGTGGACCTCATTGCGGAGACCCTCTGCTCCCGCAGACAGACCATCGTGGTGGCCGGAGACGAGTACCCGTCTGAGATGGTGAAGGAGAAGCTGCTGCGCATTACCGCCTCCCACATCGAGTACGTCTTTGACTGCCTGAAGCAGAACACCACCTACGTCCGCAACATCAAGAAATACCTGCTGGCGTCGCTGTTCAACGCGCCCAGCACCATCGGAAGCTACTATTCCGCCCTCGTCAACCACGATATGTACGGCGACGGGCTGCGCGGCAGATGAGCGCTGGCTTCCACCGGCATTTATCCAATCACGAACAAAGGAGGGATGACCCTTGCAGGAGGAAGTGGAAAACAGAGCGGTCACGCTGGTCATCAGCGCGACAAAGCTCACCGGGCTGCTGCTGAAAGCCGCCATTCTCAAATATCTTGCCAGCCGCAAGGAGAAAAAGCTGGCAAAGGCGCGCGCCGCGCCGGAAAAGCCCACCGGCAAGCAGACGGTGAAGCAGCTCATCGGGCAGAATCAGGGCGTATCCAATATCGAGATCACCGACAGCAATATCAAATCCTTTGAGCGCGTGGCACGGAAATACGGCGTGGATTTCGCTCTGAAAAAGGATAAGTCCGGGGATATTCCCAAATACCTTGTTTTTTTCAAAGCACGCGACGCCGACGCTTTGACGGCGGCGTTCCGGGAATACACTGCAAAAGAGGTCAAGCGGGCCTCGCAGGACAAACCCTCGGTGCTGGAGCAGCTCCGTGCGCTCAAGGCGAAGGTGCTGTCCCTTACGCCGGACAAAGCCCGGAACAAGGATAAGGGGCTGGAGCTATGAAACAGATCAACGTAAAAAAGCTCCTGCTTCCCAACCTCCCCTACGTTTTTATCGCGCTCTTTGCCACCAAGCTGGGGCAGGCGGCGCGGCTGGCTCCCGGCGCGGACTTCTCTCAAAAGGCGCTGCACATCATGGAGGGCTTCGCCGCCGCGTTCCAATCGGCGCTGCCCAGCTTTCACCCCATCGACCTGTGCGTGGGCATTGCCGCCGCCCTGCTCATCCGGCTTGCCGTCTACGTCAAGGGGAAGAACGCGCGGAAGTTTCGGAAGAATATCGAGTATGGTAGCGCAAGATGGGGCAACGCAGAGGACATCAAGCCCTATGTAGACCCCACCTTTGCCAACAACGTCATTCTCACCCAGACGGAGCGGCTGACCATGAACAGCCGACCCAAGGACCCGAAAACGGCGCGGAACAAGAACGTACTGGTGGTGGGCGGCTCCGGCAGCGGCAAGACGCGGTTTTTCATCAAGCCCAACCTCATGCAATTACACAGTTCCTACGTTGTCACCGATCCAAAAGGCAGCATCGTGGTCGAATGTGGAAAATTACTTCAGCGAAATCAGTATAAGATCAAGATACTGAACACGATCAACTTCAAGAAGTCCCACCATTATAACCCCTTCGCGTATCTCCACAGCGAAAAGGACATTCTGAAGCTGGTCACGACCCTCATTGCCAACACGCAGGGGGACGGGAAATCCGGCGATGACTTCTGGCGCAAGGCGGAAACGCTGCTCTACACGGCGCTCATCGGCTATATCTACTACGAAGCGCCGGTGGAGGAGCAGAACTTCGCCACCCTCATCGAAATGATCAACACCATGGAGGTGCGGGAGGACGACGAGGACTTCAAAAATCCCGTCGATCTGATGTTTGAGGAGCTGGCAAAACGGGAGCCGCATCACTTTGCCGTGCGCCAATATGCCAAATATCGCTTAGCAGCGGGCAAGACAGCAAAAAGTATTCTAATTAGCTGCGGCGCGCGCCTTGCCCCCTTTGACATTCAGGAGCTGCGGGAGATCACGGCGTATGACGAGCTGGAGCTGGACACGCTGGGCGACCGGAAAACGGCGCTGTTTATCATCATTTCCGACACAGACGACACCTTCAACTTCCTTGCCAGCATGGTCTACACCCAGCTATTCAATCTCCTGTGCGACAAGGCGGACGATGTGTACGGCGGCAGGCTGCCCGTCCATGTGCGCTGCCTCATCGACGAGTGCGCCAACATCGGGCAGATCCCCAAGCTGGAGAAGCTGATGGCCACCATCCGCAGCCGCGAGATCTCCGCCTGCCTTGTTTTGCAGGCACAGAGCCAGCTCAAGGCACTCTACAAGGACAACTGCGACACCATCATCGGCAACTGCGACAGCTCCGTGTTCCTCGGCGGCAAGGAGCCGACCACATTAAAGGAGCTGTCCGCCGCGCTGGGCAAGGAAACCATTGACACCTTCAACACCGGCGAAAGCCGCGGCAGAGAGGTTTCCCACAGCCTGAACTATCAAAAGCTGGGCAAGGAGCTAATGAGTCAGGATGAGCTTGCCGTTCTTAATGGCGGCAAGTGTATCTTGCAGCTTCGCGGCGTCAGGCCGTTTCTATCCGACAAATACGACATCACAAAACACCCCAACTACCGATACCTCTCCGACGCGGACCCGAAAAACGCCTTTGACATCGAGAAATTCCTCTCCACAAAGCTCAAGCTGAAGCCGGAGGAGGAATTTGAGGTCTTTGACGCGGGCGCGGCCGCAGGTTCAGAATCCGCCTGAACGGGCGGATTTTTATATATACATCAGACACCCATTCCGTAAAGGAGGACGCCGACAATGCAAGAGATACAGGCGAAACGCAAAGTCGGAGGAAAGCACAACCGAAAATTTGAAAGGAGAAGCCGGAATCGACAGCCGCACACTGCGGCCAGCTCATTCCGGCTTTGCGGTTTCCACTACAAAAACCAAAAAGAAACGATTCCGGCACATAAACTATGGATTTCTTCAATAGCGCAGTCGATGTGTTGCAGACCCTCGTCATTGCCCTCGGAGCCGGTCTTGGCATCTGGGGCGTGATCAACCTGCTGGAAGGTTACGGAAATGATAATCCAGGTGCAAAATCGCAAGGGATGAAACAGCTCATGGCGGGCGGCGGTGTGGCGCTCATCGGTATGATCCTCGTACCGCTGCTCAAGGGGCTGTTCGGTTAATCCCGTCCATGCCGCAATGTAAAACCCTTCGCCCCTGCCCGCCTGACGCGGGCGGGGGCGGG
>ENA-UERK01002388-UERK01002388.1-human-gut-metagenome-genome-assembly--contig:-NODE-2388-length-12370-cov-4.441633_pt1 | contig 12370 bp, 10 predicted proteins | sample MGYA00242957_ERZ507957 | MGnify/ENA primary metagenome ERZ507957 (study PRJEB26167, sample SAMN06115538) | human gut metagenome | host: Homo sapiens | place: China:Heilongjiang | collected 2015-11-06... | reverse complement strand
TTTGAAACTTGTGCTGTAATTGAGTCTACAACCTGAGAATCTTCTGTTGTTCCACTATGCAATTCTTTTACGGTATCTTTTTTGTCATCAAATATGCTCAAACCGTACTTTCTTCCATAAGTTCCGTAGAAATTACGCCACATCATAAAACGTAGTTCTTCAGCTTGAATCCAGCCTGTTAGGTGTCTTTCCTTGTTGTAAACAACATTAATCCAATCTTCTGTAAAATCTATAACTTGTATAAAACCTAACTCTTTTTTAGGAATAAATACGCTGAAAAATGAGTAATTAGTCCCGCTTGATGCTTTGAATTTTTCATAATCCCAATTAGCTTCATACACAACTTTTGATCTATCTATTCCTTTCCTTTTTGCACCATTTTTTTCATCAACCACCACATGTTTTGGTCCTTGCTCCATGTCAATTGCATTATGTTGAATAGATGTAGATAAAACAGGCATTATATCAGCATTTGCAGGTGTAATGAACCCGCAAATTATAAAAATAAATGTTAGAATTAGTTTTTTCATGTTTTATTACCTCTTTTTAGTAATAATAGGGCGCAACTGAATAAAATTCAGTTGCGCCCTATTGATTATTATTCTCTAAATGAAATTTCGCTATATGCTTTTTGCAAGCCTGTTTTAACCGCAGACATTTGTTTTTCAATAACGTCTTCTGTCAAAGTTGCGTTAGCATCTTGCATTTTAATTCTGAAAGCCACACTTTTGAATCCTTCTTTAATATGTTCGCCTTGATATACATCAAAGATTTCAGAACCTTTGAATAAATTACCTTGTGCTGATTTCTTTATAACTTTTTGAATGTCAGCAAAAGTAACATCTTCAGGGATTACAAAAGCCATATCTCGTTGTACTTCTGGGTGTTGTGGTAATGGTTTGAATTTAGCCACAGTTTCGTGCATACAAGATAAGATTTCGTCTAAGTTTACTTCAAAGATATATGCGTCTTGGTTCAATTTCATTTTGTCTTTTAACAATGGGTGAATTTGACCGAAGAAACCAATGTCTTTAGGTTGTTTGCCTAACATAACAAGTTTTGCAGTCTTGTATGGGTGCATAAAGTTTACATCTTCGCAAGCGTGAATTTGAATTCTGTTTTCAAGTCCTAATTCTGACAACAATTTTTCAAACACGCCTTTTAATGTGTAGAAATCAGTTTTTTGAACATGTTGCCATTTAGAATTTTCAATGTCGCCAGAAATAATACCTGCAAGAGTTTTAATTTCAGAAACGCCAGCGTTTTCGTGAGTTGTTTCTTGGTCTTTTAAGTAAATTCTACCGATTTCATAAGCCCAATAGTTCTTTTGACCGTTGTCATAGTTATTTTTAAAACAGCTTAGAATGTTTGCTGACATACATTGACGAAGCATTGAGTAATCTTCACTTGCCGCATTTGCAACTTTAACTGCTTTTGAATCATCGTAAGTCATCATAAATTGGTCTAATAGAGGTTTACCGATTAATGATGTTGTTGCAATCTCGTTTAAACCGCAAGAGCGCATAATATCGTGAATTTTTGCAGTTGTTTTTTCTTCTAATGTAATTGTTGGTGTACCATTCTTTTCAGGAAGTGTTGGTGCAACTTTATCATAGCCGTAAATTCTTGAGATTTCTTCGATTAAGTCAATTTCTCTGTAAACGTCATCAACTCTGAAAGATGGAACTTCAATTTTTGCAGCAATTTCGTTTTTGCCTAAAATTGTAAATCCTAATTTTTCAAGAATAGTTAGAGCTTTTTCAGCAGGAATTTCAACGCCTAAAATACGTTTAATTTCTGAAAATCTCAAGGTAATTGGTTCGATTTTATTTGTATCATCGCCTGTTTTTACAAACCCGTCGACTTTCGCATCTGCATATTCAACCAATAATTGCATAGCACGCATTAAGGCTTGATTTACAGCACCAATATCAATACCACGTTCAAATCTAGCACTTGCTTCTGAACGGTAGCCAACGCTTCTTGCGCTCTTTCTGTTTGCAGAAGGTACAAAGTAAGCAGCTTCTAAGGCAATTGTTGTTGTATTATCGTCGATTTCAGAATTTGCACCACCAAATACGCCACCTAAACAAACAGGAGCTTCTTTTGTTGCAATTAAAACGCTGTCATGAGTTAAATTTCTTTCAATTTCATCTAAAGTTACAAGTTTTTCGCCTTCGTTAGCACGTCTTACGCATAAATAGTTGTTTAATTTGCTTCTATCAAATGCGTGTAGAGGTGTGCCAAGTTCTAAAAGCACGTAGTTTGTAATATCTACAACATTGTTTATGGCTCTCATGCCAGATGCAACAAGTCTTTTTTGCATCCAATCTGGAGATTTTTTGATGTTAACATTGCTCAATAATCCTACTGAATAATATTTGCAAACATCTGTATCTTTAATTTCAACCTCAAAATTATCGTTTCCGTATTCTACGGTTGCCTCAAGAGGTGAATATTTCAAGTGTCTATCAAAAATAGCGCATAATTCACGAGCTACACCGATAATTGACATTTGATCGCCTCTATTTGCAGTAGGTGCAACATTTAGAACGATATCTTCTTCAAGTCCCAAAACGTCTTCTAAGTTTTTGCCAAGTTCAAGGTTATCAATAAATCTATTTAAGATTAAGATACCGTCTTCTTCTTGGTAATTTCTATCGCTTAAACCTAGCTCATCAGCTGAACATAACATACCTTGAGATTCTACACCTCTGATTACAGCAGGTGTTAGAGTGAAAGTTTCGCCTGTTTTGCGATCTAAAACTTGAGAACCAACAGAAGCGTAAGGGATAATTTGACCTTCTTCAATATTTTGAGCACCACAAACAACTGTTTTTACTGCACTACCAATATTTACATCAACTAAGTGAAGTTTATCAGCGTTTGGGTGTTGATTAATTTTTTCAATTTTAGCTGTAATAATGTTTGTGAATTTTGGCTTGATATAGTCAATTTCTTCAACTTCTAATCCGCTCATAGTAAGTTCATGAGCAATTTGTTTTTCATCAATTCCGTCTAAATCAACGAAATCCTTCAACCAATTAAGCGATACTTGCATTTCTTATATTCTCCTTAAATTCTTCTAATTTTTCTAAACTATCACATTCAATGTAAATTCTAAGTAAAGGTTCAGTTCCGCTAGGACGAACTAAAATCCAGCTTCCATCGTCAAAGTATAGCTTTACTCCGTCAATTTTGTTGATGCGTACAACCTTGTGTTCGCCAAGTTCTTTTAGATTTTCAGCTTTTTCTAACTTTTCTTTTACTTGTTCTTGAGTGTCTAATTTGCTGTCAATTCTGTCGTTGTAGAATTTTGAGCCAATAAATTTGTATAAATCTTCTTGAAGTTGTACAAGAGTTTTGTGTTCATAAGCCATAGCTTCAAGAATTAATAAATTTGCTAAAATACCGTCTTTTTCTGGAATGTGACCTTGAATAGAAAGTCCGCCAGAATCCTCACCAGCAATGATTGGATTGAACTTTCTCATCGCTTCACCAACATGTTTAAAGCCAACGGCTGTTTCTACAAGTTCTGTATTTGTTTTCTTAGCCATTAAGTCTAAAAGTGTGCTACCGCCAACCGTTTTAACTAAAGAGCCTTTTAAGCCTTTGTTTTTAGTCAAATGAAGCAATAAAATTGCCATAATTTCGTTAGGTGTAACGTAGTTACCCTTTTCATCAATAACGCCGTATCTGTCGCCGTCACCGTCGTTTGCAAAACCGACATAACCGTGTTTGCTTTTAATCATTTCGATTAATTCTTGCATGTATTGCGGTTTAGGTTCAGGCATACCTCCACCGAAATTAGGGTCGTGTTTCATGTGCAGACTTTTGAACTTGATGCCGTGAGCTTTTAAAATTTTGTCAAAATATCCAATGGTTGCAGAATATAAACCATCAAAAATGATATCTATTTTTGCTTTTTTTATTTTATCAAAATCAATTAAAGTTTCTAAATGTTTAAAATAATCTTTTGAAAAATCATAATATTCAAAAGAACCGTCAATGCGATTTTCAATGTTTTCGCCAATATTTTTAACGATTTCGTCTGTAATTTCGCTAGTTGCAGGTCCTGCATAATCTGGAATAAACTTCAAACCTAAATATTTAGGTGGGTTGTGGCTTGCTGTAAACATAATTGCACAGGCGTCTAAGTGTTTTGCGCTATAAGCTAAAACTGGTGTAGGAATAACTTTTTTGCTGTATAAAACTGAGAAGCCTTTTTGTACAAGCGTGTCTGCGCAAAGTTTTGAGAATACATCAGCCATGTTTCTTGGGTCGTATCCAATAATAATTTTTTTGTTCAAACCGAAATTGTCTGAAATGTATTTTGCAATGGCATTTGTCGCAAGAGTAACATTTTCTGAGTTAAAGTCTTCACCAACAACGGCTCTCCAACCGTCTGTCCCAAATTTTATGTTTGTCATTTTTCTTCCCTTTTGGTAAAATTATAATAAAAACAAGGAGAATTATCAATGAATTTTTTATCAAATGTTATGCGAATTGCGTTTTTAGGACCGGGAGGGTCTTATGCTGAGATTGCAAAGGACGAATTTAAGGACAAATACGATATTTATCCGGAAGAACACCCTTTGAATATGATTAGCCGTGTGATTGATTATGTTGATGATAATCCTATGTCTATTGGAGTTATTCCGATTGAAAATTCAATTGAAGGTGCAGTTAGAGAATCAAGCGATTGTTTGATAAAGACCAAAAATCCTAATATAAAAATTTTAGCTGAGTTGGTTATTCCAATTCATCATTGCTTGTTGTCTAAAGTTACTGAATTATACAGCATAACAGGTGTAATTTCTCATCCACAAGCGCTTGCACAATGCCATAATTTTATTTCAACTCAACTTCCAATGAACTTGGATATCGTGAGAGCCTCAAGTACGGCAGAAGCTGCACGTATGCTTGATGGCTATAATCTTACTTATTCTGCAATTGGTAGCAAAAAAACAGCTCAATTGTACAATTTGAATATTATTTGTGAAAATATTAATGATGAGCCAAACAACCAAACTCGTTTTGCGTTGATTGGTGATTATGAAACACCTGTTACAGGCAACGACAAGACAAGTATTGCGTTTTCAACCGAAAATAAATCAGGCGCTTTGTTAGAAATGCTTGAAATCTTTTCAAAATATAATATTAACTTGTCATATATTGATTCTCGTCCTTCAAAAACTAAATTTGGTGAATATACTTTCTATGTTGATTTTGACGGACATTGCAAAGAAGAAAAAATTCATAATGCGTTAGAAGAAATTCAAGCTAAGGCTAAATTTTATAGATTTGTAGGTTCTTACGAAAAACACCACATGGCTGTATAGCTTGTGGTGTTTGAAAATAAAGATTTGAATGCTTGCTAGAACTTGTCGTAAACAGCTTTGACGATAAATTCTTCAAGCATTTTTTTGTTGCTTTCGCTTGATTTTCCGTCATTTATATAAATACTGAAGGCATAAGTTTTACCGCTCTTTGCTATCATTAAGCCAGTAATTCCGCTGATGTTTGAAAGAGTTCCAGTCTTAGCCCAAAGTCTACCTTGCATATTGAAAAATCTGTTAGTTAAAGTGCCTTCTTTAGGTTGTGTTAGCATTGCTTCAAGTTTTTCTTGACCGAAGATTTTAGTTGTTTTCACTATATAATCAGACATAAAATTAGCGGTTACAAGGTTGTTTTTAGAAACTCCACTACCGTCTGTAAGTCTGATTTTTGAACAATCTAATTTGTTAATTGAACAGTATGTGTTAAACATTGCAATTGCTGAAGGTGTGCTACCTGTGCCATTTACGTGTTTTCCGCCTGCAAGTTTGAAAACGGTTTCTGCTACTAAATTGTTACTATTTTTTAAAACGTCAATTGTAGCTTTGCTGATTGGGTGCTTAATTTCGGCAACTTTTACAGCCCCTTTTGGTAATTTTGCTCTTTGATATTTTCCGTAATAGCTTAATTTTGCTTTTGCAAAAGAATCGTCCATTCTTAATAAGAAATATCTTCTCAAATAGTTTACAGGAATTTGTACTTTAACTGTTTTTGCAACAGGTCCTGAAACTGTTAAAGAGTCTGGAGAAATATAATTTTCTCTAGAAAAATCAACTTTTGTTAAGTTTAAGGTTGTTTTTGTTTGGTTAATGAAAGTTGTTGGATAAAAAACATTTGCAAAAATGTCAGCTGGTGAACCTACCTTTGTCGGACTAACAACAATTGTATACAAGTTTTTATCCAAATTGTATGAACCAAATTTAGGCATTAAAATGTTTAAATCATCGTCCCATTGCCAACCTTCGCCCCAATTTTGATTATCAAGGATTGTATCATCTATGTATAAATTTTTAACTTCGCTTTTTTGTGGAAGTTTTAATTGTGAAATTAATTTATATAAGTCGGCAGTTGTTAAATAAGGGTCTGCGCCTAAAACTAGGTAATAATCACCTGTTTTTGTCTTGTAGATGCTTGTTGAAAAGTTATAATTTTCGCCAAGAACTGTTAAGGCTGGTAAGTAGGTCAATAATTTTTGAGTCGAAGCAGGAGAGGTTGGAATTTCAGAATTTAACTCAGCAACAGTTTTTCCAGTTGACAAATCTTTTACTGAAATTGATACTGCGCCCTTATGAATTCCAGAGTTGTGAATTGCTTTGTTAAAAATAGCGCTATCCATTGCGTTTGCGCCTTGTACGAATAAAATTATTGAAAATAATGTAAATAAAATCTTTTTCATATCTAACATTCCTTTACCTCATAACTTGTATGAACATCTTTTAGGACTGTGCATTTTGCCCTAAATTCGTTTTGCTCGTCAAAATTTAATGTTGCAGAAATTGCACCTTCTCCAGAGGTTATTTCTGCCAAGTTGCCACCTTTATAGTTAATTATTGTTGATTTTCCTAAGTTAAATTCTCCATGTTCAATTGGACCAGATTGAGTTAGAGCCACAAAATAACATTGATTTTCAACAGCTCTTGAATGTGTCATTGAAACCCAAGGAATTTCTTTTTTAGAGCCCCAAGCCGCCATATTAATCATTAAATCGACACCTTTGTACGCATAAGCCCTGTAAATTTCAGGAAATCTTATGTCATAGCATATTGTTAAACCAATTCTAATACCTTCTAAATCTACGATTACAGGATTTGAACCTTCTGTAATGTATGTTCCTTCTTTATCTCCATAATATGAGAATAAATGACATTTGTCATAAGTTGCAACAAGTTCGCCGTTTCTGTTGATTACAGGGCAGGTGTTAAACATTTTATCATCTTTTTTTGTAATAAAACTTCCGCCAATAATGTTTACGTTATGCGCCTTTGCAAGTTCTGACAATGTTTTAATAACTTCGCTATCTTCAAGGTATTCTGCGGATTGTGTAAAATAGTCGCAAGCCCAGCCCACAGTCCAAACCTCAGGTAAAACGATTACGTCGGTTTCTGGCTTAGCGTTGTCATTTATTAATTTTCGAATTTTTGTGATATTTTGTTGTTTATCCCCAAGTTCAGATGACATTTGAATTGCCATCACGTTAATTTTTTTTGTCATTTTTGTTTTTTGTATGCCTCTTTAAAAGCCTCAGGAGCTTTTCTATCCAAGTCTAGTAGCGCTTCTTTAAGTTGTTGCTTTACTCTAATATCTTCTTCAACATCTGCATCTTCTGAGATGTAAATTGGTTCTCCGTATAAGTTTACGATTTTTGTGAAGCCCATTGGTATTTGAAATTTATCCCATGTTGGTAAATTTAACATAGTTTTGTTAGGAGAATACCATGTCATCGGAATTATTGCTGCGCCTGTTTTTTTTGCAACCTTGATAACTCCGTTTTTAACTTCGTGGAAAGGACCCGCAGGGCCGTCAACCATAATTGCAACATTTTGCCCTTCTTTTAAGCGTTCAATCATTTGCAAAGTTGCTTGCATACCGCCTTTACGACGTTCGCCTTGATTATCCTTTGAACCCCTGATAGTGTTAAATCCCCATTTGTGTACTACTCTCGCAATAATTTCGCCGTCATCAGAACGGCTAATTAAGATGTTTACATTCTTTCTTTTTTCAAAAGGAATGCCGTGAAGAGAGCATTGTTGAGCATGCCACATCGCAAAAATAACATTTTGTTCTTGTTTTGGATAGTTTACGTTTTTAATTTCAATCATTCTTTCAAGAACTCTGAATAGCTTATAAACTGCTTCAGAAGCAAACCCCAATGCTTTATTATTGTCAATATGTAATGCTTTTAATATATCCATATCTGTATTATACTATAAAATTTAATTATTAGTGATTTTGTTAATATTAGGGATACGGATACAAAACTCTGTTCCGTGTCCTTCTTTACTATTTACAGTAATTTCGCCACCGTGTGATTTAGTTATTTGTTGAGCTAAGTATAGTCCTAAACCTGTTCCAATCTTGCGAAATTTCTTTGCTGTTGAATAATATTTTTTAAATACCATTTCAAGATCTTCTTTTGAAATACCTTTTCCATGATCAATTACTGATATATTTACATCTGTTGCTGTTTTTACGACTTTTATATCAATGCTTTTGTTAGTATCACTATGCACAATTGCGTTTTGAATTAGGTTTTTAATAACACGTTTTAACTGCATTTTGTCAGCTGTAATCGTAATATTTTCGTACTCTTTAAACTTAATTTTCATATTGCTTTTCTCTGCAATAGAGTTCATTTCATTAACAATTTCCTTGATAAATGGGTTAATTTCAAATTCTTCAAGATATAAAACAACACCATTTTCTTTGATTTTGTATGTTTCAAGAAGAACTTGTACAAGTTCAATCAATTCTTGATTTGAAACCTGCATATTTTTAATGGCTTCTTTTTGTTTGTTATTAATTGGTCCAAATTTTTCATCAAGTAAAAATTCCAAGATATTTGATTCTGCGATTATTGGCACTTTTAAATCGTGAGTAAGCGTTGCAACAAAATCTTCTTTCAAATGTTCCAATTCTTTTTGGTTTGTAATATTTTTCAAAAGAACGATATAACGCTTCTTTTTATCTTCAAGTTGAAGTTTCATAGTTGTAGCTTCAAAGGCATCATCTGAATATGATTTTATAAACACTTCTGTATTTTCTAACTTTTCAACAGGAGTTTCGTCGGGGATATGAATATATTCCAAAACATTTTTTCTAATTATTTCTTTGCCTTTTACGTTAAACCATTGCAAAACTTTTGGAGTGGCTCTTAAAATTTTGTATTTTTTATCAACAATAAGCAAACCATCAGAAAGTGAGTTCAAAATAGCTTCTAAAAATTTATTTTGGTGAATTAATTCCGTTTGTTGTTGTGTAACTTCTCGTTCTTTTTCGTTTAAAGAGTCAATAAGTTGGTTTACGCTATCTGTCAAGGTTTCATAAGATTCAGGGTTGATTTTTTTTATCTTTTTGCCCAAATCTCCATATCTGACTGACATCAAGGTTTCATTTACAACTCCCAAATAATCGTTCATCTTCGACCAACGCTGTGTGGTCTTTTTTGACACAATCAACAGCATCAAAAATATGAATATTACGAATAAATTAAGTGCGAAGAACCAAATCATATATTAATAAACCCTTATTGTATTTCTTTTCTGTTTTTATGTTACTATATTAATAATTCAAATTCAACGATTATTAAGTGAGGCACTTATGAAAAAGTATTATTTATTATTAATGACTCTAATTTTTGTAACACAGGCATCTTATGCAGATAGTATGTTTCCAGCTAGTATTAGAAGCGCATTGAAACATTCAACAGATGTAAACTATATTTCTGTTGTAATCGCTTTGGGCGTTGTGATTATGTTAATTTATATCACAGGTATTGTTTATGCAAAGTTAAATATAATTGGTCATAATGCAGTAAAAAAACAATATAAAGGGCTGGATAACGAAAGAATTTTTATTCATTCAACAACTCAAATAGGTAATAACAAAACTTTGCACGTAATTGAAATTGCGGGTAAAAAACTTTTAATTGGAGTTACGAACGAATCAATCAATTTGATTAAAGACCTTGATGATAGTACAACTTCAGTTTCATCTGACGATATGAAATCAATATTTCAAAAGGAATTATCTAAATCAATGCCATTAGATAAAATATATCCTCAAAATGAAGATATTTACAAGGAAGAAGAAATTTCAATTGATAAAGAAATACCAGAAGAAATTGAAAATATAAATGATAATCCAATACGTAACACAAATGAAGATTTTGGGTTGTACAAAAAATACCTTTAATAATTATACCCTATAAACAATTTAGTAATGCTCAAAAGTCGAAAGAAGGAATATGTCAAAAGTTGTACAAATAGCAAATAAAGTTGTCGGTGAAGATAAAAATTGTTTTATAACGGCAGAAGTCGGAATTAATCACAATGGTAGTCTTGAACTTGCAAAAAAACTTATAGATTTAGCGGTTGGAACAGGTTGTGATGCGGTAAAATTTCAAAAAAGGACTGTTGATGTTGTTTATACAAAAGAAGAATTAGAAAAAGAGCGTGAAAGTGTTTTCGGATTTACAAACGGGGATTTAAAACGTGGTTTAGAATTTGGGCTTGAAGAATACAAAGAGATAGATAATTATTGTAAGAAAAAAGGCATAATTTGGTATGCATCTTGCTGGGATAAAGGTTCAGTAGATTTTATTGAACAATTTAATCCGCCTTGTTACAAAATAGCTTCAGCCTCATTAACAGATGATGAACTTTTGAAATACACAAAATCAAAAGGTAAACCTATTTTTTTGGCAACTGGCATGAGTACTGTTGAACAAATTGACCATGCTGTCGAAATTTTAGGTACAGATAATTTGATAATTTATCATTGCACTTCAACATATCCAACTGATAATACTGAAATTAATTTGAGAGTTATACCATTTTTGAAAGAACGTTATGGTTGTCCTGTAGGTTTTTCAGGGCATGAAAAAGGTATTTTGCCTACAATTTTGTCAGTTCAAATAGGTGCATGTGCCGTAGAACGTCATATTACAGTAGATAGAACTCTTTGGGGCTCTGATCAAGCTGCAAGTTTAGAAAAAGAAGGTTTGTTTAGAACTGTTCGTGATATTCGACAAATTAAAACTATAATGGGTGATGGCGTTAAAAGGGTTTATGATAGCGAATTACCAATTATTAAAAAATTGAGAAAGGTTTAATGTGAGTATTCCAAAAACAGTAAAAATGGTAGTTTCAGACTTTGATGGAATTTTTACAGATAATACTATAATTATTTCAGAAGATAAAAAAATCTCTAGGCGCATCAGTTTTAAAGATGTTATGGGAGTTTCTTTACTTGTGAAAAATGGATATCAAGTAGGGATTATTTCTGGTGAAAAAAATTCTGCAATTGAACTTATAGCAGAAACTTTTAAACTAAAAGAGGTTCATCAAGGGATTAGAAATAAAATTGAAGTTTTAAAGGGAATATTGGAAAGAAATAATTTGACTCCAGAAGAAGTTTTGTATGTTGGTGATGATGTAAACGATGCAGAATGTCTTAAAATTGCAGGTACAAAATATACAGTTCCAAATGCAAATAAAAAGATTAAAACAATTGAAAATATACAAGTAACCTCTGTATGTGGTGGTGACGGTGCCTTTCGTGAAATTGCAGATGAAATTTTAGATGTAGAATAAAACACTTGCAAACCCTTTAATTTGTATTATAATTTTGAATGAATAAGGTTTATTATGCGAAATCTAGTAGTTCAAAAATTTGGAGGCACATCAGTTGCCGACACAGATAAAATTAAAAATGTTGCCAATTCAGTAATTAGAGAAAAGAAATTAGGCAATGATGTCGTGGTTGTCGTTTCCGCAATGGGGCATACAACGGACTATTTGATGAAAATGGCAAAAGATATTAGCGAAGTTCCATCATCTAGAGAATTAGATATGCTTTTATCAACAGGTGAAGGTGTTTCTATTGCATTGCTATCTATGGCTATTCAGGCTCAAGGATATGATGCAGTAAGTATGAACGCTATGCAAATTGGTATTATTACCGAAAATGTGCATACAAAAGCAAGAATTATAGATATTAAAACTGATAAATTAAATAAATATTTGTCAGAGGGCAAAATTATTGTTGTAGCAGGATTTCAAGGTGTTACAGAGGACGGCGAAATTACAACACTAGGCAGAGGTGGTTCTGATACTTCCGCCGTTGCAATTGCGTCAGCACTTAATGCAATACGTTGTGATATTTATACAGATGTAGAAGGTGTTTATACAACAGACCCGAGAATTGTTCCAAACGCATCAAAACTAGATGTTGTAACTTATGACGAAATGTTGGAGTTGGCAAGTGTTGGAGCAAATGTTTTACACCCACGTTCAGTTGAAACAGCAAAACAATT
>ENA-UERK01002378-UERK01002378.1-human-gut-metagenome-genome-assembly--contig:-NODE-2378-length-12395-cov-30.091736_pt1 | contig 12395 bp, 8 predicted proteins | sample MGYA00242957_ERZ507957 | MGnify/ENA primary metagenome ERZ507957 (study PRJEB26167, sample SAMN06115538) | human gut metagenome | host: Homo sapiens | place: China:Heilongjiang | collected 2015-11-06... | reverse complement strand
CGGCACAGTATTACCGCAACATCAAGCGAGAGACGGAGAGACTTCAAAACTGCATGAAACTGTTGCAATCTGATGTGAAGGAAGCGGAGCGACTGCTCAAACAGACCAAGAGTGAAATCAACACGGAGAAACTACAGGCAGCCAAGACGGAAGCCAAGACCGCCCTTGTGTCGAAGATTGGTTCTCTTTTGGGCAGTGGAAAATTGAAAGAGGTGGAGCAACACAACCGAAAGTTGTGTGAGCTTGTGAAAGACCGAGAGCAATACATTGACGAACTCCATGAGAAAATACAGCGAATGGAGGACAGCCACAGCCAACAACTCGGCGAGATGCAACAGATACACCAAGCAGAGGTCGTAGATTTGAAGAGCAAGCACGCAACAGAAGTTTCTTTGCTCAATGACATCGTCCGCAAAGCCAAGCATTGGTTCCCGATGTTGGAGGCACGTTTGCAAATGGAAGACCTGTGCAGGAAGATTGGCTTCACCGTTGAGCAAATCGGAGTGCTTCTTACAGGAAAGGCAGTCAACATTAGCGGTTCACTCTATTCCGAGGAGTACAGAAGGAAGTTCAATGTGGTGAATGCAGAAATCAAGATATTCTCTGATTCTACCAAGCCGAACCAACTGTTTTTGTATATCAATAGACAGCCCATTGTAGAATGGTTTAAGGAGCAATGTAATATTCTTAAAAAGACCGTGAATAGGCGTTTCAAATTGTAAAAAGATGCCAAGATAAATACCCTAAAAAAGTGATTATCTTGGCATCTTTCTTTATTTTTCAATGGCAGTTTCTATAATGCATTTTGCTTGTAGCAATAAGTCTTGTGCATCTTCTCGCATTTTGAAACTTTGCTTAATCTTATTAGCTATCATTTGCTGTTCATTCATTGGGAGAATAGGAATAATAACATGCTCTATTTCCGATGGCTTCCAATGCTGTATTATCGAGCCTCCTGCATCACGTTCTGCTTGCAACTTCACTACTATAGAATTGAGCACCAAAGTCAGATAATCTGGCAAAACATTCGGTGTTGTTAACTGCAAGTGGAGAATAGCACTTGAAGTTATGACATCTTGTGTTTCTTCCATTTTGTATGCGATACCCACACTTCCATCCTTGGATAACAATATAGTATCCTTTTGTGGGCGGATTGTGTCTGCAAATTGTGTCGTGTCTAATTTGACATCAGAATTAGACAAACCGAATTTGGACAGGTTCGCTACTCTTATAAAAGGAATGCCTTCCTCTTGATACGCATCACTACCTGGTTCTATGGATTTTTTTATGGTCGCAATCTCTTTGATTGTGGCAGTCGGGAAACCTTTTAACTTCTCAAAAAGTAAGTCGTATTTCGGCTGATAGTATTCTGCATCAAGTCTGCCACTTGCAAGAAAGCTATCTGACAGTTTCTTGCAAGAGCAAACTACGTTGCTAACCTTGACTTTTGCATCATTTGAAATAATGCCTACCTCATGCAACAAAACATATATAGCAATATGTAGTTCCATTGCAGATTTTTCTTGCAGGACATAATATTCCGATGCTATTTTACCCCCCCATTTTGGATTGCGCCCTCTACAGTGAGCTTAGCATGTTCAAGTAGTTGTTGGGATTCTTTGCGAAGAGATATACTACTTTGGACATGTTGGGCAATTTCTTCTTGGATTTCTTGTCGGATTAATGGAATTGGGATACGTTCCAATTCTTGTCGTCCAATGGCTGTAAGGATTGTACCCGAACATCCCTTCCTCATCAGTTCCTTTACCAATGGAGATTTGAACAAAACAAGCAATGTCTCGGAATTAAGCACGCTGGATTTCAATACATAGAAGCCAGTGGAGCATAATGCTCCATCGTAATCTTCTTCCACCAAAGCACAGCTATCCAAAGAACCTTCCAAGGATGAAATGACAACATCATTCTTACTTACGATTCTTCTTGCCCTCGATGGCAAGTCTTCACCCTTTTGTTGGCTACAGCCTATTATGTTTCCATACTTTCCAATGTTTGCTAACTCTACATACTTGTAGGTCGTATCATCTTTTGGAGTAAAGTTTTCTTCTTTTATATCACATATTTCTGCCAAATTCTTACTTCCATATTTGTATGCTTGGATATGGTGGAGTATGTCATCATACTTTGGTTGATAGTACTCTGCGTCCAAACGTCCTGTTTCTATAAAAGACTCTTTCAAAGTCTTAACATTACAAGAATTTGAACTTGCCGTAAAATCATTCAAATCTAAGCACTCCAACATATTATTTGCAGCTTCTGAGTATAAACTTTCAGACATTTCTAATTTTTGAAAGGCTCTATATGTTATGTCCTCTATTTTGTCATTCAAATCCTTTGAAAATACAGGTATGGATATTTCCCTGAATTTTGCAGGACTAAAATTGGCCTGATTACCAACCATAGAGTACTTCTCTATTTCCAATCTTCCATATTTTGAATTCAAAAATGCTACTAATGTGGCAGAATTGATATACTTTCGATTAGGTCGGATGCGAAACAGATAGGACGCAAAGGCATAATCATAATCCTTTGGGACTATAGCACTTCTTCCAACAAATTTAGGATTACCATTTGTTCGACAAATGAGTACATCATCCTTTTTAAGTTGTAACCCATGATAAGCATCAATATCCAACAGGCTACAATATTTGTCGGGATGAGAAATGAATGAATAATTAAATTCATTCAATCTCAAGACAGGGTATCCTTCACCCATTTCATTCAACTCTTTCGATGTGCCATATTGAGAGAAATCGATAATTTGTGAGGCTTTTACTGTATTTTTGTAACTAACAGTGTTTGAATTATAAAATTCAGATTCCATCCTCACTATATCGTTTCCAATTACTCGACTAAAAGGCACTTCGCAAATCTCCAGCCCCTCTAACAAAGTCTTGTATCTTACTTCGTCAAAGGGGCACTTGCGAAAAAAGAGAGTTTTTCTTTCTTTGCAAACTCTGCGAAAGCTTCAGCGATGCCATCTTGTGTAAGACCTTCATGATTGAATAGGTCATGCTTTACAACAAGATGCCCATGTGTGTCAAGAAGTGGAACAGTATTTCCATTCTCGTCTGTTGTGCTTCGGTAAATCTTATCACCACTATTATCCTTACTTGGCTCTTGCATTGTGGCAAAGAAAATATTGTAGTCCTTTACTCTTGGGCATAACACATCATCCCATTTTTGGACGAACAAGACACTTGTCTTTGTTCCTGTATGGGGCTTAAACACATTACCATGTAATCCGACAACAGCCAATATCCGACAACGGTCAGCTATGTATTCACGCAATGCCTTATCGCTGCTATTATTGAAACGACCTTGTGGCAGAACAATTGCCATTCTTCCACCTGGTTTCAGAAAGTCAATGTTTCGCTCCACAAATAGAATATCACGGCTTATCTTAACCTGTGTCTTCAATTTTGTTTTGCGGAATGTGCCATCACTCATTTGATATACAGTTTCACCATCGTTAGTAAGTGCATCTATGAAAGTTGGCTCTTTTTGTACTACAGAAATACCTTTAGGACAAGCCTTTAATTTTTCCACAGCCATGTTTCTTCCAAGATCATACTTTGATATAACACGACTTTCCTTGATGTCGCCTGCAAAAGGAGGATTTGCCATTACTATGTCAAATGTAAAATCACGATAACTCTTCTTGTCCGCTCTCAACTTTTGCAATTTAAACCAACCTGTACTATACGTTTCAAGCCACCCCGGTCTTTGCACATAGTCGCTTTCCCAACGCTCATAATCCAATGTGTTGAGATGCAACACATTAGTTTGCCCATCGCCAGCTATGAGATTCAAGGTACGAGCCACACGTACGGTCTTTTCATCAAAATCAATGGCAAAAACATTGTTTTGAACATAGTCTGTACATTCGGCAGGTTTCTGTTCAAGAGTAAAAAGATGGCTACGTTTCAATCCTTTTCTATCCAAGATATTTTGCCAAACATGGAAAATTGTATGGACTGGAAAACCACAACTTCCCGCTGCGGTATCTATCATCTTTTCATCCTCCTTTGGGTTCAGCATCTTCACGCACATATCTATCACATAGCGAGGCGTGAAATATTGTCCTTTCTCACCTTTTGAATTCTTTGAGATAAGATATTCAAAGGCTTCATCAACGACTTCGAGGTTAGAATTGAACAGTTTTACATCTTGTAATGAGGCAACACATACAGACAGATGGGAAGGTGCCAATTGCAGTTTGGCATCTTCAGAGAATACACCTGCCCATTTTTCTTTGGCTTGGTCGAACAAATCCTGTAGTTTGTCTCTTAGTTCCTCCTCTGTGTCACCATAGTTACGGAATACAAGATTACGGTCTTTCTTGCGTCCGCTCTCCATTTCATCGTAAAGTTTGGTGAAAATCAATTTGAACACCTCCTCAAAGACATCAACGCCAGCATTGGCAAGCACCTCGTCTTCCATTTCGAGAATCAAGTCTTTCAGTGACTTGCGCTCATTGACAAGCTTGTCTTTCTTGATAAGGTCATCAATAGTCCAACGTTCAGAAATGATGTCTGATAGTTTTTGGTCGGCACGAGGTATGCTGCTTAAATCCTCAAAATAGTTAGGGTCTTTTCGATGATAGTATGAAATGCTCTTTCCATTACTCCATACACCAATAGGTGCACCTGTAGCATTGCAATAGCTCTTGAGCTGTTCCTTGCCGTCTTTGAGTTTTGGCTTCTTGACTTCTACTATAATAAAAGGTGCTGTTGTGTCTTGTTTATCAAAAATAACAATATCAGCACGCTTCTTTTCTCGTCCAAAAGTCACTTCGTATTCCAATTCCATTTTTGATGTGGAATACCCATAATCCTCTATAAGCACCAATAAATATAGTTGGCGCACCACTTCCTCAGGAGTCAGTTTTATTTCTTTCTTGCGAACTAAACAAGTGAGATAATATTTACCCCCCCATTTGTTTTTCGCTCAACTATACGGTTCTCTAACTCTGCAATATGCTTGTCGGAGAACAAACTTAGGTCATATTCTGTTCCTTTAATTATGTCTGTTAATTTCATTGCGTATCTATTTTATTTGAAACAAGAAGCTCTCTAATGTCCACGTCCAAAATTTCAGCAATTTTGTACAGTATAGGTATCGGTGGCTGAACTTTATTTGTAGCGTATAGATTTACCATATTAAATGTTTTGCCAAGCCGATGTGCCAAATCTGTTTGACTGACACCTTTGCGTTCAAGAATCTCCTTAATTCTGTTCATTTTATCTTGATTTTGAATTTGCCACTGCAAAGGTACACAATTTTATTTGGTATTTTAGCTTATATCTCGAAAATTTATATTAAATTTGCACCTGAAAAGAGTTGTTTGACAGCAAACATATGCATATTGCAGAAATTAGGACTATTGCCAAATCACTACCTCTATCGAGGTAATACACTCATAAATAGCTCATTTTAAGCTATTCAGCAGATTTTAGCGTAATTTTTTCGGAAAAGTGTATTTTTGCAGTGCGTCATCAAGGTGATGGGCAAATGTTGTGAAGTGAAAGGGTCTGAATTGTAAATATTTGAACGCCGAAAGGGCACCTCTATGTTGATTCGAGGGGTGTAATTTGTATTTTAAGAGGTGTCGTTTTGTCTCTCTAAGTATTTTTCTGTGCGTTATATGACACTGATATGAAGAACTTTCACTAATTTTGCACCATCAAGCTTAAATTCAATAATGTCATAAATATAGCAAAAGATGAAAAAGTATTTGATTTTTTTGCTGCTCTTGCTGGTTAGTATCGGGGGTAGGGCTGCAAATGTTACAAACATTCAACTGGCGTTTGATACTAGAACGCTCAACGAGGGGAGTACTGAATGGTATCATCGTAATGTAAAAGATGTTAGTCAAATTCAAGCAGGTGACTTTATCGTGGTGTCATACGATAAGGTTACAGGTGAGGAGTGCCAGTATGCCATTTGTGATGTGGATGGCAATAAAATCTACACGAATGGTGCCGATCAGAAATGGCAATGCTATACTTGTCCTGTTGGTGATACAGATTTCACATTCCCCATAGATGAAGATTTGTACAAGAAAATAGTAACTGACGGAAAGGGACTCCAGATTCAAGACAAAGGTCTGAGTGGAAATATGTCGATCAGTATTATCCATGTAGGAGAAGACTGGATGCAATATAAGCCAGCAAATGCTATTGAAATCATGTCCACCCCACAATATATTAAGGATTGGTACAATGATGGCTATGTCTTGAAGATTGATGCCAATACCAGTTATGTCGGCAAGACCCTCCGTGTGGTTTGCTTGGATACAGCCGATGACTCCTACGCTTTCTTGAAGAAGAATACGACTGGTTGGCCATCCTTGATGTCTGGTTCTGATAAGTTCAGCATCGCAGGATGGAAGTTCTTCGAGATTAAGATTAATGACGAGTTGAATAACTTGTTGAAAGGCGATGGCTTGCGTATCGGTGGTAATAACTATTATATAGCAGGCATTTATGTCTATGGTTCAGACACGACAGCTCCAGCTTGGGCTGACGAAGAGAGCGATGTGATAGGTACCTATACTTTCTCTTCTCCTTTGGATGGAATTGCCAACGAATGGGCAGGAGCGAAAATACCAGGTAGTTTCTTCGAGTTCCAAGGTCAGGGTGATCAAATCTCTACCACCAAGCTTGCCAACACCAAGAACAATATCATCCGAATTGTATTTGATGATACAGCTGGTGAGAGTGCGCAGGTTTCAGCCAAGGATGCCAATCCCACCTCTACCAGTGGCAAAGATGATGTCTTGAAAGATGCCAATGACAACTATGCTTCTTATATCCGTCAGCGTAATTACGATGAAACGTCAGGTTTTTATTATGTTGACTATGCCGACTGTGAGGGGGAAAAGTATTTTGACTTTGAGTTGAGCGATGACATCACTCTCTTCAAGGATTACAATCATCCTGTCGTTGACAATGACGACAAAGCGCCAGGTGTCAAGAAAGGTATGCTTTCTACCTTGTTGCAGAATGGTATGGTGATTGGTGCCAATAAAGTGAAAGTCAAAGCCGTGCAGATTCGTAAGTCAATGGTATCTAAATATGTCACAGGCTGCGCCGTCTATAAGCATAATTTAAGCAAAACAGTTTGGCGCCCTATTTCTTTGCCATACAACTTGACACAAGAGCAGGTGAAGAATGCCTTTGGTGATGGAACAAAGATTTGTGAGTTGGGACCATCTAAGGTGACTAAAAAGGAAGTAGAAGAAGGAAAGGTCTCCAACTCTTATGCTATTTCTTTGAGTTTCCAAGAGGTTACTGGAGATGTTAATGCCGACTATCCTTATATTATAAAGGTGGGTAATGTCCAATCTGACAATCTCTATAAGATAGAAAGCGTAAAGGCGGATGTTCGTGACTTCCAGGCATACGAGTTCCGAACAGGCAAGTTTGATGTATCAGCATTGGATGCTACTGAGCCTACAGCAGGAAGTGCGGATTACAATAAAAACAAAGAGGTTTATGATTTTGAGCAGAGAATTAAAGATAAACTGACCGATGATGTCTATATGGTCTTCCAATCTACGGCTCCAGTCTTCAATATCACAAACACAAATGCGGGTAACGTGGAAATCATCAATGGAGTGGATAACAGAACAACGTTGACCGTGCCTGCTCAGAATACTAGTTATTACAACTATTACTTCTATGATGGCGCACTTTGGCCAGTATTGACTGAAGAAAGAAAACTGGCTTCAGGATTGGCATACATCAAGTTCCCTGCTGCCACAAAGGGCCTTTTTGATGATGCGGAGACTGAAGGACAAAGCTCGGCAAAGGTTGTCTGCTTGTTCCCTGATGACAACTCTACGACGGGAATAGATGATGTGGTAGCTCTTGCCAAGAAGCAGATGCCAGTAGCTATTTATAACCTAGCAGGACAGCTGATTCGTAAAGGCACTTCTATGGGAGGCTTGGCAAAGGGTATTTATGTGGTCAATGGTAAGAAAGTAACAATCAAGTAACATATTTATTAAGAGAAATAGAGATGAAGAAAACATATATAGCACCAAGTGTGCAGATGATTGAAGCAAAAATAGGAAATCACCTATTGGCGGGTTCTTTGCATCCGGAAGAAGATGTTGATATAAAAGCAGACGATGAAACTATTCCTGTAAGTGGTTCTGATGCAGGAACAAGCCATCCTACAGACATTGATTATGCTAAGAAGTTTGACTCTTGGTCTGTATGGGATGAGTAATCACCGGCAAGAAATCAATACTTATTAATAACTTATATATAAATCACAGCCATCGGCTTGAAGATACTAAGAACAATAACGATGTATCCGTGAGCCGATGGCTTTTTTATGCTCCTATTTATGAAGAAAATCTTAGGAATTTGGGTATTGTGGCTGATTTGCCTCACGGCAAGTGCCATCGACCAAAAAACGGAAATTTGGAAGGGCTCGGCAAGTGGTTCTTCGTGTAATAACAACGTCTCTGGCTTGAAAAATGCCGACAATGGCGATGGAAGCGATGCCTTCCAAGGAAGTGATGCCAACTATTATTTCAATACCGGTGCAGCCAATACTTGGGGTTGGGACCGATATATGAAGATTCTGCCTGGTGCTTTCAGTGGGTTGAGCCTTGCCGAGGGTGACAAACTTGTCATCTCGCTCAATTATTCACAGGCAAACAGTGAGATTTCTTTGCGAACTCCTAATGGCAATGCACTCTTTGCCAATTGCAATGTACTGGCTTCTGGGACAGCCAACTCTTCCTCGTATTCCTTTACTTTGACTTCTTCGGCGATTGCCTCGCTTCAGACAAATGGTCTCTTGATTGGAGGTATCAATCTCAACTGGAATGAGGTTTCTATAGTTCCTGGTGATTACAAGGAGCCAGAGATTAACCACGAACTCTATACCACCGATGGTTTCCATACCGATGGCACCAAACTCTTGGATGGCAATGGCAAGCAGTTTGTGATGAGAGGATACAACTACTCGTATGCTTGGCAGAAGAACTTGTGGGATGCTGCTTTCAAGACAGCGGCAAAATATAAGTGCAATGCCCTCCGTATCCAGTTGAGCGATGCAAGAAACGGAAATAATTTGGGTGGCTGGACTTCTACTGACGAGGTGAGCAAGTTGATTCAGTCTTGCAAGGACAATCACTTTATCGGTGTCTTCAATGTGCAAGATACAGGTGGTGGCAACGACCCTAATGTCTTGCTTAAAGCCGCCGACTACTGGGTTAGCATCAAAAATGCCGTAATCGGTCAGGAGAAGTATTGTATCGTCAATATTGGTAATGAGTGGATGGAAACTCCTGTTCGTTATAGCAATGGCGACTGGGGAGAGTATCAAGAGAATCTTTGGTCGGATACCTATATCACTGCTGTTCGCAAGTTGCGCAATGCAGGTATCAAGAACACCATTATGATCGACTGTAATGGCTATGGACAATATGCCGACATCATTTGGAAGGAGGGAGCGAGAATCTTGACAGAGGATGCTCGCCACTTTAAGGATGGCAAACCCAACATTATCTTTTCCATTCATTTCTATGAGAAGGCTTGCTATTGGGATTATGAGGCCGGAACAGGTTCTATGGTCGCTCACTCCATGGACAATGCACTCTCTGTGGGTGCTCCTCTCTGCATCGGCGAGTTTGCTTATTCTCGCAAGAGTGAGCAGTGGAAGATGGATTGGCAAACCATCCAAGCTTATTCCAAGATACTGAATGTAGGTTATTTCGGTTGGTCGTTCACAGGCAATGGGGATGCTGAGTCGCAAGGTTTGGATATGTTCAATAGCGATGGAAGCGTGATGTATAAGAATGGCGATTGCATCATCAACCATCCTGACGATGGTATCTTGGCAACTTCCAAAACTTGCTCGGTATATGACTCCAGTGTGGATGAATCGCATATCACCACGTCGTATGTTTCTGGTGGCGAGGCATCAGCTGACATTGTTCCTTACTTGGTGGATGCAAATGGCAAGGCGATGGAATATGTGAAACTCAATCTGAATACTGATCAACTCGTATTGAACAATAATGACGGTTTGACGCTTGGCAGCAGTGACTTGAAGCGAGCTGGAGCCTTGGAAGGGCGATTCTTTCGACTGATATTTAAGCCGGGTACGACTCGGATGAGTGGTAGTTCGGTCAGCCTAAATGGTGTCAACTATGCTGCAACTCTCAATATCTCATACGGCAGTTTGCAGACAGGCGACCGCTCCATCTCGGAATGGAAATACCTAGACGTGCCTTGCGATGCCAACGGTGCTGACCTCGTTATCAAGGGGCAATATGCAGAGCTGGAAGGCATCTACCTCATGAAGCCTCAATATCTCTACAAGGCTGGACAGGCTGAGACGGAACTGAAGGCAACTTATAGCTTGACCAATAATGGACATCAGTTCAATTCGGGTAGTACTTGGGGCGAGGACTTGCTCATTCCTGGCTCTTTCTTCCAGAATGTGAAAGCTGGTTGGAACCTGTCGGTTGATTACACCGTTACTGGCGATGGTGCTCAAATCAGTATCAAGGATGGTGTTCATAATTCTTCCGACACAGCAGAGAATGGAGTTTATTACTCTTGGTTGACAGGTAATGATTCCTACAACGGAACAGTGGATTACGGTTCCATTTCGGGCAGTGGCACTTGGACGGTTGTGCTTTCTGATGAGGCCTATCAGTTTGAGGATTACCAGACTTATAAGGGTAAGGCTTCTGGCATGTTGGCACACTTGAAGTCGGAAGGACTCGACATCAATGGGCATGACTGGAAGATAACGAGCATCTCGCTGTATGGCCCGAAGACATCGGCAGCATCGGGTTCTGAGCTAACAGGGCGAATCGAGGTGAAACGAAATCTCAGCTCCAGTATGTGGCGGCCTATCTCTTTCCCATATAATCTGACAGAGGAGCAGACCGCAGCACTTTTTGGCTCAGGCTTGAAACTTGCTACGCTCACCGAGGTGACAAGGAATGAGGAGAAGAAGAGCTTAGCTCTCCAGTTTGGTGCGCAAACTCAGATTGTAGCCAATCAGCCTTATATAATTAAGGTGGCGCAAGACCAAGACCATTTCGAACTGTCGGGAGTGAGCAATGATGTGACTGCTTTTGTCTCTTCAAGTGTCAGCATCAATGGCGTGAGCTTGGTTTCCACTGCTCCTGCTAGTGATGGAGGAGAATACACTTCTCTTCCGATAGGCGCTTATTACCTCCATAAAGGAGTCTTTTATCCCAATAGCATCTCTCGCTACATCAAGGCGGGCTTGGCATATATGACCATCTCGACCGAGGCGCAAGCTAAGGGGTATAGTCTGGTTTGGGATGAAGAGGATGGTTCGACCACTGGCATTAGTGACGTTCTGCGTGATGTGGACTCTGCTTCTACCCTAGAAGAGAAACCGCAGGAAATTTATACCTTGCAAGGAACGAGGGTGCATGGTGATGGCTTACGCCTACCAAAGGGTGTCTATATAGTCAACAAACGTAAGGTGGTAGTGAGATAAAAGTGTAGAACCTCACTGTATAACATAAAATCCAAGTTGGATTCCACTAAATACAACTTAGATTTCACTGCGCCTAACTTGGATTTCGTGGAATCTAAGTTAGGCGCAATATAATTCTTTAGTCTTCGTAAGGTTATGTATTCGGAGAATGAGGGTTATGTCTTAGGGTGAAGAGGGTTATATCCCTAGAAAAGATGGGTGACCCTAATTTCTCGGTCGAGGAAATGAGCGAGAAGTTAGTTATGCACCGCACCAACCTATATAAGAAAATACAGACGTTGACCGGCAAGACACCTTCGCAATTCATCCGACTGATGAGGTTGAAGCGAGGCAAGCAACTCTTGAGCCGTGGCAATGTATTGGTTTCTCAGGTGGCTTACGAGGTGTGTTTCAACGATTCTAAGAAGTTTGCCCGTTATTTCAAGCAAGAATTTGGAATGCTGCCTAGCGAATACGTGAAGCAGCAGGAAGGTCATGAAATGTAGAGTTGGAGGTGGCCATGCAAAAAGGCATGGTGACGGAATGTAGCAATAAGGGTATTGTTTCGTGCAATACCCTTTATTTACAGGCTTATCGTGAGGCTAGTCTCAAAAAAAGTTGTACCTTTGCATCAGTTAGAAAAATAAATAAGAATAGTTGGTAAAGCTAGGTTAATCATTAATGGCTAGGTTGACCACTAAAGAACTAACCCATTGATGAAGCTAGCTAGCCACTAATTCATCTTTTACTTAGTTTATATATATTAGGAATAAAAAAGGAGGTCTTCGTGATGAAGACCTCCTTTTTGCGGTAGTATGCTCGGCATGAGCATTGTCTAATGGGTGCAAGTCCCTAGTAAGCCCTAATAGCGGGAATTACCTAGCCAATGG
>ENA-UERK01002370-UERK01002370.1-human-gut-metagenome-genome-assembly--contig:-NODE-2370-length-12436-cov-3.526013_pt1 | contig 12436 bp, 4 predicted proteins | sample MGYA00242957_ERZ507957 | MGnify/ENA primary metagenome ERZ507957 (study PRJEB26167, sample SAMN06115538) | human gut metagenome | host: Homo sapiens | place: China:Heilongjiang | collected 2015-11-06... | reverse complement strand
AATAATACCAGATCGGTCTTGTCATGATCGGCCACTCATACCATTTGGAAGAATACGGATGATCCGCTTTCAAAGCAGAATGATAATCGAACATCGTTTTCTGTGCATTGATCACGCGCGTCAATAAGTTATGGTCTGTTCCATCATTAAATGGAATATAAGACAATATATAAATGATCGCCGGAACTGCCACAAAAAAGACGCAACAGAATCCAATCGTCTTCCAAAAATAACTGCTAAAATTATCAATAATATACGCATGTGAAATACCATTCGTCTGACCGCGTGGTGTCTTGCAGGCAATGACATATTCACGATATCTGCGATACATATGCAGGAAGAACAATATACACAGACCTACCGAGGAATAAATTCCGGTCCACTTACTGGCCCAGCTAAGCCCCATTGCAACACCGCAAAGTCCAAGCGGTATGAATGTCTTTTGCAGCTTTGTGTCGTAAAAACTCTTCTGCAGATAGCAGTACATGAAGTAATACGACAACATAATAAACAGTGTAACAAACACATCGATCGTCGCTATTCTTGTCTGCACGAAATGCATAAAGTCAAACGCAAACAATAACGTTGTCACAATGCTGATCCATTCCTTGTTGAAGAAACGTTTGGCAAACAAATAAATGATCGGAACCATAAATACTCCGAATAAGGTTCCCATAAAACGCCATCCGAATGGATTCATTCCAAACATGAGTACACCACAGGCAATGAATATTTTACCAAGTGGCGGATGTGTGTTTTCATAACAGTACAGCTTATGTATCATCTCGTATGCCGTACGTCCATGATAGATCTCATCAAAGTACGTACCGTTCATTGCACTGGCACGTCCCTCAAATTCATCCTGCTCATCAAACAAAGTCTTATACTCATCTCGATTCACAGGCTCCAATTTTTTGCCATTGCTATCCAAGAACACAAGCTCTAACAGACTATCCTCGTAATTATCCTCCGTCGGAGAAATTTTGACATATCTTGCCTGAACATTCAATGTAAGACTGTTCCAGCAAAATACAGAACCTGCATCCCAATCGCTCTGCGTATTACCATTGTCATCTGTAACACCGGTCGAAAATGTTGTATAACCGGAATCCTTATTGTTACTGTATTCAATGTTATAGTGCGGATTATTTTCATACCCCAGATAATCCCATAACTGTGAAATATTGGTAGTTTCACCGAAATCAAGAACGATCGCTCCTTCTTTCACAGCAGAATATGCTGTTTCCGGCGCCGACATATTCCCCAGACGCGCAAATGCTACCACTGCGTAGATCAATGTGATCACTGCCATTGCGATCCAGTCAACTTTCGTCATCTTGCTGAGCGTTACAGAACGGGCGATCTTGCCCTCTGATTCCTTTTTGCTTACATTGTTACGTGCATTATTTGCACGCGTATTCTTACGTCCTGCCTGTGCAGTCCGTCTGGTCGAAGTACGCGCGATCTCACCCTCTGACAAATAACCGTTAAAGCATGTCAACGCTACATATACCATGTAGCCAAATACGATCACCATACCGGCTGCAATTGCTAAGGTCACCGGTTCCTTGGCGTTGAAATTATTCAGATCATACACAAACTCAACATGTGCCATATTGAAAAATGCCATTCCTGATAACCCGGTAAATAAATAGGCAATCTCACGTTTCGGACGCATCGCAAATGCAAACAACAGCATAATGATCGCCGGATACACATAACGCTCATGCATGCGAACTGACAGCAAAAACATTCCTGTTACGATAAATGCCCCGACAAAATAGTAACGTGCCGGATTATTTTTTGCACGGAAATGAAGCCAGGTAGCTGCTGCCACGATCAAAATAATAAAAATGGTTCCCCAAGTCTGATACGTGATACCCATAAAGTGTTTCGTCTGTTCGGCCCAGTTTTGTCCAAACAATGTCCAAATATTATAAGCATTTACACTGGCAAATTTGTAAGATGCCAATGTCTCCGTATACTGTGATAACGCATCCTTAAATCCGAACGGGAGCATCAGCAGGGCAATCATCGCAATCGCAGCCAAACCAAGCCCCAGATTCTTCCAAAAATTCTTCCAGTCAAAGCCGTCTAAAAACACCTGATCGATAATGCCATAGATCAATACCGGTGTAAAAATAAGAGACTGCGGTTTTACCAATACTGCAACCGCAAATACAAAATACGACGGGATCAGCTTACGCTCTGTCACCAAATAAATCATTAATACAACGAAAAAGGTAAATACTGCATCTGTCTGTCCCCAGATTGCTCCATCGAGCAGTACCGCCGGTGCAAACAGATAGATTGCTGTTAAAATTCCCGCACCCTTCTGCGTCCAACGCTTTCCGGCAATGCGAAACAGCAGGTAAGCCGTGGCCAGATCGGCAATGATCGCCGGTGTCTTAGTAAGCATCACGCTAAGCGTAGAATTCCAAGCCACCCCAAGTACATGACGGATCGCACCGACCATATACAAAATATACATATATCCAGGTGGATAGTCCGTAAAAGAATCGGAAGAATAAAAATTACCAATCCCATCCTTAAAGACCATGTCCCCCCAAGCGATAAAACAGTTCATATCCGTTTCATTGCCAAAATATTTTGCTGCCGCAATATAGCGAACGATCAATGCGACCGCCATGATCACCATAAAAAGAATACCCGTCTCCGGAACCTCCTGTACTTGGTATTTCTTCTTCTTTCCTTTTGGTGCCACTTTAACGCGCTCACACGAATCCATTGCAACAAAGCCATAGATCGTTGCGGCCGCAGCCAAAATAGCAATAACTGTAATTGCTGTCATTTCAACCTTCCTCCTAAATAATTACATGTATTTTTTGACATGCTGATGTGTAAATAAATGATCCGCACAATATTCATAATTGCCCTCACATTTGGAGCAGTAACGAAATTCCAGATCCGGAAATTCCTCCTGAGTCCTGCCACAAATTGCACAGCGATGCACAATACGCTGTCCGGCACCCGCTGCTTTCATCTTCTTCTTAAAACCTCTTCGTCTCCTCTGCTCTCCATATGACATCCGCTTGTAATCCCGCGTCAGGAAGAAGAACAGTAAGAAGTTCCCCATTGCTACGATAACCGCAAACGCCTGACTAATATGCATCCAGCCATACGCCTGTGCCTGTGCTCCATACACGGCTGTCATTCCCATCATGCGAAAACCTGCCACAAAATTGCCCACTATCAAATAGCACATATAAATCGCATCCAATAGCGCAAGCCATTTTACTTTGATCGGAAGCACAAAATACAAAAGTAACTCCGTATCCGGCTGGATCAGTGCAAAAGCAAAGAACATTGCCCAGTAAACATACTGAAAACCGGAATCATAAATTGCAATATGAAACGGACTTAAATACAGGATTAGTGCTGCAATAATATTTAACAGATAACCACTAAAGAAATACATGTTAAACCGAAACGTTCCCCAGGCCCGTTCCAAAGATCGTCCAAACAAGAAAAACAGATTAACCTGGATCACCAAAAACAACACGCTGAGTACAAAGGACGTGCTGCCGCTAAAGCCATACGGTTCCAGCAAATACGTAAACAATCTCCAGACTTGTCCATGCGCCACCTTGCTCATATCCAGACAAAGCCAGTTATAATAAATATCAAACGGTATTATCCCAAAATTTGTCAGCATCTCTAACAAAGCACCGAGACAATATGCACCAACTACGTAACGTGTCAAGTCAGGGATCGCATACTTTCCAAATTTGCGTTCCATCTTATTTAACCATTGTATCATATACTTGTCCTTTCTATGCCTGATATTTTCAGGTATTTTCCCTGCAAAAGCCCATCTGTTCACAGGATATTTTACATGCAATTCAAAAATGTACTACAGCGTATTTTTACAGCAATCGAAAAGAACGCCATAGTACATTTCATTATAGTGTGACGCGTATTCTTTGTCAATTGGATTCCCCGTCCGCAAGCGGGTGTATCCTGCGACAAAATATACTATTTACAACAGGCTGCATCTCTGCTATTTACGATATGCAATACCTGGCAGCAGCATGACGTCCTCTGGCTCATTCTGCTCCAAAAAATCATTCAGCGAAACGTTCATTCTCTGTAAGAAAGACTGCAGGGAATCTCCCTGCTCGGTCACATACCTGTCATCATAGGGAACTGTCGTGTCAAACTCCCGCGTCATTTCATGGGATTGTCTCTCCTGATCTTCTTCGGAACGGTCAGCATCAACGGAAGTCTCTGCGATATTTTCCTGCACGTCCGGTGTCATCTCCTCCTGTTCGTTACCCATCCGCGGCATGATCAGATTTATATTGCATCCATCTGCTTTCTTTCCCGGAATGCAAACAGTATCACCCGGCTGTAGATTATATACATCTACATAAGGATTGGCACGTAACATCACTTCCAGCGGGACATGATATCTTCGGCTCAAAGCGTACAGTGTATCTCCTTTCTTTATCATATGCATATGTCCATTACAATACTCATGATTCATGGTGTATTCACCTTATGCCTTTATTTGCTACAGTATATTCTGCTTTCCGTGAAATGGTGACTCTACTCGCAGCCGCGAATCCGGATCTCACTCCACAAAAGCAAAAAATGTTTATTGCATTCCTCTCATAATAGCATTATAATAGGAAAATGCGGCGAATTTTTGTGCCTCGCAAAGCATGCACAAACTCATAATTTATCGTTGCTGACATACCATTAGAAACTAAGAGTAATACAAGATACTAGATGGAGGGTATTTATGAAATTACACATGAATACATTGGGAATCGATATCGGTTCCACAACCGTAAAAATTGCGCTGTTAAATAAAGATGGCGAGATTATTTTTTCCGATTATCAACGGCACTATGCCAACATCCAGGAAACTCTTGCTGCTATTATTGGAAAAGCCTATGATGAATTTGGTGATCTGCCGGTTGCTCCGGTCATTACCGGATCCGGTGGACTAACGCTGTCCAAATATCTGAACGTTCCTTTCGTACAGGAGGTAGTAGCAGTTGCAACATCACTCAAAGATTACGCCCCTCACACCGATGTCGCCATTGAATTAGGCGGGGAAGACGCTAAAATCATATATTTTACCGGTGGTATCGACCAGCGTATGAACGGAATCTGCGCCGGTGGTACCGGGTCCTTTATTGACCAAATGGCTACCTTATTAAAAACGGATGCCAGCGGATTAAATGAATATGCTAAAAATTATAAAGCAATTTACCCAATCGCAGCTCGATGCGGCGTATTTGCCAAAACGGATATTCAACCTCTGATCAACGAAGGTGCAACCAAAGAAGATCTCTCAGCCTCTATTTTTCAGGCAGTGGTCAATCAGACGATCAGTGGTCTTGCCTGTGGCAAACCGATTCGCGGTAATGTTGCATTCTTAGGCGGTCCGCTTCATTTCCTGACCGAATTAAAGCAGGCATTTATCCGTACTCTTGGTCTGGAAGGCGACCAGATCATCGCTCCGGAACATTCTCATCTGTTTGCAGCCTCCGGTGCAGCAATGAACGCCAAGGAAGAAGATATGTCAAGCCTTGGTAAATTACACACCGATCTTTCCCAAGAGATCAAGATGGAATTTGAAGTAACCCGTATGGAGCCTCTTTTTAAGGATCAGGCAGAATACGATGATTTCTTGCAAAAGCATGCGCAAAATGATGTAAAGAAAGGCGATTTTGCAAGTTATAAGGGCAATTTATTCTTAGGGATCGATGCCGGTTCTACTACAACAAAGGTAGCTGTGATCGGCGAAGACGGTTCCCTGCTGTACTCATTTTACAGCAACAACAACGGAAGCCCGCTGAAAACAGCGATCAAGGCGATCAAAGATATTTACAGTAAAATGCCGGCTGGAGCACAGATCGTTCGATCCTGCTCTACCGGATATGGCGAAGCACTGTTAAAGGCTGCGCTCCTTTTGGACGAGGGTGAAGTAGAAACGGTAGCACACTACAATGCTGCTGCGTTCTTTGAACCGGAAGTAGACTGTATCTTGGATATCGGTGGTCAGGATATGAAATGTATCAAGATCAAAAACCACTCCGTTGATAAAGTTCAGTTAAACGAGGCTTGTTCCTCCGGCTGTGGTTCCTTTATCGAAACCTTTGCAAAATCTCTCAATTACGAGGTCGCTGATTTTGCGAAAGTTGCGTTGTTTGCCGAGAATCCGATCGATCTTGGATCCCGCTGTACCGTATTTATGAATTCCAAAGTAAAGCAGGCTCAGAAGGAAGGTGCCAGCGTTGCAGATATTTCTGCCGGACTTGCTTATTCCGTTATTAAAAATGCTTTGTTAAAAGTGATCAAGCTGACTGATCCAAAAGATCTCGGTGAAAAAGTCGTTGTTCAAGGTGGCACTTTCTATAACGATGCGGTACTGCGAAGCTTTGAGCGCATTTCCGGCTGCAAAGCCGTACGACCGGATATCGCCGGTATCATGGGTGCGTTTGGTGCCGCACTCATTGCCAGAGATCATTATACCGGACAGGAAAGCACGATGCTCACGATCGACCAGATCAACGAGCTTCGTTTCGAAACATCCATGTCTCGCTGCAAGGGCTGTACCAACCACTGCCTTCTCACGATCAATCGTTTTACCGGCGGCAGACAGTTTATTTCCGGCAACCGTTGTGAACGTGGTATTGGCGGTCAGAAAAACAAGAAGAATATTCCAAACCTTTTTGAATACAAGAACAAACGACTCTTCGCTCACTATAAACCATTGGATGAAGAGCACGCCGTGCGCGGTACGGTCGGTATTCCACGTGTACTGAATATGTACGAAAATTATCCGTTTTGGTTTACTTTCTTTACCGAACTTGGCTATCGTGTAGTACTCTCTCCGGAGTCCAGCCGCAAAATCTATGAACTGGGTATTGAGTCCATTCCAAGCGAATCTGAATGTTATCCGGCAAAACTTGCGCATGGGCATGTATCTTGGCTGATCAAGCAGGGACTCGATTACATTTTCTATCCTTGCGTGCCATATGAACGCTGTGAGGTAGAGGGTGCCGGCAACCATTACAACTGCCCGATCGTCACCTCTTATGGTGAAAACATCAAAAATAATGTCGAAGAACTGCAGGATGGCAAGATCAAATATCAAAACCCGTTCCTGTCGTTTGAGAGTGAAAAAATATTAACAACACGTCTGGTAGAATATTTCACGGAAGAAAACGGCATTTCCAAAGAGGAAATCCGCCGTGCGGCTGCTGCAGGATGGAAAGAAATGCAGCATGTACGTGATGATATGTCCGCCAAAGGACGAGAAGTACTCGCTTATATGGAAGAAAACGGCTGCCACGGTATCGTGCTCGCCGGAAGACCATATCATACCGATCCGGAGATCAATCACGGTATTCCTGAGCTGATCACCTCTTTCGGTGTTGCCGTATTGACTGAAGACAGTGTATCCGAACTCGGCAACGTAGATCGTCCTACGATCGTTATGGATCAGTGGATGTATCATTCCCGTCTGTACAAGGCTGCCTCCTATGTGGCAACCCGTTCCGACTTAGATCTGATCCAGCTTAACTCATTTGGCTGTGGACTGGATGCGGTAACGACCGATCAGGTCAGCGATATACTGACGATGCAGAATAAGATCTATACGGTATTAAAGATTGACGAAGTTAATAACTTAGGTGCTGCACGTATTCGTATCCGCTCTCTGCTCGCCGCTGTTCGCGAACGCGAGCGCAAGCAGATCAAACCGGTCAAAAAAGATACTGCACACCACCGCGTAGTCTTTACAGAACAAATGCGTAAAGATTATACGATCCTTGTTCCACAGATGTCTCCGATCCATTTCGATATTCTCGAACCGGCACTGGCATCCTGCGGATACAATTTGGAAGTATTACCTAGCACCGGCGAGTGCCTGGATTACGGATTAAAGTATGTAAACAACGATGCATGTTATCCATCCCTGCTCGTTGTCGGACAGTTTATGCAGGCATTGCTTTCCGGCAAATATGATCTTAACAAAGTAGCGTTGATCATTACGCAGACCGGTGGTGGATGTCGTGCAACCAACTATATCGGATTTATCCGTCGTGCTTTGGAAAAAGCAGGCATGGAGCAGATTCCTGTCATTTCCATGAGCGCCGGCATTGAAAAGAATCCGGGATTAGACATCAACTACAAGATGGCTGACCGTGCATTACAGGCATTGATCTACGGCGATGTATTTATGCGTGTCCTCTACAAAACACGTCCTTATGAGGCAGTTCCGGGATCTGCCAATGCATTGCATGAAAAATGGTTGAAGATCGCACAAAAATCCGTTCAAAACGGAAAACATAGCGAATTTAAGAAAAATATCCGCGGCATTGTGAAAGAATTTGATGAACTGCCATTGCTGGATGTAAAGAAACCGCGTGTTGGTATTGTCGGCGAGATTTTAGTTAAATTCCTTCCACTTGCCAATAACTTCTTAGTCGAATTATTGGAGTCTGAAGGTGCCGAGGCAGTATGTCCGGATCTGATCGATTTCTTTATGTACAGTCTTTACAATGCAAACTTTAAGGCGGATTATTTAGGCAAAAAGAAATCCAGTGCTTTGATCAACAACGCTGCGATCCGTTTTATTGAACATTATCGCAAGACGATGCACGATGCCCTGACAGAGAGTAAACGCTTTGACCCACCGGTTCCAATCGCCAAACTTGCAGAATATGCTTCACCGATCGTTTCCTGTGGTAACCAGACCGGTGAGGGCTGGTTCTTAACCGGTGAGATGATCGAATTGATCCATTCCGGTGTTCCAAATATTGTTTGTACACAGCCTTTTGGCTGTCTGCCAAACCACGTTGTCGGCAAAGGTGTTATCAAAGAATTACGTCACTGCTATCCGGATTCCAATATTGTTGCTGTTGATTACGATCCGGGTGCCAGCGAAGTGAACCAGTTAAACCGAATCAAATTGATGCTCTCAACAGCCGCAAAAAACTTGAAACAATCTGAGAAAGAGTAGTTTCCTATAAAGTAACAAAAGAGGCATGTATGAATACAATTCATACATGCCTCTTTATAGTGTGATGCTACCAAGAATTGCTTTAGCAATTCTTGCAAAGCAAAGCGCTGGCTTTGCTTTATTTCACTTAATAGGAAATTGCTGTTATATAATGTGATGTTGCCAAGAATTGCTTTAGCAATTCTTGCAAAGCAAAGCGCTGGCTTTGCTTTTTTTCACTCGTCTATTCCTTAAAATAGTCTGCATTAAATGTCTTTTCATCGGACATTTTCTGCTCTGGCGTTTCCGGATGCCAAGGTGTCTGCCCCGGTGCTACGCCCATATTTTCATAGCCTTCTGTACTCTTACCAAGCTGCGCTTCTTCCTGCGGTCTGGCAAAAGCCTCCTGATCGCTGTTATATGATGAACCATTGTAACTCTGTTCATTTCCATTATATTGCGAACCGGCGTAATCCTGCTCTTCTCTGCCATACTGTGGACCTGCATAACTCTGCTCATTTCCGTTGTACTGTGAACCTGCATAATCCTGCTGATTTCCGTTATACTGTGGACCTGCATAATTCTGTCTGCCCGGCATATCGTTATTATAATTCTCTCCGACCGGCCGGAATCCTTCCCATTCCACGATCTTGCCTTGTTTGTTCAAGTTGTACACCAAATAGACAATACCAAGACCAAGTACAAGCGTCACGCCAAGACCACCTTCTAAGCCAAAGCCTGCACCGTTGATCAAACCATGTCCCTTCACGTTGCTGCTGTTTAAGATTGCAGGCTGTAGAGAATTACCGCTGACCTGAATGCCATAAATATTCCCCTGTGCAAAATTCCACAAACTGTGGAACGCACCAACAACCCAGATATTTTCACATTTTACCAACAACAGTGCTGCGAAAATGCCAAACAGGAATAAGTTAAATACCGCAAGTGGCGTCAAGCCGGAATTGGCACCATGTAACATAGCAAAGAACAGTGCACTGAGCACTGCCGAATACACGACGGAATGTCTTCTCGACAACGATACAAACAGATAGCCGCGGCAAAGCACCTCTTCTGCCATGCCCTGTACCAAATATCCAACAAGGTAACCAAGAATCCCCAGAGGTGCCATATTGGTCACCAATCCTTCTACATGAATACTTCCTGTTAGAACACAGATCAAATATGCTACGCTAAAAAATAGTGCTCCAGCCACAGCACCCTTCAAATACTGTGGAACCATTCCCTTCTTACGAAATCCTAATGTACGGATCTTTCTCTTCTCCAAAAAACGGCAATAGACAAAAACAACCGCAATCATCAGGATTTCTAATAAAAGTGTTGCAATGGTCATCCAATCCGGCAAATGGAGTGCATAGTCCTGCATTTTCTGCATATATTGCAGCGAATCCATCGATCCGTCCGCGACAGACTGTGCCGTTTTCATAAACTCCGGATCACTCACGAAATAACCGATCATTAAAGGAATCGTACCAATGGACATTGCGATCGAACTGACCACAAAGACTACAATCGCGATCAATATCTCAAGCACGGCGATAAACCCTCTCCGTCCTCGCATCGCTTCCAGCATAAACTCCGGTTTCTTGATATCTTTCATAAACTCCTCCTAATTCTTGTTACAATACCCCTCTCAGATGATATCTTACTCTTCCAACAAGTTTTCCATGCTCTTCAGACTGATCAATATGGTCGACGTATTGTGTAATAATGCCGACATTGTTGGCTGAAGTACACCACCAACGCCGAACAAAATAAGTGCTGTATTAAATCCTACAATAACTTTATAATTTCTGTCAATACGCTTCATCAAAGCATTGCTGATTTTCTTAAGTGTAATGATCTCGCGCAAGTCATCTGCTGCGATCGTAACATCTGCAATCTCTCTGGCGATTTCCGCGCCCTCACTGATCGCAATGCCTACATCAGCCGCCGACAATGCCGGAGAATCATTAATCCCATCACCAACCATGATAACCTTATGTCCTGCTTTCTTTTCCTGCTCCACAAAATCAGCCTTATCCTCCGGAAGCACTTCCGAATAATACGCATCAACACCAGCCTTTTGAGCAATATTAGCAGCAATGCGGTCACTGTCACCAGTCATCATCACAACCTTATGAATACCAAGATGTTTTAATTCACGTATCACCTCAGCTGTCTCAACTCGCAGTGGATCTTCGATACAGATCACGGCAACCAACTTACCATCCATCGCCATGTACAAATGAGAATATTGCTCCGGAAGCTGCTCAAACTGTTCCTTCTTATCCTCCGGAACGACAGCGCCCTCATCTTCAAAGACAAAATGATGACTTCCGATAATGATCTTCTTGTCATTGATCGTAGAGGAAATACCATGTGCCACAATATATTCTACTTTCGTGTGCAGTTCTTCATGAACAAGACCGCGTTTCATTGCCTCAACAACAACTGCCGTTGCCATAGAATGTGGGAAATGCTCTTCTAAACAGGCTGCAATACAAAGCAGCTCATCAGGGCTTCTATCGTCAAATGGAATCACCTCAACTACCGTAGGCTGTGCCTTAGTGAGCGTTCCTGTCTTATCAAACACGATCGTATCGGCTTCCGCAACTGCCTCTAAGAATTTACCGCCTTTCACAGTAATATCATGTGCACTGGATTCACGGATCGCCGACAGTACCGACAACGGCATTGCCAATTTCAATGCACAGGAAAAATCAACCATCAATACTGACAACGCTTTCACAGTATTACGAGTCAATGCCAACGTAAGGCCGGTACCCAAAAACGTATATGGTACCAGTCGGTCAGCTAAGTGCTCCGCTTTGCCTTCCAAGGACGACTTAAGCTTCTCGGAATCCTCGATCATCGTCATGATCTTTTCGTATTTGCTGGATCCGGTACTTTCTTTGACCAAAAGAGTAATCTCTCCTTCTTCAACAACGGTACCCGCATAAACAGGACTTTCTGCCGCCTTACGCACCGGCAGCGACTCTCCGGTAAGCGACGCCTGATTGACTAACGCTTCTCCCTCCATCACAATGCCATCAAACGGAATAACAGCTCCCATATGTACACGAATCCAGTCGCCCTCCTTAATCTGCGCAGCCGACACCTGCACTTCCGTATCATCGGTAACAAGCCATACTTTATCAATATTGAGGGACAGACTTCGTGCCAGATCTCCGACTGATTTTTTGTGCGTCCATTCCTCTAAGATCTCACCCATACTAAGTAAAAACATGACAGCGCCCGCCGTCTTATAATCACCTCGTATTAAAGACACACTGATCGCCGTTGCATCCAACACCGGTACTTCTATTTTTCTTTTAGCCAAAGTCTTAACACCCTGCACAATATATTTGACCGATCTCACAGTAGCGATCCCGGCCCGTAACGGTGCCGGCAAAAATATCTTGTTTACAAAATGTACTGCCGTCTGATCAACCAATT
>ENA-UERK01002365-UERK01002365.1-human-gut-metagenome-genome-assembly--contig:-NODE-2365-length-12468-cov-3.391010_pt1 | contig 12468 bp, 8 predicted proteins | sample MGYA00242957_ERZ507957 | MGnify/ENA primary metagenome ERZ507957 (study PRJEB26167, sample SAMN06115538) | human gut metagenome | host: Homo sapiens | place: China:Heilongjiang | collected 2015-11-06... | reverse complement strand
TTGGTGATGCAAAAGTAGGACTTTATTTTTCAAATGCAAAGAAAATTACCGAAATTTTTTCGTACATTTGTTATAATCCCGCGAAGGGAAAACCGTTTGGAACTTAAAATTTACACAAAATCAGAAGATTATGGGAATTAAATTCCGGCTTATCGTCATGAACTTCCTCCAGTATGCGATCTGGGGTTCGTGGCTTATCTCGCTGGGCGCCTACCTGGGAGGCGGACTCGACTTCTCGGGATTGCAGATCGGCAGCTTCTTCGCGACGATGGGAATCGCCTCGCTGTTCATGCCCGCCGTGATGGGGATTATCGCCGACCGCTGGATTCCGGCGCAGAAACTGCTGGGCATCTGCCATTTCATCAGCGGCGCGTTTCTCATCGCCGCGGCCTCGCAGACGGCTTACGCCCCGCTGTACAGCTGCATGCTGCTGAGCGTGATGTTCTACATGCCGACCATCGCCCTGTCGAACTCCGTGGCCTACAATGCCCTCGATCTGGCCCGGCTCGATACCGTGAAGCATTTCCCGCCCATCCGCGTATGGGGAACCGTGGGATTCATCGCCGCCATGTGGTTCGTCGACCTGACGCACATCGGGGGCGTGCAGATCAAGCTCACCGAGTGGCAGCTCTATGTTTCGGCCCTGCTGTCGTTCGTACTGGCGGCCTACTCGTTCTCGCTGCCGGGGTGTCCCGTCGAGCGCAGCGCGCAGAAGCAGTCGTGGGTCGATACGCTGGGCCTGCGGGCCTTCGCGCTCTTCAAGGAGAAGCGGATGGCCATTTTCTTCGTCTTCTCGATGCTGCTGGGCGCCGCTTTGCAGATCACCAACGCCTTCGGCGACAGCTACATTCAGAATTTCGGCTCGATGCCGCAGTATGCCGATTCGGCCATCGTGAAGCACTCGGTGATCCTGCTCTCGCTGTCGCAGATGTCCGAAACGCTCTGCATTCTGCTGATTCCTTTCTTCCTCCGGCGTTTCGGCATTAAGAAAGTGATGCTGATTTCGATGCTGGCCTGGGTGCTGCGCTTCGGGTTCTTCGGCATCGGCGATCCGGGATCGGGCGCGGCGTTCCTCGTGCTTTCGATGATCGTCTACGGCGTGGCGTTCGACTTCTTCAACATCTCCGGCTCGCTCTTCGTCGAAAAGGAGACCAGCCGCGAGATCCGCTCCTCGGCGCAGGGCGTCTTTATGATTATGACCAACGGTTTCGGCGCCTTCTTCGGCTCGTATGCCGCGGGCGCCGTCGTGGACGCATACGGGTGGCCCGATTCTTGGTTCATCTTCGCAGGGTACGCGCTCGTGGTGGCCGTGGTTTTCGCCGTGGTTTTCAAATACAGGCACAACCCTGCCGAAATGGGGGGCGTGAAACATTGATGACTGACGGTCCGGCGGTGGGGAGAACCTTGCCGCCGGATTTTTTTATCCGCGCAGGAGCATTTCGACCTGAGGAGCGCCCGCTTCGGAGTATTCGCTGGCGGACAGTGCGCCGGAGGGGCGGATGATGACCGGATGCATGGCGGGCGTTTTATTTTATAGAAGTGCCGTTACGACATTAAAGATACGAAAATTATGGATACGATCGGTGTGAATGATGCGAGCTGCATCCGCTGCGGCCGCTGCGTGAAGGTGTGCCCTTCGCAGATTTTCGTGCAGGAAAAAGCCGGGGGCGACGTGACGCTGCATAAACCCGAAAACTGCATCCTTTGCGGACATTGTGTGGCCGCCTGCCCCACGGGGTCGGTGAACCATGCGGAGTTTCCGGCCGAGCGGGTGCATGCGGTGGATTACGGCGCGATGCCCACGCCCGAGCAGGTGGAACTGCTGCTGGCCGTGCGGCGGTCGAACCGCGCACTTTCGGCGCGCCCCGTGCCGCAGGAGCTGCTGGACCGCATCGTTGCGGCGGCGGACCGCGCCCCGACGGCGAGCAATGCCCGCCAGCTGGGGTATACGCTGGTGACCGACGTGGCGCAGCTGCGCGCTGTCACGGAATATACGCTCGGGATTTTCGGCACACTCGAAAAGCGGCTGCTGCATCCGCTCGTGCGGCCGTGGCTGAGCCGCCTCGTGCCGGGCGTTTATCGCTATGTGCCGGTGTTCAAACGCCTGCGGCGCGAATATGCCGAGGGCCGCGACCGCGTGCTGCGGGGCGCGACGGCGGTGCTGTTCATCCATGCGCCCAGGGAAAGCCGGTTCGGTGCGGAGGACGGGAACCTGGCGTATGAAAACGCTTCGCTGATGGCCGAGGCGCTGGGCGTGAGCCAGATATACATGGGGTTCGTGCTGACGGCCGTCCGGCAGGACAGGAAGGCGAAGCTGGCCGCGATGCTGGGACTGGGCGACCGCCGCATCTGCGCGGTGATGGCCCTCGGGATGCCGCAGTTCCGCTATCCCAATTACATCGACCGCGCGCCGGCGCCGGTGACGCGGAAATAGCTGTTTCGGCGTTTTGCCGTTACAGATGGAAAGTCCTGTATGTATAAGCGGGTATGCGTCAATACATATTGTCGTACATCGACTGCGATTTGTCGTATTTCAGGTCGGAGAGCGATGCGGCCTTGACGCCGATGTTGAAACTCCATGAACGGTGGTAGCCGAACGGAATCCACGAAAAGGACATCTGCCAGCAGTGGAGGTCGCGCGTGATCGAGACCGACGAGGTGGTCAGTTTGTTGGCCTTGATGTCGTAGCCGCCCTGGAAGGTGATGCCCGTCTTGGGGGTGACGTTCAGCGAACCGTTGAAGCCGATGGTTTGGGTGACGTTCTTCCGGTAGCCCGTCGTGCCGTTGTTGGTGTACGAGATCGAGTAGTTGACCGCGTAGTTGAATCCGAAGTTCCACGGCAGCGAGAAGTCGTAGTAGCTTTGCGCCATGTACTGTCTTCGCAGCACGGGGTCCATCTGCCCGTAAGGGTCGTAGAACGGGTTCTGGTACTCCGGAGGTATCGACGTGATGTCGTTGATGGCCGTTTCGCTCCGGTCGTTGCGCGATTTGAACGTATAGCCGAACGACCAGCCCGTCGAGACGACGCGGCCCGGGAAGAAGAGCTTGTTGTAACGCTTGCCCTCGGGCGAGACGCGGTAGGGGTCGAGCGTCAGCGAGAGGTTGATGCCGAAATTGTTGAACAGCGTCGTACGGAACGAGACCGGGATGTTCGAAAGTCCCATCGAGTCGGCCAGGAAGTTGTACGAACCGCTGATGCGCAGTTCGTCGATCAGCTTGATCTTCTTCACGCCCGAGGTGTCGCGTTTCGAGAGGACCTTCATTTCGAGGTTCTGCGACAGCGAGAAGTTCATCGACATCGAACGGCCCGACGAGGGGACGCCGTAGGCGTTGACGGCATAGGGCGAATAGGTCGTGAAGCGGCCCGTGGAGTCGGTCTGGCGGGTCTGGTAGTAGCCGTATTTGGGGTCGCTGAAGTCCGGGGCGTAGGAGAAGCCGATCGAGGGGGTCAGCGTGTGGCGGATCGCCTGGATCTTGCGGTCGCGGCTCTTCTTCGTGAAGTCGTACATGCCGTAGACCGTCGTGGAGGCCGAAACGCTGAAGTTGTAGTTGTAGAGGCGGTAGAAACCGTAGTTCGTCGGCAGCGTGTCGGTCTGGTTGGTGACGGGGTTCCACTCGAACTCGACCTTCTTGAAATACCACTTCTCGTTGTAGTTGACCGACGGCGAGAGGTTGATGTAGTTTAACAGGTTGAACGACGCCGAAATCGGAATCGAGTGCTCGATGCCGTTTTTCATGTTTTCAAGCGTCTCCTTGGAGAAGACCTCCGATTCGGTGGTGGTCACCGAGTTGGTCATCTTACCCGTGTACTGCATCGAGATCTTCTCGTACCAGCGGTCCTTGCCCTGCTTCTCCTTGCGTTTGAAGGGGTAGAAGCGCGAGACGTTGAAGACCATCGTGGGGAGCGTGATGGAGATGGTCTTGTTCTGCGAGTTCTGCGAGATGGCCATGTTCGCCGACAGCGAGAAGGGCGTTCCGGCCCAGTTCTTCGAGTAGGAGACCGTCGAGTTGGTCTGCGTCGAGAGGATGTCGTTGAGGTTCGTGGCCGAATAGCGGCTGTAACCGCTCGTGGCGAAGTTCACCGAGGCCGAGAAGGTCGAACCCGGGTTGGCCTTGGGGTCCTGCGAGTGGGTCCACTGGATGCGGAAGTTGCTCTGCTTGATATAGTCGTCCTCGCCCTTTTCGCCCGTCTTGACATTCGAATACTGCATGTTGAAACTGCCGCTGTACTTGTAGCGCTTGATGTAGCGCGAGGCGGCCGAAGCCTCCCACGATCCCAGCGTGTAGATGCCGCCGCGCACCGCCAGGTCGGCGTATTCGCCCAGGGTGAAGTAATAGCCCAGGTCGCGCAGGAAGAAACCTTTGGAGTACTCCTCGCCGTAGGTCGGCATCAGCAGGCCCGACTTGGGACCCATGTTGATCGGGAAGAAGCCCTCGGGGATGCCGAGGAAGTAGATCGGCACGTCCTCCATCACCAGATAGGCCGGGCCGGTGATCACCTTCTTGCCGGGTATGACCTTCGCCTTGGTCATCGCCAGGTAGAAGTGGGGGTGGTCCGTATGGTCGCAGGTGGTGTACTTGCCGTGCTCGATGTTGATCGTGTTGTCGGGCATCTTCTTCACGCTGCCGCCCACCAGCCAGCCGTCGCCCTGCTGCGTGGCCACGCCCTTGATTTTCGCCTTCTTCGAGTCGAGGTTGTAGGTGATCGTGTCCATCTGGTAGGTGGCCGACCCTTCGGTGAATTCGGGCTTGGTGACAATATCCTTGCCGTCGAGCGTGTCGGGCTTGCCGTAGGCGTAGACCATCTTCGAATCCATGTCGATGCGCATGTAGTCGGCCTTGAGGTTGCTGTTCTGGTAGGTGACGTCGCCCTTGTTATAGATGTAGACCAGCTTGTTGCGCACGTCGTAGACCAGCGAGTCGGTGTTCTTGCCCGTGATCGGGTCGTCGAGGAACGCCCCTGCGGGCCGCGGCGTCTTCACCGAATCGCGGCGGAGCGTGTCGGCGGCGAGCGAGTCGGGCCGCGCCGCGCCCGGAGAATCGGCCTTCTGCGCCACGAGCGAGTCGACCTGCGCCGAAAAGAGCGAATCCTTCTCCTCCTGCGGCAGTGCGTTGAACGCTTCGCGCCGCCGGGCCTCTTCGCGCGCCTGCCTGCGGGCCTCGCGCCGCGAGGGGGTGACAAAAGGCGGACGTGCGCTCGTGTCGGGACGTATCGCGTCGGCGCGGGACGGAACCGGGACGGTGTCCCCGGGGGCGGGATTGCGGGTCGTGTGGGGCGCTCCGCCGCCCAGTACGATCTGGGCAAACAGCAGAATCACCGTCGCCGACAAGAGATATTTTACCCTAATTTTATCCAAAATCCCAAAAATTTTCCATACCTTTGCCGACAAGTCGGCAAAAACGCCCGGATCGAGGTTCTGTGCCCCTCCCGCCGCGTTTTCGGCCCGACAAAGATAGGTAAAAATTTATAGAAAGCTCACACTTGGTACCATTAAATATGCGCACACGACTTTTGCTGCTATTCGCCTTCGCGGCCGCAACTGTTCTTATGAACGTTGCGTCTGCGGGGAATATTGCGCACGGCGTCGAAGTCGTGGTCATCGACGCCGGGCACGGGGGAAAATTCCCCGGCGCGCACTACGGCGGGGTCTATGAAAAGGAACTCACGCTGAAGGTGGGGCTCAAACTCGGAAAGCTCGTCGAGGAGGGGATGCCGGGCGTGAAGGTGGTCTACACCCGCACGGCGGACAGGACTTTGGGGGCGGACCTGGCGGCCGACCTGCAGGCGCGGGCCGACATTGCCAACAAGGCCGGGGGCGACCTCTTCATCTCGATCCACGCCAACGCCGCACCCCGGGCGACGGGCGTGCGGGGCGTCGAGACGCTGATCATGGGCGAGAGTTCGAAGGAGCAGCGCTACAACGAGAACGCCCTGTTCGAAAACAACCGCGAGGATCTGATCGACATGTCCGACGAACGGACGGCGGCCATCGTGCGGGCTTACATTCAGAATCTCCAGTTCACCTACGGCGAATACAGCATGGCTTTCGCCCGCTGCATCCAGAACAGCTACCTCAAGGCGGGCCGCCATTCGCGCGGCATAAAGCCGCAGCTGCTGCGGGTGCTCTATGCGACGGACATGCCGGGCGTGCTGACCGAGATCGGGTTCATGTCCAACCAGCAGGAACTGGCCTACATGAAGTCCGACAGGGGGCAGAACGAGATCGCCCGGTCGCTCTACCAGGCGATCCGCAACTATTCGGCCTATGTGCTCGGGACCCGGATGGCCGAGGAGGAGCAGGCCGCTGCCGCGAAACCGGTCGCGGAACAGCCTGCGGAAAAGTCTGCCGGAAAGGCCGCGGAAAAGAGCGTTGAAAAGCCTGCGGCAAAGTCCGCTGAAAAGACCGCAGCGGCGCAGCCCGCGGAGGGAAAGACCGCGACGGCAGCTCCGGTCAGAACCCCGGAGAGACCGGCCGTACAGCCCCTGCGCTATACGATTCAGGTGATGGCTTCGGCGTCGCCCGTACCCCTCGCCTCGGCGCAGTTCCGCGCCTACCGCGGCAAGGTGAAGGAGTATGCGGCCGAGGGACGGTTCCCCTATAAATACGGTGTGGGCGAGTACGGCACCCGTGAAGCCGCACAGCGGAAGCTGGCCGAGGTGCGCAAGGTATTTCCCGGGGCCTTCGTGGTCGCGTGCCGGGGTACGCAAATTGTAAAATAAAAGTACAGATATGAAAAGGGAAGTTAAAATCGGAATTTTCGGCGTGACGATGATCATTGCCGCGTGGGCCGGAATCCGGTTTTTGAAAGGATTCGACATTTTCAGCCGCAATTCGGTCTATTACGCCGCCTACGACCAGATCAACGGCGTGCAGGCGGCGTCGCCGATTATGATGAAAGGCGTCAAGATCGGTACGGTGACGGGCATTTCGTTCGATCCGCAGCGCAGCGACAACGTCGTGTTGCAGTTCACCATCAAACGTCAGTATCACATTCCGACCGACTCCGAGGCCAAGATTTACAGCAACGGGCTGATGGGCGGAAAGGCCATCGAAATCAACTACGGCACGGCGCGCACCTATCTCCAGAAGGGCGACACGCTGCGTTCGGTGCGCGAACGCGACCTGATGGACGTGGCCGGGTCGGAGCTGGATTTCTTCAAGCAGAAGGTGTCGCAGGTGACGGGCGACCTCTCGCGCACGCTGACCAATCTCAATCGCCTGATGGAGGCCAACGCGCAGAATATTTCCGGGACGTTGAGCCACCTGAACGCCATTACGGGCGACATGGCCGGCCTGCTCGACGCCGAGAAGCGCAACCTGAAAGCCGCCGTCGACGACCTTACGGAGTTCTCCGCGATGCTGGGCAGGAATACCCCGCGTGTGGACAGCATCGTCGGCAACCTGAACCGGATAACCGGGGAGCTGGCCGACGCCGGGTTCGCCCGCAGGCTTACGGACGCTGTGGACGAGGTGAACGGTCTGCTGGCAAAGGTCGAGGCGGGCGAGGGGACCGTCGGCAAACTGATGAACGATCCTGCGCTCTACGATTCGCTGACCGAGGCCAGCGCTAATCTCGCCTCGCTGCTGGCCAACCTCGAGCAGTATCCCGGCCGCTACGTGCATTTCTCGCTTTTCGGGCGCAGTCCCGAGAAGATGCAGGAGAAGGCCGAGCGCAAAGCCGCCAAAGCTGCGGCCAGGGCCGAGCGGGACTCGGTGAAATTAAGAATTAAAAATGAAAAATTAAACATGAAAAATTGACTGGCAGACAGGAGGTTCATTCAGCCCTCTCGGTGTGATAATGTGGTCGTATAGGGCGTGGCGCGAAATTTTCCGACCGGCGCCCTTTCGATTTTTCATTTTTAATTCTTAATTTACTGTCATGATTTACCCTGCTACATTCGAGCAAAAGATAGGTTTCGACCGGCTCCGCGAGCAGGTCGCGGCACGTTGCACCATGCGCGCCGCCCGCGAGCGGCTCGCCGCGGAGGGCTTTTCGACCTCTGCGCGCGAGATCGAACGGCGGCTGGCGCTCGCCGACGAAATGCGCCTGCTGCTGGATATGGAGCATGATTTCCCCGGGGGCGAGTACCCCGACGTCGATTACATCGTCGCCAAACTGCGCGTCGAGGGTTCGTTCCTCGACGTGGAGGAGGTCGTGACCCTGCGCAAGGCGCTGTCGGTCGTCGGCGGCATCGTCGCCTTCATCCTCGGCCGCGAAGAACACTATCCGACGCTGTATGCCCGTACGCGCGGCGTGGCGGCGTTCCCGGAGATCGTGCGGCGCATCGCCGCGGAGCGACTCGTTGGCCATTCTGATTCCCCCCATCCGGGAGGCAAGGCCTCCCGCTTCTCGTCGCTATTATATATACGCGGCGGGAGGGATTTTATTCCGGCTTCAGGAAATACTCTTTGGGGCATACAGCTCCGCCGGGAGCAGCTCCGACAGTTCCACAAGGCCGTGGTGGCAGCCGCTCGTATAATCATATTGCAGGCCGGGGCTGCGGAGTTCCTGCCGTGCAGGCTCCAGCGACAGAGAAAACACCGCCGTTGTTCCCGCTTCCGCTCCGTTGCCGGCAAGTATCAGCGAGCCGCCGTGCAGCCGCGCGATCTCCCGCACCAGTGTCAGCCCCAGCCGGAGCCCCCAGCGCGGATCACCCACTTCGGGTTCCGCCTCCGGTGCAAACAGCCGGGCAAGCATCTGGGGTGAAACGCCCGCTCCGTTGTCGCTCAGCTTTATCGCAATGATGCTCTGCAGGCGCTCCACCGTCAGGCAGAGCGTCCCGTTTTTCGGCGTATAGCGCGCCGCATTTGCGATCAGATTGTACACCGCCCGCTCTACGAGCGCCCCGTCCATCCAGAGCCGGCAGGGGGAATCCAGGCCGCGGTAATTCAGATGGAGGCCGGCCGCCGCCAGCAGCGGCGCAATTTCTCCAGCCAGCATTTCGAAAAAGTGCATTGCCTCAACGAGCACGCGGCGTGCGGTCAGCGCGTGGTGCAGTGCGCGGCCGCCTTCGGAAAGCTGCCCGCAATAACGCAGCAGCCGATAGGCTGACTGGTTCAGATCCGCCGCAGCCGCTTCCGCCGCTTCGGACTCCGGCAGCAGCTCCAACGCAGTCTGCGCGGCGGAAAACAGGTCATGCACCGGCTGGCGCAGATGGACGGCCGCCGATTCCAGAAGGTCGGTCGAATTGCGCCGGGCCTGCGTCCGCTCCGCCACGAACAGCAGTCCATTCTGCAGGGTGCGCACGGAAACGAGATAATCCGCCCCCGCCAGCGGCAGTGAAAACCGCAGCACATCCTCCTGCGGCCACATGGCAAGCAGCTGCTTATCCAGCAGGGCCGTCACTGCGGTTCCCTCCGCGATCAGCTCGGCGGCCGCCGCATTGCGCCATACGATCTTCCCGTCCTCCGCAAAAAAAACCGGTTGTCCAACCAGTGCAAGTGCCTGCTTTGTCTGCTCGTCCATCGGAACACCTCCAGCGATAGTATCTTCGGTCGGCAGGCGTTTCTTGCGTGGAAAGATTTCACTTCACCTGTCGTATTTCGACTTTTTTACAATCATACTCGATTTTTGGAAAAAAGGCAAGCAAAACTCCCTTGCGCGGAATTGTTTTTTGAATTCGCTGTTGATAAAGACAAACATTTGTGCTATAATAACAGGAACGAATTTACCGCTGGAGGCAAGCTATGCGTGATACCATCCTCGTGAAAGGCGCACGAGAAAACAATCTGAAAAATGTTGATATTGAGATCCCACGCGACGCGCTGTGCGTCTTTACGGGGCTGTCCGGCTCCGGCAAGTCCTCGCTGGCCTTCGACACGATCTATGCCGAGGGGCGCCGCCGCTATGTCGAGTCGCTTTCTGCCTATGTCCGCCAGTTTCTCGGGCAGATGGACAAGCCGGATGTGGATTTGATCGAGGGACTTTCCCCCGCCATCTCCATCGACCAGAAAACGACCTCGCAGAATCCGCGCTCGACGGTGGGCACGGTGACGGAGATCTACGACTATCTGCGTCTGCTCTGGGCGCGCGTCGGCACGCCGCACTGCCCGAAGTGCGGCCGCGAGATCCGCCGTCAGACCATAGACCAGATCGTCGACAAGGTGCTGGCCATGCCGGAGGGCACACGCTTTCAGGTGCTTGCGCCCATCGTCCGCGGCAAGAAGGGCGAGCACGTCAAGCTGCTGGAGGACGCCCGCCGCAGCGGCTTTGCCCGCGTGCGCGTGGACGGGATCCTCTATGATCTGAGCGAAGAGATCACACTGGAAAAGAACAAGAAGCACACGATAGAGATCGTCGTGGACCGTCTCGTGCTGCGTGGGGACATCACCCGCCGCCTGACGGATTCCGTCGAAACGGCGCTCGCCCATGCGGGCGGGCTGGTCGTCATCCAGTGTCCGGACACGGGCGCGGAAACGCTCTTCTCCCGCAACTACGCCTGCGAGGACTGCGGCATCTCCATGCCGGAGCTGTCGCCGCGGATGTTTTCCTTCAACAACCCCATGGGCGCCTGCACGGAGTGCACCGGCCTCGGCTACCGGCTGAAGGTCGACCCGGCGCTCGTCATTCCCGACCCCGAGCTGTCCATCTTTGACGGCGGCATTCAGGCCAGCGGCTGGGGCAATATCAAAAGTGACTCCATCTCCCGGATGTACTTTGAGGCGTTGGCGCAGAAGTATCACTTTGACCTGCACGCGCCGATCAAAACACTGTCGCCCGAGGTGATGGATGTCATTCTCAACGGCACGAAAGGCGAAAAGCTCCAGCTGCACTATGAGCGCGGCAATGGCCGCGGCACGCTGGAGCAGGCCTTTGAGGGCATCTTGCCGAACATCGAGCGCCGCGTGCGCGAAACGCAGTCGGACGCGATGCGCAAGGAGCTGGAGGAATACATGACCACCTCCCCCTGCCCGCACTGCCACGGCGACCGCCTGTCGGACATCTCCCGCGCGGTCACGGTCGGCGGTCTTTCCATCACGCAGTTCTGCGACCTGTCGGTCACGCACGAGCTGGAATTCCTCGACAAGCTGGAGCTGGAGGGCGCGCAGGCCGTCATTGCCGAGCAGATCCTGAAAGAGATCCGCTCGCGGCTGGGCTTTTTGCAAAGTGTCGGCCTGCAATATCTGACGCTTTCGCGCTCTGCCGGAACGCTCTCCGGCGGCGAAGCGCAGCGCATCCGTCTTGCCACGCAGATCGGCTCCTCCCTGATGGGCGTTCTGTATATCCTCGACGAGCCGAGCATCGGCCTGCACCAGCGCGACAACGACCGCCTGCTCGACACACTGCGCCGCCTGCGCGATCTGGGCAACACGCTGATCGTCGTCGAGCACGACGAAGACACCATCCGCGCGGCGGACTTCATCGTGGACGTCGGCCCCGGCGCGGGCATCCACGGCGGCAAAATCGTCGCAAGCGGTTCCCTTCAGGACATCATTGACGCGCCGGAAAGCCTGACGGGGCAATACCTCTCCGGCAAGCGGCGCATTGAGGTCCCGGCACACCGGCGCGAGGGCAACGGCAAGTTCCTGCGCGTTTTCGACTGCTGTGAGAACAACCTCGACCATGTGGACGTTTCCATCCCTCTGGGGACCTTCACCTGCGTGACCGGCGTGTCCGGCTCCGGCAAATCCTCGCTGGTCAATGAGATCATCAGTAAAAAGCTCTCCGCCAGCCTGAATCACGCGCGCGTCCGCCCCGGCAAGCACGGGCATTTCGAGGGGATTTCCGAGCTGGACAAGGTCATCGTGATCGACCAGAGCCCCATCGGGCGCACCCCGCGCTCCAATCCTGCCACCTACACCGGCCTGTTTGCCGACATCCGCGATCTGTTCGCTTCGACCGCGGACGCCAAGGCGAGGGGCTACAGCTCCGGCCGCTTCTCCTTCAATGTCAAGGGCGGCCGCTGCGAGGCCTGCTGCGGCGACGGTCTTGTAAAGATCGAAATGCACTTCCTGCCGGACGTCTACGTCCCATGCGACGTCTGCCACGGCAAGCGCTACAACCGCGAAACGCTGGAGGTCCTCTACCGCGGCAAGTCCATTGCGGACGTGCTGGAAATGACGGCCGACGAGGCGCTGAGCTTTTTTGAAAATCTGCCGCGCATCCGCGACAAGGTCGCAACGCTCGTGGAGGTCGGCCTCGGCTATGTGAAACTCGGCCAGAGCTCCACGACGCTCTCCGGCGGCGAGGCCCAGCGTGTGAAGCTCGCAACGGAGCTGGCGCGCCGCGCCACCGGCCGCACGATGTATATCCTCGACGAGCCGACGACGGGTCTGCATATGTACGACGTCCACAAGCTGCTGGAGGTTTTGCAGAAGCTCGTGGACGCGGGCAACACCGTACTGGTCATCGAGCACAATCTCGACGTCATCAACACCGCCGACCACATCATCGACCTCGGCCCGGAGGGCGGCGACGGCGGCGGAAAGATTTTGATCTGCGGCACGCCGGAGGAGGTCGCCGCCT
>ENA-UERK01002364-UERK01002364.1-human-gut-metagenome-genome-assembly--contig:-NODE-2364-length-12474-cov-4.517625_pt1 | contig 12474 bp, 10 predicted proteins | sample MGYA00242957_ERZ507957 | MGnify/ENA primary metagenome ERZ507957 (study PRJEB26167, sample SAMN06115538) | human gut metagenome | host: Homo sapiens | place: China:Heilongjiang | collected 2015-11-06... | reverse complement strand
GAGTATCTTGTGGAATATATCCCACAGATACTATATAGATATGCAACTTTCTTAAATACTTAAATATAAAAAGATTATCTTATTCTTCATCTTCACTAGAAACATCTCCGCCCTCTTCCTCAGCGTCATCGATGTCATCTTCATCATCCGGAATCTTGTAAGTGATAAACTCATGCATTCCAAATTCCAGATCCTCCGTATCCAAAAGATGAGAACACATCCAAATATTTCCGGTCATTGCTTCTCCTTTCGCGATTTTTCATACTGCTTTCTCTGCATGTAAGCTGAATAGGTACAAGGCTTCTGGTGAAACTGCTCCAGATATTCATCAAAGATATCTCTGTTAATCAGAACTGTTCCATCGATTCTGTAGATAGCACCTGCCTCATCAGCCATCTCAAGTAGTTTCCTGTGAGTAAGACTGTAGACACTCTCAGCATCCTTATACTTCAGAAACTGTCGCCTAAGTTTTCCGGCTCTTTCTCTGACAGCATTTACTCGCTCAATCGTCATATACTCCTCTGTTTCAAGCTGCATCCCGGTTCCTCCCTTCATATTGATTTGACAGAATCACATTGTTGGTTCATGGACGCAAGAAAGGCCACCTTCTAAATTTCTTTAGAAAGTGGCCTGTTTTACTATCATAATCGATCTCATAATATCTCAAATCTTTTTATATATCAACATTCAACAATCTCTTGAGACCTTTTTTATTCCTTGGAAGAGATCGATTCGGATTCAACGCATGCAAGTAATCACCCAACTCACTATCAGCGATATCTTGATTCATTGCGATTTCCAAATAGTTCTTTGCCCTTGATACACCAACATACAGTAGCCGTCTATCTTCCTCAGATTTCAACCCAATCATTGATGCATCCACGACTAGGATAGCTTCCGCTTCAAGGCCTTTGAATTTTCTTATAGTAGTAAAATGTACTTTCCCTGGCTCTCGTTTTTCAGACAACTCAAAACCAGCATATTTACGTTTCGCATCAATAAAAGAATTATCCAAAGTCGATGCAGATAGAATGGTAATCTTATCAGCTGGTACCTCTCCCTTTTTCATACGTTCTAGGAAGCCCTCGACTATGGCTGTCATCTCCTTTTCTGTTGAATAAAATCTTAAAAAAGGAACTTCACCGTGAATCTCATTTAATGTCAAATTCTCTTTCCCGATAATACTGCATGCGGTCTTAAATATTTCTGCTGTATTCCTGCAGTTTTTGCTTAGAACAAGCCTACATTCTGCATCTTCGAGCCAATGTGGCTGACGTTTTTTCATAATAAACTGATTCTTGTCGTAGAACACATAAAAACTGCCCTTTTTGCTCTTCGATAAGTCATAAAGCCTATTCAATAGCCGGTCATCTAAATCCTGCCCTTCATCAACAATAACATTTTTATATTTCCAGTTTTCTTTATCAAAAACGACTTCCAAATACTCTTCGAATTCAGCCAGAACATCATCTATCTTCGAATCCGTTGCCCCCATAATCTCATATGCCAAAGAGTGCGCATTATGAAAAACAACACCAGGAATCGTATTGTTCTCCCGGAGTGAATCTCTTAGAAAGCTGTTATAGCACAAAAATAGGACACTTTCTCCCTGCGCCGCAAGCATCTTAGCCTTTTCTATCGCTAACACAGTTTTTCCTGTTCCGGCAAGCCCATGGATTACTGCCGTATCCTGTTCGACAAGGAAATCCAAAAGGGCGATCTGTTGATTTGTAAGCCTAATATAAATATGCTCCGACTCGTTAATTGTCGTTCCCAACTTAGGAACCGCGTGGAAATACGGGCACAAAACATCCATCACACATCTTGTGTCATCGCCAGAAAGCGGGCGAGTGTTTACACGCAATTTATCTTTCCAAAAATCATAAGCATCCTCTATAACTGACTGAGCATTTAATAATGATTTCTTATCAAATGTAATCTCTACTGCCGCTTCGGGAGGAAGCTCATCATTGGGTTTGAACTCAATAGACGGGAACCAGACTGCATAGCAAAGCATCGGCCGTGTAAATCTCGTCCGATTTGCATGCTTTATAATGCGGTCAAATATCTCATATTGGCTCTTTCTCGCCTGGACATACGGAGATATCTCCTTCTTTTGGCCGGAATTCCTATTCGTTTGAATCCATTTTCCACCTTTATACTCTATCTCTCCGGACTTGACCTCAATCACCATTATTCCATGCACAGGATGGAACAGAATGAAATCCGCCTCTCCTATCGTTCGGTCATTACCAATGCTGATCCAGCTTAAAGAATAGAAAACCGTATAATCCTTACCTAAGAGTTTTAAGGCTTCATAAACCTCTTTCTCACCTGGGCTATTATTGAAATCCTCCGGTTTAACATCCGGTATAAAAACTGCCATGCCTTCACTCTCCTATGTTAAGTGCCTTTCTGACAAGCATTTCCGCAGAGTCCCCTGCTTCAATACTACTCACAAATTCCTCAAATTTTGCAACGCGGTGCACCTTTTTCTTTTCTTGATCCGAAATAATCTCGGCTTTCAATTCATCATCAAGTTTCCTTTCCTGAACATAAAAGATGGAGCGATCAGGAGCCTTGCTCATTCTAAGTGCTCGATTAACGCATAACTCCCATATATTCAAAATCATGGAGTTAATGTTTTTCCCGCTTTTTTTAGCAGCAACTGTCGTTGATCCATTCCTTGCGTACTGTTTTATCGAATCCAAGAAAGATTGTCCTTCCTCTGTGATTGAATCTAAGCACCTAGTGGATGCTAATCCCTTCGCAATTACAGAAAAGACTCCATATTCTAACAACAAAGCAAATGCAATGCGCTGTTCTTCGTTCATATCTTCATATGACACATGCCCAAAGGCCACATCTCCCTTCGGCTTTCGATCTTCATACAAAGAAACCAAATCCGCCTCTGTGCACAAAGATTGATTCAAAAGCATCCTTCTTCCACGCTTGGATTGATTTGTGTATAGGAGATAACCATATGCCGGTTGATTATCTCTGCCTCCACGACCAACTTCCTGATAATACTGCTCCACTGTTTCAGATATGAGATAGTTTACAACCACTCGGATATCAGGGATGTCTACACCCATTCCGAATGCCGATGTAGCAAATACAATCTTTATATCTCCATTTTTAAAGCCTTCGAGTACATAAGCCTTGTATTTGTCATCCGCCTTAGAATCAAAATAAGCTACCCCTTCATATACATCCTTATACTTATCATAAAGCGTCCTCGTCGTCGGATGCTTGCCATATACTCTATGCGCGAAAACAAGGATTTTTTCTCCCCTATGCTTTTCAATAATGCGCTCTAATTCTTCATCCTTTGTATCTTCCTTGCCATCCTTAAGATTTAAGATTTCAAGATAAAGATTCTTACGCCATAGGTTTTCACCTTTAACAACATTGCTGATATGAAAATCTTTGATTACCTGCTGTTGCTGTTCTTCGTTTAGCGTCGCGGTGAGGCACAGCGTTGCCGGCCAACCGTCTCCTCCAAATATCCGATCTAAGAAATCTGGAATATTTCGATATGCCGGGCGGAATCCATCGCCCCACTGAGATATACAATGTGCCTCATCGACAACAACCAGACCAATGTCATCTCTTCGCTTGTTCAGCGCATATTCCAGATAGCCATCACTTGATATCCTCTCCGGAGACGTGAATATATATTGCGGCATTACTCCATTTGCCATGTCTGTAATCAACGCAAACTGTTTCTTATAATCCATTCCAGAAAAGCTAACTGTGGATATTCCCTTTGCTCGCATCTCGGCATTTTGCTGATTCATAAGCGCAATCAAAGGAGATATGATAATCGTCGTTTTCTCCATGCATAAACCAGCTACTTGATAGATCAACGACTTTCCGCCTCCAGTTGGCATCAAGCAGAGCGTATTCTTCCCTGCAAGAAGACTATCAATTGTCTCTTCCTGCACATCACGAAAGCCCTTTTTCTCGCTGAAATACTTTGCTAATACTTCTTCTTTCGTCATACTCATTTACCACGGTGTGTTGAATTTCAACACATCATCATTTCCAGTCAGCGTTGTAATATTATCCTGATTCTCTGCAGTGAAATAATCATAAAATGCATTCGTCAAAAGGAATCTATAATCAGTCGGAAACTCTTTATGAAAACGAGCTTGGATCTTTTGGTTAAGAATATTAAATATTCTTATGGTATAAAGTCCAAATGTCTGGTAAGGATAGAAATAGTTATGCTCTACCTCTATCGTTCCCGTCCGTGAATGAACCTCATCCTTAACCATGCAGAACTCAGAGCTATCGCTAGGCATATCTATGCCTTTCATATCCCGTCCGGTTAGGAAAAGGAGTGAAAAGATCCCCTTCTTGTAATTTCCAGGGAACACACGCGGATACATATGATTCAAAATATTTGAAACAATTCCGAAGCCGAATACCCCTGATTGATAACATGCAGCTTCATTCATTTCTTCCAATCCGGTATCAACGATTGTTTCAATCTGAGACATCCGTTCTTCATCCATCTCCTCGTTATAATCAGCCCCAAATGAAATGAAGTTATAGCATGTGTCAAATATCTTCTGGCTTGGTGATGCATAGAACTTTTTCTTCCATTCATTCAAAGCTTCCGCTTTACTCTGCAAGGTTTTGTTAATAACGTCGCATTCCTTTTTTAACGTTGTATTCTTGAAATCGTCTTTATCCATTTCATATTCGTCCTCGAATAGATCCAGGTCGAAAATGTCATGGTATTTCTCTGAGCGTTTATCATTTTTTTCGATCAGTTCTTGTACAAATGCGCTATAAGCATATTCCATTACGCCCTGATTTCCAAAGTTAGAAATACTCGTCAAAAAACTGTCGGCATATTGCTCCACATTCGGGAGCATAATACCCCATACCTTCTCGAAATGCTCCTGATCCACTAACAGCGCAAATTCTTTTTCCCAAATGGGACCATCCGTCATACTTTGAAACATTCTGTTTCCCTCCTCTTCAGATTAAAATTTGTGTCCTTTGTTCTTCTTGCCTTCAGCCGCATCCTTAATGCCATGGCTAATGCCTTCACCAATGGCAAAGTCATTAGCCATGTGAATACCTGTTATTTTCTCGGGACGCCTTTCATCCAAACTTCTTCGCAAATTCTACACAAATATCCTCTATCCGTATTGTTTGCCATGGGTATCATTTTCCCATCATGAGCGTAGCAAACCGAACAATAATGAATATCAGGGTTATCAGGCAATATAAATGATTGAGCGCCCTCGTCATATGTCATTTTCTCCCTGATATCTAATTGCTTTTTCAGCCTTTGATTCTCTTCATCCAGTTCATTTACCTGTTTCTTGATATCAATCAGACTGCTATACAATTTATCATCTTTGACCTTTTCAGCTTCTGTCATCAAGTCTCTTATCAATCCATAAATATCCATCACTACAGACATAGTATTCCTCCTTTAATTCATTCTTCATCCATGCTTTTCTTCAAAACAATTTTGGTAACAATACATTAAAACAGACTCATCTGCCCATTCATAATCTTATAGTAGCCGTGTTCTATTCTCTCATTGTCTTCATGGGTCATTATCTCGAAATTGCTTAATGCCTGTTGCTTAATGACGAGCTTAATCACGCACTCAAAGCAGCTGGTGACATCACTTTTGTTAATGTCCGAAAGGCATATAAGCTGAACATTGAAGTGTTTTGCAATATCAAACATAGGCTTCAGCAAATGCGCCGAGGTAATCTTTCCAAACGGATTATCCAGGATAAGAACGCTCTTGGCCTCTTTGCTTACGATTCCGGATGTGGATCGCGTATAATTCATAAGAGTAAGCACTACCGAGAAGAACACCACAAATTTTTCGGCTCCGGAGCTTTGGGTCAAGGTGTCTTCCCATCTCTTATAAGACGAATTCGCAACATTCAAATCAATCTTGTAAACCTTCACCGGGACAGTTTCCCTAATGATGTATTTGTGAAGGAGCCTTTCACTTCCTACAATGCTCTTCGCCCGTTTCTGAATCTGCTTTTCCTCAAAGTTATTAACCAGCATCTCCTTGATTTCGTTGGCGCCTTTCTCTATTTCATTTCGAATAGACATCCTGGATGCTTCTTCGGACAATTCCATTTCTTCAGGAAGGTCCATCTTCAGCATCGGGATTTGAGGCTTTCCATCATAGATATGTGCCTTTGAGCTACTGGCAATTATTCTGAGATCTTCGTACACTCGTTTTCCCTGTAAGAAGCACTGTTCGACCAAATCATTGAAATCGTTCGTAATCTCCCTAAGATCCGTTTCAATCTTGCTATTGATCTTGCGAATAGATTCAATCATTGCGGTAATGCTTTCACTTATTGTAAACAGGCGATCGCCTTTAATCTCAGTAGCATCGATCATCCCGCCAATCGCGTTCAATTTCCCTACAATCTCCGCCAGCGCGATGTCCTTATAAGTCGTGACAGTAGTCTGTATCTTTCTGTATAATTCCTCTCTCTTTCGAGTGTATTCAGTCTTGCTAAAGATAAGTTTTGCTTTAAGTGTTTTCCATTGCTCATCCGGATTCGCGCTCAAGATGGTGCCTTCAGCAACAATTCCTTCTGAATACCCCTCAAGTTCACTATTAACCTGATAAGAGATTTTTTCCAAAGAACGCTTTTCATTTTCTAAGATATTAAGCCGACTTCTAAGCCTCTTTATCTCTTCTCGTGCTTTTGATAATCTCTCTTTAAACGCTTCTCCAATTTCTTCTTGAGGAAGAGGAATACCCTCATGTTCAGCCAGAGCTTCCTGGGCATGCTTCACTTCCTGCTCTGCAGCAATATAATCGCCCTTCTTGTCTGTATACTCATCCTGCCTTGAATCCCGGGTCTTTTCATAAGTTTCTCTCTCTTGTCTTACTTTGGATAATATTTCCACTGAAAGCGTCGGATCTGCATATTCGCTCTCCTCGCACGAATAGCCGGCCAGTTCCTCTTCATACCTCTGCTTCGAATTCTGTTCTGATTCCAGAGTGCTTCTTAATCCTGCCAGACTCTCGTCCATATTACTCAAAAGTGCTTTGTACTGTGCGAAGAGGGTCGAATAATCACCTTCAAGAACTTCGGACGACTTAGCATTGTCGACATTTTCAAGAATGGAATTGATATCTCTTATCAAGACCTCAATACTTTCCATTCTTTCCTGCAATGACGCCATTTCCTTAACATGCATCTCCACAGCATCGCATGCAGCCTTATAATCAGCCTCGGCAGCACTTTTTGCCATGTACAAATCTTGCTCCGCTTTATACTTATCCTGCTCTTCAGATATCATTTCGCGCAATTCGCAAAACGAATCCAGCCATTTATCGACCTTCTGAATTAAGTCAGTACACTCCTTCTGCCGCTCTGTCAGATGGCTTCCTTCCTCTTGAAGCCTCTGCAGTTCACTCTCAAGCTCTTTCTTTTTTTTCTCAAATTCGCGGATTCGATCTTTATAACTTGCGATCTGAGTTTCCTGCACTTTTCTCCAATCTTCAGCATAAGTAAATCGGTCTGCTACATTCCGATCTTCCTTGCCTTCCTGCAGATGGTTTAGAAGCTGAGCCAGTCGGTCTTCCAGATTGGATATTTCATCGCTTAAGCGGTCAAAATATCCCTCTCTATCGGCGAAGAAGCTTTTATCATGCGCGGTTAGAAAAGCACCTGCTTCCTTTGTTCCATCAAAGATATGATCAATTTGTGCCATCGTAAACAGAGGAACTACAGCCGGAAGCCATTCGATGTTTCCGGCTGACAATAGTCTCTTGATGTCTTTCTCATTATTGAACAATAGTGCATAGGCCATCTCCGGGTAAGTACCCAGGATCTCCTCCGCTCTGTCTACGGATACTGTGCCAGCCTCAATCAGACCACATATATACTCTTCACCGGTTGTTGGATTTAATCCCGTTGAATTCACATAAGTCATGATTTCCGGGAGTATATGCAGATAGCCTGACTCTGCCGCTTTCCTTTTCTCTTTGAGACTGTCAAGCTTTCGCTTTTTTGTCGCAATATCCGCCTCAGTCGTGTCAATATCCCTACGGATCTCATCACGCAGAACTCCCGTAAAAGCTGCAGTACTTTCATGGCTATACTTCTCGCAGATTCTTACAATCTGTTCAAAGATAGAATCATATTCTCCTAACTCACTCTCCGCATCTTCTAAAGATCGAGATACATTATTAACATTAATCGTTAAATCCGCAATTTCCCCTGGAATCTGGTTCTCCCGTTTCTTGATGTCCTCAAATCGTTCCGCAATTTTCGCAAGTGCGGTCTCTTGCTCCTTTTTCGACTCCTCTCTCTGGGATTTCGCAGCCTCAAGTTCCTCTTCTGCGTAAAAACCCGTAAATCTTCTGATAACATCTATCTGAAGATTGGCAACTCTCTTATCTGTATTACTCTTGCTTGCATTAAGTGCCGCTTCCGCTTCAGTATATCTTTTGCTCGCACTATCACGTGCTGCCTCGGACTTTTTCTTTGCGTCCTGGCATTCCTTTACGGTTGCGGATTCCTGTTTGATTTTTTCCTCCAGTTCCGCTCTTATGCTCTCCTGCTCGCTTTTCGCCTCCCTAGCCTTAACCAGAACGGAATACTTCAAATTTGCAATGCGTTCTGCGTCATCCGAATGATTCTCTTTGTCTTCTATAAGCTTCTTAAGCTCTGTAATCTTTCCGTCCGCTGTCTGTATCTGCCGATAAAGCTTTGCGCTCTGCAGGATGTCTTCTTCATGTCTCTTAGCCTCAAGCGTAGCTTTACTTTGTTCAAGAAGAGCTAGAGCCTCTTCCATATCCGCTTTTACACGATCACGCTTTTCACTGGCGACATAATAGTTCTTTGATTTCTTCTCGTGATCAATACGAGTTATCAAAGTATTCTGTCCTTCAATTTCCTGAGCAACCCGGCCAGTCTCCTCATTGACCGCATTCATACGATTACCAAGTGCAGCCGCAAATCCCCTTGTTTCTGACACGTTCGCAACAAACGCATCGTTGGCATTATAGAGGTCATCACTTATCTCGCTAACGCCCTCGAGATCCTCCAGCAGTTTCTTGTTGGTGTCCCGCTGCTTAATTACCGATTCCTTGTCCATAATCTTCTTGGCATAGTTAATAAGCATCGTTTCTAGGGAACAGTCAGTACCTTGGGATGCCACGCTCATCAGTTTTTGCTCAATAGCCGGTATGAAAAATTTTGCTATCAGCTTGTCGGAGGTTTTTGCTTCATCAAAATACTGATTAAGACCACCTTCGTCCTTATTCAGCACTTCAATAACACTTTCCCACTCCGTCCTGAAAATCCCATATTCCGCCAGAAATTCAGCCCACTTTACCGCATCATCTGAGGAATAATATGTCAAAAGTCCCCTACTTGACTTTGCCTTTTCTCTAACATAGTCAAACTGAGCCGGGACATAATTTCCATTATCGTTGCTTGACAGCTCAAGACTCGAGATACTATACGCTGAAAATGTGTCGTAATGCGTCGTAAAGGTATAGTATTTAACGGAATTGCCTCTTTTGTCCTCTTCTGTCGATGCACTCGAACTTGCTGCAATCGAAATACCGGTCAGCAGTTTTTCCTTGCTTCCATCCAAGTTCCATTCCAGCAATATATACGAATGGTCACCCGTGTGTGAAAAATAGTCTTCAATACGTCTTCCACCGGCCATTGCCTTTGGATGTACCGGTTGCATCATAAGCTGAACAAGGACTGTCTTTCCACCACCATTATTTAAATTAAACAACGTATTCAAAGCCTTTCCCGTATCAGGAGAAGCTAGATCATATAACTCATCCGGAATAAAGCGGTTTCCGTCATTGTAATTGAAATTCACTATCCGGATCTTACTTATCTGAGGCATGATTTTCCTCCTCTATCCAGCTATTGATCGTCTGAACACGATCCTTACGCAGCACATAGGGCATAAGATCTTTTGCTTTTTTCGTAGGCCTTATTCGTCCGCCCTCGTCTTCCAGAAAGAGCTCATCTGCCTTGAACTTCAGCAGGATTTTATTTACGACTCCATAACGGTCATCAATCCTCTTACTGGTTATTTCGCCTTCCTTCTTACTCAGCCAATCCTCTGCCAGCATGTGGAAGTTTTCGCTGTAATCATCCGTTTTGTCATCCTTATCAATATCATCGCGAGTAACGTCCTGACAATGCTTTGTGAATTCTTTGATCAGTTCTTCCTTTGTAGTGAAGTCTCTGGTCAGTGCATCCACTCCTTCACCCTTGAAAAAGATGAACAGAATATATATTGCCAGATAATTCATCAAGTAAAGATCCCTGCTCCTCACCTCATTCGTAGCCTTGATATCAGCACGGTAATCTACATTGTTCTTGAGGAAGAGATCATTATCCTGGGTCGGAACCATATAGATTCGATCCTGCGCCTGAATGATTTCAAAGCCCAGCTCAATCCCCATTTGATCAAGTTCATCCCTGGCCTCATTATCTTCCACAAGGTTCCACATCAGACTGTTATCATTTCTGTCAATCCAGCCTTTTTTCATAAGTTCATGAAATAGTTTAAGGGCACTGTTGTTCATCGCTCCACCTCAACCATATAATTTGTCATTTGGATCCTTATAGAATCCTCTCCATCCCGCATATCAAAATCAAAGGATTCGTCCGATGTCGTAAACTGCAGTCTCTGCATTCCCAGATACTCCTTGGGCAGTTTCGATAAAATCCATAGCAGATCCAGTTCTCCCAAAGGTTCCGCAACAATAACGTCTTCCGTGTTCCTCAATTCTTCAAGGTCGATCTTTCCCGTTTGATAGATCGTCATTAGTGTATTGGGAAAGTAGCCACCTGTGCTCCATTTCATCAATTCATCCACTGACAACGAATGAATGTACTCTTTTATCTCGAAGGACGTTTTGTCTTGCGCGTATGCAAAAAATGATCTGCAGATATCCAAATATAACTCGTTACGCTCTCGAATCCGTCTTTCTGCTTCTTCGTCTTCGTTATCAATTTTTAATCCTGGCTCATCTTCTTCATTAGTGATATAACCATAAGCCGCATAAAAGTTCTCGATACTGAATTTCTTCTCCAGTCCGGGACTAGCGAGTGGCCAAAGCAGCGTTAATACCGCATCGCCCAAACCATCACCCATTCTGCGGAGTTTGACCATTATGTCCTGATCAAAATTCATCCGTTCAAAGCTCTTGATTGCAAAACTATCACGAAGAATCTGGTTATAGGAATCTGATGCAAGATTTTTCGCATTGATCAAAGACCGCTGTTCGGTGATAGTCAGATCAAGATTCTTGTTTATTTCATTTAATTCTCTAAGGTTCTTCCTAGCCTCTTCCGTATCAGCACCACTTTCGAGAGCATTCTTTATAGCCTCCGCCTCCCGTAATGCAGTCTTGTGTATCTCCTGCAATTCCCGTTGCTCATCTACCATCAAGGTTCGGAACTGCCCAACAATTCTCTCATACTCATCAACAGTAATCTTTGTAATGTTCTCACGGCAGCGCAGAAGAAAGTCATCCAGGCTGTGTCCCATATTACGCAACCGGGCTACCAGTTCCCTACTTTGCGTCAAAGCCTTGGAATAATTCTTTCTCTTCATGTATTCCTGCATTTTGAAGCGGGTCACGGAGTAGTCCAGTTCCGACTCTATCTCCATCGACCTGTATAAGAAGTCGAACACATCATCAGTAAGATAGTATGATCCTTTTTCCTCATTGATCAGTCGAACCGGCATGCTCTTGAACACTTCCTCATCTGCAAAGAAAGTGTTGTACTCTATCATTTTTCCATTGTTCTGGAGCACATTTACGACTATATAATAGGCCAGCTTGTTCGTATCAACCTCATACGTCTCCGGTACAATCTGAATAATGCTATCGAGGAACCCCTCTATATCCTTTAAAGTGCAAGTCTGAACATCACTGAGCGTACGCTCCTTAATGTACAAAAGAACTGCCACGGTCAAGTTGTTTAAGGTGTCAAAATCGCCCTTAAACATCTCCCGAATATCGTCCGGGCAATTCGAGACAGAAATACTTCGAACAATATCAATAAACTTCATTCTGTTTTGAAAGCCCGTAAGCATTTCTTTAATATCAGGGCGAAGCATTCAATCACCTCTCGCTTAATACGGTATAGGGTATAATTTCTTGCGGGATCAGCTTATTTTCTTCTAAAACACGGTTTAAAAAATGCCGCTCCTCTGCAGAAAAGCCTTCAAACAAATTCTCAAAAGATACTCCCTCCTTTTTAGAAGAGGGGCTATCCTCAAGGCAAATACTCTGCGCTCGTTCAATCATTTTCCTATATCCCGGAATGAATAATTCTATATTCCGGGAATCGTTCACATCTCTTGTTCGTCGGAAGATATCAAAACCTTCACGATCAATATCCCCCCAATACAGGAAGGTAACATTGGGATTTCCCATAAATCTTACGTATTCGACCAGCGCTCCGGCTT
>ENA-UERK01002363-UERK01002363.1-human-gut-metagenome-genome-assembly--contig:-NODE-2363-length-12480-cov-7.375635_pt1 | contig 12480 bp, 13 predicted proteins | sample MGYA00242957_ERZ507957 | MGnify/ENA primary metagenome ERZ507957 (study PRJEB26167, sample SAMN06115538) | human gut metagenome | host: Homo sapiens | place: China:Heilongjiang | collected 2015-11-06... | reverse complement strand
GCACAGATTCCGGATGTCGGGCTTTATCTGGAGCAGGTGGTACGCTATGTCAACACACACCTTGCGCCGTTGGGGGAACCGGAGCTGACAATCTCCATGGTGAGCAATTACGTGAAGCAGGGGCTGATCTCCTCCCCCATAAAAAAGTCATACACGGCGGAGCACCTTGCACGGCTCATGTTCATTGCCGTAGTCAAGCCCGTTGTCCCGTTGGAAGGACTTCGAATGATGTTCAGCATACAGGGGGACAACTATACCCTCCCGACCGCATATAACTATTTTTGTGACGAGTTTGAGAATATGCTCGGCGCAGCGTTCGGCTTAGCTCCCGCAAGAGAGGGCCTCGGCGAGACCCAGTCCGACGCAAAAGATCTTCTCCGCAACACGATCGTAGCCACCGTCAACAAGGTCTATCTGGATCGGTATTTGGAAGAATATCAAAAGCAGCGGGAAGAAGCCTCCGATGAACGGCAAGCATCGGCGCAGGGCATCAAATAAGCATATACATACCACGAGCAGTCAGCGGGGACTCACCGGGATTTCCGCTGATTAGCTTTTGACTTCCAAAGGCTTTGCTCACAAAGGGCCGTGGTGCGGTCGTTACTCAAGCGTTAGGATTTATTGCAACGTACTAAACCATAAATGCATTCGTAGAAAAGCTATATATTTGCACGGGAAACGATAAGCAGCAGTACCCCGGACGCTCAGGCGTCCGGGGTACTGCTGCTGTTATCACAGGTGAAGCATTGCAAAATTTTCCGGTCGATACAGCCCCAATGCCTCAGTTCACAAACGCCGCGTTACCCAGCCGGTAGTACCGGCAGCCATCCTCCTCGTACCATTCAAACGTACCCACCACAGTGATCTCCGCCCCCAGCTCCGGATACTCATCGGGATAGACAGGCTTTCCGGCGAGGGCAAACTCCAGCCCCTGTGCGCAGCAGGCGGTGGCGTCGGCGATCATGCAGGCGAAGAACATTTTGTCCGGGATAAAAGCACCGTTTTCGTCGGTGGCCTGGTATATGGTGAACTGCCCCTGCATTTTGACGGTTTTTCCTATGTAGTTATCCGGAAAGGATATGATGCTGTTGACCTCAGAATAGACCATGATGCCGCTGAGCACGGTCAGGTCTACGTCGACCGCGGCGGTGCCTTCCGCATCCTCCGCAGCGGGCTTTTGCGTGGTATTCTCACCCCCACAGGCGGCAAGAGGGACGAGCGTTAAAGCAATCAGCAAAGCACACAATAATTTTTTCATCTATGAACACCTCCGAATACCGTGCCCGTCAGCCATGACAGACCGAAAGCGCCGATCTGAACGGCGACGATGGTGGAGCCTACCGGCGTACCGGCGAGAATGGATGCCAGAATGCCGAGCAGCGCACAGAAAACCGAAAGGATTGCCGCGCAGATGGTCACACTGCGAAAGCTCTTGAACATCCGCATGGCGGACAACGCCGGGAAGATCACCAGTGCGGAGATCAGCAGGGAACCCACAAGGTTCATCGCCAGCACGATGATGACCGCAACGACAACGGCGATCAGCAGGGTGTAAAGCCCCGCCTTCGTGCCGGTCGCCCTTGCGAAGCTCTCGTCAAAGGTCACGGCAAAGATCTTATTGTAAAACAGAACGAACACCGCCACGACCAGCACCGACATTCCCACGCACAGCCATACCTCTACGGGGGACAGGGTCAGGATGGAGGTGGAGCCGAACAGCGTGCTGCACACATCGCCCGAAAGATTGGACGAGGTAGAAAAGATGTTCATCAGGAGATAGCCGACGGCAAGTGCCCCCACCGAGATCATGGCGATGGCGGCGTCGCCCTTGATTTTCGTGTTCTGCCCGGTGCGCAGGAGCAGCACGGCACTGAGGATGGTAACGACCATGACAAGCGGCATTTTGTTGGTGATCTGCAGCACGGCGGCAATCGCCATTGCGCCGAACGCCACGTGGGACAGGCCGTCGCCGATGAAGGAAAACCGTTTCAGCACCAGCGTTACACCCAGCAGGGAGGAGCAAAGCGCGATCAGCACACCGACAATGAGCGCGTAGCGGACAAAGGGATATGCCCAATAGAGAGCCAGCTTTTCCAAGATAGCGGTCATTGGCTGTCACCGCCTTTCTTCACGTCAAACAGCCGCCCTTGCGGGCTTTGAAGATAGTCCGCCTTTGTCCCAAAGAAAACGGTGTCGCCAATATGCAGAATATGGCTGGCGTATCGGACGGCGGCGGCCACATCGTGAGAAATCATGATTACGGTGATGCCGTCCTCATGGTTGAGCTTTTCGATGAGCGTATACATTTCCGCCGTCACCTTGGGGTCAAGTCCGGAAACGGGCTCATCCAGAAGCAGCATTTTTTGCGTGGCGCACAGTGCGCGGGCAAGCAGCACCCGCTGCTGCTGTCCGCCGGACAGCTCGCGATAGCACCGCCTTGCAAGCTGTGTAATCTGCATTTTCTCCATGGCGTCCATCGCAAGTTTCTTTTCTTCTTTATTATAAAAAGGACGGCTGCCGCAGCGGCCCTGACACCCGGAGAGAACGATCTCTCTCACGGATGCCGGGAAGTCCTTTTGTACCACTGTCTGCTGCGGCAGATAGCCGATCTCGTTTTTCCTCAGCCCATCGCCCGTCAAAATTCTGCCGCTGATGGGCGTCTGCAGGCCGAGGATCGTTTTCATAAGGGTACTCTTGCCGGAGCCGTTTTCCCCTACGATGCAGAGATAGTCGCCTGCCAGGAGCTCAAAGGTGAGGTCTTGGAGAACGGGTCGTCCATCGTAGCCGGCACAGAGATTTTGACAAGTGAGCTGAGCCATAAACCTACCTCCTTACCCCAACGCTTCCTTCAGCACGGAGAGATTCTTCTCCATAACGGAAAGGTAGGTGGTGCCGTTTGCCACGTCCTTGGAGGTGGTGGACTGCATGGAATCCATGGTCAGCACCTTCTGCTTCTTCCCAGCGGTGTTCTGAACGATGGTTTCCGCGATCCTGTGCTGTGCGCCCTCGATGGTCAGCACGCAGGGAAGCCCCAGCTCATCCACCTTCTTTGCAAGGAACGAAACGGTTTCAAAGCTGGCCTCGGTTTCAGCGGAGCAGCCCACAAAAGCGGCATAATAGCGCAGACCGTAATCATCCACCAGATAGCGGAACGGGAAGCGGTCGCCAAACAAGACGGTCTTATGAGCCGCACCGTCCACAGCCGCCTTATAGTCTGCGTCAAGAGCAGCCAGCTTGTCCCTATACGCCGCGGCGTTGGCAATATAGGTGTTCTTGCTGTCCGGGTCGATGGCACACAGCGCGTCCGCGATCGTCACGCAGAGTGCTTGGGCGTTCTTCAGGGACAGCCAGACATGCTCGTCCTTTTCCTCCCCATGGTCATGCCCCATCAGCTCGTCAAGGATGCCCTCTACGGAAAGCGCATCCTTCACAAAAAACGGATTGGTCTTGGCATTCATCAGCGCATTGAAGCCGTCGTTGCCGAAGTAGATATGGAAATGCTCCGCCTCGCCCGGCTCGTGACCGTGGTCGTTGAACTGCACATATTGGGGCGCATCGGCACTGGTGGTTTCGAACTGATAGCGGACGCTGCGGATCTTGCCCTCGTCATCCAGCCTCGGCTGATAACCGGCATAGGTGTATTCAGCGGAAACGGTTTTTCCGTCTCCATAAGTGAATGTGATCGTGTTCCCGTTGATAGAGATCTTCTCGGCGTCACACTGCCACGAGGTCTTGTACTTCTCCAAATAGGTGTCCTTTGTGGTCGAGCTGTCCTCGTCCTCCTCCGCCCTGTGTTGGCAGAATTTGTCCAGGTCGCCGTTCAGCAGATAGGGGTGCAGGGACTTCCACGCACCGGCGAAATCCGAGAGGGTGCGATCCTTGATGTCATTCTCCGTGAGCTGTTCCTCGTGGCTGTGGCCGTGATTGTGACCGTCCTCCTGCATACCCTCAACGGTCTCCTCCGTTTTCACGGAATCCCCCAGCACCTCCAGCAGATTGATGACCTTCATATCCCTGTTGGCGGCGTTTTTCAGGGCATTTTCCACCCAGCCGTCGGACTCGCCGCCCACATAGACAAACAGGTCGCAATCGGAGATTTTGACAATATCATCGGCGGTGGGCTGATAGCTGTGCAGGTCAACGCCGTTATCCAGCAGCATGGTGACCTCGGCATTATCCGCCTTGTCGCCCAGTATCGCCCTGACCCAATCGTATGCGGGGAAGATGGTGGTGACGACCTTCAATTTGCCGGCTTTTCCGGTATCCTTCGGCTTTCCGCAGCCGGCAAGGATGCCGGCCAGCATCATAAGCGCAAGCAGTAGCGCAGTGATCTTTTTCATAGGCTATATGTACCTCCAGATTATGATAAGAACGTAAAAATGGGCGCAAAAATACAAGGGTGACGGCAACGCCGCGAAAGCCTATCCGAAAACGGATAGACTACACCCTTGTAAATAGTTCTTATTTAATCTGAAAGCTTGACCTTGAGTGAAACCAGAGTAAACGTGCGGACAACCTCCGCGCAGGAGGAAATGACCCTGCACGGGGCATACCTGACCGCCGCAGCGAAAACCGCGGCAGCACCGGCAAGCCCAATGCTCTTGAGCAGATTTTCGCAGACCTGCAGCTGGTGGCAGATGGCGCAGTCCTCGCCGGAGCAGTTATGGTTGGCTTCGACCGCAATGTAGACAGCGGAGGACAGCATGACAGCCGCCAGCACGGCTGCCAGCAAGCCTGTGATCAAACGAGATTTCTTTGTCATAGCCTGTCCTCCTTCCAAATGTTATTCTTCTCGGCAATCCGCGCAGGTGCCATAGAGAACCGTGTCGGCGGCGTTCAGCGTGAATTGCTCGCTCTGCGCCAGGTGTTTTGCAAACAGGGCGGCGTTGCCGCTTGCCATGTGAAAGGTTCTGCCGCATTTTACACAGCGCATATGCAGCGCACCCTTACAGCTCTCGGCGTCAAGGTACTGATAGTAGACCTCCCGCGTGCCGCTCTTGCTGCTGCGCCGCACTTTTTCTTCCGCCTCTAACTGTGCAAGGTTCCGGTATACGGCGCTGAGGCTGATCTTTTCATCCACCAGCGCGTCCGCAATTTGCCGTGCGGACAGCAGCTCATCCGGGTGCCGGCTCAAATAGGCAAGCAGAGCCTTCCTCTGCCGCGTGCTGTAACTGGACAAGTCACCACGCCTCCAATTTGCAATTCATTTGCAATTCAGCATAACATGATGTCGCCCCGATGTCAATATGCAAATTCGTCGCAAATTAACCGTCAGCGCGGATAGTGTCTGCTCCGCTGAAATGGGCTGCGGCAGAGCTGAATGATCCGCGCTCTGTTTTCGGCGGCGAAAAGGCAGCGGCAAATGCCAGGTGAAAAAGCGGTAGAAAAACGCAAAAAGATATGCTTCACACTTATCAAACCCCAAAAGCTCCTTAAGAGCAAAAGGCTTTCATTACGAACAGCAGCTGACCCACCGTATGCTTCAGTGCATACGGTGGGTCAGCTGGCTTGTGTGGCATGCTCAGTCGAGCGGGGGCTTTCTTTTCTGCTGCGTCAACATATCCGTGCGCGGCCTATCCCTCAAACAAATTCAGAAGGTATCCGTAGCCCTCGGCCTCCATTTTCGCGTAAGGCACAAAGCGGAGGGCGGCGCTGTTGATGCAGTAGCGCACACCGTTGGGCGACTCCGGGTCGCCGGTGAACACATGACCCAGATGGGAGTCACCGGCGCGGCTGCGCACCTCCGTGCGGCGCATACCGTGGCTCAAGTCCTCCCGTTCCACCACAGCAGGGCTCTCGATGGGCTTTGTGAAGGCAGGCCAGCCGCAGCCGCTTTCAAACTTATCCGTAGAGGAGAACAGCGGCTCGCCGGTGACGATGTCCACATAGATGCCCTTTTCAAACTTGTCCCAGAGCTCTCCGGTAAAGGCGCGCTCCGTGCCGCTCTCCTGTGTGACGCGGTACTGCTCCGCCGTCAGCGTGTCCCGGATGGCCTCCGCCGCGGGCTTCCGGTAGTCGCCCGGGTCGATGCGCAGCCTGGAGAACAGCTCCATCTCCGCCCGGGGGATGTGGCAGTAGCCGTTGGGGTTCTTTTCCAGGTAGTTCTGGTGATATTCCTCGGCGGGATAGTAATTCTTCAGCGGGCCGATCTCCACAAAGAATTTCTCGCTGCGGCCCCGCTCAATGTCCGCGATGCGCTCCACTGTTTCCCTGGCCTTGTCGTTGGTGTAGTACACGCCGGTCTGATACTGGCTGCCCCGGTCGTTGCCCTGCCGGTTCTGCACCGTGGGGTCGATCACATAGAAGTAAGCCAGCAGCAGGGCATCCAGGCTCACCTGCTCAGGGTCATACTCCACCCGAACGGTCTCCCGAAAGCCGGTGTCGCCCTTGCAGACGGTCTGGTAGGTGGCATCCGCCTCGCAGGTACCGTTGGCGTAGCCGCTCTGGGCGTCGATGACGCCGGGGATGGATTGCATGAGCTGCTCCATGCCCCAGAAGCAGCCGCCTGCCAGATAGATGACATTTTCCGTGGTGTCCATATACATACCCTCTTCGCCGGACATATCCGAGGACTGTCCGGCCATGTCCGTTCCTTGCGTGTCCTTTTCCCGCGGCATACGCTGCTGCCCTGCGGCGCAGCCGCTGAGCAGCAGTACCGAGGCGAAAAGCAGGGCCAATACGCTTCGATACATGGCGTTTCCTCCTTCCAGGGGGAGCAAGGGTCACTCCGCCCCGTTGCCGTCCTGTCTCTTGCCGCGGCCGGGCCGCAGGACGGTATATAGCAGCGACCCAAGGACGCAGCCGAAGCCGGTGGAGAGCCACGGGCTGGACGTAACGGCGCAGGTGCCGGTGGCGCAGCCCACATAGCGGTAGTACAGCCACCCTCCGGAACTACCCACCAGGGGCAGGGCAATGGCGCGCAGAATGCCCGTCAGCTTACAGTTCTTTTTCTTCATAATGTCCTCCCTTTGAAGATATTGGATCAGCCCATATCGGCAGCCAGTGCCTTGTCGATCTGGGCTTGCAGTGCATCGGCCTGCGCCTTGCTGGTGATAGCCCCCACAATGGGATCACCCACGATGCGGCCGCTGCGGTTGACCACGTAGGTGGTGGGATAGGCGTAGATGCTCTCCACGAACTTGCCCGCCTCGCTGCCGGAATCGAAGTACACGTTCTGATAAGTAGCACCGCTCTGGGTCAGTACATCCTTGGCGTCAGAGATGGCCGTCTCGTCGCCGTCCAGCGTAAAGGCATTGATGCCGATCAGCGCACCGCCCTTACCGGAAAGCTCCTTGTTCAGCGCGTCCAGATCGCCCAACTCGCCCACGCAGGGACCGCAGGTGGTGAACCAGAAATTCACCACGGTGACGGCATTGCCGGAGAACAGATCGCTGCTCTTTACCGTATTCCCGTCCAGATCCTTGCCCTCAAAGGCGGGGAACTTCGGCAGGCTGCTGTCATCGGTCTTGTTGCCCGTGCTGCCACCATCGGTTTTATTGCCCGCACTGCCATTGTCGGGGGTGCTGCCCGTGTTGCCGCTATCGGTCTTATTGCCTGTGTTGCCGCCGTCGGTTTTATTGTCCTTACTGCCGCCGTCGGGCATCGTGTCCATATCCTTGTCCGCTGGCATATTCATATCGCTGTCCAGAGATTTTTGCATGATCTCGGGATACTTTTCCTCCAGTGCGGCCAGCTTGTTGCCGATGTCGCGAATCTTCTCCGCCTCACTCTGAAGCAGCTTCAGCTCGTCTGATGAAAACTGATCCTTGGCGGCGTTGATGGTTTCCAGCAGGAAGTCGCCGTAGTTTTTGCCGTCCTCCATCATGATCTTACCCTTGTCCGCTGCCATAAAGACCTTTTCCCAAAGTGCTGTGTTCTCCGCCAGAATAGCAGCCTCCTGCGCTGTCAGCTCCTTGTGCATAGCGGCCGCCTCCTCGGCGTTCTTCGGCTCGTTGTCCATGCCGCCCATGTGATCGCCGCCCTTTGCGCCGCAGGCGGCCAGAGAGAGCACCAGCACGACTGCCAACAGCCATGTCATTAGTTTCTTCGTGTTCATGTTCGTTCCTCCTTGCTCTTTGTCGTCGTTCTTCTGCGGCGTTTCTGCCGCAAGGACCGTTTATTTTTACTGTCTCCACGGCCGCAGCGGAAGCGGGCGGCGTTGGTGGGCCAGATACGCTACATTCTATTACCATAATAAAGTGAACGGGTTAAAATCTTTGTTAAAAACGGGGATTTAATGGAAATATATCTTAAATTCGCTGAAAACGAAGCGATTATGGTAAAGAGGCGGGGGCAGCAAGAAGAGAGTACCCTCGAAAGGATCCAAACACAAAAGCTGCGCGGCTGCGGAGAGCGTTCTCCCCGCAGCCGCGCAGCCGTTTTCGGGCTTTATCGCTTGTCGCTTGGCTTCTGCCTCTCAGAAAGCTCACGCCTCCTCAAAGCTGTCCTTTCCCACGTGGCACAGGGGGCACTCAAAGTCCTCCGGCACCTCGCTCCATGGCGTACCGGGGGCGATGCCGCCCTCGGGATAGCCTGCACTCTCGTCGTACTCCCAACCGCAAACGGTGCAAACGTATTTCATGATGCTTCTCCTTTCGCGTTATCCTGTTTTTTACTCTTCCTTCAATCGGCCGTCCACCGTGACGGTGACCACCTGCCACGGGATGAACTTTCCGCTCTGCTGGAGTGCCTTTTTCGCCGCCAGCTCCAGCCCGCCGCAGCAGGGTACCTCCATCCGCACGACGGTGACGCTCTTGATGTCGTTGCTGCGGATGATCTCCGTCAGCTTTTCGGAATAGTCCACGCTGTCCAGCTTGGGACAGCCCACCAGCGTGATGTGTCCCTTGATGAACCGCTCATGGAAGGCGGCGTAGGCGTAGGCGGTGCAGTCGGCGGCGATCAGGAGCCGCGCACCGTCAAAATAGGGCGCATTCACCGGCACCAGCTTGATCTGCACCGGCCACTGGGACAGGCGGCTTGCCTGCTCAGCGCGGGGTGCTTCCACGGCGGGCGCGGCCTCCCGCTGAATGTTCCGGGACTGGCTGCCGGGGCAGCCGCAGGGCAGCGTCATGCCCTGCTCCCGCATTTTCCGCTGCTTGTTCTCCATGACGGCTTTTTCATCGTAGGCGGCGGCCTCCCGCTCCACAAAGGTGATCGCCCCGGTGGGACAGGTGGGCAGGCAGTCGCCCAAGCCGTCGCAGTAATCGTCCCGCATGAGCTGCGCCTTGCCGTCCACCATGGCGATGGCACCCTCGTGACACGCCTCGGCGCAGGCACCGCAGCCGTTGCACTTGTCCCTGTCGATCTCAATGATTCTCCGTACCATATTTTTGTCCTCCTTGCGGTTCTTCTTGACTTTGTGGCTTCATTTTACTATCATAATTTATGAAAGTCTGTTGGCATGCCAACGAAAAGGAGAAAAATATGCGGATCAATTTGGGGAACACCCCGCTTTTTCGCGGCATGACGGTGCCGGACATCGAGGAAATGCTGCGCTGCCTGCGCGCCGCAGAGCGCACCTATAAAAAGGGCGCGGTCATCCTGCCGGAGGGGACGCCCACGGAGCAGCTGGGCGTGGTGCTGTCCGGCCGTGTCATCATCGAGATGGGGGACGTATGGGGCAACAACAGCGTTCTCAGCAGCGTGGGCGCAGGCGGCATCTTTGCGGAGGCGTATGCCTGCGTGCCGGGTGAGCCGCTGATGGTCAATGTCACCGCCGCCGAGGACACGGAGGTGCTGCTATTGCACATCGGGCAGGTACTGGAGCCCTGCGCCAAGGTGTGTCCCCGCCACCTCTGGCTGCTGCGGAACCTGCTGACACTATCCGCCGGGAAGAATTTGCAGCTCTCCCGCCGGGTGCTTCACACCTCGCCCAAGTCCATCCGCAAGCGGCTGCTGTCCTATTTCTCGGAGTGCATCAAGCGCACCGGCAGCTATGAATTCGACATACCCTACAACCGCCAGCAGCTGGCGGACTACCTGAACGTGGAGCGCAGCGCGCTGAGCAATGAGCTGTCCCTCATGCAGCGGGACGGGCTGATCCGGTATGAGAAAAACCACTTTGCCGTGACGGAGCAACTGGGGCAGCGATGAAGAAAACAGGGAAGCGTGCGGCGTGGTAGGATGGTTCGCTTTTGTCGGCGTGTGCGCTATAAGTGTGTTGCGAGCCGGCTTTTTGAGATTTGTTGACCTTTCAACGAAAAAATTGACTTAATTAGGCAAATAATACTCTGATGTACCAAAAAACGGCATAAATCCCCTTGTAACTATAAGTGTATATGGTAAAGCAACGTGTCAGTATTGATCGCGTTATTGACCATATTGGCAAGGAAAACGCAAAACTTCCGATTATGGTCTTGTAATTTGCCAAGCCAACGGTCGACCTGTCATGACGGAACACTTGAACAAGAAGTTCAAAGATATCCTTGAAGATTTAAGCGATCCGGATATCGACCCGAAAGACTTCGTGTTTCATAGTCTCCGACATACGAGCGCGGCGGCAATGCTAGCCCTGTCGCACGGTGATTATAACTCTGTTCGTCACGCTGGTGGGTGGGCAAATCTTGAGATGCTGACACGTCGGTACGGAAATCACTCTTTCGCCAATGACCGGCTCAATGTCGCGCAGAAGATGGATGACTTCCTCGGCAGAAGCAGCATGGAAAACACTGCATCACCTGCCAATCCTCATGTGTCGCCCGAAGCGGCCGAAGCTGCCCTCAAGACGATCCTGCAAAGCAATCCTGAGTTGCTAATCAAAGTCGCCCAGTCCATCCAAAACTGCTAATCCGTAGAAGAGCCGATTAGCAAAGATTTCAGCCTGTCGAAATATCGTATTAGCAAAGGCCCCTCTCCAAAAGCAAAAATTTCTGCTAATATTAGCAAAAATCCTGCTAATGAAAAGGGGCCTAACCAATCAAAATGCTTGCTAACCGTTCAACCTTTATTAGCAAGCACAAAACCCGCAAACGCTTGTGGCGTAAGGGATTGTGGCACCCCCGGCGTGACTCGAACACGCTACATCCCGCTTAGGAGTTATAACATTCGGGTCGTGCCGTGTAGTACGCCGTGCTTCAAAATGTCCGCAAACCCGCATGAATACAGGATTTTTTATCGAACTGCCTGTTGCAGGGTATTCGGCAGTATTGCCTGATATTGGCAAATTTGGTGCCAAAATCGGGGCTGCTATTAGACAAATATTAGACAGAATCGTGGCCGATGACCGCCGATTCAAAGGCGCTTTGGAACAATTTAACTCTGAAATTTGACAACAAGCAAGAGGAAACCGGCGAGAGCTGGTTTCCTCTTGTGATATATATGGCTTTTGGGATGTGCATTATACGAGAACAGTGTGATTTGAGATTATAGTGGATGGTGTAACGGTATATAGAAATCCGCGGTTATCAATTAGACCTACTATAAATTCACATACAATTATGGGTGAAGGAGACCTAAATATCTTCAGTCCGTAAGTCAATTGTGTGGAATCATGGTAATTCCTTCTCGTGTATTAGTGCAAGTACTAATTTGCTCTCATACTCACCTACGATTGACGCATCACCCCACCACTTAGTTAGATCTTTAGTTTCCTCGGTAGTTAGATTTACCATCTTCTCCATGGCCTTAGCATAATGAGGTGTGTTCTTGTTGCCTGTCGACGAGCAATATAGAATTATATTTACATAGTCTAAGGCTCTGAGGGACTTCTTTTTTTCAAGCGTGGTCCAAAAAGAAGACTCAGTTTTGGTTTCCCCACGACGAATCATATAAAGCAAATTTGTTTTAGCTATTTCCGAAATATATGGGAAACTGCTATTTGCAACCTCTACAAAAAGAGTTTCCGCTTCATTGTGATTTCCATCGCAATATAAAGCTAAACCATTAGTAAGTTTTGCTTCGAGGTCTTCTAGTAAGGCGACATCAGCGTTATATTGAGTCAACCCATCTAAGCATTTTAGACCATGTAACCATTCTAGCAAGTTCCAAAAGTTACGACCAATTCCTGTTGAATCCTTCAATAGCTGTAGTGTGCTGCTTTTTTCCTGTGAAGACACAACGGCAGACGACACCGAGAAGTAGGAGACAAGGATTTGACGGATAGCCAAAAGGTATTCCTTGCATTCGCAAGGAAATTTATCTACTAACATAAGGACATCGTTTGCATATTTAACGGTCTCGTATTCGTTCTGCAAAATAAAAGATAATATACAGCAACACCTAATGTGTTCTAACCTATCTCTACAATTTGCTTTGTTTGCGTTAAACTGTTGGAAAGCAATTAAACAGTGCTCTTTAAGAGCAGCTAGGTCAAGGTCATGGAAGTCTTTAATAAAAGGTAGGAAAGAATATGCAAGATTTATATACAGAGTTTTGTCATATGCTGTATCGCGCCTTTGTAAGATGTTTAATATTTGCTGAGACCAGTACTTCCTAATTTTGTCATCACTAATTGTGTTCAAAATCTTTGCTTTTTGAATACAG
>ENA-UERK01002354-UERK01002354.1-human-gut-metagenome-genome-assembly--contig:-NODE-2354-length-12509-cov-2.824083_pt1 | contig 12509 bp, 10 predicted proteins | sample MGYA00242957_ERZ507957 | MGnify/ENA primary metagenome ERZ507957 (study PRJEB26167, sample SAMN06115538) | human gut metagenome | host: Homo sapiens | place: China:Heilongjiang | collected 2015-11-06... | reverse complement strand
GTGACTGCATCGGCAGCGACTTCCTGTCAATAGACCGAAGCCTCGAAATATCCTCCGCAATAAAACTCGCCGACGAGCTGCTTTTTTTCGCGCAGAATGCAAATCCAATATACCGCAACAGCCGCAATCGGCGTAAAACCGACTTTGCCGCAGAGCAGCGGGGGAAATACAAGAAAGAGTGCGAGCTGAACAAAGAGCGAAACGACGGAGGCCGCGCTCCGAACAGCTCCGCTGTACTGGCTCGTTTGCATCGGTTTCAGCGTTTGAACCGCAATTCCGGAACAGGCGCGTGTGCAGGCGGGCAGAACCGCAAGCGTCAACAATGCTTTGAAATCGAAAGATTCGAATGAGAAAAAAAGACTCCATTGCGCGGCGGCGAGCAGAATCATGCATATGACGGCGAACGAGCCGCAGTGGGAATCCTTCAGTATGCGCTGCCGGGTTTCAAGATCGCGCCGCGAAAGCACAGCATCGCAAACGTCCATGAACCCGTCAAGATGCAGAAAGCCGGTCACAAGCCACGGCAAAGCGCAAAGAATCAATGCGCGAACGGCAGAGGGTAAATTGAGAGCCGTGCAAAGACGAGCGGCCGCAGCCCAAATTGCGCCGACAATAAGCCCGATGAGCGGCAAAAAGCCGAGCATTCTGCCGCGTGCAGCTTCATCCCAGCGCCTGAAGGGACAGGGGATTGCAAGAAACATGCCCCATGCCATAAAAAAACCGTAAATAAACAACTTCATAACAATAAAATAAAAAGAAACAAACAGTCACTGTATGTGCGTTCGGAACGTCGGAACATCTCGAAGAAACAACGCATTTCCCTTTATAGTTCGCATGATTCCCGACGATGCTTCAACCACAATATCGAATTCGGAAGCAAGCTGTCTGCAAACAAAAGCCAATGCTCGGCGGTAGCTTTCGGTAACAGCGTCATATTGCATTCCGTCACGAAAAATGTCATCGCATACACATATAAAATGCATTGCTGCGTTTGCAATTTTCGACAGTTCGGCCGCAACACGTTCCCCGGCTGCAAAATCAACGGAAAAATCGGCATTTTGTGCAGGCGGGGGGAACATTTCGTTTGCAAGCAGAGCCGTCACACTGTCAAAAAGTACGCAGCCTCCGCGAACCGATGCGGAAAAAGCGGAGGTATTTCGACCGCATTCGATGGTTTCAAAGCCCCAACCGGCTCGCGCTTCAAGGTGACGCGCAATGCGCTTTTCGTCTTCCGAATCGGAAGGTTCCATCGTTGCCCAATAGTACGCAGGGCAGGAGCCGCGCGCCGCAAGCATCCTTGCAATGCGCTGAGCCGCCATGCTTTTTCCGCTTTTGCTTCCGCCGACTATGAGTATTTTCATTTTCGCTCCCGAGTTTTCAAACGGTCTTAACGCAGAACGCTGATTCGTTTCGAATGTCTTCAAGGTAGTTATCGTTGATGCTGGCTTCCTCAAAGGTTGCCATATCGTTCATTGCCGCACAGGCGGCGCGCATGACCTGAAACGCAACAGGGCAACCGCTGCCCTCGCCGAGCCGCATGTTGAGATTAAGCCATGGTTCCATGCCAAGTTCCGCCGCCGCGGCACGATAGCCGATTTCATATGAAGCATGGGAAAGAAAAACAAAGTCGCGCACCGTTTTGCAGAGCCGAACTGCCGCAAGTGCAGCAGTAACGGAAATCAGTCCGTCCGCAACAGCGGGAAGGCCGAACAGCGCACAGCCGATGAATGCGCCTGCCATTGCGGCGATATCAAATCCGCCAACCTTTGACAGCACGTCCAAAACATCCGCTCCGTTGGGTTTGTGCAGCGCGACTGCATCTGAAATAACACGTTTTTTCAGTGCAAATCCCTCGTCCGTAAGCCCGCTTCCGCGTCCGGTGACGCTTTCAACAGGGAGATTCAGCAGGCAGGCAAGCACAGCGGCGGATGTTGTTGTGTTGCCGATACCCATTTCGCCTATGCCGAGTGCATCCGCGCCCGAGTTGTGCGCACGCTCGGCTGCCTCGATTCCGATCGCAAGGGCATCGACAGCCTGACTGCGCGTCATTGCGGGCTGCTTTGAAAAGTTTGCGGTGCCAAACCCCAGTTTGCGGTCAAGAATGGTTTCGGGAACACTGTCGGAATTTATGCCGACATCGATAACTTCAACATCAATGCCGAAATCCCGCGCAATTGCGGACATGCCGGTTTTGCCGCGAGTCATATTTATTGCCTGCGCAAGCGTCACGCTCTGCGGAGTTGAAGCAACGCCCTCGGCAACTATTCCGTTATCGGCTGCGAACACAACTATGCGTGTTTTTTCTATGCGATTGCACACGCGCCCTGTAATTCCCGCAAGTCGGACGGAGATTTCCTCAAGTGCTCCGAGGCTTCCCGGAGGCTTTGCAAGCTTGCTCTGCCTTTCCTTTGCGGCAGCTTTTGCGGCTGAATCGGCGGGGCGAATGCGGGAAAGCAATGCTTTCAGTTCGGTTTCGTTCATAAGTTCAATCCAATGTATATATTTTGCATATCATGAATTATTTGCTCAAAAAGCCGTTATCAACCAGCCAAACAACGGACGGCGCGGCAGTCATGTTTTCAATCGTAAAGGTTGCATCCGGAGATTTTCGGATGATATATTCAATCGTTTCCCGCATCGGAATATTTCCGCTGCCGAGAGGATTGTGAAGATCGTCCCCGCCGAAATTGTTGTGCAGGTGAACATGCATAAGCTTCGGTGCGAAGCGGTCGATCCAATGCGTCAGCGGGGTTTCGGAAACGCGGCTGTTTGCATGCCCGATATCAAGGCAAAGCCCGAAGCGCGAATCGTTCACGCCCTCGGCAACCGCCGCTGTGATTTCCGGTTCGGGTTCCATAACGTTTTCAAGCAAAAAATAAATGTCGTTCGGTGCGTTTTTCAGAAAATCACGCCAAAACTTAACGGATTCGTCAATGAAATACTCTTTGTAGTAAACAAAAGGTATGAATCCCGAGTGAAACACAATTCGTTTTGCTCCAATAACATCCGCCGCAAACAGTGCTTGGTCAAATCGCCGCCGAACAACGTCGCGAACAAGCGGATCTATTGCACACGGAGAAAGCTCCGCAAACGGGGCGTGAAGCAGCAGCCGCAGACCGCAGCCCGATTCGGCAGTAAGCTGCGAAACGCGGCGAAAATGCGCCGCACTGTCCGTATCCATGTTCGGCGCATAGCAGAATTCTGCAATTTCAAGTCCCAGCGAGTGTTCCCGCGCAGCAGCAGCGCAGTCCTCCGCAATGGTTGAAACGAAAAGTTTTTTTGAAAAATCAAAAGTCATTTTGCATGTTGTAAGCTTGAGTCGGTTTGCATCCGTATCCGCACTGTGTCCGCACTTTCCGCACCGCTGCAACAGCACGAACGGTGATGCATTCAAGATTACCCTCCGGACCGGTTCCTTCGGGTGTTGTAAACTTGACGCCGATATTTTCCGGCGGCACGCCGAGAGCGCTTCGCGGAAGGGCGCAAGCTTCGGCTTTTGAGCCGTTATCACGGAATCGATATTCACAATTTCAAAGCCTGCCGAGCGAATGCGTGCAGCGGCTTCTTTTGCAAGCAAAAGGCTCGATATGCCGCGAAATGCTTCATCACTGTCGGGAAAATGCTGCCCGATGTCGCCGAGTGCGCATGCGCCGAGGAGGGCATCAATCACGGCATGAGCAAGTGCGTCCGCATCGGAATGCCCAAGCAGTCCGAGTTCAAACGGAATTTCAACGCCGCCGAGGATGAGCTTTCGCCCGGCTGCAAGGCGGTGGGTGTCTTCGCCGATGCCGATTCTGAACATATTACTTACCCCCGTTGCTGACAAAGCCGGGCTGTTTCCCGAGCGCGGCTCCGCAGAGGATCTTGCGGACACATTGCCCGAGGGGAGATTCCGCTCACTGCGTTTTGAAAGCAAAAACTCAAAATACGGAATATCGTCCCGCGTTGTGAGCTTCAGATTCTGTTTGCTGCCCGGAGAAAAATGCAGCTGTACTCCCGTTGAGCGGCAAAGGTCGGCATCATCCGTGAAGCTGCCGACGGCGTTGTTGTAAGCATTCAAAAGAATATCTCTGCGAAAGCTTTGCGGGGTTTGTGCCGCAAGAAGCCTGCTTCTGTCAAGCGTTTCTCCGGTATCGCCGAAACGAACTGTGTCCGCAACGGGCACGGACGCAATGCCGCAGCCGTATTGCTCTGCGGCACGCAGGCTGGCTTTAATGGTTTCTCTGTCAACAAGGCAGCGGGCACAGTCGTGAACGGCGGTAATCGCACCCGATGCTGCGCGGACGGCATTGAATACTGACTCCTGCCGCGTACTTCCGCCGCGAACGATTTTCACAGGGTAGGGCGCGGAATTTGCCGCTGTAAGTGCAATTTCCTCCGTGTCGGGCGAAACGGCAATAACGGCTTCATCGGCAATTCCGCAAAAAGCTTCAACACAAAGCTCGACGGGTGTTTTGCCGCAAAAACGCATCAGCATTTTGTTTTCGCCCATTCGCGAGGATGAACCGGCCGCAAGCAGAATTGCGGATACTGTAGTTTTTTCCATGCTGTTTCGTGCCTCTTTCGGCTGCGATGTCAATCTGCATCGGTATTCAAACTGTCCTCAATGATTCTGTACATGCTGTCCGCTTCCTCTTTGCGAACGGTTTCGCGCACGGCAAGTACTTCGGCCGTCAGCCGTTTTGCGCCCATGCGAACGCTGATTATGTCCCCCGGGTTAACATCGGCTGCAGGTTTTGCAACTTTGTCGTTCACCGTTACCCGTCCCATGGAACAGGCTTCGTTTGCAACGGTCCTGCGTTTGATAATTCGCGAAACCTTAAGGTATTTATCAAGTCTCATCAGGTGCTCCTCTTTAATGATTATTCTTTAACATAGTCTTTTCCGACGGATGCGATAAGGTCTTTGTCATACACAATATCGGCGTCATCCATCCATGTATCAAGCAGCTCGTCCCATGCTTCGGTATCGCTTGTCGCTTTGACGATCGCCGTTACTTTGTCAATCACATCAGCAAGCTTAACTTCGCCGGGCGTTTCGTCCGCACCGCGGTAAATGATATGCAGGCTGCCGTCCGTGTCGGTAAACACATCCGAGTATTCACCGGGCTTAAGCAGCGAATAAATCTCCTTGACGGTTGAACTCCAGTCACCCTTTGAGGAGCTGTGTTTTGTTGAAATCAACTGCCCCTTTGTGCGGAAGGTTTCGCAGCCCCCGTAACTGTCGCTGCCTGCAACGTATTCGTTCTCTGTATACTTGAGCATGACCTGAGCAAAGTCCGCTCCGCCTTCAAGCTCGGTAAATGCCTTGTCGATTTTTGCACGATAAGGCTCAATGAATTTATTGTACATTTCATCGCATTCAGCCTGAAGCGTTTTATAGTCCGAAATCAGCTGCGCAATTCGCTCGGAATTTGCGCCGTCACCGTTTAAGGCATCCGTAAACAGCAGGGATGTGCATTCTTCACGCAGCGAATCAAGCTGTTCGTTCTTTTTTTTGTAGTCATCGCCGAGTTCGCCTTCGGGAATAACAACAATATCCATGATTCGGGAGTATCCCTCCGGAACAACAAGCGCGGGCGCGGCATCATCGTAGATACCGCAGTATTTTTCAAAGTACTCTTCGTTATCTTTATACTGCTCGGGATTGGAGGCATAAAGCTCCTTATCCGATTTCAACTGCTTTTCGTACCAATCGGCAATGTCTGCATCCGTCACGGAAAAATCTTTGCAAACATACTCCTTGTACGCTTCGATAAGCGCCGTGTTGCGCAGTTCGAGTTTATATTCCTCGCAGTATTCATCATAGGTCATGGTTTTGCCGGTGTAATATTCGGAAAGCTCCGCAATGGCGGCATCAAAATACTGCTGAACAGTCTTTGAATCGTCTTTGGCATTGGATTCTTCGGCAGTTTTCATATACTCGTCATATATCTCTTTAAGTTCGGTTTCCGCCTGTGCATCGGATTCCGCAATTTGTTCATCGGAAAGTTTAAATCCCTCCTCCTTTGCCCGGTACAGAACCACCATATCCTTAACAAGATATTCAAGCACCCAATCGCGGAATTTTTGCAGCTCTTCCTCGTTGCTGACGGGATCATAGCCCATTTGTTCCATGTATGAAAGATATGAGTCGAAGGCAGCCGTATAGAGGGCGTAGCTCACGGTTTCGTCCCCGATGGATGCGACTGCAGCGGTCTTGTCGTTCGGAACACCGTTTTTGTCGTTATTATTGTTCTTGCATCCGCTGAAGCAGAACAGAAAAGCTGCTGCTGCAATAAAGCAGACAACACGCATGAATGTCGAAGTTTTTTTGGAAAAGCCGGCGAAAATGCTTCCGCATCCCGATCCTGCCGCGGCTGAGCAGCCGGGCTTGCGGCGGTCGTTGTTTGTTGCGGTCATAGTGTGTGATTCCTCCGTTCTGAGTTTTGGAAAAACGGAACCCCCTGATTTTTGATTAACGATTATTCAGAGCATTCCCGAAAATCAATCGATATCGGAAGCAGCGAAAACCGAGGCTTTGCTGCTGACGCTTAAGAACTGCCGAAAACTGCACATTAATTCTGCCGCCGGCAAGCGGTGCGCCGAGAGTATCCATTCCGCTGTCTATTATACAGCATTCAGCCCCGTTTGCCAATGAGTGCGGGAATAAATCACATTTTTCCGCCGAAGGGACACATTCGGTGCCAAAATCACGGTTTCTCATGCCCGAATCGCGGAGCCGATAAAAACAGACAGCAAAAACAAGTTGAATATAATTTTAATAAAAACTCTTGCCCAAATCGAGGTGAATGCTGTATAATACGATTGATATTTTATGTACATGCGTCGGCGGGTGAATTCTGTGTCCGCAGCGCATGAGCCGACAGTGCCTGCTGCATTGTTCGGGATAAGGAGAAAGCATTGACTCGAAGGAAATTTTCAATATTTACCGCTTTGTTCGCTGCACTGATCGCTTTTGCGGCTGTTCTTCCCGTTTCAACGGGGTTCGCCGCAAATGCGCAGACTGTTCAGGGCAATTCCGCCGAAATCACCGTTCTGCCCGCAAAAAACGGAACGGACGCGGCAAGCATTTCGGCAAACCCCGCATTTTTGTCCGGTCCCGGACAGGTCACCGTAAGCATCACGCTTCGCAACCCCGGCGGTGCTGCGGGACAGGGGTTGGATGATACCGCAACAGGTTCCCTGATAAAGGAACCGTCGGATCCCACTCCGACTCCGACATCCGAACCGACATCCGAACCCGAGCCGTCAACTCAGCCCGGCGGCGGTGTGTACACAAATGTTTCAATAGTCAACACATACGGCGTTTCTTTCAACACTTCCGATGTTCCCGCGGGGGAATCGCGCACATTTACCGGCACGATGAACGTTGCCCAGGAACAAATCGGCGAAACACTGCGCTTTACAATTGCATGGTTCGATACGGCAACCCAAACCGCAGGTTCGCGTGAGTTGACTCTTGTCATTTCCCGTGCGGATACGGCTTATCTTAAGCTTTCGCGCAGCGTTGACAAATCGATTGCTTCGGCGGGTGATATTGTCAAATTGACATATACAATGATAAACACAGGCGCTAAAAAGCTCAACAGCATTATCCTTGTTGATAAGAATGTTGCCGGTACACAGGCAATGCTTCCCGCATTCAGCCTTGCCCCGGGAGAGAGCCGCGTATTCACTTATGAATACACAATGCGCACATCAACCGTAACGAGCAAACCGACTGTATCGTTTGTTCCCGAGGGGTCAACAAATGCCCTGTCGGTAACGCTTTCGGGGCTTACCATCGGCCTTATAAATGCGCAGCTCACCAAAACGGTCGAAATAGGAACCCCCACACCGGAGGGCGTTGAATTTACACTGTATCTGACCAACAACGGCAATCAGAGCCTGAATTCGCTCACCGTTACGGACGATCTCGGAACCGTTGTTCAAAGCGGTTTCAGCCTTGCAATCGGTGAGTCGAAAACCATTAAATATTTCGTCAGAAACCCCGAGGCCGTTCGCTATGTTGTGTTCAACATCACCGGCGTTTATTCGTCCGGCATCGTGTTTAAGGACAACACAAAGAGCTACACTGTTCGCCCTTACATCGATCCGACAACTCTCGGCCTTGAGTTCCGCGCGGAAGTTCGCACGCAACTCAATCGAGAGAATATCATTGGGCTGACTTTCACCGTCACAAACACGGGAAGCACTCCCTACACCGATGTTGTCCTGACCGAAAAAGAACTGGATTATGAAATCCACAAGATTGCCGTTCTTGAACCCAACTCCGGCGCACAGTCATTCAATATCGATCTTAACGTCGGCGGAGAAAGAGATCTTGTGTTCTTCCTGACGGCTCTTGACGCTTCGGGCAACACGCACATGTTTGAGGCGCATCTGACCGCAAAATATATGGATGCCGAAGGCACCGTTCCGAACGAACCCCCGGCAACGGGCGGGGTCACGGTCGTTGACGATCCGAATATCGGCAGCAAGCTGGACGGAATGCTCACAAAAACGGGAAGTGCGCTGAAAGTATGGTACAGTATTCTTATCATTATTGCGGCAGTTGCGCTTATCGCGATCATTGCCCTTGCCGCTGTTGAAATTTACAAGCGCAAGAACGGCGGAAACGCAAAAAAAGCACTGCGCAGACGCGCACAGGAGGACGATGAAGACTGATAAGGCTGATTAAAAACCAAGGCTGAGCGGTCGATTCATTCAACTGCACCGCTTCAGCTTAAACAAGTGACTGTTTATATAACCCGCGCCGGCGGGCGGCTCAGAACGGGTTGCCTGTTGAGCTGCGGGTTTAATAATTTGCCGATAAACGGTATCGGTGAACCGAACCGTGCGGCGGATAACAATTCAAAACAGAGGAAAACAAAGGAGAATAAGGTATGCCGAACACTCAATCCATTATCCTGCTCATCATTACGGTTTTCCGCCTGTTGGCGGGAACCGTTTCGGCTGTTGTTTTATTTGGGCAGCTGAATGCAAAAAAACGTGAACGCGCAGAGCTTGAACGCAAATTGGAAAACGCGGTCGGCGCCGCAATGAACTCTGCCGTCGGCAATGCCTCGGCGGAGCTTGAACGCAGGCTTCAGGACAGGCTGAAGGAGCTTTCGGATGCACTTTATCGATACAACGAACAAACAAAGAATGATTATGAACGATTTAAAAATGCTTTAAATGAAAGCATTGCTTCTTCGATGCGCGAAACCGCTTCCCGCCTTGCGGAGGCACAGACAGCGGCGGCGGAAAGAATCTCCGCAGAACAGAAAGCGTTTTCGGAAAAACTGAATACCGAACAAAACGCGCTTTCCGAAAGGCTCGCTTCCGAACAGAAGTCACTTTCCGACAGGCTTGCCGCAGGGCAGGATTCCTTCGAAAAACAGATTTCGGACAGACTTGCTGCTCAGAATACTCTGCTGAAAACACAGGCGGAGCAGGCGGAAACGCGCAATAAGCATTTTGAAACGGTCTGCACGGAAAAACTGGCGGCAATGGATGCGAGCGTGAAGCTCATGACGGAACGCAACGAAAAGCAGCTTGATGCAATTCGCGGTGTTGTTGACGAAAAATTGCAGGAGACGCTCACAAAGCAAATCTCCGAAAACTTCAAGCTTGTTGATGAACGTCTTAAACAGGTCTATCAGGGGCTCGGAGAAATGCAGACGCTTGCAAGCGGAGTGGGTGATCTTAAAAAGGTTCTTTCAAATGTCAAAACACGCGGCACGCTCGGCGAAATTCAGCTCGGCGCAATTCTCGGCGAAGTTCTTGCGCCGGAACAATACGAATGTAATTTTGACGCCGGAAAACAGAATAATGAGCGCGTTGAATTTGCAATAACACTTCCGAATGACGGCGGAGAAGCGGTTTACCTTCCCGTTGACAGCAAATTCCCTGCGGATATTTATTCCAAACTCTGCGATGCGTATGATTCCGGCGAGGATGTTGCCGCTGCGCAGAAAAACCTGCGTGAAGTTCTTCTGAAATGCGCGAAGGATATAAAGGAAAAATACATAAATCCCCCGCGCACGACGGATTTTGCGATCATGTTCCTGCCCACGGAGGGACTTTATGCCGAAGCGGTGCGGCTCGGGCTTATCGAAGAGCTGCAAATGCGTTTCCGCGTTAACCTTTCCGGTCCTTCAACCATGGCGGCACTGCTTAACAGCCTGCAAATGGGGTTCCGAACACTTGCAATACAAAAACGCAGCAGCGAGGTCTGGGATTTGCTCTCTCAGATAAAAAGAGAGTTCGGAAAGTTTGACGATGTGCTCAGAGCAACGCAGAAATCGCTTGAAAAGGCGCATAATGACCTTGAAACGCTTGTGGGTGTTCGCACAAGGCAAATTTGCAGAACCCTCAAAAAGGTTGAAACCCTTCCCGAAACCGATCCCACCGGGGAATATAAAACCCTTGCGGAAGCTTTGATAAATGCGGATGACGGCGAAAACTGATGCGTTTTCGGTCGATTGCGGGTGAAGCTTAGCCGGAATAAAGCGGATTCAGCTTTATCGGCGGGTACGGAATCGCGGCGAGAGTCGGAACGGGGTTTGCATAATCAAAGTTTGGATTGAAATACCTGTCGCCGCAAAGCAGTGTTTCGCGATATACGTCATAACAGCGCAAAAGATTGGCTTTGCCTGCATTGGCATAATCATTCGGAAGTCCGCCCGATAACCGCGCCTTTGCAAACGGAGTGAAGCAGTTTGCAAGACCTTTTCGCATGAGCCGAACACAGAACTCCGTGTCCCATCCCACTCCGGACAGTGTTTCGTCAAACATGCCGAAACTGAAAAAGTTTTCGCCGCTGACTGCCATAAATGCGCCGCTGACGGCGGTTACATTGCGCTGAACGTGCAGAAAACTGCATTTTAAAAAGTCTTCAAAATCATCCTTTTCGCCGGAATAAGGGCTTTGCGCCCAGCCGTTAAGGCCGATAACGGTGCCGGCGGAAAGGATGTTTCCGCTTTCGTTCACGATTTTTCCGCCAACCGCACCTGCGCCGTGCCGAAGCGCAAGTTCGGTGAATTCGCGAAGGAATGCAGGGGAGAGAATTTCGATATTTCCGTTTAAAAACAGCAGCAGATCCGCAGCGGCTTTGCATGCACATGCATTCAGCGTTTCGGGCAGCGGTCGTTCTGCGTTAACGTGAACGATCTCTGCCGCCCTGTTCTTTTTGAGTGCCTGAAGATAGCGGCGCATTCGCTCGTCTCCGCTGCCGTCGTCCGCAATGATAATTCGCCTGCAATCAACCGTTGACTGCATCTCCGCCAAGTCAATGCATCGCTGAAGGTTTTCAACTCCGTCCGCACCTGCGATAACAATGCCGACGGAGGGTTCGCGTTTTCTCGGGTAACGCATACGAAGTGTACCCAAAACGCTGCCCTCAAAGCAGTAGCCGTTTGTGCGGTTTTTCTTTCCCGAACCGTCGCCGGGATAAAGGGAATTGAATTCACGCTTCAGTATATCGGTGCAGGGAATTTCGCTGCCGTCGCAGTCGCGGATAACGGTCAGCCCGATTCTTGCAATGTGAATGACCTGCTTGGCAGCCGAAGCACAGTCAATGCAGTAAGCCCAAAGCTCGGCCGGTGTGCTGCCGCGAAACCCGCCGACAGCCGTATGTACACGTTTGGAAACAAGCATGGGCCGCCCGATGCTGTTGAAGGAGCGCAATGTGTCGCGCCCGTAGTCGGGCTTAAAAATCGGGTTTTGCCGAATGCCGTCAATCACGGAGTCCTCATCGGCAAAAACAACCTCCGCTTCGGGATTTGAATGAGTTTGCAGAACAAGCATGTGAAGCGCGTCCGGTGCGGGCAAATCTCCGGGCAGCAGCTGCAAAAAGTATGCACCGTTAAGCATCTTCTCGGCGGCTTTCAGCTGTTCGTGCGCTGTGCCGTTAAAAAGCACAAGCCTGAATTTCGGAATGCCTTCATAATCCGTAAGCCCTGCCTGCGCAAGCTCCGAAACCACGCAAACTTCAAAATTTGCATAGGTTTGTTTGCCGAGCGCTTCGAGCGTTGAGCGAACGGCCGCACGGCTTGCTCCCGAACAGGCAATTGCGACGGAAACGAGCGGTGCAGGGTTCAGCGGTTTTTCACGTTGCAAGTCCAACTCCGCTTGTGCAGGCAGGTTTTCATGCAGATAGTCGGCATAGTCGGAAAATTTGTGCTGATTACAGACCCGCTTCGGAAGTGCGTTGAATGCCCCCGCAATAATGTCTGCCGCGGCAGTGATTATTCCTGAAGTGTTTGTTTCTGTCATTTCGGATTCCTCCTGCATCATGCGGTATTTCTGTACCTTGTTTTTTACCGCGTTTGAGCGGTTCGGCGGCTGTTCCGCCGCCTGCTGCATGATAGTATCTGCGGATTCTGCAATTTTGATTCCGAAACGGACTCAAGGAGGACTGCGGTTTATACCTGCGGCAAACAGCTTTTAACCGATAAACGGTGCATTCCACAGTTGTTAGTGTAAAATAATTCCGGGAGAAATAAAGAGCCCCGTGCCGCCGGC
>ENA-UERK01002350-UERK01002350.1-human-gut-metagenome-genome-assembly--contig:-NODE-2350-length-12520-cov-39.525275_pt1 | contig 12520 bp, 9 predicted proteins | sample MGYA00242957_ERZ507957 | MGnify/ENA primary metagenome ERZ507957 (study PRJEB26167, sample SAMN06115538) | human gut metagenome | host: Homo sapiens | place: China:Heilongjiang | collected 2015-11-06... | reverse complement strand
AGGGCGTTTCCATTGGGTAATGATTTGAAAGCGTTTCTACTTCTCTAATCTGCTTTTTCCTCATTTCCTTGTCACTGACAACTAAAGCCAAAGACTGCCACAACCACTTGAAACTCAAAACAAATGCTCTATTTTGCTATTTTTTGCCTTTTTAGGCGTTCTTTTCCGAAAAAATATCCCATTTACCCCTCTTGTTGCTTCATATAGTCACTCGGCAACATACCGAACTCCTCCTTGAAATAGCGAGCAAACTTTTTGGGGTCGTTGAATCCCACCTCGTAAGCCACTTGCGAAATCAAGACATTACCACGACTCATCAATTGCTTGCTGCGCTTCAATCTCATCATCCTGATGAATTGAGCAGGAGAGCGACCAGAGATGAATTGCACTTTCTTATACAAATTAGAACGGTGCATACATAGTTTCTCACACAAGGTTTCCACATTGAAGTCTGCATTACCCATATTCTCCTCCACTATTTTGATGATGTCGGACAAGAGTTGCTCGTCAAGGGTAGTCACGGTCACTTCGGAAGGACTAACCTCGTTTTCCTCCTTGATTTTCTTGCGGAATGACTCCACTCTCTCCAACACGGATCGGATGCGCAAACGCAACACATCCATGTGGAATGGTTTGGTGATATAATCGCTAGCCCCCAACGACAAGCCTTCCATCTCATCTTGGCTGAGTGTTTTGGCTGTCAACAGGACAATCGGTATATGAGAGGTATTGATATCACCCTTCAATCGCTTGCAAAGAGTAAATCCATCCATACCATCCATCATCACGTCACTGACAACTACATCCACATCTGTTGCTTTCAGTATATCCAAAGCTTGCAGACCATCTGTAGCTTGACAAACAGTATATTCCCGTGAAAGCATCTGAGAGAGATAATCCAACAATTCCACATTGTCCTCTACCAATAAAACCGTGGATTCGCTCTTTACAATCGGCAACTTAGGGACTTCACCGCCTTGCTGCTCCTCCTCTCCTCTCAAGACATCATTGTCGGTACTCGTCTTAATCGGAATCGTGATCCTAAAGACAGTGCCTTTCGGATGGTTGTCCAAGACTTCTACCTTGCCTTGCCACAAATCCACAAACTCCTTGACAATATTCAGTCCAATGCCTGAGCTGGCAAACTCGCTACTTTTCTGATGGGTCATATAGAAACGGTCGAAAACATGAGACTTGTCTTCATCGGGAATACCGATTCCTGTGTCCCAGAAATCAAGACGCAATTGCTTGCCCTCATGGAAGATTCTCAATCCGACTTGTCCTCCATTCGGTGTGTATTTAATGGCATTTGAAAGCACATTGGTGGCAACATTCTCTACCTTTTCCTTATCGAAAAACATATCAAACTTTTCCACCTCGGTATCAAATGCCAAGGAAAGTCCCTGCTTCTTGACCAACAAGTCATATTCCTGCAGAATGTTCTTCAAGAAAAACACAATGTCACCATATGAAAGATTCAAACGGCTGTCACCATTCTCCAACTTTCTGAAGTCTAGGATTTGGTTGACCAATCGATACAACGCCAGAGCGTTATTATGAACAATGCCCAATATATGTAGTAAGCCTTTGTCCTTGACTGTATTCATCATCTCCTCTACTGGGGTGACAATCAGGGTCAATGGGGTGCGAAGATCGTGGCTAATGTTGGTGAAGAACTTCAACTTCATCTCATTGAGTCGTTTCTCTTGTTCAGCCTCAAAACGAAGCTCTTGTACCTTCTGTTTGATTTCCTGCCGATGACGGAGGTAGCGATAAGTGGCATAGGTAGCCATCAAGATAAAGACAAAATACAGCAAGTAAGCCCATGCCGACTTCCAAAGAGGTGGATCAATTTCTATTTCAAGAAGGGTATAGGCTTGGTACTTGCCATGGTTGACATCCTGTCCTCGTACCAAAAGTTTGTAATCGCCTGGTTCCAAGTTGGACAAACTGATAATATGGTTGTCTATCGGCATCCAATCGACATCCGTACCTTCCAACTTGTATTCATAAGAGTTCAACTCATTGGAGAAGATTTCCTTTGGCAAACACTCCAATATGATATTGTTCTCAGAACTCTTCAAGTGCAGTTGCTTGAGATAAGGCAAGTCGCCATTCACCACAACACGCCCATCCATCTTCTCGCCAGGAGAAACATAATTTCCATTGATGCGTAAGGAAGAGATAACCACCTGTCGCAGTTGCTCTTTCTTGGAAGAAGAACGCTCTAAGCGTTGAGCATCCACCAAGAGATAGCCCTTGGTTGTGCCGATGAGAAGATGGTTGGCATCCACATTCATCATCGCACGATAATTGAACATAGAGGTGGATTTCGTGGTATAGCAATAGACTTCAAAGGAAGGGTGTCCCATGGAATGGTTCGAATCAGAGAACTTCTGATGAACTTTCACGACAACAAGTCCTTTGTCGGTGGCACACCAAACATTGCCATGCCCATCTTCCCTCAAAGAACTGATGTCATAGTCCTTAAGTTGCGAAACTAGAAAGGCACGGTTATTCTTCGTATCATACACATCAATGGCAGAACGTCCCTTATGATTTACCAACCATACCCATCCACGACTGTCAACGATCAACGTTCTGTTGCCATTGCTAAAACTAGAGTGCTGAAAGATAGATGCTGGAATCTTAGTCGTTTTGAGAGTCTTGACATTTACCTTATATAAGAACAAGGGAGTTGCTGCAAAAAGGTAATCACCCTTTGTAGCAGCATCCATCACCCACGGATTTTCAGTAGGAATCGGTGTTGTCTTGCCTGTTTGTGGGTCAAGAGCCAACATTCCTTTTCCATTCAATAAGACGATGAAGCGATGCGCATTGATTTCAATGATTTTATAGGGAGATTCCCCCTGCAAGAAATGCCTGCCATCACAGCACAGCAACCCCCGACAAAAGGCACCTACCCAAGTCTTGCCTTGGGAATCTTGCAAGACAGCTGTAGCAGTCATCTTGGGGAACTTATTTTCCAATATTTGATGAGAGCCATCGGTCTTGACCCTATAGATACCATTGTCTTCTGTGCCCAACCATACCGAATTTCCATCAGCTGGCGAAAGGCTGACAACATCCTCCAAATGATACATATTAGTGCTCCATTGTATCGGATGCTCGTCCAACTCATACGCATCGGCAAGGAAAAAACTCAAGCCATGCTTGCAATATCCTACGGAAATGGCATGAGAACGAGCGTCATAGCATAAACTTTGGATATGATTGCTGGTCAAACCATTCTCGTATGGCATTGACTGCCATAAGTGCTGCTGTAATTTTCCATTTCCATCATACACCAAAATGCCCTTGCTGGACGTGGCGACAAACAACTGGTCGTTGGGCATGCGCAAGATGGCTGGCACATATTGTACTTCCTCTTGACGCTCCACCCACGACTTGGAAGCAAAGAAATAGGTAAACAACTTTCTGTTGCTATAAACCCAAACATCCCCCTTGTCACTGAGATCTACCAATGCCATGTCGTATTGGAAATCCAAAGGCGTATGTGCCAATAACTTGGGATATTTTTTTTTCCCTCCGATGAGTTGGAAGACTGCCTTTTGAGTTACTGCCACCCCTTGTTTGTTTCTGAAAGCAATGCCTATGATACGACCTGCCCAAGCAGGCATGGTGGTCGCTTGCAAAATTTTTCTTCTAAAGTCGTACGAATAAAGTTGATGATCCTTGTGAAACCACACAATTCCTTCTGCATCGACAAAGGCACGAAAGTCGTACCACACTTTGATGCCCAAGTTTTGAAGATATGTTTCCACATCGCTAATCAACTCATTGTTTCTAGGGTCATATACCATATATTGGTTGGACAAAGTTTTCAACCACAATCGCTTGAGGTTGTCTTGCTGAATTTGAACAACTACATTTTCCAACTCAGGATGACGGCTATAGACATGATTGGTTTGTCCCATCAGTTGCGCCATAGTAAACAAGCCTTGCGAAGTACCACTCCACCAAACACCATCTGCATCACGAAAAGTACAGAATATGGTCTTGTTGCCTGTCTCTTGATATTGAGAGAAAGGAAAATATTTCTGGGCAAAGCCCTTTGTGCAAGCCAAACAAGATAGCCACACTATCAAAAGGATGGTTTTAAGTTGAAACATTCTAAGGTCGTATTTTGATTGTAAAAGTATAAAAAAAAGATGAGAGAGACTGCATCCACTCCTGTTTTTTTATAGTTTTTTAAACGAAAACGGTCTTCTGCCTCGCGACAGAAGACCACCCACATATAAATTATGTATAAGTAAAAGATGTGATTATTTTCTCACCTTTACGGCAATGCCACCCTGACGCAAGATATAAACGCCAGATGTTGTCAGGCCCTGCACACGCTGTCCATTCATATTAAAGATTTCATAAGGCTCATTGAAATCAATGGTAGCGTTGTCATCCAAATGTATTTTCTCTACATCTGATACGATACCACTATATATCGAACATTCCTTAGATGTCTCCTTGATGCCATTGGTACCCCAAACGGTGACTTGTCCATTCTCCTTCACGGCATTCTCGTCATAACCACCGAACATATCACAAGATTCTGCACCACCGCTATTGCCTGTCCAAGACCAAACGAGGTAGCCCACGTTTTTCTCCTTACAATAGTCCATAATGGTCTGATAAGCTACCGAAGAACCTTGATGGCTATAGGCAAACTCACCTATACACAAAGGCACATTGATGGCCAATGCTTGATTGATATTGCTACGCACATCCTCTGCTGTACCAGCATCATACTGATACATGTGGATAGAGAACATGGAGTTCTTCAAAGGGTCAGCAGCAAAGACAGTACGACCATTGGTGCCGATAACTGCTGGATATTGTCCATAGCCAGCACAATCTATCATCAAAGTATTCTTGATACCCGCCTCACGGAGTTCCTTGATAGCCTTGACATAACCTTCCTCCCAAACAGAAGCACCTGCTTCCCATTGGCCAACCCACTCGTTGGCGATGTTAACAATCACCGTAGCCTCATGGCCTATAACAAGATTCTTGATACTCTTCCAATAATCCACGGTATTGTCCAAGTCGCTGATTTGGTCGCTTCCCAAGGCATCATGGACGCAAAGCACGCATACCAACTTGTTTTCCTCGCAAAGACGAATCAAGTTTCTTACCTCCAATCTATCGCAATAGGTAAACTTATTTCCATTGCTGATGTTGATGCGAATCGTATTACATCCGATGCGCTTAGCAGCAGGAATCACACTATTCTCCTGTCCCTTCTGCCATGCGTAAGAATAGTTGCAACCACGCATGATAAATTCATTTCCGTTGGCATCCAACAGTTTAGTGCCATCCACATGGAAAGAACCGTCTATCTTAATAGGATCTGACGTCGTATCATCTGGCTTGATTTCTATGCTCTTCAAAGTGATGTGAATACCTTTCACATGGATTCCGCCTTGGAAAATGCTCAAGTTCGACTCATCTACATATACAGTGTAAGTACCATTGAAAGGCACACTATTATATTTATTTTCCGTTATAAACGTCTCATAGTCGTTATCTGCAATCTGAATCTGGGCAGCCTCGTCACTCGTACCATAGGCATCGCCTTTAAAAACGACCAACTCGCCCAATTTCAAAGAAGAGAAAACTGAGCCTTCAATATCCAAGACATCTTTCCAAGTCGTTGCCTTGAATTTGCCATACCAAGCCTTGTCCTTGTTCTCCTCGGCAATATCAGCAGGAGTTTTCACCGTAATAGACTCTAGGGTGAAGTTCTGCCCTTTGACATTGATTCCTTTTTGGAAGAAAGCGATATTCGTCTCATCAATATCTATGGTATAAGTGCCATTGAAGTCATCGCACTTATTGGCATTGTCAGGAATGTAAGAAGTCCAGTCCTTATTGGCAATCTGAATCTGTCCTGAACCAGTCGTACTTCCCTTAAAGATGACTTCCGACCCTACGCCTAGAGCAGAAAAGGCAGAAGCGCCCACTTTAAGTATGGAGTTCCACCCATTCGAGTCAAAGTTGCCATTCCATCCCTTTCCATCTTCTCTTTCGCCACCACTAGTTTCTTCTTGGTCTGCATCGCCACTTTCTTCCTTACTTTTTATACTGATAGAGCGAAGCGTCAAGTTCTTACCTTTCACGTGAATGCCCCCTTGAAAGTTGTTCAAGACAGACTCATTCACGTCTACAGTATAAGAACCATAAAAAGGCACACAGTTATAGCTATTGGCGGTGATATAAGAAGTCCAATCCTTGTTGGCAATTTGGATTTCTGCCCCATTACCATCTCCCTCAAATACCACTTGGTCTCCTACCTTGAGCGTTGAAAAAGTAGATGCATCTACATCTAGCACTTTGCTCCACTCTTCAGACTTAAACTCACCACTCCAAACCTGTGTAGCGGCATTGCTCTTTGTCAAAACTGCCAGCAGTATGACCAGCATACTAATAAATACCCGTTTCATTTTTTTAGTTATTTAATTTACAAGTAAAAGAATTATTGAACGCTTGCAAAGGTAGAGTATTTTTAGTATAATCCAATGGCAAAAAGCATCTATTTTAGTGACTTAGACAAAAAAGCCCCCCTTGTTCGACAAAATAAAGCCCCGATGCTTTTGGGTGACAGCATCAATTCTTTCGAACTGGGGCTAGAGAATAAAATGCGCCATCCAACGATGGCGCATTTTATATATAACACCTTATTATGTATAAGGCTTTAAAATTCTAACATAATTACAAGATGCCGAACAATCTCAAGACATCATTCAGGTTGGCTACAACCAAGAGCAAGAGCAAGATGGCAAAGCCAACATACTCGGCACGTTCCATAAACTTATCTCCTGGCTTGCGACCTGTGATAATCTCATAAAGTAAGAAGAAGACATGACCTCCATCCAAAGCTGGAATAGGAAGGATGTTCATGAATGCCAAGATGATACTCAAGAATGCGGTCATCATCCAGAAGGCATGCCAATCCCACATTGATGGGAACAAGCTACCCAAGGCTCCAAAACCGCCCAGACTCTTGGCTCCCTCCTTAGAGAACACATACTTCATATCGCCTACATAACCTGCCAAGACATTCCAGCCATACTTGATACCTGCAGGGAAACTCTCGAAGAAACCATAACTGATATGAGTTGGCTTGTAGTCCATCATCACAGGGTGATTGTAGAAACCAAGCTTCACACCCTCAGGAGTTGACTCAAACTGAACTGCCAGCTGCACGGTATCACGCGTTGCACCCTCGCCACGAAGCAAGGTTAGACTACCCGTCAACGCCTTCAAGCTATCCTTTGGTGTCTGAGCTACAGACAGCATATCGTCTATACGCCCCAACTCCTCGGTCAACTCATTATAAGAGCCCACCTTCTTACCATTGACAGCAAGTATCTCATCTCCCTTCTCCAAGCCAATCTTGGCTGCAGGAGAATCCTTCATCACACTGTCTATCTGCAATGGCACATAAAGCTCCACGAAACGAGGGCTTTCCTTGATCATGTCAAGCATGTTCAACTCACCTGGCAGATTCAAGCTCATCTTCTTGCCACCACGAAGGATGTCAACACGAGTAGCTGTGGAAAGGTCACGGAACAAATCACCATCGTAGGTTTTGAACTCACCCTTCTCGGTACCCAACAAGATGTCATGGTCTTGGAAGCCCAACTTCTTTGCCTCAGTATTGAACTTCATACCATAGGTCATATCCTTGGTAGCTACATACTCATCACCCCAATGGAACAAGATCATGGAGTAGATGAAAAGAGCCAAGACAAAGTTGACCAATACACCACCTATCATAATCAAGAGACGCTGCCAAGCAGGTTTGCTGCGGAACTCATAAGGTTGTTCCGGTTGCTTCATCTGCTCGGTATCGAAGCTCTCGTCTATCATACCAGAGATTTTGCAATATCCACCCAATGGCAACCATCCGATACCGTATGTTGTATCAGAATGCTTTGGCTTGAACTCAAAGAGATGGAACCAAGGGTCGAAAAAGAGATAGAACTTCTCCACTCTTACACCGAAGAGCTTGGAGAAGAAGAAGTGTCCGCCCTCATGGAGCAAGACAAGTAAGGAAAGCGACAGTATCAACTGCAATGCTTTGATCAAAAATACTTCCATTTATAATTTATCGTTTATTATTTATTCATTAACTCTGTGGCAATGCGACGAGCCTCAGCATCCGTTTTCAGATAGACATCAAGGTCTGGGCTCTTGTCGAAAGTAGCCTTCTGCATTACCTGTTCGATGATGTCTGCCATCTGAAGGAAGCCACACTCACCTCGACGGAATCCGGCATTGACCACCTCGTTGGCTGCATTAAGAATGCACGACATATTACCGCCCATGTGGATGGCATCGAAAGCCAACTGCAAGCACTTGAACTTGGTGTAATCAGGCTCGAAGAACTGCAAGTCTTGTGTCTTAAACAAGTCGAGCCTGTCCCCATTCAATGGCAAACGCTTTGGGAAAGAGAAGGCATACTGGATAGGAAGGCGCATATCTGGCACGCCCAACTGTGCCTTCACTGCTCCATCCATAAACTGCACGGCACTATGTACCACACTCTGAGGATGAATCAGCACCTGAATCTTATCGGCAGGTACGCCGAAGAGCCACTTCGCCTCCGTCACCTCGAAACCCTTGTTCATCAAGGATGCCGAGTCGATGGTTATCTTGGCTCCCATATCCCAAGTTGGATGCTTGAGGGCATCAGCCGCCGTCACCTTCTCCAACTGCTCATGGGTATAGTTGCGGAAAGGACCGCCCGAACAAGTCAAGAGAATCTTGTCTATCTCGTTGTCATCCTCTCCCACCAAGCACTGGAAGATGGCACTATGCTCACTATCTACAGGGAGGATTGGCGCATGATACTGCTGAGCCAAACCACAAATCAACTCACCAGCCACCACCAAAGTCTCTTTGTTGGCAAGACATATCTTCTTGCGAGCCTTGATGGCATGGATGGTAGGTTCCAAACCAGAGAAACCTACCATAGAGGCAAGCACCATGTCGATAGGGTCTGCCTCCACGATGTCGCAAAGAGCCTGAGCACCTGCATACACCTTAATATCAGGTTCATCGCTCAGCATGCTCTTCAACTCCTCATAATGTGCTTCATTGGCAATCACCACGGCAGCAGGGTGAAACTTACGTGCCTGCTCTGCCAATTCTTTCACACGGTTGTTGGCTGTCAAGCAATATACCTCGTAGAGGTCGCTATGCTGTTCGATGACATCCAAAGCCTGAGTGCCTATGCTTCCGGTAGAACCGAGAATACATATCTGTTGTTTCTTCATCATTTTCTCTTTTCATGGGTAAAGCACCTTCCGATAGATGCCTTACACCTTATTATATATATAAGGGTTAATCAGCCAACTGTAGCAATCCTTCAGGGATTGCCATCCTAATCTCTTTTTTCTCTGCATTGACCTCCTCTATCAAGTCATCACTGGCTGGAATCAAAACTTCCTTACCATCCGGGGTAGTCACCTCAAAGAGAAGGTTGATGGTAGAGTCATCCACATGGTCGATGGTACCGACCGACTTTCCTGTTGGCACATCGACGAGATGGAATCCGATAATCTCAGCCCAAGTCATGTGCTCCCCATCGCTATCCGACAGATGACGAGGGAAGAAGACCTCACAGCCCGTATAGTTGCGAGCCTGCTCTTGGGTATCAATGTCCTCAAACTTCACCAACACCGTATCATCGTTTTTGAAACGATACTCCTCCATATAGAAAGGTACGAGAATGCCATCAATGTCGAGCACCAAGTACTCGGCATCCACTCGGTCGAAGACATCATCAGTAATGGCAAAGGAAATCTCTCCCTTCACACCATGCGGCTTGCCCAACTTACCTATTTTATATACGTCGTCACGTCTTATCATAATTCTTCACTCTTCGTTCTTCACTCTTAACATCCTTAGTCCTCCACACGAGTTATCTTGGCACCCAAGTCATTGAGACGTTGTTCGATGTCCTGATAACCACGGTCTATCTGGGCGATGTTGGCGATACGGCTAGTGCCGTTGGCACTCATCGCCGCAATCAACAAGGCGATACCTGCACGAATATCAGGGCTCGTCATTCTGCCAGCACGCAAGGTGAGTTTATGGTCATGACCGACAACGACCGCACGATGAGGGTCGCAAAGGATAATCTGCGCTCCCATATCGATGAGTTTATCCACGAAGAAGAGACGGCTCTCAAACATTTTCTGATGGAACAGCACACTGCCACGAGCCTGTGTCGCCACGACGAGCAGCACAGACAAGAGGTCTGGAGTCAATCCTGGCCAAGGGGCATCCGACAAGGTCATGATGGTGCCATCGATGAAAGAGTCGATGACATAGTGCTTCTGCTGTGGTATGAAGAGGTCGTCACCATCAATCTTGATTTTCACGCCCAATCGACGGAAAGCATCAGGGATGATACCCAAGTTCTTCACCGACACATCCTTGATACGGACACCGGCACCACACATCGCAGCCATTCCGATAAAAGAACCTACCTCGATCATATCTGGCAAGATGGTATGCTCTGCTCCATGCAAGCTATCCACTCCCACGATGGTGAGAAGATTGCTGGCGATACCACTGATGCGAGCACCCATGGCATTGAGCAAGTGACAGAGCTGCTGGATGTATGGTTCACAAGCCGCATTGTAGATGGTGGTCGTCCCCTTGGCGAGCACAGAAGCCATGATGATGTTGGCAGTACCCGTCACCGAAGCCTCATCCAGGAGCATATAGCAACCCTTCAGTCGCTTTGCCTCTATCTGATAGACATTGCGAGCATCATCATGTACAAACTTGGCACCCAAGTACTTGAATCCCAAGAAGTGAGTATCTAGACGACGGCGACCAATCTTGTCACCACCCGGCTTGGCAATCGTAGCCTTGCCACAACGCCCTAGCAACGGACCAATCATGAGCACACTGCCACGAAGCGAAGAGCACTTCTTGACAAACTCCAAGCTATCGAGATAGTCAAGCTTCAACTCATCGCTTTGGAAAGTATAGTCGTTGCGACTATTCTGGGTCACCTTGACACCGATTTCCTTCAGCAACTTGATGAGGTTGTTGACATCGAGGATGTCCGGCACATTCTTGATGCGCACTGGCTCCTTGGTGAGGATGGTGGTACAGATGACCTCCAACGCCTCGTTCTTGGCACCCTGTGGGGTGATGGTTCCCTTGAGCGGATGACCGCCCTCTATGATGAAAGACTCCATAGGCTACTTATTTCTTTTTCTTGTTACTCTTAGCTAAATCATGCTCTGCGACCTTGTCAAACTTGAAGTTATTGACATCCAACTGTATTTTACCGTCGGTAAAACGAGCCAAGTCGGAAGCCACCTTCTCCAAGTCGCTGGAACCATGGCTCCACTGCAGGAGGTTGCGGTGCATCTGATTAGCAGTCAACTTCACCAACTCATCACGCTCATTGCCTGGTTCCATCGTCTTCAACTTATCGAAAAGCTCGAAGATCATAGAACCATAGTGACGGATAGGAATTTTCTTCATCGGATATTCCATTGGCTCAGGTTTCTTCGCCATCTGCACGGCTTGAGACACATCGAATGGGTAGTCCACATCCAATTGGAAATTGCTCATGATGGCAAGATGATCCCACAACTTGCGTTCATGGTCCTCCACGCCATTGCCCTCTGGGAACATACGTTTCATGATGGCAATGATAGCCTCAGCACAACGCTGACGCTCCTCCTTGTCCTCCAACGTAACAGCATGATTTACCATGTTTTGGATTTCCCTGCCATACTCTGGCATCACCAATTTCTCTCTTTGGGTATTGTAATCTAATCCTTCTATATTCATTCTTTATGATGGTTGATGAATGTACATTATATTATATATGTAAGAGGCTGTCCCTCCCTTCTGTTAAATCAACTTCTTTGGCATCTTGGCAACGAAGTTCTTCAGATAGAATGGCACGAAATATGCCACATCCTCAAACTTTCCTTCCACAAAACGTTTCTCTGCGAGAGGAGCCATGTTCTTAGCCAATGGTTCGATGTCCTTCACAAGTCGGGCATTCGGATGGTTGATGACCTCCATGCACTTGGCTGCGCCATTTCCGAAGAAATAGACAGTTCCCTTGTCCAAGTATTCCTTATAAGTATCAGCATCTACGATGTCGGCTTGGATAGGTCGTACCTCCTTCAAAGCTCGTGTCATCACCTGTGCATAAACTTCCATACGGCGGGCATCCAGCATAGGAACGATGAGTGCATCTTCCTCCTCAGGATGCTCTCCTAGCAGCACAGGCACAGCCAAGAGTTCGAGTGTAGGCACAGCGATGAGTTTCACGCCACGGCCATAGCAGATACCCTTTGCCATGCTCACGCCAATACGCAAACCGGTATAGGAACCAGGACCACAACTGACTGCCACAGCCTCCAAAGGAATGCCATGACCATCTATGAAACTAAGAGCCTCATCTACGTAAACACCTAACTTAACTGCATGGTTAGGACCGCTGTGATCTTCCTTG
>ENA-UERK01002349-UERK01002349.1-human-gut-metagenome-genome-assembly--contig:-NODE-2349-length-12532-cov-2.892814_pt1 | contig 12532 bp, 12 predicted proteins | sample MGYA00242957_ERZ507957 | MGnify/ENA primary metagenome ERZ507957 (study PRJEB26167, sample SAMN06115538) | human gut metagenome | host: Homo sapiens | place: China:Heilongjiang | collected 2015-11-06... | reverse complement strand
TTCTGCAACGGCGGTGAAAAGATTTGGGACATCGCAAGAAAATATAACACGACCGTAGAGGATATTATGAGCGAAAATAATGATCTGATTACATGTCCCTACTGTGGAAGCCAGAATCCGTCCACCTTCCGTTTCTGCAGTAACTGTGGAGAGAGACTGAATGAGAAGAAAGAAGAAGCACCCGTTCAGGGAACATCTTTTTCTGAAGATGCTGTACAGACACCGGTACAGGATCCTTCTGCAGCATGGGGCGCTGAAACAGAGCAGCCTTCTGCAGAAACATCCGCATTTGCGAAGGCAGAAGGTGAAGTGGTAAGCGGAGGTGCATTTTCATCCCAGGATACAACAGGTACATATAAACCGCAGGAAGAGATTCGTATCAATTATGAACGTGCAGCTGGTGATCCGGTACCTGCACAGACGGCAGTCAAAGAAGGAAACGGTAATATCGGTTTTGCCATTGCTTCCCTGATCTGTGGAATCCTTTCCATTCTGTGCTGTTGTTTTGTATGGCTTGCGTTAGTTCTTGGCATTGCAGGCATTGTTCTTGGTATCATTACCCTGACACAGAAATATGAGGGGAAGGGTATGGCAATTGCCGGTATCATCACCGGAGGTGTTGGTCTGTTGCTTTTCCTTATTGTTTTACTTGTTGCCGGCTCTACTGATGCATTCACTACTCTGATAGATACTCTTAATGAATACTAAAAAATTCAGACTGGATACTTTATTGTTTAAAACAGAAGCCCTGCTTGCTGTGCCCTGCATAGCAGCAGGGTATTGGTTTGTCAGAAGGATTTATCCTGAACATGCAGACTTTTTTTCCTGTACATTTAAAAGGATCACCAGCCTGCCATGTCCGGGATGTGGTGGTACAAGAGCGCTGTATGCTTTTCTGACAGGACATTTTGCGGAAAGCTTTCTGTACCATCCGGCCATTCTGTATCTGGCATTTGCCGGCATCCATTTTACCGTTCGTTATATTTTCCGTAATTTTATAAAAAAAGAACAGCCATCAAAAGAAATAGCTGTTCCTGTATATGCCTATATACTGATCGGTGTGATCCTGGTACAGTGGATCTGCAAGCTGTTATTCGGTTTCTGTTAAAAGATCTTCTTCAGCGGAAGGATCTGTTTCACCGGAAGCAGCACCGGAATCTGGCTGGCTGCTGTCATCTTCAGAATCATCCTCATAGGTATAAATCTCTTCCGGAATGTCCCCGTGGAGAATGGAAACGATATACTGGAGTCTGACATTGGCTCTGTCGTAATATTGCTTGGCAACGTCTGCAAGAGAGGCATCATATTCTTCCCCTTCAAAAGCCTGATGATAATAGGAAACAGCCTGAGACATTTTCTTAATGATACGGGCACCACGGAGATCTACACCGGGAAAACCATCAGGAACTGTGAGAGATGCCATCTGGGCAAAGGAAGTATCCATGGAGTCAAGCAGGGCAAGCAGATCGGAAACCGCTGTATCGGACTGGGGATCAATGCTGTTGATAGAATCATTGTAAACCTTTATGTTTTCAAAGAACTGGTTCATGTTTGCCTTATAATTTTCAAGTTCCTGGTTTTTCTTGCCACAGCCTGTGAAAAGCAGGGAAAATGAAAGGATCATGATGGAAAAAATGGTCAAAACAGAGTATTTTCTGTGGAACTTATGGTACAAGATAATGTCCTCCCTTTTAAACTTGATCTAAATGCATACATATAAAATAGCATAGATGATTAAATTATTCAATTGTAGTTTCTGAGTAATTATGCTAACATGATGAGGAAATATAAGCAGTACGACAGATGGAGATTTTTCATGAATAAAGCAGAATTTAACCGGCTTTCCAGAGAAAGAGTCCTGTATCTGGATGGTGCGACCGGATCTAATCTGATCAAGCGTGGCATGCCTGCAGGAGTATGCCCGGAGAAGTGGATCTTAGATCATAGAGAGATCATGATCGGTCTGCAACGGGAATACATAGAAGCCGGAAGTAATATTATTTATGCGCCTACCTTTACTGCAAACCGGATCAAATTGAAGGAGTATGGTCTTGAGAAGGAAACCAGGTCCATGAACAGGGAGCTGATCAGGCTTTCTCTGGAAGCAGCAGAGGGGAGGGCGCTTGTTGCTGCGGATATCACCATGACAGGAGAGCAGCTTGCTCCTATGGGAACCATGGATTTTGAAACCCTGATTTCGGTTTATAAGGAACAGATCACAGCTGTTGCACAGGCAGGAGCCGATCTGATCGTTGTGGAAACTATGATGAGCCTTCAGGAATCAAGAGCCGCATTAATTGCCGCAGGTGAGGTCTGTGATCTTCCGGTTATGGTTACTATGACGTTTGAGAGTGATGGTAAGACACTGTATGGTACCGATGCTACTACAGCGGCAGTCGTTCTTGAAAGTCTTGGTGCCTGCGCGATCGGTGCCAACTGTTCCACGGGACCGGATAAGATGATGCCGATCATCAGTGAGATCGCAGAAGCAGTATCCATTCCGGTCATAGCCAAGCCAAATGCCGGACTTCCCGCGCTAAACGAGCATGGAGAGACTGTCTATAATATGGGGGAAGAGGACTTCGTTGCAGGTATGCAGGAGCTGATAGAAGCCGGGGCGTCTATTCTTGGAGGCTGTTGTGGGACGTCACCCTCTTATATAAGAGCACTTTCAGATTCCTTTCAGGGAAAGGAGCAGATGGTCAGGAAAGAGCAGCTGCAGAAGACAGATCACAGATTGCCGCGACGTTTCCTGACATCCGAAAGAAAGACCCTTGCTTTTAATCTGGATTCACCGTTTATGATCGTGGGTGAAAGGATCAATCCTACCGGGAAGAAAAAGCTTCAGGAAGAACTGCGCAGCGGAAGCCTGTCCATGGTACTTGACTTTGCGGAGGAGCAGGAAGCAAGGGGAGCATCTTTACTGGATATTAACGTAGGTATGAGTGGTATTGATGAAAAGGATATGATGCTTAAGATCCTGGATGAGGTCACGCTTGCATCTTCCCTGCCACTTTCACTGGATTCCAGCCATGTTGATGTACTGGAGGCAGCCCTCCGGAAATATCCTGGAAGAGCTCTGGTCAATTCCGTATCGGCTGAACGGGTCAAGCTGGAAAGGCTTTTGCCAATTGTCAGGAAGTATGGGGCTATGTTCATATTACTTCCTTTGTCGGATGAAGGACTTCCTGCAAATCTTGATGAAAAAATTGCACTCATTGAAATGATCGTTCAGAAAGCTTCTGAACTGGGCATGAGAAAAGAAGATATTGTGGTAGACGGTCTTGTGGCTACAATAGGTGCTAATAAAAATGCAGGACGGGAAGTACTGGAAACAATCCGTTATTGTAAGGAAAATGGGCTTGCCACGATCTGTGGTCTTTCCAATATTTCCTTTGGCTTGCCGGAGAGAAGCTTTGTAAATATGGCGATCAAGGAAGGACTTACGATGGCAATCGCCAACCCTTCCCAGGAGATGCTGGTCAATGCGGCTTTTGCTTCTGATCTTCTCATGAACAAGGAAGAAAGCGATATCCGTTATATTGAACGTATGGCTGATTACCAGGCAAGAAACCCGAAGGTGGATCCGACACTTCTCAGGGCTGCTGTCAGTAAAACAGACCAGCCGGCCAGGAAGGAAGAAAAAGAACAGACCGGTATTTTATATCAGGATGTATTAAAGGGAAACCGGAAGATGATCCTTTCCCATACCAAAGAAGAAATAGAGGCAGGTAAAGAGCCGTCTGTTCTTTTAAATGAAATGCTGCTGCCGGCAATCGATGAAGTGGGAAAGCTGTTTGATCAGGGAAAATATTTCCTTCCCCAGCTTATAGCCAGTGCAGAGGCCATGAAGCTGTCCATTGAATATTTGGAGCCCCTTCTTGCAGGAACGAGGGCAGAAGGAGATATGCCAACGGTTGTTATTGCTACGGTGCAGGGCGACATTCATGATATTGGCAAGAATCTGGTAGGACTTATGTTAAAAAACCATGGCTTTCATGTGATCGATCTTGGAAAGGATGTTTCAAAAGAAGCGATCGCTGAAGCGGCACTGACTAGTCATGCGGCAATCATCGGATTATCAGCACTGATGACGACAACCATGCAGGAAATGAAACATGTGGTTGATTATGTCCATGAGAAAGGGATTCCAGTCAGGATTATGATCGGCGGGGCTGTCATCACACCGGAATATGCAAAAGAGATCGGAGCAGATGCTTATTCCAAGGATGCGGCAGAAGCGGTTGTTGTGGCAAAAAGGCTTTTGGGAATACAGGACTAGGAGGAAATATGGACGAAACAAGGGATGAGCTGCTGCAAAGGATTGCAGAGCAGACGAAAAAACAGGTTTTTTATGCCAGGATCAGTGCTATATGCGGAGGAATACTGACAATGGCTGTCGTGATTGCACTTCTTATACTGGTTCCGTCACTGCTGAAGACCATCCACCAGGTGAACGGCGTGGCCGCAGAAGCAGAAGAGACTTTAGCGCAGGCACAGGATGCTCTTGCAGGCGTGGATGAGATGACAGATGCTGTAACCAGTATGAGTGAAAATATGGATACCTTTGTTACCGAAAATGCTGTATCCATTGAACAGGTCATGAAAAAACTGGAGGCTATTGATTTTGAAGGACTGAACGGTGCCATCAAGGATCTTGGTGATGTAGTGGAACCCATGGCTAAATTCTTTGGGAAGTTTAAGAAATAACAGGTAAGCCCCTCTTACAGGGTAATGATACAGAAATGGGAAAGGAACAAACGAATATGATAGGTGCAGATGCAATCGTTAAATGTCTGGAAGAAGAAAAAGTAAAATATGTATTTGGATATCCTGGTGTGGCAATCTGTCCATTTTATAACAGCATTCTGGATTCTTCTATAGAAACCATTCTTGTCAGAACGGAGCAGAATGCAGCCCATGCGGCAAGCGGACTTGCCAGAGTGACAGGAAGACCAGGAGTCTGTGCAGTTACTTCCGGTCCAGGTGCAACCAATGTGATCACAGGAATTGCCACAGCCTTTGCCGACAGCATCCCTCTGATCTGTATTACAGGACAGGTAAATTCAGAGCTTCTTGGAAGTGATGTGTTTCAGGAGGCAGATATCACAGGTGCTGTGGAATCTTTTGTAAAATACAGTTATCTGGTAAAGGATGTCAATGACATTCCGAGAATTTTCAAGGAAGCCTTTCATATTGCCAGTACCGGCAGAAAAGGACCTGTACTGATCGATATTCCCATTGATATCCAGAATGCGGAGATAAAAAAGTTTTCCTATCCGGAACGTGTATCCATGAGAACCTATAAGCCTACGGTAAAGGGAAATATGGTACAGATCAAGAAAGTAGCATCCCAGCTTGAAAAAGCAAAGAAACCGATCATCTGTGCAGGGGGTGGTGTTCTTTTATCCGATGCGGAAACGGAGCTTAGGAGCTTTGCACAGAAGTATGGGATCCCTGTTGTTTCTACTATGATGGGGATTGGTGTTATGCCAACTGAGGATCCTCTTTACTTTGGGATGGTTGGAAATAATGGAAAGCCTTATGCTAACCGTGCAATGAATGAATCTGATCTTCTGATTATGGTGGGTGCAAGGGTGGCTGACAGGGCAGTCAGCCAGCCGGATCTGATCACGGAAAATAAGGTACTGATCCATATTGATGTAGATCCTGCAGAAATCGGTAAAAATGTTGGAGCAGCCATTCCACTTGTCGGAGATGCAAAGCATATCTTCAGAGATCTTCTTGAGCTTACTATTGACTGTGAACATCAGGAATGGCTTACTACACTGGATACCTACCGCAGAACTATGGTGCCAAAGAGAAATCCGGATCCATCCTATGTAGATCCGGCAGCCTTTATCACCCTGCTGTCAGAGAAAATGCAGGCAGATGGCATTTATGTGGCAGATGTAGGGCAGAATCAGATCTGGTCCTGCGGCTACCATATAGTAAGAGATGGAAAGTTCCTGACTTCCGGCGGTATGGGGACGATGGGGTATTCCATTCCGGCTGCTATGGGAGCCAAGCTGGCAGATAAAAAGAGGCAGGTCGTTGCAGTCTGCGGTGATGGATCCTTCCAGATGTCCATGATGGAGCTGGCAACCATGAACCAGCATCATATTCCTGTCAAGATCGTTGTCCTTAAGAATAATTATCTTGGTATGGTACGTGAATATCAGCATTATACCTATAAGGATCATTATTCTGTTGTAGATCTGTCAGGAAGTCCGGATCTTGAGAAGCTTTCTGCGGCTTATGGCATGGACTTTGCAAGACTTGAGAATATGGATCATGCACAGGAAACGGTCGATGCTTTTCTGAGGGAAGATAAGTCCATGCTTCTTGAGTGTCTGATCAATCCGATGGATCTTGTAAAGTAGGAGGAGAAGTATCATGAAGAAAATATATTCTGTACTGGTAGAAAACAGATCCGGTGTACTGTGCAAGGTGGCAGGTCTTTTCTCAAGGAGATGCTTTAATATTGATTCGCTTGCTGTAGGAGAAACGGATACGAAGGATGTTTCCTGCATGACGATCGTGAGCAGCGGGGACAAGAGAACCATAGAGCAGATCGAAAAACAGCTGAATAAAAAGCTGGATGTCATCAAGGTAAAAACCTTTGCGGAAAGACAGTGTGTGACAAGAGAACTGATGCTGATTAAAATAAAATATAATAAGAGCAACCGCCGGGAGATTATGGAGCTGTGATCGTGGATATGTCTAAAAATCTCATGCTGATCCAGATGTGTGATCTGCCTGAAAGAACACAGCTCCTGATCGACATGTTCCAGTCAGTCAGCATCGTGGAGGTGGCACGTACCGGTACCTTGGCGCTGCAGAAATGCAATGAAACAGATCTGAAATGATAAAATAGATCAACAAAATTGGATAAAATGGTACAATTGACTTTTATAACGTCAGTTGCTAAAATATTGGATAAAAGTTAAGGAGGAGTCTTACGTGCATAAGAAAGTATTTCAGCTTCTTGTTGACAATACCTCAGGTGTGTTAAGCCGTATTTCAGGTCTGTTTTCAAGGAGAGGTTATAACATTGAGAGTATTACTGCAGGTGTAACTGCGGACCCTCGTTTTACAAGGATCACCATTGTCGCTTCAGGGGATGATGAGATTCTGGATCAGATTGAAAAGCAGGTTTCCAAGCTCGTGGATGTCCGCGATGTGAAGGAGCTGAAGCCGGACAGCAGTGTTTACAGGGAACTGGCACTGATCAAGGTAAAGGCAGGATGCGACCAGAGGCAGGGTGTGATCTCCATTGCAGATATTTTCCGTGCGAAGATCATTGATGTGGCTTCTGACAGTCTGATCGTTGAACTGACAGGTAATCAGGATAAGATTGATGCTTTCATCAATCTCCTTGATGGATATGAAATTCTGGAGCTTGCCAGAACCGGTATTGCCGGACTTGGCAGAGGTTCAGAAAATGTTACCTATTTATAAGAAAGGAGTCATGAAAATGGCAAATATTTATTATCAGGAGGATTGTAATCTTTCCCTTCTTGAAGGAAAAACAATCGCAGTTATCGGTTATGGCAGTCAGGGACATGCCCATGCACTGAATGCAAAGGAGTCCGGCTGTCACGTAATTATCGGTCTTTATGAAGGATCCAAGTCCTGGGCAAAGGCTGAGGCACAGGGATTTGAAGTATATACTGCAGCAGAAGCAGCAAAGAAGGCTGATATCATTATGATCCTCATCAATGATGAGCTGCAGGCAGCAATGTATAAGAAGGATATCGAGCCCAACCTGGAAGCAGGCAACATGCTGATGTTCGCACATGGTTTCAATATTCATTTCGGACAGATCGTTCCGCCTAAGGATGTCGATGTTACCATGATCGCTCCCAAGGGACCTGGACATACTGTAAGAAGCGAGTATCAGGCTGGTAAGGGTGTTCCCTGTCTGGTTGCTGTTCATCAGAATGCTACAGGTAAGGCACTTGAGATGGCACTGGCTTATGCACTTGCTATCGGTGGCGCAAGAGCAGGTGTTCTTGAGACAACCTTCCGTACAGAAACAGAGACAGACCTCTTTGGTGAGCAGGCAGTTCTTTGTGGTGGTGTATGTGCACTGATGCAGGCTGGCTTTGAAACTCTCTGCGAGGCTGGTTATGATCCGAGAAATGCATACTTTGAGTGTATCCATGAAATGAAGCTGATCGTAGATCTGATCTATCAGTCAGGCTTCGAGGGAATGAGATATTCCATCTCCAACACAGCAGAGTATGGTGATTATATTACAGGTCCCAAGATCATTACAGATGAAACCAAGAAGACCATGAAGAAGATCCTGAAGGATATCCAGGATGGTACTTTTGCAAAGGACTTCCTGCTTGATATGTCTCCTGCGGGCGGACAGGCTCATTTCAAGGCCATGAGAAAGCTTGCTGCAGAGCATCCTTCAGAGCAGGTTGGCAAGGAGATCCGTAAGCTTTACAGCTGGAACAACGAAGGCGACAAACTGATCAATAACTAAAGGTATGACAGTTCTATAAAAATGACATGAACCTTGTGCCGAACTTCTGGCACAGGGTTCTTTCTATCAGGAGGAAATAAGCATGGGAATGACAATGACCCAGAAAATTCTGGCAGCACATGCCGGACTTGAGAAGGTAGAAGCCGGACAGCTGATCGAAGCAGATCTGGATCTGGTGCTTGGAAATGATATTACCAGTCCGGTAGCCATTAAGGAAATGGCAAAGATGAATACCGAAGGAGTTTTTGATAAGGACAAGATCGCACTTGTTCCTGATCATTTTGTTCCCAATAAGGATATTAAATCTGCGGAACACTGCAAATGTGTCAGAGAGTTTGCAAGGCGTAATGAAATTACCAATTATTTTGAAGTAGGAGAAATGGGAATTGAGCATGCCCTGCTTCCTGAAAAGGGACTGACAGTAGCCGGCGATGTGATCATCGGGGCAGATTCCCATACCTGTACCTATGGTGCACTTGGTGCATTCTCGACGGGTGTTGGAAGTACCGATATGGCTGCCGGCATGGCAACGGGTAAGGCATGGTTCAAGGTGCCGGGAGCTATTAAGTTCAATCTGACAGGTAAGCCTTCCAAATGGATTTCCGGAAAAGATGTGATCCTGCATATTATCGGCATGATCGGTGTAGATGGTGCCTTATACAAGTCCATGGAGTTTGTTGGAGATGGTATCAGAAATCTTACCATGGATGACAGATTTACCATTGCCAATATGGCGATCGAAGCCGGCGGCAAGAATGGTATTTTCCCGGTAGACGATCTGACGGTCGCTTATATGAAAGAGCATGCGACCAGATCCTTTACAGTATATGAAGCAGATGAGGATGCTGTTTATGATGAGGAGTATACCATTGACCTTTCTGAGTTAAAGCCTACCGTGGCATTTCCTCATCTTCCGGAGAATACAAAGACAGTAGATGAGATTACAGAAGATATCGCCATCGATCAGGTAGTGATCGGCTCTTGTACCAATGGACGGATTGATGATATGAGAATTGCAGCATCTATCCTTAAGGACAGACATGTTGCAAAGGGAATGCGCTGTATCGTAATCCCTGCTACCCAGGCTGTTTATCTGCAGGCCATGGAAGAGGGTCTGTTAAAGACCTTTATCGAAGCCGGCGCCGTAGTCAGTACACCCACCTGCGGACCCTGCCTTGGTGGTTATATGGGTATCCTGGCAGAGAATGAAAGATGCGTTTCTACCACAAACCGTAACTTTGTAGGCCGTATGGGACATGTAAAGAGTGAAATTTATCTGGCAAGCCCTGCAGTAGCTGCTGCAAGTGCCGTTGCAGGTAAGATCGCAGATCCCAGAAAGTTAGATGCGTAGAGAAGGAAAGGACGAAAACTATGAAGGCAGCAAAAGGAATCGTATTTAAATTCGGAGATAACGTAGATACAGATGTGATCATTCCTGCAAGATATCTGAATTCCTCAGATCCTGCGGAACTGGCTGCACATTGTATGGAGGATATTGATAAGGATTTTATTAAAAATGTAAAAAAGGGAGATATTATCGTGGCAGACAAAAATTTCGGCTGCGGTTCTTCCAGAGAGCATGCCCCTATTGCCATTAAGGCTGCAGGTGTAAGCTGCGTCATCGCGGAAACCTTTGCCAGAATTTTCTACCGCAATGCGATCAATATCGGACTTCCCATTATTGAATGTAAGGAAGCAGCCAGAGAGATTGAGAACGGGGATGAGGTTTCCGTTAACTTTGATACCGGTGTGATTACTGATATCACAAAGAACACAACTTATCAGGGACAGGCGTTCCCTGAATTCATGCAAAAAATAATTGCTGCAGAGGGACTTGTTAATTATATCAATCAGAAGTAAAATAGGTTCTGTAGTTATTGAGAAAGAATTAAGGAGGAGCTCTACAAATGGCAAAAAAAAATGAACCTGAGGTAACAGAGCAGAAGGTTCAGACCCGTTATGACAAAAAAATGGCAGCCAGAAAGGCGAAAGAAGAAAGGGACAGACGTGACGAGAAGATCTTCAAAACAGTTACAGCTGTGATCGGTATCGCTATTGTACTGGCAATTGTAATTGGTTTTGGATCCAGTATCGTTAAGAAACAGACAGCACTTCACGGAACCTATATCCAGGTAGGAGAAGAGAATATCAGCAAGCTGGAATTTGATTATTATTATCATTCCGTTGTAAATAGTTATCTTTCCACATATGGTTCCATTGCTTCTTATATGGGTCTTGATACATCCAAGGATCCGGCAGAGCAGATCTATGATCAGGACAAGAACCTGACCTGGAAGGATCTGTTTGAGGAGATGGCTGTACAGCAGATTGTTTCCACTTATGCACAGGCAAATGGTTTTACCTATGACAGTACGGAGGAATACGAAAGTCAGATAGAGCAGTTCAGATCGGCTGCCGATTCAGCTGCTGAGACACTTTCTGTTTATTACAGAGAAACCTTTGGTGATTATGCTACTGAGAAGAATATCAAGCCTTTCCTTGAGGATGCGCTTCTTACCAATGCATATTATCAGGAACTGCTTGCAAAGAATGCGCCTTCAGAGGAAGAGATCAAGACAACTTACGAGGCTGACCCGGCGTCTTATGATGATGTGGATTACAGAAGCTTTGTTTTCAAGGCTGATCTTGCAGATGATGCTACAGAGGATGATATTGCAGCAGCAATGGATGACCTGAAAGCAAAAGCAGATGCTTTTCTGACAGAGCGCAAGGCCGGTGGAGATTTCAATGCACTGTGTGCTGAGAATGCTTCTGAAGATGATAAAGCAAATTATGAAGATACTGAGTCTGATTATTCGCTGAAGGAAGGTCAGCGTAAATCCTATGCTCCTTCTGTTATTCAGGATTTTCTGTTTGATGATACAAGAGCAGAGGGGGATATCGAAGTTATCGAGGACACTGACAATCATCAGTATTATGTAGTTGAATTTATCAAGAGATACTATGATGCTGAAACTGTAGACAGTGAAATTTCTGATTCCATGGCTTCTGATGCGACAGCGGCATATCTTTCGTCTCTGACTGAGAAGTTTGAGGTATCAGATCAGAAGGGACATCTGAATTATCTGACCGCAACAGACAGTTCTTCAGACAGTACTGCAGCAGATGGTTCTGACAGTACAGATGAGACCAGTGATACTGGCACAGCAGAGTCTGATGAGATGGATGGCACAGAAGATACAGCGGAAGAATAAGAAGATTTAAAAGGCTGCGAGTAATCTCGCAGCCTTTTGGTTACTGCTGAAAAACAGGCGTAAAGGAACCGGCATTGGATATGGGCTCTCCTGCAAGCAGCAGATGGGATACATCTCCCATGGCCTGCACGCGGAAATAAGCTTCATTGCTCCAGCGTTCTTCGGTACCGAGAATAGTCAGGGAGGTAGTTGGCAGGAAAAATCCATGTGCAAGAAGTGGGAAGGGGATATTCAGCAAATGGGACAGCATAATGCAGATTGCACCCAGATGACAGAAGATAACGACAACCTTTTCCCTGCCATGCTGCAGCTGGTTACTGATATTGGCCTGATTGTCAGGAGAAACGGTTCTGGAAATGAATACTTCCTTTTTACCGGGAACTCTGTAAAAATTATCCTCCCGTACATAGCCGTATTTTTCAAGAAACTGATCCAGCTGCTTACATACATCCTGATAATGGACTGCAATATCGGGATTCTGGCTCATGATATCAGATTGAACCCAGCCGTCTTTGGACAGCATAAGGATATCATTACACCAGGAAGAAGGAACAAGATCCCATGGAACACCATGCCTGCCGGTAACAGGGTCATCGATCGGATAATTAAATTCCTGTGTCCAGCTCAGGATCTTTGCCTTACGGTTCATTTTTTTCAGTGTACAGTAAGCGGTATCTCTTGCACGGCCAAGAGGAGAACAGTAGAAGTCATCCACGTCAAAGCTGCTGATCCGTTCTGCCAGTATTTCTGCCTCACGCCAGCCTTTTTCTGTCAGGGAATCTAGTGCATAGTCAGGATCCCCATGTCGAACGAATATTAA
>ENA-UERK01002346-UERK01002346.1-human-gut-metagenome-genome-assembly--contig:-NODE-2346-length-12550-cov-2.986290_pt1 | contig 12550 bp, 10 predicted proteins | sample MGYA00242957_ERZ507957 | MGnify/ENA primary metagenome ERZ507957 (study PRJEB26167, sample SAMN06115538) | human gut metagenome | host: Homo sapiens | place: China:Heilongjiang | collected 2015-11-06... | reverse complement strand
AGACGCTTTGGCTAACGCTGTTAAGGTGACGCTTGGTCCTAAGGGCCGCAATGTGGTTATCGATAAGAAGTTTGGCGCTCCGCGTATCACTAAGGACGGTGTGAGCGTGGCTAAGGAAATCGAACTCGACAACGCATTCCAGAATGCTGGTGCTCAGTTGGTTAAGAGCGTGGCTTCGAAGACTGGCGACGATGCTGGTGATGGTACGACCACGGCTACTGTCTTGACTCAGGCCATTTTGACTGAGGGAATGAAGAATGTGGCTGCTGGTGCCAATCCGCTCGACGTTAAGCGCGGTATTGATAAGGCCGTTGCCAAGGTAGTTGAAAGCATCAAGGAGCAGGCTGAACAGGTTGAGGAGAGCTACGACAAGATTGAGCAGGTGGCAACAATCTCTGCCAACAACGACCCTGAAATCGGTAAGTTGATTGCCGATGGTATGCGTGCCGTGACTGTCAATGGCGTCATCACCATTGAAGATGCTAAGGGCCGTGACACGGTTTTGAAGACCGTTGAGGGTATGCAGTTCGACCGTGGCTATCTTTCTCCATATTTTGTTACCGACACTGAAAAGATGCAGTGTGTTATGGAGAAGCCGTATATCTTGATTTACGACAAGAAGATTTCCAACTTGAAGGATTTCTTGCCTATTTTGGAACCGGCTGTTCAGAGCGGACGTCCTTTGCTCGTGATTGCAGAAGATGTTGATAGCGAGGCATTGACCACGTTGGTTGTCAATCGTCTGCGCACCCAGTTGAAGATTTGCGCTGTCAAGGCTCCGGGCTTCGGCGATCGCCGTAAGGCCATGTTGGAAGACATCGCCGTTTTGACTGGTGGCGTTGTCATCAGCGAAGACAAGGGCTTGAAGCTCGAGCAGGCAACAATTGAAATGCTCGGTTCTGCCGAGAAGGTCACTGTCAGCAAGGAAAACACCACCATCGTTGATGGCAACGGCAACAAGGAGAACATCCAGGAACGCATTCACCAGATTAAGAACGAAATGGCCAATACCACCAGTTCTTACGACAAGGAGAAACTCCAGGAACGTTTGGCCAAACTCTCTGGCGGCGTTTGCGTGCTCGAAGTCGGTGCTGCCAGCGAAACTGAGCAGAAAGAAAAGAAAGACCGCTGCGACGATGCTCTTTGCGCAACGCGTGCTGCCATTGAAGAAGGTATCGTGACTGGTGGTGGTGTAGCCTACATCCGTGCACAGAAGGCTTTGGAAGGCATGCAGGGCGTTAATGCCGACGAAACAACGGGTATCGCCATTGTCCGCCGCGCTATTGAAGAGCCGCTCCGTCAGATTTGCGCCAACGCAGGTGTTGAAGGTGCTGTGATTGTCAACAAGGTTCGCGAGGGCGAGGGCAACTTCGGTTACAACGCCAAGAACGAAACCTTCGGCGACCTCCGTGCTGCCGGTGTGGTTGACCCAGCCAAAGTTACCCGTGTGGCTCTTGAGAACGCTGCCAGTGTGGCAGGCATGTTCCTCACCACGGAATGCGTCATCTGCGACAAGAAGGAAGACAAACCTGAGATGCCGATGGGCGCTCCTGGTATGGGCGGCATGGGCGGCATGATGTAATCAGATAATCATTCCCGCAAGATAAGAGAGCGTTTCTGACGCTCCCTGAAAATAAGGACGGGTTCTAAAAATCAGTTACTGGAAAGCAGCGGCTGGCTTTTAGAACCCGTCTTTTCGTTTTATGAATATCAGTTTGCAGCTATCGGACAGCAGTTTGCAGCTATCAGCTGCCAGTTCGTAGCTTGGTGATGGTCAACAAAGGTATAGATTAGGATTTTCCGAGTTATGCTTTTGCCACCGGCTTCGTTGAAAAATAAGGAAAATGAATGTATCAAGTTTGAAGGGGCATGTGTCGATGTTTGCGGCCAACGCCTCTTGGGGGCTTATGTCTCCGATTTCAAAAATCGTCATGGCGGGCAGCCTTGTTTCGCCCTTGCTGCTGACAGGCATGCGTGTGTTTGGCGCCATGGTGTTGTTTTGGGTGGTTTCCTTCTTTATGAAACCCGAGCACGTCAATCATCGCGATTTGGCCCGTTTGTTTGGCGCTTCCCTGCTTGCCATTGTGTTTAACCAGGGCTGTTTTATTTTCGGCGTGTCGTTGACCTCTCCTGCCGACGCCTCCATCATCACCACGAGTATGCCGCTTTGGGCCATGGTGTTGGCGGCATTTTTTCTTAAAGAGCCCATCACGGGAAAGAAAGTGCTTGGCATTATGTTTGGTGCCTGCGGCGCGTTGTTGCTGATTGTCGGCAGCAGTCGCGGGGCCGCCTCTTCATCGCAGGGCGGCAGCCACATTTTGGGCGACTTGCTCGTTCTTACGGCGCAGCTGAGCTATGCGCTCTACATCGTTGTCTATAAGAATTTTGTGCAGAAATATAGTCTGGTGACGATTATGAAGTGGATGTTCACCTATGCCTTTGTCTGTATGCTGCCGTTTTGTTATCACGACATTGTCAATACTTCGTGGAGCGAATTTATGCCGCAAACGTGGGCCGGGTGTGCCTATGTGGTGGTAGTTGCCACATTTTTCAGTTATATGCTCATTGTGGTGGGGCAGAAAAGTCTGCGCCCGACGGTGGCTGGTATGTACAACTATATCCAGCCTATCGTGTCGTGCATCGTGACCATCTGTTTGGGAATGGACCATTTCAACCTCGTCAAGGGTTGTGCCGTGGTACTGATATTCGGCGGCGTTTATCTTGTGACCGTCAGCCGCACTAGACAAGAATTGGAGCAGCATGAGGCACAGGGTGGGGATGTTGGGAAGGTTGCTTCCTAATCTTTCGTCATGGCTCAGATGGGTTGTCGGATTTTTGGCGTATAGGTCAAAATTATTGTATAAAACACAAGACCATAATTGTTTAGTATTCAACGCCCTTTCGGCATATCTACTTTTCACTTAGACAAAAGCAGTATGATTTTTACAGAGGCTTTCATTGTTGAGAAATTTAGGGAGTTCAACAAGACCATTTTCTACAATACTCTGCCGGAACCAACATTCCAACTTTCAAGAGCACGCAGCTTCTTGGGCAAATGCGTCACTCGAAGATTAAGAGGATTGGAGGCACTGAAAAAAAAGGCGCATATTGAATGCACTTTGCGTTTCAGCACGAGTTTCGACCTGCCAGAAAACGAACTCGAAGATGTCATCATCCATGAAATGATACACTACAGAATTGCGTATAATTGCATGAGGGACACTTCATCCCACGGGCAGATGTTCAAGAGCATGATGCAGGAAATCAACAGAGAGCATGGACGAAATATCGCCATCCGCCATCGCATGGTCGAATCGGTTGGTTCGCAAATTGTTGACACACGCAAACGGCTATCTCGTCATGTGGTGGCCGTCGTGAAGTTTAAAGACGGCCGCACGGGTATCAAGGTGTTGCCGCGCATCGTTCAGCGCATTTCCAATTATTACAACAAGGTGGGGGCTGCTTCCCATGTGGAGAGCGTGGACCTTTATTTCTCCTTAGACCCCTATTTCGATCTTTACCCAAATTCCTCCGCTTTGAAGGTACACATAATAGTCCCCGATGTCTTGGAAGAGCATTTGAAGAATGCCCACAAGATGTATTGCGAAGGCGAAAAGGTGGGGCTCGTGTGATGTCAGCGAGCTTTTCGCTTGAAGGCGTTGCCTTGTTGTGAATGTGGTCTATTTTGCAGAGGGTAAAAACCTTTTGGTGTTGAGATACGATTAAGGGGTGTTCTAAAACAGAAATTTAGAACACCCCTTAATCGTATCGTTGTTTTCAGAACGGGATTCAGAAAGCCTTCTGTCTTTTTCTGCAGAAGACAAGTAGGCCGACGAACGTGATGAGTCCGTTGAGCATAAGCAGTTCGTAGCCGAAAGTGTATTGCCACCAGCGTGGCGCTCCCCAGTCGAGTAAGGCGCAAATTAGTGGTGCGGCGATGCAGACGTATGGCACGCGGCAGTCGGAGGCCGCTTGGCGCGTGAAGAGTCCGAAGGCATAAAGACCGAGCAGCGGCCCGTAGGTGTAAGACGCCATGACATAGATGGCGTTGATGACACTGGTGTCGTTGAGCGCCCTAAAGATGATGATGCAGAGTAGGAAGGCCAGACACATGGTCAGATGGATGCGGCGGCGGATTTTGCGCTGGCATTCAGCGTCGTTCACACGGTCTTCCAGGTGCAACAGGTCGATGCAGACACTCGTGGTGAGCGAAGTGATGGCAGAATCGGCACTGGAAAATGCTGCCGCCACGATGCTGATGCAGAAGGGAATGACAAAGAAAAATCCCAGTGCGCCCGACGAAACGAGCATGGGAAGCAGGGCGTCGCCCGATGACGGGGGCTGTATGCCGCGGGCTGCACAGAGCGTGTAGAGCAAAATTCCAAGGGCCAACAGGAGTAGGTTGACAGGGAGGAAGCAGGCACCATAGGCACACATATTTTTCTGGGCCTCGCGTAGGTTTCTGCACGTGAGGTTTTTCTGCATCATGTCTTGGTCAAGCCCCGTCATGACAATCACGATGAAAATACCGCTGAGAAATTGCCGCCAGAAATTCTGCTTGCTGGCAGCGTCCCAGCAGAAAATCTGTGAATAGTCGCTTTGGCGGATGGTGTCAACCGTTTCAGAGAAATCGAGATGGAGCGTGTTTGCCGCCATGAAGAGCATGCCAACGAGAGCCAACAGGAGGCAGAGCGTTTGCAGGGCATCGGTGCGCACGATGGAGAAGAGACCGCTGTGGCGTGTGTAGAGCCAGATGAGTGTCAGCACGGCGGCCGCCAGCAGGATGAAAACGGGCAGAGAGTCGCTGTGCGTGGGGATGATGAACTGTTGCAGAACGAGGCACACCAAAAAGAGACGGGCTGCCGCTCCAGTGAGTTTGCTGAGAATGAAGAAGAAAGCGCCAGTGCGGTGAGTGTGCGGTCCGAAGCGGCTTTCCAGATAAGAATAAATGCTGGTGAGTTTCAGCCGGTAATAGAGTGGGAGCAACACGAAGGCCACAACGAGGTAGCCAAAGAAAAAGCCTGCACACATTTGCAGGTAGGTCATGCCCGTGCTCGCCACCCATCCAGGGACGGAGATAAACGATACGCCAGAGATGCTGGCGCCAATCATGCCGAAGCCGACCATCCACCACGGAGAGCGGCGAGAGGCACGGAAGAAAGCATCGATGTAGTTGTGCTTGCGGCTGGTGTGTCGGCTGATGAGCAGGAGCAGAAGAAAATAGGCCACTAAGGTGGCAAACATCATTAAAGCCATAGAGATAGTTGGTTGGGAATTACGGTTCGGCCTGCTTGTTTTTCAGATAGAGATGAAGCCGTGGACCTAAAATACAGGCCAGTCTGTAAATAACTGGCCTGTGGTATAATAAGTATGTAGATGCGTTTCGGATGAGCATCTGTCAAACCTTTCTTTTATTTGCTTATCAAGAAAATTGCTGGAATCTTTCCGAGGTCGGGCAGTCCCGTCTGTTTCCATTCGCTGATGCGTCGTGTGCGGATAAACTCCTGTTCCGTGGTCAATCCAGCCGCAACGCAGAGGCGCGTTTTCGGGTTGCAGGCACTGCAAATGTCGGCAAAGAGTTTGGCGTTGCGATAAGGCGTCTCGATAAACAATTGCGTTTGGTTTTCATTGATGGCACGCGCTTCCAGTTGTTTGAGACGCTTGCTGCGGGCACTGCTGTCGATGGGCAGATAGCCGTGGAAAGCAAAGCTCTGTCCGTTGAATCCCGAGGCCATGACCGACAGCAGGATAGAAGAAGGGCCAACGAGCGGAACCACGCTGAGCCCCTCGCGTTGTGCGATGGCCACCACGTCGGCTCCGGGATCGGCGACAGCCGGACATCCCGCTTCACTGATGACCCCCACAGATTCGCCTTTTCTGAGCGGCTCGAGATAGCGCGAGAAAAGGGCGGGGTCGGCGTGTTTGCCCATGGGATAGAATGTGAGCGAATCAATGTCAATGTCGCGGTCCACCTGTTTCAGAAAACGGCGGGCAGTTCGGATTTCCTCCACGATGAAGTGTCGGATGGAATGGATGACGTCAGTGTTGTAGGCTGGGAGAACGCGGTCGATGGCGGTCTGTCCCAAGGTGACGGGAATGAGATATAACGAGGCCATATTGTCAGTTTGAAATGGGTGAATGCCTCAAAGAAGCGTAGGCAGTTTGGAGAATATTTTCTTTCCCTTGGCATAATATTGCCACAAGAGAGAGTAGGGCGCAATTTCAGGAACATCGTTGGTCGTTGCTTCCTGCATCAGGCGTTGGCGGTCGGCCTTCAGTTCGCCCTTCCATTGTTTGAACGCCTTGCGCCCTTGGCGTATCGCTTTGGCGTTGGCCACGTCCCCCTTCAAGGCAAACTGCAAGGCCGCCAGATAATCCAGCCAGAAACGCCAGCGCATCACGCGGCAAAGTTGTTTCTCTGGCAGATTCTTGTAGAGCATGGCCAGATTGTTTCGGAAATTGAGAAACGTTTTCCGCGGATTACCTTGTTCCAGAGAGGCGCCCCCAACGTGCCACACCTTGCTTTGCGGGATGCACACAATGCGTCGGCCGCGTCGGCGCAGGCGCCAGCAGAGGTCAATTTCTTCCTGATGGGCAAAGAAGCGGCCGTCGAGTCCGCCCGTTGCACGCCAGTCTTCAGCGCGAATCATCAGAGCCGCCCCTGTGGCCCACAACACGTCGGCGATGTCGTCATATTGCCCTTCATCGTTTTCAACGTCGGCAAAGACGCGTCCGCGGCAGTACGGATAACCATAGATGTCAAGGAAACCTCCCGCCGCGCCCGCATATTCAAACCTGTTGCGCTCCTTAAACGAAAGGATCTTCGGTTGGCAGGCCGCCACGTCCTGATGGCTGTCCATGTATTCCAGCAGCGGTTTGAGCCATCCCTCCGACACTTCCACGTCGGAGTTCAGCAAGAGGAAAAACTCAGCGTCAGTTTGCTTGAGCGCTTGGTTGTAGCCTTCGGCAAAACCGTAGTTTTTCGGAAGGCGTATCTGTTTTATGTCTGGAAATTCGCGTGAGAGCATGTCGCAGGAATCATCGGACGACCCATTGTCTGCCACGATGACTTCGCCGTCTTCGCCCGTGCCTTTAACGACAGAGGGCAGAAATTGCCGCATCATGTTGCTGCCGTTCCAATTGAGAATGACAACGGCTACTCTTTTCTGGTTGCTCATGATCTTTTTGTTGTTCAATAATAAATAGGCCGGCCCCACTTGTCTGTCACTGTTGCCGCCTCTGGGAAAATCAGTTTACTTCAGCCTTTCCCCAAGCAGACATTCCCCGTCTTCAGAGAAATCTCCCAGGCGTATGGTGGAGATTGTGTTGTCGGTCACTTGGTCGGCGGGCATAGACACGCGGATATAGTTGTCCGTGAATCCGTTTAGCCTGTCTCCGTGTTTCGCATGTTCCCAAAGCACTGGGCGCTCCGTCCCCACATATTTCGCATAGAAAGCGCGGCGTTTCTCTTCCGATAGTGCCAGGAGACGTTGGCTGCGCTCGTGTTTCGTTTGTGCGTCCACCACGTAGGGAATGTCCAGCGCCTTTGTGCCCGGGCGTTCAGAATAGCTGAATACGTGGAGCTGCGAAATGTCCAATCCCTTGATAAATCGGTAGGCATCTTCAAAATATTCGTCCGTCTCGCCGCGTGTGCCAACGATGACGTCCACACCGATGAAAGCATCTGGCATCATATCCTTCACCTTGCTGATCTTGTGTGCGAAGAGCGCCGTGTCGTAGCGTCGGTGCATGAGGCGCAACACGTCGTTGGAGCCGCTTTGGAGAGGAATGTGGAAGTGTGGCATGAAAGCCCGCGACTGCGCACAATATTCAATGATTTCGTCCGTCAGCAAATTCGGTTCGATGCTCGAAATGCGGTAGCGCTCAATGCCTTCAACATGGTCGAGCGCTTTGACGAGGTCGAAAAACGTCTCCTTCGTCGTGCGTCCGAAGTCGCCGATGTTCACCCCCGTGATCACGATTTCCTTGCCCCCTTCTTTCGCCACGGCCTCAGCTTGCGCCACCAGCGAAGCGATGGATCCGTTGCGGGAGCGTCCGCGTGCGATGGGGATGGTGCAGTAGGTGCAATAATAATTGCAGCCGTCCTGCACCTTCAGAAAATAGCGCGTGCGGTTTCCGCGCGAGCACGACGGGACGAAGGTGGCGATTTCGCGCGTGGGCACAGTGATGGCCTCGTGGCAGGCATCGCCTTCAGAGAGCGCCTTCTTCTGCGCCATGCGTTCGCGGATGTAGCGCACCACTTCCCCCTTGTATTCCATGCCAACGACCAAGTCAACACCATCGAATCCAGCAATCTCCTCTGGTTTCAGTTGCGCATAGCATCCCATCACCACCACAAAAGCTCCCGGATGTTCACGCGTGAGGCGGTCGGCACTTATGGTCGGCCACGTCGGTGACAGAGCAGGTGTTGATGATACATATATCGGCATGCTCCCCCTTTTCAGCGGCACGCACGCCCTGTCGGGCCAAAGTGTCGCGCAGGGAAGACGTTTCGGCAAAATTGAGTTTACATCCTAACGTGGCATACGCTGCACACAGATTTGTTTCGAGGCTCTCTTCAGTCATATATATATAAGTAGATGTTCAAAATTTTGTGTTCATGCACCCCTCCATCCCCTGCATGGTGGCAGAAAAAGGAAGAGAATCAGGCATCCAGCTCCGCAGCGGGAGAAAAATGCCTTTTAAAAAAGGGGCATTTCCCCTCGTTTTGTGCAATTTGAAAGGGAAAGCAAAGTTACAATAATATCCTCACGTAGTAAAATGACATACGGATATTTTTAAATGCACATTGAAAACCAGGGGTTTATGTGTTCCTAATGTTAAAAAACACCCTAAATTGAAAAATATTTCGGGAAACACTTGCATGATATTCAAAACCTCCGTACCTTTGCACCGTTTTTAAAAAGCAATTGATTGTTTAACTAAAAAACTTACAAAACAAAATGAAAAAGTTAGTTTTCATGTTCGTAGCTATGGCTGCTGTTTCTTTCGCTTCATGCGGTGGTTCTGAAAATAAGGGTGGTCAGAATGACTCTGACTCTTTGTCTGCTCCTGCAGTTGAAGAAGTTGCTTCTGACTCTGACTCTACTAATACTGCTGCTGCTGACAGCAACACTGTAGAAGCTCCTGCTGCTGAAACTGAAGCTGCTGCTCAGTAATTAGCAAAAGGCTAACAGCCTAATTGTTTACGCATAGCGCGAACAATGAGAGAATTGAAACCTGTGGACGTATGTTCGCAGGTTTTTTTGTGTCCTTACGTCAGCAGGACTTTCGGGTAAGACGTTGTTGGGAGACGCGCTTGAAATTTAGGCTTGAAAGAATGGTTTGGCAGAAAGACCGTAGAGGTGTCAGTTCAAGACCTATGCCATTCAGCGAACGCGGGAGCAGACGCAAGCGTGTCTGGTGCTAGACGCGGATGCCTCTGGGTGCAGATTCGGTCGCGTCTGGGAGCAGGTTCGGTCGCGTCTGGGACGATGTTCGCTGACAAGTACGGAATTTGTATTGTCCGTCTATCGAATTTGTTTTTCAGCCCTACCAATATTAAAGGTCAATTCCATTTCCATAAAGCATCGCCGATGGGGCATGACTCCGAGTTTGCTGTGTTCTTGGGATGATAGAATAAAAAAAGGCTGCCTGTCCACGCGTGGATAGGCAGCCTTTTCGTGTTTTATATAGCCATGAGGCTTAGTGATGGTGAGTGAAAGCGTCTCAAAATAGATCAGCTAATCGTTTCACCATTACTTAGTTGTTTTCAGGACGCAATTTGCGAACCGTTTCGCCAGTGCGCCACATTTCGCTTTCGTGGAGCGCCTTCAGTTCTTTCTGAAGCTTCTCGCGATAGTCGGGCTTTGAGTTGCTGTCGATGGAGATTTGGGCTTCATTGCCGGTAACGACACTCTGATAGAGCTTTTCCATGACAGGTTTGATGGCATCGTGGAACGGGCCCATCCAGTCGAGCGCACCGCGCTGTGCGGTGGTAGAGCAGTTGGCATACATCCAGTCCATACCGTTTTTGCCAATCATCGGAATCAATGACTCGGTGAATTCTTCAACAGTTTCGTTGAAGGCTTCAGAAGGCGTGTGGCCGTGTTCGCGGAGCGTTTCGTATTGCGCGAGGAACAAACCCTGAACAGCTCCCATCAGCGAACCGCGTTCGCCAGTCAGGTCGCTTGTGGCTTCACGCTTGAAGGTGGTTTCGAAAAGATAACCCGAACCGATGCCGATGCCGAAGGCCAACACTTTTTCCAGGGCGTGGCCAGAGTGGTCTTGATAGACAGCGTATGAAGAGTTCAAACCGCGGCCTTCCAAGAACATGGTGCGCAATGATGTGCCAGAACCTTTCGGTGCCACCATGATGACGTCAACGTCGGCGGGAGGAACAACGCCCGTGCGGTCGCTCCAGTTGATGGCGAAGCCGTGAGAGAAATAGAGCGTCTTGCCAGCGGTCAGATATGGTTTGAGAGTGGGCCACAATTGCATCTGGGCTGCGTCGGAAAGCAGCATGCAAATGATGGTGCCCTTTTGGGCGGCTTCTTCCAAGGAGAAGAGTGTTTCGCCTGGAACCCAGCCGTCGGCCACGGCCTTGTCGAAGGTCTTGCCCTGACGCTGGCCAACAATGACGTTGAAACCATTGTCGCGGAGGTTGCAAGCCTGTCCAGGACCCTGTACGCCATAACCCAAAACGGCAATCGTTTCGTTTTTCAGCACCTCACGTGCCTTTTCCAGTGGGAACTCTTCACGTGTCATCACTTCTTCGATGACACCTCCAAAATTCATTTTAGCCATTTGATTCTTGTTTTAAAAGATTCATGATATACCATTGATGCTATTGAACCCAGTTCCCGAACGGGGGATTCAACGGGGCAATGGCGTTGAAAAATAGTTGGTTTTTTTATTGCGAGGATTGCAGCCTCTGTTTAACCAGTTGCCAATTAGAAAGTGACGGCCGCCTTCACCACGGGGATGCGCCCTTCTTCTTTGCGTATTTCCACCAGGGTGGCGTCGCCTTTGGCCGATGGTTCCTGATAGAAATGTAAAAGGTCGTCGGCATAGGCTTCTGCGCTGTAGGCCACTTCAAGGCGCTTGACGGGCGATGCTTCAAACTGCTTGGCAGGGAAGAGGTCGAGCATCAGTTGACGTGTCCGTTGATGTCGAGGTCCGTGTAGTAAGCCTGGCGGGTTCGCACGGCGTTTTCCGTGTTCTTCAGGCGGATGCGTCCCGGTCCGGCGATGGGAATTTCCTTATCAATCAGTGCGCTGGAGAAACCGCCGTTGGGCAGTTCGGCCAAATCCATAGGCTGTCTTGACGTGGTGTCAATCAGTGCCCAGGTGCTGAAGGCATAGCCGTAGACCTTTCCCGTCTGGGGATTGGTGATGGCGAAGAGGCGGTCGGTGAACTGTCTGTAAATGCGGTTCACCCACGTTTCAATCACATAGTGCTCGCCCGTTGTTGGCATTTCTTCCATTTCAATCACCAGGCGCGAGAGCACCCAGGCGTGGTGTGACTTCTGCATGTCGTCGTAGCCGAAGCCGTGTTGGCCAGCGTGGAGACTGGCGCAGCGGAGAAGATGGTTGCCGAGGAAATGCCAAGAGAGGCGTCCTGTGTAGTCTTCAGAAAACGGTTCAACCACAAAAGGGAAAATCCCTCCTCGCGGGTCGCCTTTCAGATAGGTGTTTTCGGCGGGTATCGTGTTGTGCATGTTTAGGTTTATGATTTTAGGGGATGGTGAAAAAAAATCTTTCACCATTACTTAGGGAGTGCAGTAAGACAATTCCCTTGTGAGATGTTCGATGAAAACCAGTGGTTGCCACGGGACACCTGGTCTACACCAGGTTGCTGCGCAGCCGGCGATATTGCTCGTCGCGGAGTTCCAGATATTCAGAAAACTCTTCGCGGTGGCTCTTGGTGACGGCAATGACGCCCGAACTGACAAACTGCAAGAGGCAGTTGAACGCCTTCAGTTTTTCGTAGAGCGTGCGGATGCCTTGCGGAAGTCCCTCCTTCGAGACGATGGAATAGGTGGCGTTCACTTCAACGATTTTGCTGTCGTGGAGGCGGATGGCTTTGGAAATCTCTTTGTTTTCCAAGAGTTTTGCCGTGGCAATCTTGTAGAGCGCCTGCTCCATGATGTAGACATCGTCGTTGGTGTGGTATTCCGCCTTTATCACGTCGATTTTCTTTTCAATCTGCTTGGTGAGCGTTCGGATTGTGGCTTCGTCAGAATAGCAGGTGATGGTGTAGCGGTGGATGTGCTCAATGCCCGATGGCGACACGTTGAGGCTTTCGATGTTCAGTTGTCTGCGCGTGAAGGCGTTGGTCACTTGGTTGAGCACGCCCGCCAGGTTTTCAGAGAAGATGATGAGCGTGTAGAGCGTCTTGCCTTTTTCCGCGTCATTTTCCTCTGTGGATATGTTGGGGGATGTGTTGTTATCTTGACTCATGAGATGGTGTTCGGATTGTTTCTTGCAAGAGGGAATCGGTTTCAGACTCCCTCAAAATTGTTCAAGTTACTTGTTTAAGTGATGGTGGT
>ENA-UERK01002332-UERK01002332.1-human-gut-metagenome-genome-assembly--contig:-NODE-2332-length-12591-cov-3.302222_pt1 | contig 12591 bp, 8 predicted proteins | sample MGYA00242957_ERZ507957 | MGnify/ENA primary metagenome ERZ507957 (study PRJEB26167, sample SAMN06115538) | human gut metagenome | host: Homo sapiens | place: China:Heilongjiang | collected 2015-11-06... | reverse complement strand
TTGTTTCGTACAAGGACGACGCAACCGCGTTTAACGGTCTTAAAAAAGGCACTATTTCGGGCAAGGGCGCAATTAACAACCGCGTTACGAACTCTATGATGCGTCTGCTTGAAAAAGACGGAGTTCCCACTCATTTTATCGAAGAACTCAACGATCGCGAAACGCTCGTTAAAAAAGTTTCTATAGTTCCGCTCGAGGTTATCATCCGCAACATTTCCGCAGGTTCGTTCGCAAAGCGTTACGGGGTAAAAGAGGGCATAGTGTTTGCTCGGCCGACCATTGAGTTTTCATATAAAAACGACGAACTCGGCGATCCGCTTATAAACGAGTATCACGCGTTGGCGTTGGGTCTTGCCACCGCAGAAGAAATCGAAACCATTAAAACGCTCGCGTTTAAAGTCAACGATTTTCTTAAGGCGTTTTTCAAAAAACTCAATATAGACCTTGTTGATTTCAAACTTGAATTCGGTCGTCTTTCCGACGGGACTATAGTGCTTGCCGACGAAATTTCGCCCGACACCTGCCGTTTCTGGGATTGCGACACTCACGAAAAACTCGACAAGGACCGTTTCCGCAGAGATCTCGGCGGCGTAGAGGACGCTTATCGCGAAATAATGAAGCGTATTTTCGGAGAGTAAAATAAAAGGCATTTAAGGAACGGAGATATATCCAAATGGGACAAATAAGAGAAGAATGCGGCGTTTTCGGCATTTTCAGTTCAAAATGCGAGGATGTGGCTCAACTGACCTATTACGGTCTTTTTGCTTTGCAACATAGGGGTCAGGAAGCATGCGGAATTGTCGTAAACGACGACGGTCTTTTTAATTTTTATAAGGATACGGGACTTGTAAACGACGTGTTCACTGCCGACAGGCTTGCTTCGCTCGGCAACGGAAACATGGCGGTAGGACACGTTCGTTACGCCACCACGGGTACGACGGACAGGATAAACGCCCAGCCTATCGTGGTAAATCATATCAAAGGGCGTATGGCGTTGGCTCACAACGGCAATCTTACAAATTCGTACGAACTCAGAAGCGAACTCGAACTTAAAGGCTCGATTTTTCACACCACGTCCGATACGGAAGTTATATCGTACATAATAATCGAGGAACGACTTAAAGCCCCGACCATAGAGGACGCGGTCGACCGCGCCATGGATCGTATAAAAGGCGCGTATTCGCTGGTTATAATGTCGCCCTCTAAACTTATTGCGGTAAGGGACGAAAACGGATTCCGCCCGTTGTGTTACGGCAAGACCGCCGACGGAGATTACGTAGTGGCGTCGGAAAGTTGCGCGCTCGACGCGGTCGGAGCGGAACTTATACGGGATATCGAAGCGGGCGAAATAGTCGTATTCGATAAAAACGGAGTTCGCAGCATTAAAAAACACTGCGGTGAAAAACCGCATAAAATGTGCGTTTTCGAGTACGTTTACTTTGCGCGGCCCGATTCCGTCGTGGACGGTTGTTCGGTGCATGAAGCGCGCACGCGCGCCGGCGAATATCTGGCGATGGAGCATCCCGCCGAGGCGGACGTGGTTATAGGCGTGCCGGATTCGGGTATAGACGCCGCAATCGGCTATTCCAAACAGTCGGGAATACCCTACGAATTGGGTTTTATCAAAAATAAATACATTGCAAGAACGTTTATCGCGCCCGGGCAGAAAAGCCGGGAAAACAAGGTAAGAATCAAACTTAATCCTATCGTCGATACGGTAAAAGGCAAAAGAGTGGTGCTTATCGACGACTCTATCGTGCGCGGAACGACGAGCGCAAGAATAGTAAAGTTACTGCGTGAAGCGGGAGCGAAAGAAGTACATATGCGCGTAAGCGCGCCGCCGTTTACGAATCCGTGTTATTACGGCACCGATATTGATTCGAGAGAAAATCTTATCGCCTGCCACCACACGGTAGAGGAAATTGCCGGAATAATCGGCGTGGATTCCCTCGGCTATCTCAGCGTGGAAAGCGTTAAAAAGATTGCGGGCGGAGCAAACGGCAAAGGCTATTGTACCGCATGTTTCGACGGCGATTATCCTACCGCCATACCCGAACATACCGAAAAAAGCAGGTTTGAATTTAAAATCACGTCAAACGAAAAGGAGAATAAAGAATGAGTTACTCTAAATCTGACAGTTATGCCGCGGCAGGCGTTGATATAACCGCAGGATATAAGGCGGTTGAACTTATGAAGGCTCACATTGCAAAGACGTTGACGTCGGGAGTATGTTCCGACGTTGGCGGATTCGGCGGACTTTTCGAACTCGATCTGACCGGGATAACCAAGCCGGTGCTTGTAAGCGGAACGGACGGGGTCGGAACGAAACTGAAAATAGCCTTTTTGACGGATAAGCACGATACCATCGGCATCGACTGCGTTGCGATGTGCGTAAACGATGTTATTTGCTGCGGAGCAAAACCGCTGTTTTTCCTCGATTATATTGCCTGCGGAAAGAACTATCCCGAAAAGATAGCCTCGATCGTAAGCGGCGTCTGCGAGGGGTGCGTTCAGTCGGGCGCCGCGCTTATAGGCGGCGAAACCGCCGAAATGCCCGGTTTTTATCCGATAGACGAGTACGATCTGGCAGGTTACTGCACCGGCGTGGTAGACAAAGATAAAATTATCGACAATTCCGCCATGCGCGCCGACGACGTTATTATCGCGTTGCCGTCAAGCGGCGTTCACTCCAACGGCTTTTCTCTCGTAAGAAAAGTTTTCGACGTTGAAAATAACGATATAAAATTACCGATTGACGAACTCGGCGGCAAGTCGATAGCGGAAACGTTGCTTACCCCGACCAAGATATACGTAAAACCCGTTCTTGCCTTGCTCGACAAGGTAAAAGTAAAGGGCATATCGCATATTACGGGCGGCGGATTTTACGAGAATATTCCGCGTTCCGTTCCGACGGGGCTCGGCGCGGATATCGAACGCGCAGCAGTTAAAGTTCTGCCCATATTCGACCTTATCGCAAAGACGGGCAGCATTTCCGAACGCGACATGTTCAACACCTTTAATATGGGTGTGGGAATGAGTATCGTCGTTGCGCCGGAAGACGTGGAAAAATCGCTTGAAATCCTTAAAGAGAACGGCGAAAATGCTTACGTTATAGGCAAAATTGTAAAATCGGACGATAAAATAGTAATCCGTTGATCCGCATTACCGCGATTTATAGCCGCATATTTCCGCGGCTGAAGGAGATTAAGTGAAAGACAAGATCAATATTGCGGTGCTGGTTTCCGGCGGCGGCACTAATCTGCAGGCGCTTATCGACGCGCAGGGTTCGGTAATAACTTCGGGCGTTATAAGGCTCGTCATATCCAATAACCGCGCGGCTTACGCTCTGAAACGCGCCGAAAACGCGGGTATAAAAACCGTTTGCGTAACAAAGGCCGATTTCGGCGGAGCGGCGGGCATGGAAGAAGAACTCGTGCGCGTGCTTATTGCGGAAAAAATCGACCTTATAGTACTGGCGGGTTTTATGAGTATACTGAGTGCGGATTTCACCAAAAGGTTTGATAAACGCATTATCAACGTACATCCGTCGCTTATACCGTCGTTTTGCGGAGAGGGATATTACGGGTTGCGCGTACACGAAGCCGCGCTTAAAAAAGGCGTTAAGGTTACCGGCGCGACCGTACATTTCGTGAACGAAATACCGGACGGCGGCGAAATAATAATGCAAAAAGCGGTCAACGTGCATGAGGGCGACACTCCGCAAATTCTGCAAAAACGCGTAATGCGCCTGGCGGAATGGAAAATACTGCCGAAGGCGGTTGAAAAAGTTTCTGCCGGGATAGTCGCGTCCGGACTAAAGATTTAACAGGAGCAACAAAAATGAACGTTTACAAAACGAGTAATATAGCCGAACTTATAAAAGGCAATTCCTACGTAGGGCGCGGCATTGTCATCGGTAAAACTTCCGACGGCAAAAAAGCCTGCGCGGCGTACTTTATTATGGGCAGGAGCGCGAACAGTCGCAATCGTGTTTTTACCGAGCGCGACGGCGCGGTCTTTACCGAACCGTTCGACGCGGCTAAGGTAGAGGATCCGAGCCTGATTATTTATGCCGCCGTCAGAAAATACGAAAACAAGCTTATCGTTACCAACGGCGATCAGACCGATACGATTTACGATTTTATAAAGAGCGGCAAGGGCTTTGCGGACGCGCTCGAAACCCGTGAGTTCGAGCCGGACAGACCGAATTTCACTCCGAGAATAAGCGGCATGCTGACTTTTGCGGATAACGATTTTACCTATCTTATGAGTATTCTTAAAAGCGCGGACGCCGAAGGCACCGCTTGCAGCAGATATACGTTTTCGTATCCTGCCGTCGCGGGAGTCGGGCATTTTCTGCATACTTACGTTTGCGACGGCAATCCCGTTCCGACTTTTCAGGGCGAACCCGAGCGCGTAACCGTGGGTAACGACATAGACGAGTTTACTCGTTCGCTTTGGGAATCGCTTGACGACGATAACAAAATTTCTCTTTACGTAAGATTTACCGACCTCGTTACGGGCGTCGAGGAAAATCGCCTTATAAACAAGAATAAGTAAAAGGAGCGTATATATGAAAGAGTTCCAGCTTAAATACGGTTGCAACCCCAATCAGAAACCGTCCCGCATATTTATGGAGAACGGTTCGGATCTGCCGATAGAAATACTTTGCGGCAGACCGGGATATATAAATTTTCTCGACGCGTTTAACTCGTGGCAACTTGTCAAAGAATTGAAAGCCGCGCTCGGTATGCCTGCCGCGGCGTCGTTCAAGCACGTAAGTCCCACGTCTGCCGCCATAGGCTTAAAACTCGACGAAAAGCTTAAAAAGGCATGCTTTGTCGACGACGTGAAAAATCTCGACTCGTCGCCGATCGCCTGCGCTTACGCGCGCGCCAGAGGAACGGACAGAATGTGTTCGTTCGGGGACTGGGTCGCGCTTTCCGACGTTTGCGACGTAACCACGGCTACAATGATCGCCCGCGAAGTATCCGACGGTATTATCGCCCCGGGTTTTGAACCCGAAGCGCTTGAAATACTTAAGCAAAAACGCGGCGGAAAGTATAATATAGTCAGAATAGACCCCGACTACGTTCCCGATCCCATCGAGCGCAAGCAGGTTTTCGGCGTAACGTTCGAGCAGGGTCGCAACAATTTTGAAATCGGCGGCGAGTTGCTCGACAACGTGGTAACCGAAAACAAATATCTGCCCGACTCCGCAAAGCGCGACCTTATCATTTCGCTTATAACGCTCAAATATACCCAGTCGAACTCCGTATGTTACGCTTACGGAGGACAGGCTATCGGCGTCGGCGCGGGTCAGCAGTCGCGTATACATTGTACCAGACTTGCCGGTACCAAGGCCGACACCTGGCTTTTAAGACAGAGCGATAAAGTATTGTCGCTGCCGTTCAAGCCCGGTATAAGACGTCCCGACAGGGATAACGTAATAGACGGGTATATAAATAAAAACGAAGAAGACGTATGCGCCGACGGAATATGGCAGCGTTACTTTACGGAGCGGCCCGAGCCTTTGACCGACGCCGAAATACGGAAATATCTCGATTCGGTAAGCGGCGTTGCGCTCGGTTCCGACGCGTTTTTCCCGTTCAGCGACAATATCGAACGCGCGCATTTAAGCGGCGTAAGTTATATTGCTCAGCCGGGCGGTTCCGTCAAAGACGACGCGGTTATAGAATGCTGCAATAAATACGGCATCGCCATGGCTTTTACGGGTATGCGTCTTTTCCATCATTAATTAAACGACGGGTGGCTGATATTTATGAAAATAATGGTAGTAGGTTCAGGCGGTCGCGAACACGCCATAATTAAAAAACTTAAACAGAGCGACGGAGTCGATAAAATATACGCCCTTCCCGGAAACGGCGGAATTTCCGCCGACGCGGTCTGCGTCGATATAAGCGCGACGGATATCGAAAGCATAGTTCGTTTCGCAAAAGAAAACGCAATCGATTACGCCGTCGTCGCCCCGGACGATCCTCTGGTACTCGGCTGCGTAGACGCTCTCGAGGCGGCGGGCGTTCCTTGTTTCGGTCCGCGCGCAAACGCGGCTATAATCGAGGGCAGTAAGGTTTTTTCAAAAAAACTTATGAAAAAATACGGTATTCCCACTGCCGGTTACGAAGTATTCACTTCTGCCGAAGCCGCGCTCGGGTACGTCGACGGCGCGCGCATGCCTATCGTAATAAAAGCGGACGGGTTAGCACTCGGCAAGGGTGTTATAATAGCGCGGACGACGGACGAGGCAAGGGCGGCGGTAAACGAGATAATGCTCGACAAAAAGTTCGGAAAGAGCGGCGACAGCGTCGTGATAGAGGAATTTTTAACCGGTCCCGAGGTATCGGTATTATCTTTTACCGACGGTAAAACGGTTGTCCCTATGGTATCTTCTATGGATCACAAGCGTGCGCTTGACGGGGATTCGGGTCTGAATACCGGCGGAATGGGTACGATCGCCCCTAATCCGTACTATACGGAGGAGATCGCAAACCGCTGTATGAACGAAATATTCATACCGACGATAAACGCCATGAACGCCGAAGGGCGTACTTTTAAGGGTTGCCTGTACTTCGGACTTATGATTACTCCCGACGGACCTAAGGTTATAGAATATAACTGCCGCTTCGGCGACCCCGAAACGCAGGTGGTTTTACCCTTGCTCGAGAGCGATCTGCTTAAAATAATGTTTGCGGTAACAAACGGCACTCTGGCCGATTGCGAGGTGCGATTTGCCGATAAAAGCGCGGCGTGCGTGATTATGGCAAGCAAAGGTTATCCCGTTGCGTACGAAAAGGGCTTTGAAATAAATATTCCGTCCGATATAACGGAAAGCGTTTACGTTGCGGGGGCGGTGAAAAAGGAAGGCAAGTTGCTTACGAGCGGCGGCCGCGTACTCGGAGTTACCGCAACGGCCGACACTCTTGAAGATGCGGTTGACGCCGCCTACGAAAAGGTCGGGCGTATCGCTTTTGAAAACGCATATTACAGAAAAGATATAGGTGCGAAAGCCTTAAAATATAAAGAGAGCAGATAAATGGTATATCGTGTATTTGTTGAAAAAAAATCGGAACTTGCTCACGAGGCAAAAGCGTTGCTCGGCGAAGTCAACGCGTTTCTCGGTATAAAAACGCTTGAAAAAGTAAGGGTTATCAACCGCTACGACGCGGAAAACATTACGCCCGAACTTTTCGAGTATGCCAAAAAAACGGTGTTTTCGGAGCCTCAACTCGACATTGTAAGCGATTCGCCCGATTGCGACGCGGACGTTTGTTTTGCCGTTGAATATCTGCCGGGACAATTCGACCAGCGTGCCGACAGCGCGGCGCAGTGTATTCAGATAATTTCCAAACAGGCGCGCCCGCTTATCCGTACAGCGAAGGTATATATGCTTTACGGAAATCTTACGGACGATGAAATCGCGCGCATAAAAAAGTACGTGATAAATCCCGTCGAAGCGCACGAGGCGTCGCTCGAAAAGCCCGCAACTCTTAGTATAAGTTACGAAAAACCCTCCACGGTAAAAACGCTTGACGGTTTCACCGCGCTTGACAGGGACGGACTCGAACGGTTTGTAAAGGAGTACGCCCTTGCAATGGATACGGACGATATAGCGTTCTGTCAGAATTATTTTAAATCGGAACACCGCGATCCGACCATAACCGAAATCCGTATGATAGATACGTACTGGTCGGATCACTGTCGGCATACGACGTTTCTGACCGTGATAGACGACGTTAAATTCGAGGATCCTCTCCTTCAGCAGACCTACGAAGAATATCTTAACGTTCGCCGCGAACTCGGCAGAACCAAGCCCGTTTGCCTTATGGACCTTGCTACCATTGCGGTAAAGTCGCTTAAAAAGCAGGGTAAACTCGACAAACTCGACGAAAGCGAGGAGATTAACGCCTGTACGGTTAAAGTAAACGTCGACGTTGACGGCGTAAGCGAGCCGTGGCTGTTGCTGTTTAAAAACGAAACGCACAATCACCCGACCGAAATCGAACCGTTCGGCGGCGCGGCGACCTGTATAGGCGGCGCAATCCGCGATCCGCTATCGGGGCGTTCGTACGTTTACGGCGCAATGCGCGTAACGGGCGCAGCCGATCCGCTTAAACCGATAGAAGAAACGATAAAAGGAAAGTTGCCTCAACGTAAGATCGTTACGACTGCAGCCGCAGGTTATTCGTCGTACGGCAATCAGATAGGTCTTGCGACGGGTATCGTAGATGAAATTTATCACCCGGGCTATGCCGCAAAACGCATGGAGATAGGCGCGGTAATCGCCGCAACGCCTGCCGAAAACGTAAGGAGAGAAGTGCCGGCGCCGGGCGACGTGGTAATACTTATAGGCGGATCTACCGGGCGCGACGGTTGCGGCGGCGCAACGGGTTCGTCAAAATCTCACACCGCGCAGTCGCTTGACACCTGCGGAGCGGAAGTTCAGAAAGGAAACGCGCCCGAGGAGCGTAAACTTCAAAGGTTGTTCAGAAATAAGCAGGCTTGTCGGATGATCAAGCGTTGCAACGACTTCGGCGCGGGCGGAGTTTCGGTCGCGATCGGCGAACTTGCCGACGGACTCGAAATCGATCTTAACGCCGTACCCAAAAAATACGAGGGACTCGACGGAACCGAACTTGCCATTTCGGAAAGTCAGGAGCGTATGGCGGTAGTAGTCGAAAAGAAAGACGCAGACGCGTTTTTAAAACTCGCAGACGAAGAAAACCTGCAGGCCTGCCCGGTTGCGGTAGTAAAAGCCGAGCCGAGATTGGTTATGAACTGGAACGGTAAAAAAATCGTAGATATAAGCCGTGAGTTTCTTAATTCAAACGGCGCGGATAAGCATATAACCGTTAAGGCTGCCGCTCCCGAAAACTTCGAAAAGAAAGTAAGCGGCGGATTTACGAAAAATATGGAGTCGCTTGCGGGAGATCTCAATATATGTTCCAAGCGCGGCCTGAGCGAGCGGTTCGATTCGACGATAGGCGCGGGAACGGTGCTTATGCCGTTTGGCGGAAAAAATCAACTGACCCCCGTTCAGGCAATGGTGCAGAAGATTTCGGTCGAGAAAAAACATACCGACACGTGTTCGCTCATGGCGTTCGGTTATAATCCGTTTATAGCCGAAAAAAGTCCGTATCACGGCGCGTACCTGGCGGTTGTCGAGTCGATTTCCAAACTGATTGCCACCGGCGCGAAATTCGAGGACGTGTATCTTACCTTCCAGGAATATTTTGAACACCCCGGTAAAGATTCCTCCCGTTGGGGACAACCTTTGGCTGCCTTGCTCGGCGCGTTTAAAGCGCAGATGCAGTTGGGCGTTGCCTCTATCGGCGGTAAGGATTCGATGAGCGGCACGTTTGAAAACCTTGACGTTCCGCCGACTCTCGTTTCGTTTGCCGTTACAACCGAAAAGACGAAAAATATAATATCCGACGAATTTAAAGCCGCCGGCGACAAAGTGATTTTGCTTCGCCCCGAAAAGGATGAAAACGGCTTGCCGGTTGCGGAGTCCGTTATAAAAATCTTTAACACGGTAACCGATCTCATGCGCGCAGGCAAAGCCCGCGCCGTATATACGCCCGGTATGGGCGGCGTTGCGGAAGCGATAATGAAAATGGCTTTCGGCAACGGACTCGGCTTTACGTATGACGATTCGGTAAGCGCGGAAACTATTTTCGGATATAATTACGCCTCTTTCGTTATAGAACTTGACGGCAAAGACGAGGTCGAAGGCGAACTTCTCGGCGAAGTAACCGCAGATGCGGCGATACGCCGTCGCGGCGAAGCGGTTCCGCTTAAAAAGTTGCTTGAAATATACGAGGATAAACTCGAAAGCGTTTACTCGTGCAACGTTAAAAACTGCGGAGAGCCTACGGAGAATTTTTCGTATATCGCAAAAGAGCGCGTTGCACCTGCCGTAAAGGTCGCGCGCCCGAAGGTGCTTATTCCGGCGTTTCCGGGTACAAACTGCGAATACGACAGCGCAAAGGCTGTTCGCGACGCAGGCGCGGAACCCGAAATAATCGTTATAAACAATCTTACCGCCGACGGTATAAGCCGCAGCGTGGAACGTTTTACAAAAGAACTTAAAACCGCCCAGATGATATTTATTCCCGGCGGATTTTCTGGCGGCGACGAGCCGGATGGCAGCGGTAAGTTTATCACCGCGTTTTTCCGCAACGCCGAGATTAAAGAGGGCGTTACCCGACTGCTCGAAGAAAGGGACGGCCTTATGTGCGGAATCTGTAACGGCTTCCAGGCTCTTATCAAACTCGGATTGGTACCTTACGGCAAAATAATCGACACCGACGAAAATTGTCCTACGCTTACGTTCAACACGATTGCTCGCCATCAGTCGCGTATCGTCCGTACCCGAATCGTATCGAACAAATCGCCGTGGTTAAGCCTTACTAATGTCGGCGACATTTATAACGTTCCGATTTCGCACGGCGAGGGCAGATTCCTTGCAAGTAAAGAACTTGTCGATCAGCTCGCCAAAAACGGGCAGATCGCAACCCAATACGTCGATCTTGACGGAAACGCTTCCGTCGATATACATTTTAACCCCAACGATTCGATGTGCGCCATCGAAGGCATCACTTCGCCCGACGGCCGCATATTCGGCAAGATGGGACATAGCGAGCGTATCGGCAGCGGACTTTATAAAAACGTTCCCGGCAATTACGATATGCACATGTTCGAGGCGGCGGTTAGATATTTTAAATAATCCCTGCGCCGTTTACGAAAATAGCGAAATCGCAAGGAGTGTTACTTTAATTTACATCGGAAAACAGCCGATCGTTGATTGCGGTCGACTGTTTTTTTAGCCGTACGGGTTTGCCCGACGTTGACAATTAACGGCGACTGTGTTATACTTTTTTAAAATAAATTGCCTTTAAATGCAATAAAAACGGTTATCGAGGTGTTTAATAGTCGAAAATGAACAAGCGAGAAATAGACGACGCTCTGAAAAAAATCGCGCGCGGGGACAACTGCGCGCTCGGACGGCTATACGAAGAAACCAAGCGCGGAGTGTACGCCTTTCTGTTTTCATACTTTAATAACAAAGAAGATTGCGAAGACGCTATGCAGACGACTTTTTTAAAGGTCAAGCAAAACGCGGCGAAGTATTCTCCCGGCAACGGTCTTGCCTGGATATTGCAAATAGCCAAAAACGTTGCGCTTAACGAGTTGCGGGCAAAAACCAACCGCGAAAAATTGCAGTCGGAGGCAATTAAGAGCAACTCCGCCGTAGTCGAGCCGAATTGCGGCGGAACGCTTATGGATATAATGAAAAAAGTACTCGACGAGGACGAGCAAAGAATAGTTGTTTTGCATGCGGTTGCCGGGTACAAGCATAAGGAAATAGCAAAATTTTTGAATTGCCCCGTAGGCACGGTTACTTCAAAGTATAAACGCGCCGCGGATAAATTAAAATCGGCGTACGAGGAGGAACGGTTATGAAAAATTGGAAAAAACGATTGAACGAAGAGTTCGAGGCGGCTGTTCCCGCGCTTAGTCGGGAGGTTTTGGACGCCCCCGCAGGGAATGTCGTCTTCGACGAGGAAAAGCCTTGCGAAAAAATCCGCTCGCCGTTTAAAAAACGGTTGTTTTTCGGCTCTGGGTTCGTTGCGGCGGCCCTGGCAATCGTATTTACGGTGTTGGGGGTTACCGGCGTATTTGCTCCGCCCGCCGCACCGAAACTTGCCGGCGGCGTGTATACTCTGGAAATAAATCCCGCTGTTGCCTTCGTTACGGCAGAGAACGGAAAAGTGCTTTCGGTAAAATCCTTAAACGAGGACGCCGACGTGGTGCTTTCGGACGAAAAGACGCGCGATAAGTTGATTAACGCGCATATTCACGAGGCGGTAGTCGCTTATACCGACGCCGTGGTTAAGGCGGGATATATTGATATTACCAAACGCGAAAACGCCGTTAAATTAAGTTATGCCGATTGGGTTGACGAAGATCGTTTAAATTCCGTTACGGAAAGTCTGCAAGACTATTTTAAACAAAAGGGCGTTTACGCGGCTATAGTGGAAAAATCTCTCACCAGGCGAGAATTGTGCGAAAAGGTGGGCGTTGCGGTTACGGATAAAACGGACGAACTGTTTAACGAACTCGAAAGCCTTTCGGCGTTTTTCGCCGACCGTTCGGTCAAAAACGCCACGACGGAAGAACTGCAGAATTTATATAATGAATATATAGTAGGCAAGTCCACGCTGGAGTACGTTAAAAAAGAACTTATTTCGCGGATAAGCGATATAGCCGAAGGCGCGCTGCTTTTAAAAGAAATAGGCGTTTGTAACGTTAAAATCATTTCGAGCATATACAATCCCGGTTATATAATTCCTTACGATTACTGGAGAATTAAAAGCAGCCCGAATTTGACTTATAACGAAGAGTTTGCCGCGCTCATGAAGGAAATGGACGGACTCGTAGACGAATACGAGCAAAAATTCGGTAAAAAGATAGCGACTTCCGACGAATACAACGCCGTGCGCGATGCTTTCTCGGCTTTTCAAGATGTCAACATAAAAGACTTTCTGACTTCGCTTACCGTGGCGGATT